>ODAI013926631.1_pt1 | contig 11936 bp, 10 predicted proteins | sample 1539321 | NCBI WGS metagenome assembly ODAI01 (sample SAMN02144231, study PRJEB22623) | gut metagenome | biome: sheep rumen | host: Ovis aries | place: New Zealand
ACGAATCAAGAATGCTCGCGGAGTTCCAGGACTACACATTCCGACTTGGGAACGTAAACGAGCCATACGAGAGCATTGTTTACGGCAAGGCCTCAAAACGTGCCGCAAATCATTGGTCAAACGAGGCTCTGGCTGGTTGCTCCGATTGTGGTGTTCGTGCTTATTGCGGTGCAGACCCTGTGCGCAACTATTCGGAACAGGGCGTCATGGGCGGGGAGCGAGCTACGAGAGATATGTGCAAGAAGAACACAGCCATCATGCACTATTTGTTTGAGTTGCTGAAGAAGCACGACCCAGAGATAAACAGAATTTTTTGGTCTTGGATTAATTAGGGGGGTATGAAGCAGATTAACGGAACAGCATTCAATATCGAAGCAGACATCCTTGGCCGAATAACGTTAAAGGGTAAGAGTATCTTCAACCGCAAAGACGCGATACTTGTTAAAGCAGACGCAAAGGGTTTGCCGTCTGGCTATGCTGCTTTGATTACAAACAGTGAGCAGATTGCTGGTGGGAAGCCATATATGGGGAATGTACAGACGCTCGAAAAATTTAACGAGGGCGATGTAGTACTGATAAACAAGAAGGGAGAAATCGTATTCCTCTATGAAATAAAGTCTCTTCATAATGCCATCTTTGCCACGGAGCGTTGCAATCACCGCTGCATTATGTGTCCACAGCCTCCAGTAACAGAGGAAGAGGACAAGACGCCCTTCAATCTCAAACTGATTTCGCTAATGGACAAGAATACAGTGGAGGTCGGCATTACTGGTGGCGAGCCTACGCTGATAGGCGACAAGCTCTTTGACCTCATCAAGCAGATACAGAAATACCAACCGAAAGCAGGAATCAGTCTGCTGACCAATGGAGTGAAGTTTGCCGATAAGGAATATGCCATGAAACTAGCCATGTGCAGACATCATGATCTACAGATTGACGTACCAATTTTCTCGGATATTGCAGAGGAGCATAATCGAATTGTTGGAGCTAAGACTTTCTATAAGACGGTGCAGGGGCTTTATAATCTTGCGCTGTTCCATCAAAGAATTGGACTGAGAATTGTAGTGCATAAACAGACCTATAAACGTCTGCCGCAGCTAGCCGACTATATCTATCACAATTTCCCGTTTGTCAATCAGGTGGCATTTCTTCAGATGGAAACCACTGGCAATGCTGATACAAATATCGATGAGTTATGGATAGATCCATTCGACTACAATGAGGAACTTAAACAAGCCGTTTTGTTATTGACTAATCGTGGAATCTGCACAAGTGTGTACAATGCTCAGCTATGTGTGCTTCCTCATGAAATAAGGGAGTTCGCAGTAAATTCAATCTCTGATTGGAAGGATACATATCTGCCCGAATGTGAGGGATGTAAACTCCGTCAGCAATGCGGAGGTCTATTTGCTTCTAATCAGAAGCATCATAGTGCACACATCAATCCTAATTTAGAAGACATCACGGCTTCGGCCTGTGTCTGAGATAGTTCACTTAATGTTTAACCAATTAAAAAAGGAGGTTTAATGAAGAGAGTACTATTTCTTTTGGTCTCTGCCCTTCTTGCCGGAACTACGTATGCTTCAAACCTGAGCAAAGATGTAATTGCAATGGTGACTAGCAATCACATGGTTTCATTGACCGAGCAGGGACAATCTCTGATTCTGGAGCAGCCTTCGAATGTACAAATGGATGCTAATGGGCATTACTCGCACAGTTCGCATTCATCACATTCATCGCACAGCTCTCACAGCTCGCATTCGTCTCATTCATCGCACTACTCAAGTAGTTTCTAAATGAATTAAGATGAATTCTTAAACGTTAGGATGCCATAGTTCTCCCTATGACATCCTTTCTTCTTGCATCTAAATATTTTAACAAAATGTATGGTAATTTTAATTGTATGTTGATTCTATCACCATGCGTTGGGAACTAGTCGCTGGCTTTTGCTGATTGAACGTTTTTTCAACATTTAGGAACCATTTAGAATCAGACTGCATTGGAGTATCTTTTAAAACAAGATAAACGCTATAGGATAATGGCCCATAAAATTTCTCGTCTCTCTTAATTTCACGATTGACCTGATAAGAGCGACATGCCTCCATCATTACAATATTTGACTTTGCTTTTTCTGGAGTTATAGGATAATGCTTCACATTATTCAATTTGGCAACAAAATGCTTGTCATTCTTGCTAATTCCTATTATACTTCCCCTAACTGGAGCTTCGTCATCTTCTTCCTCCCCTCTGAACTGTTCCCCAGCATGACAGGCGTCAATAACAACATAAAGGAATCCTTTGGGACCTAATTTTACGCGAAGGCGTTCTAACAAGCCGTTTAATGTATCATCAACGAGATGTTTTTCTCCTTCATACACCCCTGCGACGTATTTATCTCCTGCATCGTATGGAACAAATGCCTCGTCCCAGCCATCTGCTTCATCACCATCATAGTCTTCTATTGGTTGACCATGGCCAGAAAAATGAATATAAACTACGTCATTGGGATTACTTTGTGCAATCAGTCTTTCAAGCTCTTTGGTAATATTGGCAAATGTTGCATTCTTATTCCGTAATTCTTTGATAGAAAAGTCTTTTAGAACACCTTTTATCAGGTCAATATCATTGGTCCCACTAATACTATTCCATTGATACTTTGGACTATACTCAGAAATACCAATAAGTAAAGCTCTGTTTTTGGCATGAGAGAGACCAACGGAGAAAACTGCCAAAAAGCAACATACGATTAACCTTACACCAATATTATTCATACAAAGCCTCCCAAATTAAATTATTATTTAACGAACTGACGTACTTTATCTAATGGAATACCAAAGTTAAAATTATCTGTCCCATTAAGTTTGGCAAAATTAACTCCAACCAAGTTCCCGCTAGCATCCAGAACAGGACTGCCGGAAGATCCTTGAACGGCAGGAATACTATATAGCAAGCGTTGCCCATCAGGCAACTGAGTCAGTTTCCCACTTGTCATCTGTACTTTGATACCTTGCTTGGTCGTACCTAATATAAGACCTGCATTATATCCGATCATATAAAGTTGCTGGTCGATTTTTAGCTGCTCATCGTCTTTGTTCTTACTCATGAAATCATTTATTCTCTCAAAAATAGTTTTTTCTTGCTCTTTTTCGCCTAGCACATCAAAAATATATGCTTTTTCCGGAGTCGTTTGGTTTTTGAGTTGTATTTGTGCCAAATCCACATCATCCTTTTCAGATACCTTTGTCACGACACATGAATTAGAGCCAAAGAAATCTTCTTCACTTGTCACATAGGTGTTGTTATAAGCCAAACCGATTTTGCATACAGGGATTATTTTTAAACTTGAAGGATCTATTCCATTAAGCCCTTCAAGTATATTTGTTGTCTCATTATAACTTTGCTCTAACTCATTTTGCTGATTCTTTATCTCATTCAATTTATCAGAATCGTAATAATACATATTCGTATTTAAGTCGTAATACGAACAGTCGCTTTTCTGTCTTTCGAGTTCGGCATATTGCTGTTGCATCTGTGACTTACCATACTCCAAGAACTCTTTTACCCCCTTGACTAGACTCATGTATGCACCTTTAGCCTTAGCCATGTCTAATTGAGGACGAGCGACATGACGATTTGTTATGATGGTTCCTTTGTCATTGATGAAGAAACCTGTTCCTGTCATAATCTGGCAATTTTTCTTTATCTCATCAATGTCAGGTGTAAAGTTCTCAAGATCTCCATCCTTGTCAAACCCAGTAAAATAGACACTATTCCCATTGGGCAATTTCATCTCATAATAGTATTCGTTTAGAATCACCACTACGCCTGAAGCCCGTTCTTCAAATAATTGTTCTGGCGTTTTTTGTTGCTGACAACTAGCAAACAGAACAATGAATAGAGAAAACAATATATATTTTTTCATTGTTGTACTATTTACTTAAGAGACTTTACTTAGATTAAGTTGAGGGAGAGCAAATAATTAGCTCCCCCTCATTGAGCAGATCTTAATTAGTCAATATTACATACCTGTTGTACAATGGACCGCGATTCACAACCTTAACTATAAATCGGCCTGTCCACTTAGGAACCCAGCTAACATAACAGTCATCTGAATAGTCAGTATCAGAAGCTATCAAATTTCCATTTGAATCATACACATATAAGTCCAAATCAGTATCGCCATCACCAGAAATGGCAATTTCTGCTAAATAATTAGCGATAAAACTAACCTGATAAGTATCTGTGCTGCTCCCGTTTACGGTGTCATAATGACGTGACGGACCATTTACAGCACCTCTACTGCCACTTTGGCCATCAGCTTCAATCTGTGCAAGAAGTTGAGTCAAGATCTGGTTGTCTGCAGCAAATTCCTTGGCATCAGCCAGAATTTTATTATAATCCAGTGAGATTACACTACTCTTACCTTCCTTCTTAGAAATGTCAACAGCATCGCCTTGGCGTTCTGCTTTTAATGGTTGTGTAGGGTTCTCGTTCATAATCTGAAGGGCCTCAATTAATGGTAATGCAGACTGCTGAGCATAGCCGTATTTAACGAGGTCTGACGCTAGTCGTAAAGAAGAGAGAGAGGATGACACTTCCCCCTTTAACTCAGGTTTCGTTTCCGTCCCCTGTGCGAATGACACTGCCGTAAACAGCACTAACGCTGAGATTAAAACCAACTTTTTCATAATTTCAATTTTTTAGATGTTTATTTCACTTTAATATATGTCATATAACTTTGGAATTTCTTTATTTTCTCTGTAAGAGGGTAGTCTGCTATATCTGCCTTGTCTTGAAGATGAATAGAACGTGGCATTTTGTCAACTAATGCTTTAAGATAGGAAGACTTTATTGCATAATTGACGTTTTCTGATTTGAAATAGTCTCTATTTAAACAGGAAGATGTGATACCTACTAAATTACCCTTTGTGTCAAATAGTGGCCCCCCACTATTACCTGGCTGAATGGGTACTGAAATCTGATAAACTGTTGCATCCCCATGGATACCTGACTTAGAACTTATCTTTCCATCAGTAAACTTCACTTCATCTCCCATAATCTCTGCAATAGGATAACCTAAAGTAAACACCTCACTACCTGTGTCCTGTATTCTTGTTGTGAAATTGTATGGTATTGGTGGGAGATTCTTGAAGTTTGAATCTTCGATTTTTAATATAGAAAGATCGTTTTGCTTGTCAGACAAGACAACCTTTGCAGGATGATGTTCCCATTCTCCATTTCGAACGATAGACACCTCTATGACTTTTGCATCTTTGATAACATGATGATTAGTTGCCACATAGCCATCTTCTGACAAAAAGAATCCTGATCCGCTTGCTGTCCAGCTATCGCCTGAAGAAGGTTTGGGAAGATATTCTTTTGGAAGGTTGTCCGAATCAACAAGTTCAGATACCGTTAGATTTGCTGCGTCGAAGTAGCATTCCTCGTTCCCTTCATTTACACCGGTAACACAGCAAAAAGCTCCTGCATAGTCTATTCTGTTATACTCTTCAACCGTTTCATTGTTGATAATTAAACTTGTTTTACTACTGGAACTTACTATTGTCAGATTGTTAGTTTCTGGTTCAATTGCAGGTGAGCTCTTCCATTCTTGGGCCGTCATCTTTCGTCCATTTTTAATGTACTGGAATACATATTTGTTCCCAGAAATATACAACCCACAATAATTATCCCAATCCTTAAATCCAAACAATAATCCAATGATGTTTTCGTCCTTTGGCTTTCTGTGAGTCAAGATAGATATAATATGTTCCCCTTTAGGAGAAAAATCTGCATAAATGCCACCTGAAACTGTGCGCCCCGGAGTAATCTTCAGGCTTATTGTATTATTCGAATTAACTACGAGAGTTCCATTTGCGCCTTTATATTCCCAATACTTCTTGTTCTTAACAAAATTCTCATTATAAACAAGGAAACTTGTACCATCTTCTGTTATCTGAAGGAACTTGTTATTTTTCAGCACTCCTTGGTCGTAGTTGGCAATCGTCTGCGGCTTTCCATTCTCATAATTCTCTATTACATCCCCGTCTAACACACCCATATCATAAAAATATGACGCATGTATATTTCCGTTTTCGTAATAATATGTATTGGGGCCATTTAACTCATTATTGTAATAATAGCATTTTCTTTGAAGTTGACCATTTTCGTAATACCACGTTGCTTCACCCTCATGAAAAGTCTTACCAGCATCTTCATAATCGATATAGGCCGCATAATAAGTTCCTTGAAGTTTTCCATTAATAAAATAATCCTTGAACATTCCCTTAGGGGTGTTAGGTGCAGCATATGTAATCAATCTGTAGTAAGCAGCTCCCTTCGCTTGACAACGATTCCAATCTTTATCAAAATACTCAGTAACCCTGGTTCCGATTTTTGGCTTATACGAACTTCTTCTACTATCAGAAAGTTTCTCTACACGTTCACCTTTTTCAAGATAAATGATGGCTCCGTCATAATTAGTCCATTTGCCTGTATAAGGATCATCTGCAACAAACCAGCCTTCAAACGATGAACCGTTAGCCATTTTAAGCTTTCCGACTCCGTGCATTCTATTATTTACGAAATGGCCAGAGTAGGAATGGCCGTCTTCTGTAGTCAATGTGCCTTCTCCTGTCATTTGTCCATTAACAAATGTACCTTCTTTGACAGTCCCACTTGGAAGAGTTATACGGCCATGACCTTCTCTAATTCCATTTTTATACTCTCCTTCATATGTAGAGATGAGTTCTCCATCCATATATTTTTCTACCTTACCAATACCATGTGCCTTTCCATTCTTGCATCCTCCGCTCCAATTATAAGTTGTACCTTCAAAATAATAAGGATCCTGAAGTTGACACGAATTGCCACAATCAATCCATTTTTCACTCAGAGTATATGTTTGCGCCTCCAAGTTGATTGAAACGAATAATGCAAAGAATAATGCCATTAATGCGATAATGACTTTTCTGTTTTGGGTATTCAATGGATAGTAAATCATACTTAATAGTTTAAAATTAGAGTTTCAAATCGGTTTTGACGTTCAACCGCCAAATAAGTTTCATATTTCTATAATAGGGTACAAATTTAATATTTTTTTTAAAATTACACCTTATTATATTTAGGAAAAGTATTATTTGTGGGCTATTTTTTAACTATTTTAGCAATTCTGGGCTGTATTTGCAATAAATTAGTCTATGATTTACTTGGAAAAGGCATGTCACTGGCTTGGAGTAACCAAACCAATGACTCCTTTTTCGTATTTATTGAAAATCACCAGTCATAGCTTGAACCGAGATTGCTTCCGTATGCGTCGTAGTATGTTGTTGTGGTTCCACCTCCGTAGTTTGACGTGGTTGTAGAGGAACCAATGCTGCCACCATACTGGTCGTAGTAGTTTGTTGTGTAGCCACCACCGTAATTTGAACGAGTTGTAGCACTACCAGTACTTCCACCGTATTGGTCGTAATAGTTGGTGGTATATCCTCCTCCGTAGTTTGAACGAGTCGTAGCGCTACCGGTACTTCCGCCATACTGATCATAATAGTTTGTAGAATAGCCGCCGCCATAACTCGAACGGGTAGTGGAAGAGCCTACACTGCCACCATACTGGTTGTAATAGTTGGTAGTAGAACCACCTCCATAGTTTGAGCGTGTAGTTGAAGAGCCAATACTACCTCCATACTGATTGTAATAACTTGTGTTATACTGTGCGAAACTAGATACTGTTGCCATAAGGCAGATAACCATTGTGATAAATAACTTTTTCATTTTCTTGTTTTTTTTAATTGTTACTAATTTTGTTTCTTTACCCTTTATGATGACATAATATGAAAGGTTAACAACAAATACAAAAAAAATGCTGTCCATTTTTATTACGGACAGCATAAATTCTTTGGGAATAGTAAGTAATAACTTTATTTATTGTTCCCATCTGAATGTTTTAATTATATTGGAAAGATCGGGTAGCCAAATGTCTCTTTCTTGTTCACGGTATGATACAATTGCTTTTACCATTTCATCTGTATTAAACAGCAAATACATTTTGCATGCAGTTGTGTATTGATCGGCACCAGTTCTACGATATGCGATTTCTATCGCTTTTGCAGTATTAATGCTTATCCATTTATAAGAAGGTTCACCTATGAGTTTATATAGCCCCAATTCGTTCTCTACAATTCCTCTTAGGTCGGCTCTTGTTTCTGAATCCAAAGGAAAATTCTCACTGGCTGATGGAAAATCGCCAACAGAACCTTTATGATATTGTAACATGACGCGACAATATCGAGATAATGCTTCCTTAGAATTATTTGCTAAATTCTTTTGCTGAAACACCACATCTTCTGTGTTACAAGAAAGGCCTAACTTTTGAAGTCTCTTCACGTATTTATCATATTCGTGCCGCAACTCAACTGTGGGAGGAACAGAGAGGGAAAATGATTGATTGGCGAGATAATACTTGCTCCAAGTATCTGGCACTTGAAATTCTTCACCAACAGGAACGGGTTCACTGCCAGCTACCGTTGATTTTATTAGAGAAGGCTCGCTTTGCCAATCATCTTTAGCGTACTTTTGACTATTTTGAGTCTCCATACAAGCGCGAATACATAATCCCAAGATTGACAAGATAATGGCTGCATACACATAACCTTTCGCACCCTCCCAAGCTCCTTTAGCTGCAACTTTTGATGTTTCTTTAAGATTCTTAAGAAACTCATCAACCAAATCTTTTGCATAAGTCCTGGCATTATTAATATCATTTCTTAAATCCTCATCATGAATATCATACTCATAATTCCAAGATGTTGATTCTGTCGTATTAGTACTCATCTGACAACGCTCACGTTGTTCATTGAATTTGCTATATTCATTATCATACCTTATACGACTAAGGTCATCATTAAGGATTTTGTAGGCTTCATTAATGTCCTGCATCATGCTTGTGACATCTACACCCGGATTCCTGTCGGGATGCCATTGAAGTGATAATTTCCTATAGGCCTGCTTTATTACCTGCTTGGATGCAGTAGGGGGGATGCCTAATATCTGGTAATAATCTTTGAACATAATCACTAATAATAACTATTGCTGGAGGATAGAATTATTATTTTCGTTATCGTCCTTTTGGGGCTTCTTCCAAATGGCTTTCAAAGCGCCTACCATTCCTGCAAATACGACAAGTCCCAAAATGCCTGGTGTTTTGTGACCAGCCTCGCCTCGGATGCCGACTATAGCGGCAAACAAAATAAAGAAAATGAACACTACACCAATAGTAACTAAGATTTTTGAAAATTTACTCATAACTAACAATTTTATTTGATTATAATTCTCGTTTCTATACCCTTAATGGCAAAATAAAATGAGATGTTAACAAGAATTCAAGACAAAAATAACTAATGGTTGCAAAATAGTCTATTTATATCCTATTGCTTCAACTTTTACAGTGAGAAAATCCCAATTCATGCTTGATTTGTATGTAATGAGTAATCTTCTTGCCCCCTTCTTTGCTGCTTTCTTTTGAAGTTTTTTGAGCGCAGAATGAAACGCATCATCATAAGTTCTTGATCCAAAAATAGAAGGACTTGATTTGGCGGAGAAACTGCCAACAGCCTGCATTCCATATACATCACTTTTGTTCTCTGTATAGTCAATTTCGTACCATTCCAACTTCTTACTGGGGGCGGGGTTCCTTGAAATCGGATTCCTTGAGATTGGAGCTGATGACCGAGAACCTGGTGATTGCACAGCTTCAGAATGATTGTTTCCCTGTCTCCTGGAATATACTATCAGTGCCGTATTCTTACCATTCTCTGACACATAGATAATGTCTACTTTAAAATTATGAAAAACATACTCTTTATGAGTATTGTCATTATTGCGGAGATTTGAATACCAATTCTTATCAAATTCTTTGCATAGCGAACGAAACCATTCTAATGGGAATCCGTCACTTGATTGGCATATCATACATTCTTCTATGACCCTATTATTATTGAAGTAGAAGAATGTTGCTATCCCATCCTGAGGATAACCATCTTCATATTCATCTCCTTTTTGATCAGTTTTTATAAACCTTAACTCAGGAAACTCTTGTCTCATAATCGAGAGAGATTTTCCAAGGTTGTTCGCTGGTTCGCGTTGAGCATATAAAAAAAGACTCAACGATAATAAAATTAGTGACAACGTTATCTTCTTCATAAAAATAAATTTATATCCTATAATTTCAACAAATACTTAAACAAATACTTAATTAAAAGCGTCCAAAAAAATCCAGGATGCCCAATAATAAGGTGACTCAAATGGTTTGTTACCTTCCGAATCTTTATAGTCTTTTACAAATTCTCTTGCATCTTTGAGTGCATCCTGCTTTAGCGCACCGTTCATATAGCTTTTATAAAAATGTTCCATGAATAAGGAGGTCGCAATATCATTAACCTTCCACAAGCTCATTAATATACTGCGAGCTCCAGCTTTTTTGAACGCACGCTGAAGCCCCCACACCCCTTCTGAGTTTGAAATTCCAAGGCCAGTATCGCATGCAGACAAAACTACAATATCGTTGTCTTTCAATATAATATTTGATATTTCTTCTCCCAACAAAATACCATCATCTCCAGGAAATGCATCCCCTCCGTTCCATGCATTCTGGCAACCAGACATTAACAACCCACATTTTCTCATTGGCTCATCGTAATCCTTAATCGAATTATGTCCATATGAAAACCCATGGGTAGACAAATGCAAAATAGGAACATAATTATTTGAAAGCATTTTGAAACTTCTTTCTGATCCCTTATCTCCTGTAAATAGTTTTGCATTACAATTTGTTTTTAACAGGCTTTCATATATTTTGGAGACTTCAATCAAACTGCCTGCTAAATAAGCCAAAGTTCCTCTTGTTATGGTGTCATTAACAATCGTATTAAGAGGATTGAATTGTCCCGTCTCATTTAATTCATCTCCAATTTTACAATCATAACATAAGCCTCCATAGAAATAGGCATTGTTTTTTTCGGTTGGTGTTTTCTTCCCCATAACAAGTTCACGAGATGATGATATTCGAATAAAAGATATATTTGAATTCTCTTTTTCCGCAACATACTCTATGTTCAGTGCATACAATATACCAACAGGAGAAAAGTAAACTTTGTCGTATTTCTGAATATATTTCATTATCGGTGCCCAAATAAGTGAATATAAATCCTTGACATCACTATACAAGTTGGTTCCTTTCTTTTTTATCTCCTGCAATTTAGTCTCTGAGCATAAATCCATGAAATAAGGGTATTCACAATCTTTGGTGAGGATTAATGCTCCGATATGATAATCAGAATCATCAATACGGTCTTTATAATTCGAACAGTATTTAATAAATTCAACTACAACACTAGATGAGTCAATGCTTTTTCTAACCATTTCGTAATCTAACATGAATTCTGACATCATTGATGAGACATCTAATTTTTTCTGCAAGCGTTGCTCTTCTAAATCTATTTTCATTTGAATTGCGGATCGAGCATCTTGATTATTTGCCAATTCAAATTGAACCTTTAACTTATTTAAAGCACTTTGGTCTATACCAGAATTCTTTATTAAATTAGATATCCTTGAACCTGAACTTAATGCCAACCCTTTTTCTAGGAGTACAGCATTAAAAGCGCAAGATCTAGCTCGGGGATTATTGGGCCATAGATACGCATAAGACTCAACCTCATTGATAGTTGATTCTATTTTGTCCCTCATATATATTTCACGTTCATGATTACCAAGAAAAATAAAGTGTTCCCTGATTCCGTCTCTAATATAATTGAGTGTCTTTGATGTTTCTTGGATAAAATTTGCCGAATCCTTTGTTATTGCTTAAATAGTATTTAACCACAATAACGGACCTTTATAATCTGCATCAGTAACATTTTTATATTTTTTGTAATCCT
>ODAI014488392.1_pt1 | contig 11935 bp, 18 predicted proteins | sample 1539321 | NCBI WGS metagenome assembly ODAI01 (sample SAMN02144231, study PRJEB22623) | gut metagenome | biome: sheep rumen | host: Ovis aries | place: New Zealand
CCGCCAGTTAGGAAATAACTGGACGGCTTCGAGTGCATCTTCCTCAGAAAGAGACATAGCGGCTTTTTCTATATATGGGCGAAGTTTTCGCGCGAGTTCTATTAAAGTCATGCGTTACTCCACCCCCAATAATATTTTTGTAGCTGCTAGTTCTTCTTGTAAAGAAGTGATATCGGCAGATTGCTGTAAGAGATATTCATCTTTAGAATATTCTTTATAATTATATTTATAGCCTTGTAATGTATAATTATCAAACTATTCAGTATATGGTTCAATATTAGAAGCAATAAATACAGAGTTAGAAGTGATTTCAATTGGTTGTGGCTCAACTGCACCATAAATTATACCATAGTCTTTCATCTTCATCAGCCTCCATAATGTGATTGCCATTTAGTAATGTTATTGGTGTAAATGGAATTTTTAGTGGGAATAAACATAATACGGGCATTAGTACGATTTAAAGTAGCAGTGATATCTTTATCACAGCCATAATCAAACAAACCAGCGGTTTCTGCCGCAGTATTACTTCCACCGACTAATACTATATTTGTACTATTTAAAGCGGCAGTAGTCCAGCCACTATCGCCTACTGGGACTGCGCTATTCGCATTATTATTACATTTAATTGGCATATAAATATAATCATAATTTTCATCGCCAATACCCATATTAGAAACCCAACCATCAGACATATTAGGCAAGGCAAAATTTAAAGATAAATTATCATTATAATGGGGTATTCCACCATAAGATTGTCCGTTACCTTTAACAGTAATTTTATCTACTACGCGCCATAAGTCTCCCCATGGATTTTCCATACCACGATAATTAATTGCGGTAGCATCTTCCTGCGTTTTTTGAGTTGTAATATTTCCGTTAATAAATGTGGTGGTATTGGCGCGGCCGCTATCATTGCCCAAACTAAATGTAGATCCAGTAATCATTATATCATTATTTTGAGTATTAACAACGCCCTTACCTAAACTATATTGACCGTTTAAAGAGCCAAATTCAATCATGAATAACATTTGTAAAGCTGATTCAGAATTAATATCTGTAAGTTGCCAACCCTCTCCACGATTTATTGCTAATTGTCTTAAATTGTTTATAGTTAAATTTTTCCCAGCACAAATTAGTGGTTGAGTATTAGCTATAGAACTTAATTTATCATTGTTAATATCAATATTAACATTGTTATTTAATATATAAGTGGATTCACTTGTATCATAAATATTTCCCTCATATACTGGTAATAGCACATAGTCTAATTCTTCATTATTATTAATAAACAAGGGATGAAGTTTAAATCCAATCTTTGCAGTAGGAGAAAGTAATAACTGTTCTTTACTAACAACGTGACCTTGAGGATCAGCAATTTCAGTAATAATTGTTCTCTAATAATAGAATTTGGGCTGATAAATCATTACTTGTCCATTGGAGCCATCCTCTGTGTAATTTTCATCTCCATAGAAAGCATTAATAGTACCATCATCTGCTACGTTACAGCGCATGCGACCGCCATACATAGGATATTTATTAAAGTTAGCGCCGGCTACTAAATTAGCGGCACCATAGACACGCTCAAAATTTTTACCATCGTAGTCAATTAATAAGCCAATACTTTCTTTACTCGCTGTTCCACCGCCATTAAGAATTGCATTAGCAATTTCTTCTTCTGTTAGAGTACCAGATGTGATATTGCCATTTTCATCTACTATAACTATCTTACCGGCAGCATCAATACCAAGATTGCTTACACCAGAACCACTGCCACCCGCGACTTTAGAGTCCACATATGCTTTTGTAGCCACATCAGCGGTATTGGCTTTTAGATTTAATGCGGCGGTAATTGCCTTCTAAGTCATAGTACCATCTTCATTATTACCAGTTTGACGATACATTTTATCAATCTCAGATATTGTAGTAGCTAATCCAGATGGATTGGAAACTACCATATCGGTAATAATTGTTGATGCATTAGTACGCTTACTTAAAGAATAAGCAAGCTTATCCATTTCATTATGAATTTGTGTAGTATTGGCTTCTTGTAATGATTCAAGAGCAGAATTTACCTATGTTAAAGTGGATTGTGCATCTTGTAATGCTTGCTATGCAGCCGCATTATTTTCATTTGTTTGTTCTGTAATGCTTTCAATATTAGCAAGTGCCTCATTCGCGCGAGCAACCGCCTATTGAGATTGGGCCGCATAAGATTCAATTTGCCCTTGTGGGGTCAAAGCGCGAGCAAGCATAACATCAATTATATCCATTAAGTGCCACCTCCGATTAAGTTAACCCATTCTTTATCAGAAGTAGCCATATATACTTCTAGACCTGCTGTACCTTTAAGTACAATAGCAACTGATCCCAAGGTGATATATTTGGGGTCAATACTAGCTAAATCTGCGGCAGTATCACAGATATGTTCATAAGTAATAATGTTGTCTGCCTAACCTCGTTTAGACATTATAGTCATATAAATCGCCTCCATAAGAATTATGATTGTGTAAACACAACCTCATATTATTATGTCCTTATATTTGGTTAAAACTATAATTTTTTCTATTGATTTAAAATTAAAATTAAACAATAAGGCCCCGCAACAGCAGAAGCCTTATTGGGTTAGTAGAAAATAGGCGCTAGGCTCTGCCTTCTACTATTTATATTATAACATATTTTGTAATGGGATGTCAAGTATTAGAGTTCGATAAATTCATTAGCTTCTATAATTCCATTTTTTTGAACTCGAAATTTATCATTCATTTCAATTAATTCCGTAGTGATTGTTTGTCCCTATTTATTAATTTTAGTGTTCTAAAGAGTAGAGACTTCGCGTAAGCTCATTTTATGTACAGTCATTGAACGACCCGCTGCTCCAGACCAGTCATTTAAAATACGTACTGCAATAGTATCTACTGGAGTATTACTATCAAAAGCGGTACCAATGTTTATTGTACCATGGTAGTGTACGTGTGAAACAGCAGTAGACGGTTTTACTGCAACAGCATACATACATGCGGAATTAGAACGAGAAGTTTTAGCAGCATCAAAACGCTCAAAGCCGAGATAAATTTGATTATTTGCATCTATTGATAATTCAAAATCATAATAATAAGTTTTGCCAGTAGGATTAATTTTTATATAATCTGAGCCTATGCTACTGCTGCCGGTCAAGGTTATTTCTCCATTAGTATTGTAATTAGTATATATATTAGTTCGATTACCATATGAAGTAGTAAGAGGAACTGCTAGGAGTTCTAAACCATTATTAGTTTCCGACAACTCAAAAGTGTGGAAACCGCCTAAATTATTGACTTTGGCGCTGGTGTGATAGAGTTGAAGAATATCGTCGGCTGTAAGGGCGGTGCAATAAATACGATAATCTGAAATGTATCCTGTAAGATTAGTTCCTACTATAACTGTATCTGGAATACCTGCAGGAGTAGAAGTTTTATTAGGACCATTAATATTTGTATGGTTAATACCATTAATATAAATTAATTTTGTCACATTGGAATTTTTAAATACAAAAGTTATATGAGTCCAAGTATTTGCTGGTACTGTTAAATTACTATAATTATAATAATCGTTAGTGCCACTATTTAAATACATAAGAGCTTGTCCATTCGCGCTATGTACAATACGATTTCCTGAATTAAAATTATTCATTTGTATATTAGATTGATTTACTGTATCTAAGTTGACCCACATAGAACAAGTCCATTCCTAATCTATTCCACCAAAGATCGGTCTACTATGTGTAATAGTTGTTGCTTGCGGCATATAAACAGAAGAAGAATAACGTACTGCATCATTAGAGATAGTTAAAGTACCATTAATCGTTCCATTATAATTGTAACCACTACTATCTTCTATTATATTATTATTGTTTATTATTCCTTTTTCAATATGAATGTTACACATCTATGTAGTAACGTTTGTATCTCCGGTTGTAATACCAATATAGATATTACGAGTTGTAGCTGCGTTCGTTTTATAACTCATCCAACACTTGGTCCATGCGCCACTAGCAGGTAATGGAGTTACATAGTAATTTTTCATTTGCTATGTCCAACTACCACCCGTTACCGTACAAGAATATACATTAAAACCAGCATATCCTTCAGTACCACTAGTAATACGAGCCCACATAGAAATAATATAATCAGTATTTGCTTCCGTAGGAAAACTATCAATACCATAACAACTACCATCATTTGGTGTTTGAATGCCGCTATTTTGAAATCCATACCCATTCCCTTCTGGCGTATCATTTATTGCTACACGAGAACGAGTCATACTATTACTTCCTGCAGTTCTCCAAGTGCCGGTTGATGGATTAGCAGAACCTAATCCCATATTTAACGAGTTAGGCATAATATTTTCACCAACTGTAATATTCTAATCCAACTTATAATGTAACACCAGCCCCTAACTAATTTCCTTAACTTCAGCAGCGGATAGGGCATGGTCGTAGATACGGAAATCATTCATTCTTCCATTAAAGGCCGTAGAATCAGATCGGTTATCTCTTCCTAAACGAAACTCTCCGCTTGTTTTGTTTTTAACCGCAAGTGTCCCAGACCAGCTGCCTTTCTCTACTCCATTAATATATGACTATAATTTTGTTCCATCATAAGTTAATGCAACATGAGTCCAACCACTTGCCGCGATTGTGGCATTGGCAGGATAGGTATCTGGAGAACCATTCCAATAGAATCGAACGGCGTGAGACGTACTAAGCTCTATATTAAAACCAATGCCACCAGAAGTCGCATAATCTCCAAATAGAATTGCACGAGTAGTATCGGCGTGAAAGACCCACATAGTAATACTGAATTGCTATGTACCGCCTGTAAAGATTTTAAATAGGTCACTGCCGCTGAGTGCAATATAGCTAGTAGAGCCATTAAAAGCATAACAGCTACCAATTTTCCCACTAGTATTGACAGTAGCTCCATTATTGACAACTGTAATTCCGCTCGTTCCCTATTGTGTTAAATTCCCATTAAGCGGCAACCATACCTATAAACTCATTTCCTCCCACCTCCAATAGGGGTAATCCTAAAATGGATTACCCCATTTTGCATTGAGTAGGAGGCTCTCATACAATCCATAAATATCTCTTCTAATTCCTCATCTTTATAAAGGGTGGCGAATGCAAGGTTATCATCTGAAAGTTGCCAGTATATTTGATTATCGTTACTGTCAATTTCAAAAGTACTGAGATTTAAACGCCTAAGGCCCGTTAATTCAGTGCCGTCAGCGAGTAGTAGTTTATACATTGAACATCACCATCCTTAATTAAAATATGAATTCGAGAGATTGATCGGTGTCATTATATTGTAAAGTTACTTGTTTATCAACATGTAATGTAGTTGCATATAACGAACCTTTGCTTGGATTGGCATATAATGCATTATTTAAAATTGCAGTAGTGTCACCACGAGTATTGGTAGAAGTGATACCTTCTGTTGCCGATATTAATAATGGATATAGTTTATCTGCTGTACTATAAGCTTGTGTTACTTTATTATTAGTATCAGTCCATGGGACATTTACATATGCTTTTTCACTCGATAATTGTACAGCATAATTTCTATTAGTTGCATTAGTAGAAAATCCAATTTTAATGCCACCTAATGCTCCTGACGTTGCAGCAGGTAAAGTATATGTATTATCTGGAGGAGTAGTCCATTCTCCTTTCTAATTCAACCATTTACTTGTTGACCCAGAAGAAGTATTCATACCGTTAATACTAATAGTACCAGTAGTAGTAATATCACCACCAGTTAAACCTGCCCCAGTAGAGATTTTAGTAACACCAGAACTAGTTACATAATTACTAGTATCTAATGTCCATGTATTCGCCGCAGTTTTCTTTAATAGGCCACTTGTACCTGATAAGGCTTCAATTGCTTTTAAATCATCTGCGCCCGATATACCTGATAATGGGGCAGCAAGAGCATACTGACTTGCTCCGCTACATTCTCTAAAAGCTCCATTCTTATACCAAAACATACGAGCAATGCCGCCAAGAAAATAAAAACTCTATGTGGTGTTATTAGTATTAATTCCCACAGGAATATATATTATACCATTTTCTGATGTTGGCGTTATGTATGTAAGTGTTTTACTATTACAAGTAAAAGTTGTACCTGATAATGTACCGGTCATATATAAAATACTATTAGCTATATGCGTTAAGCCAGCAGTATGATTAGTGCTTGTAATAGTTGGATAATAAATATAAAAATCAGATTGCTCAGCATTAGCAGCTATCGCTGTCGGCTAATATAAAATCGGATAAGCGATATCAAATGTTACTCCATTGTCAATTCCCGCATAGCCACTTGAATTACCTACACAGATACTCTAAGCAGCAATTGCTACTCGTGCTTTCTTTTTATTATTTATATAAGTACGATCATAAGTATTACTATTATCATCACCACTTTCTTTTAAACCATTATCAGTACCATTATAATCTGTATTATTCCATATTGTACTTGCGGCTATACCATTAGTAGTTATATAAATTTCATCAAAACGTTTGATTGTTGAAAATAATTCAATTGTACAATTTTTCGTTTCTAATATCTCTATTTTAAAAATACGAGCAGTAGTTGTTACTTCATTTGCGCTCTGTACGCGTACACCAAAATATCCGCCATAATTACTATATCCACTTTTTGGATATAATAATCTATGATGATAAATTGGCCTATAACTTGTACTATAAAAATTATTATAATTATAATATGTTACAGTTGAGCCCTGCACTGAAAATAAACAGTCATACCAACCTTGCATATTTGCATTAGATGTAGTAATATACATTCTATAATGAATTGACCAAGGAGTCTACCATGGATCATAATCAGTAATATTAATTTTTCCAAAGAAAAGAACAGCTTTATTAGCATCATTGCTAGAGCATGTGTAAGCCTGATATGATTTGCTAGCTATAGGTTGAATATTTCCATAAATTCTCCATCGTAAATCATTATCACCTAAACTGTATATATCGTCTTCCTACGGCATTAAATCTGTTGCAAAAGTCATTGTCTTTCCTGAATGTGCCATTATATCACCACCTTATTTATATTATAACATGTACGCCAATATTTGTCAAATAATTAGGTGACTAGCACATTTCCATTGGCGTCAACGGTAAAATTAAAAGTAATAAAATCAGTTCCATTAGGTACCTTTACCTAAAAAGTTTTAGAGTTAGGAATATTAATTCCTTGTGAATTAATATTAGCATATCCATCGCAACTTATATTGGCCTATGCATTATGTGACGTTGTAATATTTAATGTGCCGCTATTGCTTTGGGCAAGATAATATGTATCATTATTTACATATCCTTTACTAATTTTAAGATATTTACCACGATTTAAAGTTCCTGATGATGTAGAACCGCTAGGAAGAGTTGTGTTATTGGTAATAGTACTCGCACCAACAGAGGCTGTAGCATAGCCATCTACTGTTGTATTACCAGAAGAAGTAATTGTTATAGTGCCACTATTCGCCTAAGCTGTATAATAACTGTCATTAGCATAAAACCCTTTACCAATTTTTATCTACTTTCCACGATTTATAGTGCCTGCAGAAGTGCCTCCCGAAGTGTTATTCGTAATAGTGCCTGCGCTAACCGTTACTTTTCCATAAAAGGTACCAGTAGCGCTAATTGCGGTAGTCTTCCAAAAACCATTTTCAACTACTACATGTTCGTCTCCTACCGCGGTACTATTAGATGCTTCTTTTGCCTTAATACTAATTTTGCTATTAGTAGTCACTTTATTATCAATAAAAATATTACGATAATTTGCATTATTAATAGTTAATTTACTTGTATCATTAGCAGTATTAGCTTCCATATTCATTGTAAAACTATAAGCTTTAGGTAATGTTAAAGAACTTACTGTAGTTGTACCACTTGTTGTCACATTTGCCGCAGTAACACTACTTACCCATCCAGCTGTAGCTGTGCCAGTAACGCTTTTACTTCCGCTATATGACGCTGTAAGAGCATTTGTTGCAGAAAAAGCAATGGTGGGATTAGCTGTTATAGACTAACTCGCTGTTACCTTTGCACTGCCAGACTGGACGCCTAACGTTAATTGAATGTTTTTAGAGACATATTTTTCTTTAGTGGATAAAGAAAGGATAGTATTACTCTATTTAGTTAGAGTAATACTATCACCCATTGTATTATTATCAATTGAAGCTAAAGGTGAAGCCATTTACATCACCTCAAGATACGGTATACGCACCATTATATATTTGCATACTACCATTAATTGCAGTACCCGCTCCATCAAAGGCTGCATAACCAGTCAAAATATAATTGGCTGGGGCCATGGTTTTTCCGCTAATACTATCTGGCACTAATTTAGCCAAACTGATTTTTAAATCATCTACGTAACCACGATTAATATATAAAAATCCTCCAGAAGACAAAATAGGCGCATCAGAAGTATTGGAAATATCAATATAATCATCTTCTGCTTTATCAGTATCTTTAGTATTTGTAAAAGTAGCCGGAGCAATTGTACCTCCCGTTATCCAACCAGTTCCCCAAGAGGCATTGGCTCGTGTATTAATTGCATCTTTTGCACTATTTAATGTTGTTACTTTATTCTAAGTCATTGAAGCAGTTTTAATCTTCCAATAAGTAACACCCTAATTATTAGTAGCAGTCGTCGTTGCAGTTTTATATCCTGCAGTATTAGTATATTTGGGAGTAATAGTAACATTTTTATCACTAGCGCTACCGGTATTAAAGTAAGTACTCATGCCATCATTTGTAGAAGAGGTAGTGATAGTCATTGCTCCCGCTTTTACTTTACCATAATACCAGGTATCAGCTGCACTAATTGTAGTTTCTACCCATCGGCCGTTATTAACTATTGTTTTACTAGCTTCAGCGGTTGTACCGGATGCTGGATAAGCTACAATATTAATTGCGCCTTGCGTTGTTGTTCCAGAAATTCCAGCTGTAATATTGGTAGTACCGCTAGTAGTAACCGCAAAGCTTTTTCCGCTAGGAATTGTAACTGCTGTTAAATATCTTGTATCAGTTGCTGGAGTACTTGCCGCTGCGATACTTAATCCGCTAGCAGTAGCAAAATTATTCATTTGTGGAGCATAGCCAGCTGTAGTGATATTTGCTGCAATAGCCAAATTAGAGACAGAACCATTACCAGTGGCAGTAACAGATACACCACTAGAATTGGTATTGCTTAAGGTTGCATTAGAGGATACAGTTGCAGTTGGGGTTATACTACCGCTTGTTTTTGTTGCTGTTGCTACGGCACGCGTAATAGGAAAATATCTAGTTTTACTTGCTGCGGCTAAAGCTGTTCCAGCGGTCATCCAACCAGTAGTTTTAATTTTAGAACTACCTGAACCTGTAAAAGATAAATAATATCCACTAGTTGGCTCTGTATCTGCTACTGTACCGACAATACTTGATATATTTATACCTTCATTAGAACCATCGGTATTAGAAATAACTACATTTGCAGTGTTTGCCTGTCCTTCGCCGCGTATAATATTATAATATTTTTTATCGCCCAGGACGGGACTAGATGAGGGATGCGCTGCAATAAATCCGCCAGTATTGGTAACTTGTGGCTAAAGATCCATATCATGACTGCTTGCAGTACCATCATTAGTAAAATATGAAAGTAAATTACTATCAGTAATTGTGGGTTTATTAATGGTACCACTCTATACTGTTAAGGTAGCTTTAATTTTCGCATCTAAGAATTTATTTAAAGTGTCGAAAACGACATTATACGTATTACTTGTTATGGTATCAGTAAACGTCCATACATGATTAGTTGTATCTTTGGTTATGGATTCCATTTATTTCACTCTCCTTTTTATAATGTTGTACCCGTATATACTGGGACAGTCACATCTGCTGAACCATCATATACATAAGCTTGATCTGCTCCAAAGGTAAGCTTATGAGATAATTTAATCTCACCTAATTTTTCTCCAACTACATGCCATTTCGTACCATCATAAACGAGATTATAAATGTAGTCCTTATGCATCATATTCGCCTCAATAGGAGCATTTTTATAGTAAATTGGTTTCGCTGTGCCGTTATTAATACTTAGAGTAGCGTTAGCATTATTTGTAACTGTCATCTAAATTGTAATTGATATGCCAGCCGCCAATTCAAAATTAGGGATTGTAATTAAAAGTTCTGTAGCTGTATCTCCAGTATTTGTTAAGGTAGTGAATACTGTAGGCTCAATTAAATAGGGAGTACCAGTATTAATACTAATGGCTTGTATAAACCCCATTTACCTCACCGCCTTATGGATTCGATATAACTGGTACTACTACTGTTGTAGGGGTACGTCCTAATGTCGGCAGCGCCCCGGCCCTCCATCCACTGGCAGAGCCAACAGTTACTGGCGTAGAATTTATTACAGTAGGAGTGTTTGCGGTCCAAGAGCCAACAGCATCAAATGTAACATTGTCACCTAAAGTAGTGTTTGTCCCTATATTAATAGTAAGAACTCCGCCTTCAACCGATGCTGTTGTTGCCGTGCCAGCGTGCGTTACATTGGGAATGCTCATTGGTTGTGGAGTTAAGGACGCAGCTACACCAGGGGTTGTAATTGATACATTTGAAACAGCAGTATCTGTAACTGTAAGTTCAGGTAATTCACCATCTTCCCAACTAGTAACTTCATCAATTATATCTGTAGTTTGACTAGTCTGAAGAACATAGCTACCTTCATCGCCTAATTCAATCCAGGTAGTTCCATTATATACATATTCTTTATTATTTGGACCAAGCACTACATCGCCGGATTCATAAGTTCCGCTTTCTGGTGGTACTGCAGTAACAGCACCTTTAAAATGCATTGCACCAGTTAATCCAGTTAAACCAGCAGTTTTATCTAAAACATATGATACTACTGCCGTAGCTGTTGGAATGTTATCATTGGTAGTAGTTCTATCTGCATCTACTAACGCATTTACAGTATCTTTTTCTGCTGCGGTCCCAACATCTGCGGTACCAATTACTTGGTTTGTAGTTGGATTGTATGGTGTTTTAAACACATACTCGATATTTGTATCAACGTTATCATTTACAACCCAATTTTGATTTTCATCTAAAGTAAAACTGATAATTGTATTGGCAGGACAAGTAAAATTTCCTACCACATTAATGGGAGTAGTTAATGTGCCTACTAATAAAGATGCATTGGATGTTACTGTATTACCATATACAAACTTAATATGAATAGTTGAACCACGAATTAATCTATCATAATTTGTATTAACATAATCTTCAGTAATAGCAGGCGTTGTAGTATTTGCAGTAATATCTTTTTGAGCATTATTAGCTGCTGTATAACAAATACCATATAAAGTAGAACCAATTAAAGCAGCCGATTCGGTTCCTATCTATACTTTGCCAATATAACTTGCCATTTATTATTCCTCCTTAGTAATATCTGTTACGACTGATCTCTTCTCCATCGAGAGATATGGTAATACTCCATTAGTTATTTTAAAAATGCCTTCTTCTATTGAAGCTTTTGTTAATACGCCCTATGACCAATTAAGTACGCTTCCAATAGATATTTTCTATACATCAAAATTAAAATTAGAAAGTGGAGTATAACCACTATTTGCGGCATAATGATATATTTTTTTTGTCTCTAAATCTACATATAACTTATCTTCGGAACCCGGTGACGGAAATGCCGCGAAGTTTCCCTTCTTAACAATTTCAGTCTCATTTCCATTTAGGGTTCCGGCATCTATAAATGGGAGATTTACTACATTAGTATTCCCATCTCCAACCTTTAAACGAGAAAAAGGGTGAGTTGCGTCTGCACTATAGACGATCAACTCACCCGCAAGCGGTACGAAACCCGCAGACCCATCCCTA
>ODAI013944178.1_pt1 | contig 11933 bp, 7 predicted proteins | sample 1539321 | NCBI WGS metagenome assembly ODAI01 (sample SAMN02144231, study PRJEB22623) | gut metagenome | biome: sheep rumen | host: Ovis aries | place: New Zealand
GGTTTTTCCGTTTATAACAAAGCAAGCGGAAGATTTGAATTCCGTCCCGGAGTTGCCTTCTGCAACCTCTTTCTCGCTGATGAGATAAACCGTACCTCCAGTAAAACGCAGTCCGCGCTCCTTGAGCTTATGGAGGAAAAAAGCATCACAGTTGACGGAAATACCTACAAGCTCCCTGAGCCGTATACGGTCATCGCTACTCAGAACCCGATCGGCTCGGCAGGTACTCATAACCTCCCCGATTCTCAGCTTGACCGCTTCATGATAAAGCTAAGCATGGGCTATCCTGATTTTAGTGGAGAGGTAGCTATTCTCCGGGCAAAATATAACTCAAATCCGCTTGAATCCGTACGCTCTGTCGCTGATGCTTCCTTCATCTCTGAGCTTCAGGAGCATATCGCTAATATTTACGTTGATGACCGCATCTATGAGTATATCGTCGCTCTTGCGGCTGCAACAAGGAATCATCCGCTCGTAAAACTCGGAGTGAGTCCCCGCGGTACCCTCGCACTTATGCAGATAGCTAAGGGCATCGCTGTTGCAATGGGCAGAGAGTACGTTATCCCGGATGATATCGGCTATATCTGCGCTGATGTTTTTGAACACAGACTCATCCTGAATTCAAAGGCAAAGCTCTCCGATGCTACTCCTTCTGCAATAGTCTCGGAGATCCTAAGGACTGTTCCCGTGCCCGGTATCTCAGAGCCGCAAAGGTAAAGCTATGCTGCTGTCAAAAATACTGTTTATACTTCTAATTCTAATATGCTCGGTCTTTTATATCCTCTATCTCTGGGACTTTGCACTCGTTCTGCTCATCGTTATAACCGCTCTCCCAGCTGTGATGTTCATTACTACGCTGATCGCAAAGCACTGTATCCGCGCGGATTTTGCCCTGCAAACATATTCCGTCGGCAAGAATACTAACTTCCCTGTTCAGCTCTGCATCAATAACAGCAGCATTTTTGCGATAGGAAAAGCCGAAGCTCATATCGAATACTATAACCTGTTCAGCAACAGTATTTCGTCATTCGATATATATATGCCCATTCAGGCGCGTAACTCGCAGCGCATGACGTTCAGTCTGAGCTCGGATTACTGCGGTACTATCATAATCAGAACTGCCTATATCAATATTTTCGACCCGCTGAGGATCTTCCGTTTCAGAACTTGCAGGAATATCCAGACTCAGGTGACCGTCACTCCTGAAGTGCATGAGATCGACGGTGTCATCGCCGAAAACAACTTCACCGACGAGGAGAGCAATATCTTCTCCGAAAACAAGCCCGGTGACGATCCATCTGAGGTCTTTGGCCTGAGAGAATATATTCCCGGCGATAAGCTCAACAGGATCCACTGGAAACTAAGCTCAAAGAAGGATGAACTGATCGTCAAGGAATACAGCCTTCCTGTGGATGCACCATGTACGGTTTTTGCCGATCTTAAATGCTATGACGATTCAGAGAATACTCTGAAAGTATTTGATGCTCTTGTCGAAACTGTGATCTCTGTCTCGCACTTCCTTGTCAGCAGCGAACGCCTGCACAGGCTCGTCTTCTTCAACGCAAAGCTGAACACCTTCACGGAAAAAATAATCACAGGCTTTGATGAACTGAATTCCGCTGCCGCGGAGCTTATCTCATCATTCAATGACAATCTTTCGTGCGGTGACCCATCTGCTTATCTCTCTGAAAATGCCGCTAAGCCGGTATCATCGTTCACCTATATCACCTCCTCGGCTGACGGCAGAGCACTCTCACTCATATCCGACGAGGTCTTCGCGGACATAAAGAACGCCATCATCATACTGCCGTCAGCAAATGCGAGGTTCACAGCGAATGGAGCAGGAGAAGATATAAACCTCATTCCTGTCTATGCAGGACATATCTCCGCTTCCATAAAGGAAATTGAGTTATAATGAAAAACAGATCGGAAAACAACAATAACGGTATTATTATCTGCGACAGCATTGTTATGTCTGTCAGAAAAAAGAAAACTGATCTCCGGCTCCCGGTGGCAGTGATGCTCGCTCTTTGCGGTTATATTTCTGTTATAATGTCATTCCTCGGTATGTTCAGCCTGAACTACAGCCGGGCGGCGCTTGTAACTGCGGTATGCGGCTTTTCTCTTTTCTACATCATCCTTACCTTAACAGGCGGAAGAGCTCTCTGGGTATATGCAGGGTCTATACTCGTATTCACGGCGGCCGCTGTGAGAAAACGCAGGTATATACGCGAGGGATTCAAGTTCGTATACAACATTATATACCGCAAGGCCTACCACACCGATATCAGCTATTACAAGTACGTCGAAGCCGACGATGAGCGCAAAGCTGTTACGATACTTCTTGTGTTCGGTGTATGGCTGCTCGCGGCGGTGATATACTACTTCACAATATCCCGGCCGAACCCTGTGCTGCCGCTGCTTGTCACCTTCCCTGTCATCGAGGTCGGTCTTTATAACGGCATCGAGATACAGGTATTCTGGGGAATGCTCGTTGTAGCCTACTGGCTTTCACTGCTTGCAATGTCGATGATAGACGTCGGAGAATACACAGGTGGTACTGGCGGATTCGTAAGAAGGGATGATCTTTTTTTCCCAAAAAGACAGATGAAACTGAAAGTCACGGAGCGCTGCGGCGCGTTTATCGTTGCCTGTGTAATGCTGCTGTCATTCGCCTCTGTCGCATATCTGAGGATAACTAACTATGAGCGCAGCGAAAAGCTCAACGAGAAGCGAAGGAATATCACAGAAGCCTTCGACGCCTTTTCCTTTGACGATCTGCCTTCAAGCCTTGCAAGACTCTCGGAGGCATTCGGCTTTACCTTCTGGACCGACAAGGAAAGACTCGGAAGCAGCGGAAGCATTAGCTATGATAACAAAACTGAGCTTGTGGCTTCATTTGCTGATGTATGCAGCGGCGCCGTTTATCTCAAGAATTCTAACAGCGCTGTATATAAAGACAACAAGTGGAAGTCTCTGAGCAGCAGCACTTACAAGGCACCAGTCTTCGATAAATTCGCTGGATACGGTGTATCTCCGCAGCTTTTTTACGGTATCCTTGCCTCGATAATATACCCTAACCGTCCGGAAAACAGCCTGACCATTGTTCCGGCAGATAAGGATGATGATTTCTATGCGCCCTACGGCGTAAAAGCTAACGGTTTGCTTACCTGTACCGGAGATACTCTTGTAAAGACAAGTTCAAATTCTGAACAAAAATATGATTTCAGCTACATGAGTTCAACCGAAGTTATAAACACCGTGACCTATGACCCGGCACTCATCCATCCTTCAGTTGAATATGATGATTCAAACATTAATATGTCAGATATCTACGGCGGCTTCGAGAACTTTCTCGCTTATTACGAAGGTCCTGAAAACAGCGTAATGTCCCTTGAACGTGAATACCGCGATTTTGTCTATGAGAACTATCTTCAGATCCCTGACAACAGAAGTATGGATGAGGTGAGAAAAGCATATTCCTCCGTGCTGAACAGCGCCGGCGGCGATATGTCTATGACTGCCCGTCTGAGTGTCCTCAATGCTATCCGCGATAAGATGCGCCGGGATTCGGAATACACACTTTCGCCTGGAAAAACTCCCGCGAGCCGTGATTTTGTCAACTATTTCCTGCTCGAAAATCATAAGGGCTACTGCGTACACTATGCAACTGCCGGAGTTATACTTGCGAGAATGGCCGGCATCCCTGCACGTTATGCTACCGGATATGTCATTGTAAGTTCTGATTTCAATAATGCCAGAAGAAATCCCGACGGCTCATATGAGCTTGAGGTCAAGGACAACCGCAGTCACGCATGGACCGAGATATACATCGACGGCTTCGGATGGGTACCCTTTGAGTTCACAGCAGGCTATTCCGAAAACTCGATACAGATTGGCGGACGTTCTGTTGAACCGACACAGACCGGTACTGCAACAACTACAACTGCCGCGGTAACATCTGCCGTAACCACAACGACAACTAACGGCATGGCAGCGTCACAGACAACTTCCGCGCGTGTCACGACTTTGCCCTCAACTATGGCCTCAACTCAGCCTTCTGCTTCCTCAGACAGCAGCGGAGGTGGAATTCCAAAAGCGGCGAAATATATCATAGCGGTAATACTTGCCATCGCTGCAATGCTCGCTGCTGTTGCCATAAGGCGAAGGCTTATACTTGATAAGCGCGAAAAACAGCTCAATACCGGTAATAGCGATAAGCGTATACAGAGCGCTTACACCTATACAATGCAGCTTCTCGGGTACATCGGCATTTCACAGGCTGATATGAACTATACCGACTTTGCAGCAAAGGTCGAGGAGCTTATCGGCGGAGATCATATCAAAAGCGGAAGCTTCAGGCGGCTTATGGAGATCTCTCTCAGTTCAGCTTTCAGCAGCACCCCTGCTTCTGATGAGGATATCATATCGTGTATCGCCACCGCAAAGGCTCTCGCTGCAAGCATTTACAATAAGGCTGGGTTTACTGAAAAACTTAGTCTGAAATATTTCAAAGCACTGTACTAAGGAGGTACTACCATGAAAATCAGCAATTCAGGTTTCATCACAAAAGGCGTGATTTATCTCATCAGCGGCGCACTGATCGCATTCTTTCCCGGGATAATATCGTGGATTTTCTACATTACCGGAGGAATAATCATACTTGCAAGCATTTTTATGCTGATAGGAGGTGCGAGCTCAGGTGTTGACGGTACGCTCCTTGGCGGAAGCATCGCAGGAGTTATTATCGGTGCGATAATTATGCTGATACCGCGTATAATTTCTGTGGGCATTCCGATCGCAGCCGGAATAATCTTTATCATTTCCGGTATTTCAAGACTGATAAGCTCATTGAAATCCGAAAGCTCACAGAACATAAAAACTGCCGGTATAGTATTCGGAATAGTCCTTGCGTTATTCGGCGCTTTTCTTCTGTTCAATCCGTTCAAGGCAAGCAGGATAATCCGTATCGTTATCGGGCTCATGCTTATTGTTCTCAGTGTGTTCAATTTCTATGCAGCACACGTTGTTCATCAGCGCAATAAGGATTCAGTTCCGGACATGATAGATGTCTGATAAGAATAATAGTTTTCCCCCTGGAGCATCTGCCTCAGGGGGAGTTTTTTGCAAAATTAAAGCGGCTGAACGATAACAGCCGCTTTGTTTTTATGAATTCATAAGCTCTTGATAATTCTCGATATAGATATCCGCTGAAGCCTTCCAGCTATAGTCGCAGTTCATGGCATTCCGCATAAGCTTTTCCCATACCGGCTTGTTGTCATAGTCATTTTTTGCACGCCGGATAGCATCAAGCATATCGTTTGCATTATACGTCTTGAAGGTGAAGCCGTTGCCGTCAACACCGCCGTTATCGCGGACAGTGTCTCTAAGACCTCCGGTCTCGCGTACTATCGGGATCGTGCCGTAGCGCATCGATATCATCTGTGCAAGGCCGCATGGCTCACTCTGTGAAGGCATAAGGAACATATCCGAGCCAGCGTATATCTTACGCGAAAGCTCATGTACAAATCCGAGAGTTACAGATACTTTGCCGGGAAAGCGTGCAGCCATTTCGCGGAAAAAGTCTTCATAGATCTTTTCGCCGCTTCCGAGCACAGCAAACTTCATACCCATACCGACTATCTCTTCCATAACACAGCGTATCAGGTCAATACCCTTATGGTTCACAAACCTCGTAACTATGCCGATAATAGGCTCGTTACCCTGTTCGAGACCAAGCTCCTCGCAAAGAGCCTGCTTACATATTCTTTTGCCGGAGAGATCATCAGCACTGAAGTGACCGGCAATAGCCGGGTCAGACTCAGGTGAATATAGATCTGTGTCGATGCCATTGAGGATTCCGCGCAGCTTGTACTGCTTTGTGACGAGTATGCGGTCAAGGCTGTGAGCGTACCACGGGTCGAGAATTTCCCACGCATAGCTCGGACTTACTGTTGTTATCCTGTCAGCAGCCTCAATAGCGCCCTTCATCATATTTATATACCCATCATATTCGAGAATATTGGCGTTATACATAGGGATACCCATGACTTCATTGAGAATTTCCCTGCCGTACTTACCCTGATACTCGATATTGTGTATAGTAAATACATTCTTTATGCCGTCGTAGCCCTGCTGGTACTTGTAGTAAACATTGTAGTAGACAGGGATAAGAGCGGTCTGCCAATCGTTTGAATGGATGATATCAGGCTTGAAGTCGATGTATTTCAGCATTTCAAGGACTGCCCTGTCAAAGAAGACAAACCTTTCGCAGTCATCATAGAAGCCGTAAAGGCCATCGCGTGAGAAATAGTATTCGTTGTCGATGAAGTAATAAGTAATGCCGTTCCATTCGGATTCAAATATCCCGCAGTATTGCTTGCGCCACGAAACATCAACAGTGATATTCTTAACGAAGGTCATTTTCTCGCGGAATTCAGGGCTTATGCTCTTATAGAGCGGTATGACTATACAGCATTCATGCCCTGCGGCATGGATAGTCTTCGGCAGCGAGCCAACAACATCGGCAAGCCCTCCGGAGGCTGCATACGGAACAGCTTCACTTGCAGCAAACAATATTTTCATAGCAGATCACCGCCGTTAAATCTTTCCGTCCTTACCGATATACAGCGGATAAGTCTCCGAACCTGTGAGGACCTTTTCGCTGCTTATCTCTACATTCTTATCAGTTATAACCGAGGAAATATTGCACTTGCTTCCTACTCTTGTACCCTGAAGGAGCACGCAGTTCTTGACGACAGTTCCCTTGCCGACCCTGACACCTCTGAAGAGTATCGAATTCTCGACTGTTCCCTCGATTACGCAGCCGTCAGCGATGAGGGAGTTCTTGACGTTCGACTCGAGGCCATACTTTACAGGACCATTATCGCCAATCTTGGTGTATACGGGAAGATTGTTCTTGAAAAGTGCCTTTCTCTTGTCCGAATTGAGCAGGAGCATATTTGCCTGATAGTAGCTCTGAACACTGTCTATCCTTGTGAAGAAATCCTTGTGCTCATAACCCATGATCTTGTACTCATCCTTCTTGCCCTGAAGTATCTCACGGGTGAAGCTGTACTGATTGCGGCTCGCAGCTTCAAAAACTATCTTCTTCAGGAAGTCCTTGCTGATGATGAACATTTCGAGCCAAAGATTGCACTCGCCGGAGATCTGGGGATTCACAAGAACGTCCTTGAGGCGGTTATCTTCGGAAAACTCAAGAATAGTAGCACAGGAATTCTTCTCGCTGTCGTACATGCCCTTGCTGTATACAAGGGTGATATCAGACTCATTAGCCATATGCTGCTTGAGTATCGGGTTGAAATCAATTGTCGTGATAATGTCGCAATTGGACATTATCACATACTTTGCTGAGGAATGCTCAACGAAGCTCCAGATATTATTAAGGGCATCAAGTCTGCCCTTGTAGATGCCGCCGGTCTGACTGTATGGCGGAAGCAGATGCAGACCTCCCTTCTTACGAGAAAGATCCCAGTCACGACCTGATCCGAGGTGATCAAGCAGTGAGCCGTAATTTGATTTTGTTATAACGCCGACCTCTGCCACACTTGAATTCACCATATTAGAAAGCGGGAAGTCGATCAGGCGGTAACGTCCCCCGAAAGGTATTGATCCCATAGTTCGCTGCTTGGTAAGCTCGCTTACATATGAATCGTGCATACTTGCAAAAATAAGTCCTAAAACATTGTAATTAACACTCATACTACAACTCCTCCGATCAGATGCTTTCTCCGATGATCTTCTTGGGCTCAACTATCTTATTCTCGGAAACAGTTACGTTATGACCTACTACTGCGATACCCCAGTCATCGCGATTCTCAATAGTTTCCGGACTTGCGCCTATCTTTGCGCCGCCCTCTACAGTGCAGTCCTCTCCGACGATAGCGTATTCAACAACAGCTCCGGACTTTATGACTGTGCCGGGCATGATTATGCTGTAGTTTACGGTAGCACCTTCCTCTATGGTAACACCTGAGAAGACGATAGAGAAATCAACTGTTCCGTCGATATCGCTGCCCTCTGAGATCATGGAATTTTCGATATTAGCGTTGTCGCCAATGTACTGAGGAGGCATATTGTTATTGCGGGAATATATCTTCCAGCTCGGATCATACAGATCAAGCGGAACGCTTGGACTAAGAAGATCCATATTAGCTTCCCAGAGCGAATCGAGTGTTCCGACATCCTTCCAGTAGCCCTCGAACTCATAGGCGAAAAGTCTCTGCTTATCACGGAGCATGGATGTGATGATATCCTTTCCGAAGTCCTTCGACCACGCCTCACCGCGCTCACGCTTAGCATTTGCGTCCTCCTCATTCTCGATAAGGTACTTACGGAGCTTATCCCAGCTGAACACATAAATACCCATTGAAGCGAGGGTCGATTTAGGCTCCTTAGGCTTTTCAACGAAATCAATGACCTGATTCTGATCATCGCAGATCATTATTCCGAAGCGTGAAGCCTCAGCCTTCGGAACGTCTATTACAGAGATGGTGCAGTCTGCGTTGTTTGCAACGTGGAAATCGACCATCTTTGAGTAGTCCATTTTATAAATATGGTCGCCGCCAAGGACTACCACATACTCAGGATTATATCTTTCAATGAAGCGAATATTCTGGTATATAGCGTTAGCTGTTCCCTCATACCATGATGCTCCTGTCTGTGTCTCATATGGCGGGAGAACATGAACGCCGCCGTTCATTTTATCAAGATCCCACGGCTGGCCATTGCCGATATACTCATTGAGCACGAGCGGCTGATACTGTGTCAGGACACCTACTGTATCAATACCAGAATTGGTGCAGTTAGACAGCGGGAAATCTATCAGCCTGTATTTTCCGCCGTAAGGAACAGCAGGTTTAGCAACATTTTTAGTCAGTGCATATAGTCTGCTTCCCTGACCGCCGGCAAGGAGCATAGCAACGACTCTTTTTTTAGTATACATATTATTCCTCCTAAGATGTTATAGCATTGTATCATTCAGATTTAGAAGAACGTCTTTTTCTTGGCTTCTTTTCTTCGGAAGGAGCTTCGTCAGACTTTGCCGTTCTCTTTTTTACCGGGGAATATCTGAGGTAAATAACAGAGAGCGGAGCGAGTGTCATGGAGATGCTCTCGTCAAATCCGTGCATACCTATACTATCGGACTTGAACGATTTTTCTGTAATGCCTGATCCGCCGAATTCAACTGCATCGGTATTGAACACAAGCTTGTATCTGCCCTTTGCGGGAACGCCTATCCTGTAATCACGGCGTTCTACCGGTACAAAATTGCATACAGTGATGAGTTCTTCACCGTTATCGTCGATCCTTCGGAACGCGATTATACTTTGCTTGTAATCGTCATTGGATATCCAGCTGAAGCCGCTCCATGAATCGTCGTTCTGCCAGAAAGGAGAATTTTCAACGTAAAATTTATTGAGCTTTTCCGAGAATTTCAGGAGATTCCTGTGCGAATCAAATTCCATCAGGTTCCAGTCAAGCTGTGATTTATAGTTCCATTCGTTCATCTGACCGAATTCCTGTCCCATGAAAAGGAGCTTCTTTCCGGGGTGAGCCATCATATAAGCAAGAAATGCACGGTATGAAGCGAATTTCTGTTCATATTCGCCCGGCATTTTGTTTATCATCGAGCACTTTCCGTAAACTACCTCGTCGTGCGAGATCGGAAGGATATAGTTCTCGGAGAAGGCATAGAAGAACGAAAATGTTAGCTTATCGTGATTGAAAGCACGGTATATCGGATCAAGCGACATATAGCTGAGCATATCATTCATCCAGCCCATGTTCCACTTGAAGTTGAAGCCGAGGCCGCCTATATCGGTAGGCTTTGTAACAAGCGGCCATGCTGTCGATTCCTCAGCGATCATCAGTGCATCGGGGTGCTTGTAGAATACCGCCTCGTTCAGGCGTTTAAGGAACTCCACAGCCTCAAGGTTCTCGTTTCCACCGTAGATATTCGCAGCCCATTCGCCGTCGCGCCTGTCATAGTCAAGGTAGAGCATCGAAGCAACAGCGTCAACGCGGAGACCGTCTACATGGAACTCGTCAAACCAGTAATTCGCACTTGAAATGAGGAAGGAGCAGACCTCAGCCTTGCCGTAGTCGAAAACTCTTGTGCCCCACGCCTTATGCTCTTTTTTACGTTCGTCGGTATACTCATAGCAGCATGTTCCGTCGAACTCATAGAGACCTGCTTCATCCTTCGGGAAATGTGCGGGTACCCAGTCGAGGATAACTCCTATGCCGTTCTCATGGAACATATCGACCATCTTCCTGAAATCATCAGGAGTACCATAGCGGGAGGTCGGCGCAAAGTAACCGGTTACCTGATAGCCCCATGAGCCGTCGAAGGGGTACTCAGTGAGCGGCATGAATTCAACATGGGTATATGACATTTTTTTCAGGTAAGGGATTATTTCATTTGCAAATGTAACATAGTCAAGGAAAACATCTTCGCCGTAGTTTTTCCATGAGCTAAGGTGTACCTCATAGATATTGACAGGGCTCTTGTATATACTTTTTTTCTTCTTTTCCTCGTACCATTTTGAATCAGCCCATTCGTAGCTGCTCTCGAAGATCTTTGAGGCAGTACCGGGACGTGTCTCGAAGTGAGGGGCATAGGGATCTGCCTTGAGGAGTGTCCTGCCGTCCTTGGTCTCGATGCTGTACTTGTAAGTGTCAAACTGTGCAAGACCTGATATCTGGGCTTCCCATACTCCGTCAGCAATAAGATCCATTTTATTTGCGTTTCTGTCCCATTCGTTGAAATCGCCTACAACAGAAATGCTTACTGCATTTGGCGCCCAGACACGGAAGGTAAAGATATGTCCCCGTCCTCTTTTTCTTGAATGGACGCCGAAGAATTTATACGCTTCATAATTCTTTCCCTGATAGAACAGGTAAAGCGGAAAATCATTCGGATTAGTTACATTGTTAGCTGCCATAATTCAACCTCCTTTGCTAATTACATTTTAACAGAATTCCCAGAATTATTCAAGCTTTTTCGCAAATCGGGTCAAAATTTCAGACGATACGCTAATTTTACTGCGTGTATTTAGTGCAATTTGACATATTTCAAAACAGGTAATACCAACTTCGTTCGTTAAAATGCACACATGATACTTACGCAGAACGGGTCACTTTAAGGCCTAAAACTGTTACATCGTCAGGGCGGGAAGCCTGATTGAAAATGTCTGATTTTGCAGCTATCTCATCAACTATTTTTTTCAGATCGTCACACCCGAGAAGCAGTTCCTTTATGTATAGATATTCGCTTTCGCTTATGCCATCGGAGCACATTATAAGTATGTCCCCCTCGTCAAAATCAACATGGCTGAAATACGCCTCAGAACGCTCATATATACCTATCGGGAACGTCGGCGCAGCTACCTTTATCACTCCCCCTCTGTGACGGATGAGTGTCGAGGCGGCACCTGATTTTATTACCGTTAGTTCACAGCTGTCAAGGTCGATCCTCACAGCATCGAGTGTGGCAAAGCTCTCCTCCTGAGACTTTGTTACCATGATCGAATTTATCAGCCTTACTGCCGAGGAACAGTTGACTCCGCTGGCAACAAGCCTGCGGAACATCCGAACGACTATACGCGATTCTACAGCTGCTTTTCTGCCGCTTCCCATTCCGTCAGAGAGTATCACATAGCTAACTCCGGTACCGTCACTGAACACTGTTGAGGTGTCACCGTTATCCCGACAGCCGTCTGCGCTGTGTGCTGAACCGTATACTTCAAGAGAGTATTCCGGAGTTTCAAAAAGTCTTATGCGAAGCTCCTTCCCCGAATTTACAGGCTCGGAGGAGCTCAGCGGGATATGCAGCTCATCTGAGATAAGGTCGCAGATACGAATTATGCTCCCGGGCGAGTCTTTATACTCAAAGTAGAGTTCAATAAGCA
>ODAI014041843.1_pt1 | contig 11933 bp, 7 predicted proteins | sample 1539321 | NCBI WGS metagenome assembly ODAI01 (sample SAMN02144231, study PRJEB22623) | gut metagenome | biome: sheep rumen | host: Ovis aries | place: New Zealand
CAACATAGCAGCTCGTAGCTCCAAGATGGATGATGCCTGCCGCTTTGGGGCACTGCTGTCCGTATGCATAAACATGGCTCATTACATCATGGCGGACTTCCTTCTCGCGAGCCTTTGCAACATCATAATTGATATCATCGGCATGGCTCTTAAGTTCATCGATCATCTCCTGTGTGATGACCTCTTTACCGTTCTGCGAAAGTCCGAGTTCCATCTCGGTCTCGGCAAGTGCAATCCAAAGCTTTCTCCAGGTACGGAACTTCATGTCCTGTGAGAAGATGTACTGCATTTCCTTGCTGGCATATCTCTCCGAGAGAGGGCTTGAAAAGATATCCGTTGCCATTAAAGCTCCTTTCCGGTGAGAAGCTTATATCCCTGAAGATACTTCTCGATCGTCTTGTCTACTATATCCTGAGGGAGGGTCCAGTCATGCTTTCCCTCGTTAGCCTTGAGCCAGTCTCTTGCAAACTGCTTGTCAAAACTGGGCTGACCGTGTCCGGGCTCATATCCTTCTGCGGGCCAGAATCTGGAACTGTCAGGAGTGAGCATCTCATCTCCGAGCACGATATTGCCGTTCTCGTCGAGTCCGAACTCAAACTTGGTATCTGCTATGATAATGCCTCTCTTTGCGGCATAATCCGCACACTTTTTGTAAAGAGCAATGGTAAGGTCGCGGAGCTTTGTCGCATACTCCTCTCCTTTTCCGGGGAACTGCTTCTCAAGATGAGTGATGCTCTGCTCAAATGAGATATTCTCATCATGATCACCTATCTCAGCCTTGGTGGAAGGAGTGTAGATGGGCTCAGGGAGCTTATCAGACTCTTTAAGTCCCTCGGGAAGCCTGATGCCGCAGACAGTGCCGTTCTTCTGATAGCTCGCCCAGCCGCTTCCGGTGATATATCCGCGGACGATGCACTCTACAGGGAACATATCGAGCTTCCTGCACATCATTGAGCGTCCCTCAAACTCGGGCTTTCTGAAAAACTCGGGCATATCGGCCGTATCGGTCGATATGAGGTGATTGGGTACGATATCCTTGGTCATATCGAACCAGAACTCGGATATTTTGGTAAGAACCACGCCCTTTTTGTCTACATTATTATGAAGAATAACATCAAAGCAGCTGATCCTGTCCGTAGCTACCATGATGAGCGAATCGCCGTTATCATAAATCTCTCTTACTTTTCCCTCTTTTACAGGTTTCATTTACTTCAAAGCCTCCCTTTTCGCGTTAAAAGCCACTTAGAAAGTTTACTATTTATGCGGCAAAAATACAATATCAATTCTCGCCGTACTTTTCAGTCATTTCAAGGATTTCCTTTGCATATGCGGGGTAGAGCCTCGCCACCTCCGTGATCTCGTTTTTGGCGGTCTCAGCCAGGTTCTTATTGTAGTCCATCTGCTCCCGCAGCGCCTGTCTCCTCAGTATATATCCGTGCCTTATCTCCACCATCTCCTTGGGATCTAAGAGCGCCCGGACCCTTCCGGTCCATTTTTCGGGGTCGTGAACCCTGTATGAAGCCAGAACGGACCTTAGCTGTTCTCTGTAATGGGCAGCTTTTCCTTCGATCTCCGCAAACTGCTTCCTGCTCTCCTTCTCCTGCTGATACTTCTTCCAGACCTTCTCAAGCTCCGCACCGTTCTCCCTGCCAAACTTGAGATAGTAATACTCGAGAAGCTTACGGTTATTCACATAGCGGATCTTTACGGTATTCTGGAGCTGTATTATCTTGCCCAGATCCCTCGAGCATCTGACCCTATCCTTGGAATGGTCGATATACTTGACGCAGACCGCAGTGATCGCTATGGCAAATGCAGTCATCGAAAGGAAATATCCGATAAAGACTTCCATCTTAAGAACCGTCTGCATCACGATAAGAAGTACCATTATCGCCACGAAAGCGGTCGTAAAGATAACCGCCATGCCACGGAGATTGTTCATACCCTCTCCGAGCTCGTTTTTCCTGAATTCATATGCCGATCTTTCCCCGTCGAGACGTCTTAAATCCTTCTTGATGAGCACGGCCATATGCTCGGCGTCTTTGATCTTGGGAAGGGACGATGCTATCTCATCCTCGAGATGCTTGATCTCGTTAAATTCGGTATCGGAGAGTTTACCCTCCCTCTCGGTGAATTTCTGTATCTCCTCGTCCAGAGCGATGAGTTTCCTCGCAGCGCCGTTAACGCTCTCTCTCTGCAATTCGGGAAGAGCTTCTATCTCCTCTATATCCGTAAGATAAGCCGTGACAAGCGAATACTCTCCGGAAAGCTGATCCATCTCGTTCGATGCTTCGGACATCTGCTCGAGGCAGTTCATGATATAACGGCTCCTCTGTTCCTGATCGTTAAAATCGACCTCAGAGCGGTTATATACTATCTCCTCCCAGGATTCTTCACCTTTAGAGTCGTTTTTTCTTTTTTTCTTTCCGAAGGAAAAAAGCCTGCCAAAAAATCCCATCTCTTATCCTCAATTCCGCAGTGATACAAATCCCCGGTAGTTTTCTTTAAGCGCATGCAGAAGGCTATCGTTCTCCGAATAGTAATCCGAGCCCTTGCTGCCTCTGCCGGCACTTCTCTCCCTGAGCCTTGCTGCCTCATCTGACGCATCCCAATCCGCATTTATATGTCCTATAGCGCGCTCAAGCTGAAGCGATATATCGTAGAATTCGGGATGCGACTCCGTATATGCCAGGTAATCCGTCGTCCCGAGTTCAAGTCTCTTGGATGCGAGGAAGGCCTTTCTGTGTACAGCGCTTCCGCTGAGCTTATAAGCCTTTTCAAACGCTTCGGAGCCCATGTCAAATCTCATAAGTCTCGCATAAGCGCATCCGAGATTGTGATATATATCGGCAAGTATGTCCGGGATGGATGCCGAGTTTGCTCCTCCCCTGCCCGTTTCAAGTCCTGCTGCCAGTATGCGGTAACTCCTTATCGCCTCCGCATATTCTTTATTCTCAAGCATTTCATCGGCCTGACGCTTTTTAAGTTCCGCGCTGCCGAGTCCGATGCCCTTGCCTATTATCCTTACGATGGCTGCTATATCCGCATTATCGTAGAGTCCGGAGTATCTCAGCGTCATCTCGATAAAACCGGTAAGCCCGTCTCCCTTCGAGAGGAAGGGCGCAAGCAGCCGCGAAAGCTCAGGGAGTCTTAATGACTTGCCTATCCACTCCACGAGAGATTCGGACATGAACGACCTGTCGAGAAGCGATGCATTCTGTCTGATAAAATAGCAAAGCTCCTCAAGGCTTGATACTCTCGCATCAAACTCCGGTATCCTGTACGGATTCTCGGCATATTCACCTATTGCAAGAGTGATCCTCACAGGCTTATCCTCTCTTCAAAAGCTTCTCCGGAGGCCGGCATGTACGCTCCGAACCCTCTGCATGTAAATGTCACAATGAGTTCTTTCGGGCCTTCCATGGAGAGCTGAACATGAAATCTCTCCGGTATATCTTCGGGTGCGGAAACAGGAACACTTATCTTTCTCTCGGTTCCCTTTATGAGATCGCTGATATAGATATCAAATCTGCTCTCTCCGCTGACATATATATCCAGTTCGCCTTCCGCGTCAAACCAGTCGCATCCGGCATCCAAAAGTGCTATATAGACTTCCTCTCCCTGTCTGAATATCCTGGTCCCGATATTTGCCGCGAGCTTCTCGCTTCCGATGAAGATGTGCTCGTTTGCCTCCGGTATCTCGCGAAGCTTCTCCTGCAGCGAATAGCATGCCCCCTTGCTGTACAGATTCGTTCCCTGGAATACTCTGTAATATGCGCAGAGGAATCGTATCGTCTCCTTGATCCTGCTCTGTTCAAATCCATCCCCTATAAGGAATACTCCGGATGCACTGCTGCCCTTGCATATCTTCTTCATAAGCACGAGAAGATGTCTGTCAAATTCCTTTAATCTCTCCTCGTCCCCTCCGGTGTAGCAGTTCATTCCCTTTAACGCATCGCTCTCTAAAGGGTATCTTTCTTCGCTCACATATATGGCGACAGGCCTGGTCCTCGTACTTCTCTCCATACGAAGCACTGCGATCTCATCCTTCCTGAGTTCCATGAGCATCGCGCCGTGTCTGTACACTTCCTCCGGCTGTCTCATGATATATGAGTAAAGGCTCTCGGAATAACTCTGGATCGCCACCCTCCTGGTGGAGAGTTTCAATCCCGATACAGCCTCTGCTATCACATCCCTTATGTGAGCATTCTGCTCCGGAGTAGTGACCATCAGGGCATCAGTCTTTTCCGGGCCGCCCACAGAGACCAGCAGTCCCATACACCTGCTCATGAACAGAGTCAGGAGTGTAACGGCATCAAAATGCTCTCCAAAGGCTTCGATATCCTCACCGTTTATCGCTCTCTCGAGCAGCCTGTCTACAAGGCACGCACCGTTCTCAGCTTTTAAGAGTGCCTCCTCACCGAAAAACCATCTTCCGCTCTCGGGATCTTTGGCGAGCACTGTGGGAATGGTATACTTCTCACCACCCGTGATGGTAGACACTGTAACTGCACTGTCTGCAAACTCCTTGTCCTGCGACGGCATATAGCTGATACCGGCAGTCTCCCAGCCGAGATCGAATCCTACTATGAACTTGTGCGCACTCTGTATCCCGTACAGAGCTTCGGTGATCTTGGGCATGGGTTAATTCCTTATCGTTCTGAAAAGCTCTTTTTGCAGATTATCTTTTCTGAAATAATCCGTGAGCATCTCATCAAAAGTACCGTAATCCGACATTGCGTTGCTTATCAGCATATCCTCTATGAGCCCGAACCTGCCGGAGACTTCGGATCCGCGTGCCTCATCTCCGCGCTTCAGCTCTCCGCTCATGGTAAGCTCAGACACCTCTCCTCTCTCCTCGGTGATGTAATACTGCAGTCTCTCACCGAAAAAGAGTATGAATTCCTTGAAGTAGACTCCGCGGCATACTTCCTGCATATATTCACTCCTGTACGCCGAGTCGCTTCCGCTGTCGTCCGAATATCTGTAATGGATCCTGGCTATACCGCCATTCTCCGTGCGGTAATCGAGTATCGTCTTGTCCTGCATATCTCCGAGTATCCGTCTGATCCTCGCACGTTCCCCGGGATCTCTGAAGAAATACTCATCATCGAAATGCTGCATGAATCCCATATGTATGCCATGCTCTACAGCCGAGCTCAGGAACTTTGTAATGTTGGATCTTATGACACTGTCATTTTCTTCCGAGGGCACAGGTCTGGTTGAGTAGTAATACAGATATGCGAGCTTTACGACTCCGGGGATCTTCTCCCCTGCCTCCGCTCTCTTTCCTATCTCTCTGAAAATGATATCCGCAACGATCTTTTCATGCGAGAAAGCGTCATAAGCATTGACGTAGAGGAACGCCTTGATGATCTCATCCTCTCCTCCCGAAGCGATGTAATCCGAAAGGATATTGCCGCTCTCTCCGACATACGCACCCGTGCATATCATCTGAGTGAGTATCCTGCCCTCAAGCTCTGTTCTCGAAATGCCATAGGACGAAGCACTTCTCCATATATTCTTAAGATCTCTGCATAAGCCTTCAAATCTCTCTGCCAGGAAAGAAAGTGTGATGCCGTCCATCTTTCCCTTTGAAAATGCATATGCAGCGGACTCGGTCAGGATCCTCTCGCAATCGGGGTAATCCTTTTTGAGACTCTCGTACAGCCCTCTTCCTATGATCTCGTCCAGCAGATCCGTAAGAGCTTTCTGATCGGTATGGTAGGGACCGTATGATGCAAGCATATCAAATGCGGCATTCAGGTCTTTTATCTTAACCAGTGCTGAGAAAAGTCTCTTTTTCCCGGCACCGCCAAGTGTTGCTTTATTGATCCGCGCCAGTGCCCTGTCGGTATCGGTGGTATTGTCGGTGCCCGCATAATACTCAAGCACCCTGAGCGCATACTCATTTCTTAGCTTTTCTTCTATCGCATCGCTCTCTGCGAGAAGAGCAAATCTCGATACATTGGTTTTGTCGACAGGTATCTGTGCATCATTTACAAGATACAGATTAAGTCTGAGGTTATCCCAAACTTCCGCCGATATCTCGCGTATATATCTTCCGGGCAGAAGCAGCTTCTCGAGCGTGTACTCTTTGCTGCCCACATACACTCTTCCTTCCCTGTCCGCAAGCGCTATCGCATAATCCTTGCCATATATGCAGACCGGGCCCTCTCCGTCCTCAAGCGTATATACGAAGGGTTCTTTAAATCCTTTTTGATATACATATGCTTTCTCTATGGATCTGTCATCGCACCTTAACCACGAAGAGAAAACTATATCCGAAAAAGCTTTGGCGAAATCTCTGTCGAGTTTTCCGACCGTGACCTTCTCTCCGTAGATATTTGAGAGATTCCTGTCTATCCTGCCCGCCATGATCATATCCGATGTAAAGCGGTCTATGGCCTGAGTGTTTCTCTCATATATATCCGGCAGTTCGCGTTTCTTACGGATCATGCAGTTATATACCGCAGCCCTCATAGTCGTGCCGAGGTTGCCTGAAATGCTGAAATACAAAAGCGCAGCTGTCGGGATATCTTCCGACGATCCGGGATCCATCGAGTAGAGGAAGTATTCATACAGGTTGGTAATGCGTATCGACCTGTCGATACCCAGTCTGTACCATTCATGGGATGTTGCATCAGTCCTTCGTCCGCGTACAAGCTGTGCACAGATCTCCTGCAATATCCTGTCCTGAGGATCTTTCTCATACATATATCCAAGAGCCGCTATGAGTGCAGGTCTGTAGTCTTTTACCTTAGTCACAAGTCCAATCAGTCTCTCCGTCATGTCGTCCGTGAACATCCCATAACGGGCAGCCATATATGCAACCTGAACGGCAAATCCGTTAAGAGCCTGCATGACGGTCGGATTCTTCTTAAACGCGATCACACCCTCCAGGTATATAACGGGACTGTGACATCCGCTCTCAAAGAGGTCGGACAGAAGGTTCCATCTGGCCTGAAGATTGTCGCCCGCTTTCCCGGGCACATAGAGAAGTAACCATGCGATACGCCATTCGTCGCGATTACGCTTATACAGATTCTCTATCCTTGAAGCAGACTCAGCTATACTCTTTTCGTCCTCATCGATAAGTGTCGTGAGGTATGCATGGTACGCGTATGCTACCATTATCTCCCTGTCATTCTTATCTGCATGCGACAATCTGTTCTCTATAGCTCCCGCCATGCGATCGAGTTCGGCAGTCGCCTCCGTAAATTTATTGAGTGTGATCAGAAGCTGTGCATGCATGAGATGCGCAAGTATGTCCGATCCGTCCCAGATAAGGAGCTCATCTATACACCTCGATGCTTCCCGGGTCCAGTCGGTACCGGAGAGCTGTCCGCATCTGTGTGATACGAATGCTCTGGTTATCTTGTACATAAGGCGCGATCTTTGTTTTTCCGCTTCAAAGCTCCGGCCCTTCTTGCTTACGATAACAGGGACCGTGATACCGGCGTTTCTCCGTGAGATTATCACTCGTCCTATATGGGTACCCTGTCCAAGTCCCGATGTATCGACAAAAAACTTAACGATCGCAGAAGTTCCGTCAAAGTCTTCTCTTTCGTATATCTTTTTCTCAGCAAACAAAAAGTCTCCGGTAAGAATGATCTCAAAATGATCATATCCCCATCCGTTTCTGAGGACTGAGATCTCCTTTTCGATCATACCCGCATCGTTTTCCGATATGTTTATCTTTATCTCGGGAACCTGAACATAATATGAAAGCGCGGATTTTCTCTCCGTGCTTATGAGAAATTCATCGAAGTTTTCTTCGTTTCCGTTATCGTACGATAATGCTTTATATTCCTGTGCGTATTCAAAATCCGGATCACTCCAGGCAGCCTTGCATCCCTTGGAATAGAAAATCCGTACAGCCTCTTTCCAATCCGCCTCTGCACGCGCAGCCATATCAGTGATCTCAGGAGCTGCATCCGAATCATCGGAAGTCTCCGACACTGTATAAGCATAGGGAATGTAATACTCGCCGAGATCCGTCACAATATCGAAGCTTCCCTTGATGACATCGCCGGGCTTGCACATACTGCCGATGATGCGATAAGAGATACGGCTCTCGGTTCCGGAGAACTCTGAAGTCAGCACTCTGATCCGAAGATCATGTGCATATACTCTGCCGAAAGATATCTCACCGCAGGTCGCGTATACCGAAAATCCGTCGTCATAGTCATTTCCCGCTTCGAGGATACCGTCTATGCCGGATACGGAAAACTCAACACTTCCGGCAGATGCCGAAAAGTTTCCTTCGCCTATGGACTTGATATATGCTCTTGCCTGATCGTCCATCAATAGGTATATAACTCCGAATTCATGATCTGATTCGCGTAAATATCAAATTTACAGATATATGCCGAACCTGCATTTCCCAGTACCGGTGTGTAGTAATGCCCGTCCTCGCCTTTGGTTATGTAATACGGAACACCGGTGAGTCCGCCGAAAAGAGGAAGCGCCTGTTCGTAACTTCCGGCCGTAAAAAGCGCCGGCGAAAGAGCTCTGACGAAATTTGCTTTGCTCTGATCATACGCAAAGTCGGAAGATGTCGACAGATAAAAGTAGTCTCCCGCATGCACTATCTGTACCATTCCACCGATTTCAGGATCCACAGGGTAGAATGCCTGCACCCCAAATGAGCTCTTATTTACCGCATAGATACCGCAGCTTCCCATGCTGGGAAAATAAATGGTATTTCCGTCTATGGTAAAAGACCTCGTGTACTGCCCGGCCATCTGAGGGATCTGTACCGCACGCTGCAGTACCAGTCCGAGACCGTTTGCCCTCCGTTTGTAAATATACATCGTCCCGGTCATTGAGCTCCATACATAGAACTGGCCGGTAGCACTGTCGTACTCGATATAGTGAGGTCTGATGCCGACATTGTCTATTACTTCGACGAGAGTCGTACCTGTCTGTCCGGATGTATATGTGACCACCCTATTGTTATCCGTATCGACAATGACATATATCACACCGTCGCTTGCAATGGCATGCGGCTTATTTAATCCGGTTGCAAACTGTTTCCAGGCTTTCGGGTCCGCGCTTACGGTGTTGCTTTGGATCACCTGGTTGTTGTATGCATCGGCCAGATAAAACAATCCTCCGAACTGATAAACCTGAGTGGGCACCGCAAACCCGTAGTACTCATTATCCGCTCCCACAGGTATCCCCGCAGGTACCGAAGCGGTCTGAGTGTTCTGATCCTGAACCGGAGCAGCCTCTTGCGGTATAAAAGGATCGTTAACATCTCTCTCATCGTTCATTGCAGAAGCGTCGAAGCAAGATGCCTGTATCACGACAGTCAGCAGCAATAAAGCACAGACCGCTTTCTTTATAATTCTTTCCAATACTCTATGGTTCAATGTGATCTCTTTTTATTCACTCTTCGGGGTTATGTGTAAAATACCTATCTGCCCCCTGAAATCAGGTCCGTATATATGCTGTCTCATATTCTCGGAAACCTGTCCGTCCCACGATTCATGCATATGGGCTGCAACTATCAGCTGAACATTTGACTCGCCGTTATACATCTTGTCGATGATCTTCTGCGTATTTGCGTCGGGACGGTATCCAGCGCCTTCGTCATTGCTCCAGTAGTAGATCTTCTGTCTGACTTCCATCGAGAGGTTATACAGCGATTCGTCTACATCCGAGTAGAAAGGCACATGCGTAAGGAAAATGAGGGGCTGCTCTCCGTCCATCTTCTCCTCATAATATGCAACCTCTTCCTCGTACATATTTCTGTAGGATCTGTTATATCCAATGACTCCAAACTCTCCGAGATCCAGATACTTGGGATCCCTGTCCGAGTCAAAGAGATATGTCTGCGCATAAGCGGATCTTACTTCCGTGTAGACATTTCCGCCATACCATGCACCGTAATCATGATCTGATCTGATATAGAGCATCCTGTCAGCAGGATATCTGAGTTCGTTCAGACCATTCTTAAGTGCCGTGATGTTGGAGTTGCTGCAATAATCGATCAGATCACCCGCAAAGAGTATGGCATCAAAATCATTATGGTTGAGATACTTTACTATCTCGGGCCAAAGATCTTCGGCATAAACACCGTCACCTGTGATAAACATATAATCATGTCTGGTGCGGAGAGTCGGCATGTAATCTTCCCAGACATCTCCGGACTCCTTGTCGGTGATCATATGGATATCATTGACAACGGCTATACGATATTCTCTTGTAATACCTTCCATCTCAAGAGTGACTTCCTCGGTATCGAAGTCATAATTCGGAGCGGGATATTCCGACTCATCGAACTCGAGCTTTTCGAGCACGAACGGGACCCACTTTTCCGGTTCGGGATTCTCATCTCCCGATCCGGAGCCGTCCGCATTTGCGCCGCCGGCTTCGCCATCGCCGGATCCGTTATCCTTCAGATCAGTCTCCGAAGTCTTGTCTCCATCCCGGTCTCTGCCGCGGTCATCATGTGCATTTCCGCAGGATGAAAGGATCATGGCCCCTGCCAGAAAAACAGCCAGGAGTTTTGTGTATCTTTTCATCAGATTTACCTGAAGTATCCGGGAATGTTCTCACGGATCCATGCTCTTACTTCCGCAGTGGTTCCGTTGTGGGTATCAACTCTGTATTCTTCATTTCCACTGAGATCATTGAAGAACAGGAAGTGAGTATAATCAGCACTGGTCGTTGAGGAAAGGTTCGTTCCGTTGGTGATGGAGAATCCTTCCGTATCCCTTACCTTTGTAACTATCGCATTGTATGCATTTTCATAAGGCTTCATATCCATCTTCTGATTGGTACCGTAGATGATGATAAGTCTCAGGAGTACGAGATTGTAATCGGTCTCAGCAAGTACGGAATTGATGGTGGTGATGGCATCCGTCTCGCTCATGGTACCGTCAGCCACACCATTGAGGCATCTCTTCTGAACGATCCATGCGAGACTGTACTCATAGCGAAGTCTGAGAGGATCGTCAAGATCATCCTCGTTCCAAAGGAGGGGCTTACCGTTGCTGTCCTTGATCTTGTATGCATCATCTGCAAGGTTCCACGCTTCGTCTCTGGACCAGTCCGATCTGGTCGCGATCTCGTTGATCTTGGAGATGTAAAGATCTCTTGCACGCTGTGAAAGTCCCTGCTCATACTCATCCCACTCGGCGGTATCGGCCTCAAGGCCTGCGTCTGCGATAACACCGGCCTGCTTCATGAGATCATCCTTGTAGGAGAGGATCTGAGTGTATCCGGCCGAGTCAAGCGTAACTCGCTCTATATTTTTTGCCAGTTCGATGTTCGCCTTAGTACAGAGTGAAAATGCCTTTGCAAGCTTCTCGGAAATATCAGTCTTGTCAGCACCGTTCTTAAGTGCGGTGATCAGTTTATCAACTGCCGCATCTGCGTCGTCACGTGCCGCATTGACGTCGGTATCCATGTTAGAGGAAGCACTTGCGATGAGTTCATCAGCCTCCTTTACGAAAGCAGCCGACTTGTCATCCTTCTCTTCCTTCCTGCCTTCATCGGCATCGGAATCCTTGTCTTCCTTCTCTTTGTCCTTATTGGAATCCTCGTCCTTATCGGAGTCCTTATCCTCCTCCTCCTTGTCCTTATCCTCATCGGAGTCCTTGGAGAATCTGGACTTGATGTACTCTATTGCGGTCTGGTCCTCATCCTTGACACTGTTGATATAGAGACCGCCGCCTACTATGACGCCGATGATAAGGAGCATAAAGATGATGAGCACAACAACTCCTGCACCACCCTTCTTTTTCTTCTTAGGAGCCTGGCCTGGCATGGGTGCGGGGCCGGGCATGGGCGCAGGGCCGGGCATAGGCACAGGGCCGGGCATAGGCGCGGGGCCGGGCATGGGTGCGGGGCCGGGCTGCATGGGTGCGGGGCCGGGCATGGGCGCGGGGCCGGGCATGGGTGCGGGGCCGGGCATGGGTGCG
>ODAI013556014.1_pt1 | contig 11932 bp, 6 predicted proteins | sample 1539321 | NCBI WGS metagenome assembly ODAI01 (sample SAMN02144231, study PRJEB22623) | gut metagenome | biome: sheep rumen | host: Ovis aries | place: New Zealand
AAAAGAAAAGCAGACAGACCTGTTTGACTACAGCGATCCTGTTGATTTGTCTGCCATCCTTCAGGCATATGATTGGTATCAGCATTATGAAGGCGAAGACAAGGATTCCATCTTGTACACCAAGATGAACCTTGAACTGCCAGAGGATGAGTTCTACTTGTTTGAGGACACCGCTTTTGTGTTGCGTGTTCCTGAATACGCTGACTCAAAGCAGCCGTTCCTTGCCAATGCCGAGGATTTCTACAACAGCTGCGCCTTGTCATGGAACGTCTGGAGTAACTATGAGGTTTGGTACAGGGGACATACGGCAGACTTGTTACGCTACGACGATGAAGTCAAGAACAGCATCAAGGCGGTCAGCGTCAATATTATCAAGGACAAGGACGTGCGTAAGGCAGCACAGGATTTCGAGGACTCCATCCTCAAACTCATGAAGACAAAGCCCGATAAATGGGACGAGGACTTCAATCCGATGGACTTGCTTATCTCCTTTGGTGATGTTGTCGAAAGCAAGGCATACAAGTTCTACGATGACGAAGAAACCTTTGTCGTGTCCTTGGACAGTGTGATAGACATAGCCGAGGGCATGGTCATGGATAAGCTCCAGCATTACCTTGATGCCAGTGAGGAAGAGCAAGTACAGGTCATGCTGGGCGAACTTGCGACATGTGGAAACTTCGATGAACAATGTTCGCTCTGGCGCAATTGGGCGAACTGCGACAAGTCCGGCATTGATGACGAATGGATCCTTGCCGTAGGTCGTGCCTTGATGGAGAGTGGAAACTACAGCCCCATCCTGCACCGTATCTGGATAACGTGGCGGGCTATCAACCAAGGGTTGTACTTCGGCAGTTCCAGGGACTCATCCATTCCCAATCACTATTATAACGAATACCGCAAGATGTGTTATATCTCATGCCTCAAGCGCATAGAGAACCATCCTGATGACATCTATGCAATGAACTGTGCAGCCGCCATTGGTGGCAGAACCAACATGAACCGCTTCGGGCAGAACTATTTCGGCAATGAAGCCATGATAGAGCGTGCCATGATGATGCCGAACCGCTATCATTCAGCGGATGATGACGATGAAGAGTCAGAAGAAGAATGATTGATTCTATATCTAAGGGCTATCACAAAAAACACCTGACAGCATCATAGATCAAGGTGTAGTTGTATAAATTCGGCAATAAATCTGCTTTGTTGCTGAATTTATATTTCAATACATTAGACTGATAACCATAGCTTTACAAGAAATTTATTTTGCCTTTCAAAAGAAAGAGAGTCCAATGCCTAATGCGACAAATGGACTCTCTTCATATTCTAAATGATAGATGCTTCATCTTTATATCCCGTAAAAAGACCTTGTTACATTATATTCTGAATTTCAATCCAATAATAGAATGCTTCGATATTTGTTTTCTTCAGCCTGTTCAATCTTGCCGGAAGGGGAGTGGTGATTTCGGCATCAATTAAATCTGAAACATTGTCACCTCATTAACATGAACGGACAGTCGTACAGACTCAAGAAAACAAAGGCATTTAACGAACAAAAACAAAACGGAAAATGAACATTTTTAGACTTTTCCTTGCGAAAACGGGATTTTTGTGATATTTTTGTACACGCTTAGGTGGATCACTTTTCAATTAGAAAGTGGTACACTTTTCAATTAGAGTATACACTCCCTAATGGTGTGCCTGTTCTCTGTGATAGTTGTTGATTCTTCAAGCAGAAGTGTGATCCGACGAAAGATGGGGATTCTTACTGCATGGGGTGAAGATTCTCCCAACGAATGTTCCATGTTCCATCGTCTGGGAAACCAGGATTGGGCTTGTCGGGACAATCATCCCAACCTGCACACATCATGGCAATGGCAGTGAGGAGGGCTCCGTTGCCAGGAAGGTAAAGGCGCAGTCGGTCGGCGGTTTGGTAGTTGTGACCTTGGATGAGATAGCGGTTCTTGGGATGGTCGGCCAGAAGGATGTTGATGGCGGTAGAGGGTTGGCCTAAGCGGGCTGCAGCCATCGCTGACATGCCGTAGTCCCATCCCCAGGTGGTTTCCCATTTCCAGTGCTGCTGCACCCAATGTAGGGTGTGGGTCATGATGGCAGGGTCGTAGGTGGCTAATGCGTGGGGAATCAAGGCACAGGCTCCTAAGACAGCAGGATGATCAGAACGGCTCTTCTCTGCAAAGGTCTCTGTGGAAATGGGTTTGGAAAGGGAGATTGAGGGGGTACCTCCTACGGTGTCGAAAGGGTCGAAACGTTGTAAGTGCTGGGTGGTGTCGATAGGTTGACCTGCTGTGTAAATGCTGTCGGTTTGGGGCAGGGGAGCGAGGTGGGCGAGGATGTCTGCCCACTGTGGATGTGGAGGCAGTCCTCGTCGTTGCCGCCAAGTTTGGGCTGTAGCCAATCCGTAGCGCCAATAGGAGAGTTCGAAGGGATGGTTGTAGGAGATGTCCTTCGACATTGACTCCTGCATGGCTGTGGCTCCACGAAGTTGGTAGGTGTGGGTGAGGGTGTCGAGGATGAGGAAATCGGCCATGAACCGAGCCGTTTGTTCCACCTGCTCCCCATAGCGATGCAAGGTGGCAGCATCGGGTTGGGAACGATAGAGTTCCTCTGCCAGATAGATGTAATGTGGTTGCTGCCAAATGAGGAAGGAGCCTGTGTTGGACGGAGCTTCGCCAGCCCAAGGGTCAGTCATTTTCATCCAGCGTACACCTTGAAAACCTTGACGTTCTGCTATTTGTTGTGCAGCAGGATATGCCACTTTGTTGTACCAATCTAACATCTGCGTCACTGTCTCAGGATGATTCCAGAGAGAGAAATCCACAGCGTGCCACCAAGTCATTTCAAGGTGTGGACGGCCAAACCAGGAGTTATAGGTGAGTCCTGTTTCTTGTGGAGGCAAGGCATTGGCGCAGTTCACCTGAGTGAGGTATTGGCTCAACACCACTCTGCGTTCCAATTCTTGGGCACGAGGGTCGGTACATTGCGAGAAATCTACAATTCCTCCTGACTGCCACCAGCATTGCCAACTGTGGGCAGCTTGCTGGAGTTCTCGACCGAAGTGAAAGGGCTTTGTGGTGTAACCACCATCCTTGTTGATGGAAGGAAGGGGGACGTAAGTGGCTTTGAAACAGAGTGTTTGGTTGTTTGTGAAAAGTAGAAATTCATGAGAGCGAGTTGCTGGCACCAGTTTGGCTTTCCCTTCCCAGCTGAGCATGAGGTAGTAGTGGGTGGAATCAATGACGTGCTCGATGATGGCTGCGGATGGGGTGACTTTGACGATGCGTGAGGAGTGCAGTTCCGGCTTTGTCCAGTCGGTGGCTGCGTCGGCATGTTTACCTGTGGGATAGGGGAAACGGATGGAGACGGTAGCTTGTCCTTTCTGTAGCAGAGGACTCTTGATGCGATAAAGGACTGCGTCCTCATGATTTGCAGCGGCTGTTGTGACGTGCATCGGTTGGTTATCAGCCTTGAAATTGCTTTCTATCACCCCTTCGTAGAGTTTTAGCTCTTGGCGAATGTTGGTCAGTGCTGTCAAGGGAATGATAGAACCATCCTTCTTTTGCAGCGTCAAGCCGATGGCACCTAAGTTGAGCCGATGAGGGTTTACACGGAAGTAAGTGGTAGCCTCCTGTGGTCGGCCTCCATTTTTGTATTCGACAGCATATATTTCGTTGTGCTGGCGATGGGGGAAGTGGAGGGTGCGCTGGGTGTCTTTCTCCGTTAAGTGGTTTGAGTTAGGGAAACGATGCCAGCCCCAGTCGGACATGGTGCAGAGGGGGATGCTTTGCTCGTAGGCATCGGGGTAGGACTGCATGCCTGTAACATCGACAGTGGTGGCAAAATGTCCATTGCCCACAGTGAGTGCGGCCAATGGGTCGGCCGTTGTGACGATGGGGTTGTGGCGACTCACAACAGCCTGTCGGTCGATGGATGCAGGGGTGGCTTTTTTACCAGTTGGCTGATGGGTTGAGGTTTGTTGCGCGAAAGCGGATACAAGGTGCGCCCCCATCAGCATCGTGATGAGAACTGTTGGCAAAGTGTGTCTGAATGTCTTTCCCATCGAGTGTCGATTGGTGCTTGCTTATTCGTAATGTCTGATTCTCACGTCTATCCCGTCGGCTTTCAGCTGCTCTGGCACAGAGGAAAGGTCGGTCTGTCCGTAGTGGTAAGGGAAGAGCACTTTGGGTTTGATGACGCGTGCGGCACGGATGAGCTGCTCGGGAGTCATGGTGTAGGGTTGGTTGCATGGCAGGAAGGCGATGTCGATGTCCTTGATGTTGGCCATCTCTGGAATGTCCTCAGTGTCGCCGGCAATGTAGATGCGCAAGCCGTCGAGGATGAGGATGTAACCATTGTCGCGCCCTTTTGGGTGAAACTGTGTGTGTCCCTCAGTGATGTTGTAAGCAGGAACAGCCTCAGCTGCTACGAAACTGTCAGCGATGAGTAATTTTTCGCCATTTTTCATCGAGGTGTCAAGTCCCAGCATTTCAGCACAGCGAGGATTAGCGATGATTTTTGTGGATGACTTCGTGAGTTGCTGAATGGCCTCTTTGTCGAAGTGGTCGCCGTGTTCGTGGGTGATGAAAATGAAGTCGGCATCGGGCATCTTCGTGTAGTCGATGGTGCGGTTGCCCAGTTTGCGCACAGGGTCTATCAATATTTCTTGCCCTTCAAATTCTATGCGTATGCTTGCGTGTACGAGTGCGTGAAACCGCAGTTTCTTTCCGCTTTTCGTGACGAACTCATCCACTTCTTCTGTTTCGGTTGTTACATCTTTCCCCATCAGTTTCCAAGCCAGGATTCCGCCTGCCAGATTGGTCACCTGATAGCCCGCTTCAGCCAGCATCTCAGCTGCTTTCGAGGCTCGTTTCCCGCTTCTGCAATAGACGGCAACGCGTTTGTCTGTTTTCAGCTCCTTTTGGGCGAGAGCCATGAAATTATCGCCCTGCACGTTGATGTTGACTGCCCCACTGATGTGTCCTTCGGCGAACTCCTCGGGTGTGCGCACATCTAAGAGTTGCACATCTTCTTGTGCAATCAATGTTTCAAACTCCTTCGGACTTACTGTCTCATACGCTTGGCTACATGCTGAGCAACCCATGCCCAGCAACGCCATGATGAATGCCAATGTCTTGTTCATTGTGTTATAGTTTTTAAAGATTTGAACTGTTTTGCAAATTTAGATAAAATTTCCAAATTATCAATCAGTTGGATAAAGAAATTTAGTTTTCCATAGGGGAAAGAGGGTGCTTATCTGTAAGATATGCAAACTTTGTGGCATGAAATGTCGTTTTCACCCATGGTGAAATGCTTTTCAATAGGTGTGCGAAAGGGTTCTCTCCGTTGTTTTTCAGAATTTTCTTCCTTGGAAAGAATCATTTTGAAAGTTGCAAAATAAATTTCAAAAGTTTCAAAAAATATTTTGAAACTTTGGAAAATATTTTCAAAACTTTCAAAATTTTTTTTGACAGTAAGCTATTTTCTGTTTGGCAGGGAGAAAAAAAGCAATCTGCCACTATCCGATGCGGGCAGGGACGGTGTGGACAGAAAAAATGGGGATGCACCTCTGATGGGTAACATCCCTCCTTCACATAAATAATGAATAAATGGAAAAATAGATGGTTTCTTACATGTTTGTGCCCTGAGTGGCATTGCCGCCCGGACGACCTCCTTGACCTGGACGACCTCCTTGGCCTGAGCGACCTCCTCGGCCACCACCTTGTCCGAAACGCTGACGGCGTTCTTGCTGAGCCTTTTCGTAAGCTTCAAACTGCTCGGCAGTGAGAATTTCCTTCAGGGCTGCTGTGGTGGCTTCCTGTTGCTTCTGCATGGCTTCACGGTCGAACTGTGGACGCTCGCCCTTTTCCATTGCTTCCTTCATCTTGGCCTGCGACTCCTGAGCCTGTTTGAGGAAGAGGTCGTACACCTTCTTGTACTGCTCGTCGGTTGTTTTGGCGGCTTCCTTCACCTGGTCGGCACGGCGAGTGGCCATGTCTTCTGGTTTGAACTCGCGGCGCTGACCGCCACCTTGCTGTGCGAATGATGTGAGCGAAAAGAGCGCTACCATCATGGAAAGAATAATCTTTTTCATCTGTTCGTGTTTGTTAAAATAGTTGAGTTAAAAGAGTTAATAAAAATGAGTTGTTTGCTTGATAAGATGCCTTCAGCGGCGAAAAGTTTAATGCATAATTCTTAAAAAAATAAAAAACGAGGATGCCATAGGTGGAACGGAAAAGTTGATGGCGAAAAAAAGGCGGTTTTGTTTGGCTTTTTGTTCTTTTTGTCTTATCTTTGCCGACACAATATTTACTAATAATCATGTATCGTTTATGAAGGACTTTCAGTTTTATGCGCCTACCGAGGTGCAGTTTGGTCAGCATTCGGAAGAGATGGTGGCTCAGTTAGTGAAGAAGTATGGTGGCACGAAGGTGCTTCTGCACTATGGTGGACAGAGTGCGAAGCGTTCAGGACTGCTCGACAAGATTTGTGGTTTGCTGCGCCAGGGTGGTGTGGAGTTTGTAGAGCTGGGTGGCGTGGTGCCCAATCCTCGCCTGTCGAAAGTGCACGAGGGCATTGCGCTTTGTCGTGAGCAGGGAGTCGATTTCATTCTCGCTGTTGGTGGCGGCAGTGTGATAGACTCTTCAAAGGCTATCGCTTACGGTGTACCGTACGATGGCGAGGTGTGGGATTTCTATTTGGGAAAGGCTACGCCAGCCAGCTGTCTGCCAGTGGCCTGTGTGCTCACCATTCCTGCAGCAGGCAGCGAGATGAGCGAGGCGAGTGTCATCACCAACGAGGATGGCGATGTGAAGTTGGGCTATTCCAACAACATTTCGCGCCCCAAGTTTGCCATCATGAATCCGGAGCGCACCTTCTCCTTGCCTGCTTATCAGACGGCTGCGGGTGTGACCGACATTATGATGCACACCATGGAGCGCTACTTCAATCCTGACGGCGACATGACAATTACGGACGCCATTGCCGAAGCATTGATGAGGACGATGAAGCAGTGTGTGTTTGAAGTGCTGAAGAATCCTGAAGATTATCGCAACAGGGCGCAGATTATGTGGGCAGGCAGTTTGGCACACAACGACGTGACGGGCAATCGTACCAATGGCGACTGGGCAACTCATCAGATAGAGCACGAACTGAGTGCCATGTTCGATGTGACGCACGGTGCCGGTTTGGCTGTGGTGTGGCCCAGCTGGGCGCGTTATGTGATGAAAGAAAACGTGAGCCGTTTTGTGCGCTTTGCTGTGAATGTGGCTGGCGTGGAGAATGATTACACCGACCCCGAAGCAACTGCGCTGCGAGGCATTGCAGCCATAGAGCGTTTCTACCATGCTATCGGCATGCCCAACAGCATCCACGAACTGATTGGGCGCGACATCACCGATGCGGAAATTGACGAGATGGCTCGCAAGTGTACACGTGGCGGCACTATCACTCAAGGAAAGTTCAAGGTGCTGAAGACAGAAGACATTGCTGCGATTTACAGAATGGCAAGATAGAGCATTTTTGGGGGGGCTTATAGGACTTAGAGGTTCAATATAAGCCCCCCTTCATCGGATTTACAGCTCTGGCAGCTGCTCCATTTCCAAAGAGGCCCAGATGAAGGGACCGATGCCCTTGGCATCATTGTCGCGCACGGGTTCGGAAATGTAGTAACTGAACGAGCCGTCGCGGCGTTTGTTCTCCTTAACATTGGGGGCGGCTTTCAGCACTTTGGGGCTGATGCCTGGACCTAAACCTGCTACCGAACAGCATTGGGTGAGGGAGAGGGTCTTGTCTTCGTTCACTCTGATAAAGTGCTTCAGAATGCCTTGGTAGGCCTTGATGCCAGCCTCGCGGTAGGACGCATCGACCCACCCCCTGCGGGCGGCTTTGAGCAGAGCGTAAGCGAACATGCATGAGCAGGTGGATTCCAAATAATTTCCCTCTCTCTCAGGCGAGTCCATCACCTGGTGCCACAAGCCCGTGTCTTTGTCTTGCCACTTGACGATGGCATCCAGGTCCCTTTTCAAGGTGACTATCACCTCTTGCCGTTTAGCATAGTCTTCAGGCAGTGCGTCTAACAGTTCTATGAGTGCCATTGTGTACCAACCCTGTGCACGTCCCCAGCAGTGTTGGCTCTGACCGGTTTGTGGATTGGCCCAAAACATTTCGCACGTTTCGTCCCAGGCATGGCGGTTTAGTCCTGTTTGCCTGTCCAATGTGCGCTCGTAAGTAATGGTCAGTTGCTTCACTGCATCGTCATACACCTTTTGTGCCTCTTGTGGCTTCAGCAGCATGGATGCCGTGAGCACATGATAGGGGAGCCCCATGAAGATGCCGTCGAGCCACACTTGATAACTGTAGATGGCTTTGTGCCAAAACACGCCGTCGGCTTCAGTGCGCGGTTGCTCTGCCAACTGTTTCATCATGGTGCGCATAGCTGTGAGGTTCTTCGCCTCAGGGTGCAGCTGATACATGCGCGCCACGAAATGTCCTGTGCGGATGTTGTCGAGGTTGTAGTCTTTCAGCGCATAGCCTCGAATGTTGCCTTTCTGGTCAATCATGGTGTCTGTGTACAGTTGGCAATATTTCATGATGCGCTCATCGCCGTATTTCAGATAGGTGTCAAGCATCGCCTCCAGTTCAATGCCCATCACATAGCTCCACTTGGGCTTTTTCGAAAAGTCGAGCATGAAACTCTGAGGCACACGCTGCATTTCAGAGTAAGTCATCCACTCGCTGTAGTGTTTGTAAGGCATTTCCTGCAGGCAAAGCGACCCGTTGACAAACAGGTTCTCGAACTTCACACGGTGTGTTTTCCCTTTCATGAAGTTCCCATCCCTTACGCCGTCGAATCGGCAATTCCTGACAGTGATGTCGTGGACAAGCGTGTCTTCGTCCAATCCGATAATCTGAACCCCATATCTTGATTTCTGACAAGTCACATTCTCCATCAGCACATGCTTGACAATGGGGTAGAAACCTCGGCAGCACACCTCGTTGTGCTCGTAATCGAGGTTGATTTTCAGCACCGACTCTCTGCATTGGCCCACTTCAATGTTCCTCATGTTGATATTCTCTATGACACCCCCTCGACAGGAGTTCGTCTTGATGCGTAGTACACGGTCCAGCTGGGGCGAGTCCATCTTACAGTCGTGGGCAAACACATTTTTGCATCCTCCACTTATTTCAGAGCCAATCACCACCCCTCCGTGTCCATTTCTCATTTCGCAATGTCGGATAATGATATTCTGGCTTGGCATGTTCCGTTGTCGCCCGTCGCGGTTTCTACCGCTCTTGATGGCGATGCAGTCGTCGCCCGTGTTGAAGTAGCAATGCTCAATCAGCACTCTGTCGCACGACTCTGGGTCGCAGCCGTCACCGTTGGGGCCATCGTTGTTGATGTGCACTCGCCTGACAGTCACATCCACACATTTTAGTGGGTGAATGACCCAAAAGGGAGAACGAAGCAATGTGACATCCTCAATCAGTACTCGTTCGCACTGATTGAATCCCACCAGTTGGGGGCGCATGCCGTCTTTTTCGGTAAACACTCGCAGTGGGTTGCGTCTCCCTTTTTCATCTGTCATCGGCTCTCCGTCTTCTCCATTTTTTAAGAGTCGGGCACGTGCTCCGTTTTTCTGACTCGCCATACCCTCCTTCCATCCGTAGCGGGTTGTGCCGCACCAGGGCCACCAAGTCTCCTTGCTGCCTCCCCCATCGATGGTGCCCTTGCCTGTCAGGGCTATGTCTTTGGCCTTAAAAGCGTATAGGCAGGGCGAGAGGTTATAGCAGTCAAGCCCTTCCCACGAAGTTTCCACGATGGGGTAGAGCGTTGGGGCGAACACAAACTCCAGCACGGCTCCTTCCTCCACACAAAGGTTTACACCACTTTTCAACTCTAAGGCTCCCGTGCGCAGTCGCAGCCCTGCTGGCACAATCACTTTGCCTCCCCCGCGTTTGGCGCATTGGTCAATGGCACGTTGAAGGGCGCGTTGGTTTTTCACAGCCGTAGCAGTTTCGCTGGCTCCATATTTTGTCACCACCACTTCGGTGCTTCCTGTTTTGGGCAGCATGATGCTGGCCTCGATTTTTGAATAAAGGTCTTCGTCCCACTCCTGAGCTTGTAAAGGGGGGGAGAGAAAATGAAAAAGTAGTAGGCAACATGTAAACTGAATGGATGTGCGCATAGTTAGTATGTTAGTGAAAAGGTGTTTGTTAGCAGCAATTATCTGTTTTGCAGAGGCTGAGAGCACACACCTCTACAAACAATCATGAATGAAATTTGTTACAAATATACGGAATTAGGATAAAAATGCTACTTCCTCTCCTGCATTTTCTGCATCTTTCATGCCAATTCTTTCTGATTCTTATACAAAAAAGCCTCTCGAAGCCAGAAAAAAGGATTCGAGAGGCGCACTGGTCATTGTTGTCATTCAATTGTTGAGGAGCATTCATCTGCATCAGTTGATGAACAAGAGTTCGCGGTACTTGGGCAGAGGCCAGAGGTCGTTGTCAACCACTTCCTCCAGTTTGTCGATGGGGCGACGAATGGCGAAGAGCGACTCAGCAATGTCGTAGTAGGCGAGTGCCTTCTCGTATTCGTCCTCCATCTTGTTGGCAGCCTTGCGAGCATCCACCATAGCGGCACATTTGCTGCGCAGGTCCTCTACCAGTTTCGTCACACGCTTCAGCAGTTCCAACTCAGTCTTTGCCATGCTTTCGAAGTCGTCGGGATAGAGTGCTTTAAGCTGGGTGACGATGTTGAGCAGACGCGTCTTGTAAGCGAGAGCCGCAGGAATGATGTGGTTCTGCGCCATGCGTCCCATCACGCGTGCTTCAATCTGTACCTTCTTGGTGTAGGTTTCCCACTTCACCTCGTTTCGCGCCTTCAGCTCGGCTTCGGTGTAAACGCCTGTGCTGGTGAACATCTCCACCGATGCGGGTTTGGTGAACTCCTCAAACATGCGTGGCACGCAGGTCTCAATGTCCAAGCCGCGCTTCTTTGCTTCTTCCTTCCAAGCCTCAGCATAACCGTTTCCGTCGAAACAAACCGTGTCGATGATGCTGGCAATGAGTGGCTTGAGTACGTCCATGATGGCAATGTTCAGGGGCTTCCCTGCGGCTATCTCCTTATCGACTTGTGCTTTAAAGGCCGTAAGCTGTTCAGCCACCGCAGCGTTTAGTGTAGTCATCGCACCTGCACAGTTGGCACTCGAACCCACAGCGCGGAACTCAAACCGGTTTCCTGTGAAAGCGAAGGGAGAAGTGCGGTTGCGGTCGGTGTTGTCGATAAAGATTTCAGGAATCTCCACCAGCCCCAGCGACTTCCCTTTCTTGCCGGCAATCTCAATAGGCGTGTCGGACGGAACTTCCAGCAGCTTGCGAAGCACACTGGTCATGGTGTGTCCGAGGAAGGAAGAAATGATGGCAGGGGGAGCTTCGTTAGCACCCAGGCGGTGGGCGTTTGTTGCTGTTGCGATAGATGCTTTCAGCAGGGCGTTGTGCTTCTGCACAGCCACCAACACATTCACGAAGAAGGTGACGAACTGCAAATTGCCCATTGCGTCTTTGCCGGGAGCAAGCAGCAGCGTGCCCGTGTCGGTGCCCAGCGACCAGTTGTTGTGCTTGCCCGATCCGTTGATGCCAGCGAAAGGCTTTTCGTGCAGCAGCAGCACAAACCCGTGCTTGCGAGCAATTTGGTTCATCAGGTTCATCATCATCTGGTTCTGGTCGTTCGAGAGATTGGTCTCGCCATAGATGGGGGCCAACTCAAACTGGTTGGGTGCCACCTCGTTGTGGCGGGGGTTCTAGGGGGTGGCGCGGCGGGAGGCCGCTCTCTCCACCGCCTTCATGAACTCCACCACCCTGGAGGGGATGGCACCCAAAAAAAAGTGGGGCCACCGCCGGGTCTTCTCGCGTT
>ODAI010051375.1_pt1 | contig 11931 bp, 9 predicted proteins | sample 1539321 | NCBI WGS metagenome assembly ODAI01 (sample SAMN02144231, study PRJEB22623) | gut metagenome | biome: sheep rumen | host: Ovis aries | place: New Zealand
CGCAACTCCTTTCATTTCGCACAGCTTGTTGATGATCTCTACAAGATCCTTCTTGTTGCTGCCGTACATGATCTTACGCCGATACTTTGGAATGAAGACGATGTGATACGTGCAATTCCATCGCGTATGCTGTTTTCTTTGATTGTCCATTTGGATACCTCCTTTGCTTTATTCTGTGGCTGCGAACCCACATTATTTTAGCACGGGAGGTTTTCTTTTTGGTACTCTGGGCAACGCTACGGCTTCGCCTGGTCCCCCATCTCAGATGGGGGATTAAAATGCTTTTTCATTCATATGTATTGTGTGCAATCTCTGAGGCCTTAGCTCCCAGCAGTGCCGCTCCCTCTGATCCATGTTCCATAGCTGTTGCATATGCTTCGGAAGCAACTGCACAGCCAATCATACCTCCGACAAGGCCGGCGCCAAATCCAACCACAGTACCCGCTCCAGGAACAATGGTTCCCACTGCAGCTCCAGCTGCCGCAGATCCAAGGATACTGCCGCCTACATGCGCACCACCTTCTCCTAAATCATATGCGAGCTGTTTACCATCAATGTTCCCCTGTGCATAATCGATTACTGAATCATAAACATCCATTCCGTATGAAACAACAGCTCCGGGAACACCTGCGCCGGCCAATGATTTAACAAGTTCATGGCTAGACGTAGACATAACCGCTGTTACAGAAGTCGAAACGAAAGCGGTTCCATAACCAAGTACGCCTGCCTTACCGGTATCTTTTGCTACATCCACAAACGCTTCTTTAGCAGTTATTTCGCCATTCATGTATTTCTGAACATTATCTACTGTAGAAATCGTGGCGGTAATACCGGCGGCAACTGCAGCATTATCCAGTCCTGCTTTATTACTGTCCATAATGACTTGCTTTGCAAAGACTTTAGCTGTATATAACCTGGGATGATTTGTCGCTTCAAGAGCCTCGGCCTGAGATGTGTTACTGCGTTCAAGTTTTCGTTCTAGATGTTCTATTTTCTCCAATTGTCGTGTCTTCTGTTCTGCAAGATCAGTCTTACCCTTTGCTTTTAACGCTTCTATCTGTTTTTGTAGACCGGCCTTCTCTTCACCTATGATGTTATTGCCTTTTATTTCATCATAGAATTCTTTAGGGATTTCTATTTTATCAACTTTAGAATCGTCCAGATATTTCTCAAAGTCTTTTGATTTAAGCTTATCCCAACATGATTGTCCATCCGAACCGACAAATTTAGTCTGTATTCTCTCTATAACCTTACCGTCAGCATCTACTCTAATTTTATCAACATACTGATCATTTTTTTGAAATAGATCAGGACGGTCATCCGCTCTGTATGTCGTAATACCCTTTCCCTCTATTTTGGAAGCAAGGTTCTCTTTTGTGGTGCTGATTACTTCCGCAGAAAAACCAGAATGCTGTTTTATATTTGCATACTCATATTGCTCATTAACATTCCACTTACTGATTTCTTTTAAGCCTAGTGTTTGTTTGCCATTTGTATCCGTTCCGCCATCCAACATCTGCTTTGTCATAGACAGGAGTTCCTTATGAATCTCCGGTTTGAACTGTACATTTTCAATATTCAGCCACACTGCCACATTCTTCATTGTAGATACATCAAATCCACCAAAGAACTTTCCGGCAGATTCCACACTGCCTTCAAAAGCACTGTGTAATGAATCCAGTTTCTGGAAAGCAGATTCCGTATTATGTTCCAGACTTTTCTGTTCAAAATTTTCAAAATTCATTACTGGTCTCCTTTTCCCGATGTAATTACATAACAAATCGTATTTATTGTCTTTTCAGGAAGGCTTTTCAGTCTTGAAAGCACCAATTTTACAAGCTCATCAGGAGAATTAAGTCCTTTTATATCATGATCTCTGATGTCCAGGACATCTAACAATACAGGTCTCAGCTTATATAGTTCGTCCTTGTTCCATATCAGCTTTCCTCCAAACAGAGTGTAATCCGAAATCATTTCGGCTATCACTTCTTTATTTTGTCTGCTTATTTCAAGTACACGCAGCGATTCCTGCAATACCTTTTCTGGAATCTGATTCCCCTCCATAAACGGCTGAAGCATCATTTTGATAATATTAGTTCTTGCAGATTTCAAAGTCCTTATAACGGTTTTCTGTTTTGCAACATACTCCTTTTCCGTCACATTTGCTTTGTCGATCATTGTCAGAACAGGGCTGACCCAGTTGTTCTGATAGACGACTGCAACACCGCTGGGCAGCTTTGCGATTTCGTTAACCTGGTCCGGTGTTAGGCCCATGGAACGTCCCACCGCTTCTCTGTCGTTTGCTTCAGGGGTACGAAGAACTATTTTCGTATTCGTATTCTTAATTGCAGCAATATCTACAGATGAGGGAGACTGATCAACAATTACAAAACCTTCCCCATAAGTACGGATTTCAGCAATTGTCTGTGTCAGCATTTCGACAGACTTGCCGATCAGTTCGGATGCTCCATTCTGGGTATTCTTAAGCAGATTATGGGCTTCTTCCAGAACTGTGATGTGTTTAAGCCCGTTATTGTTGCCATTTTTTGTATCGACCCTGTACTCATTCAAGATATAAACCATGAGACCCATGATGAGAGCTTTTGTCTCTGAAGACTTCACTCTGCTGATATCAAGGATGCAGTTTGTGTCAAAAAGGATCTCATAGGGCGTCTGCTCCGTAGTAAAGATGAACTTATTGAGACCTACTGTCAGAGACTTGACTCGCGTAATCAAAGCTCCCCGATAATTCGATTTAATATCGGATGCATAATCAGAGCCTTCGATAAGCTTATCCAACTGGTCGGCCAGTATTTCAAAGTCAGGATATGCAAGCTTATCTCCTTCAAATGTCGATGATCCCAGATCCCAGCCTACAGATTCATAAGACTTAAGAATTGCATCTTTGAAAAATGCAGGCATGGCATCATACATAGGCCAGCATACACTGAAGATTTCAACCAGTCCGTCAACATGCTCCAGAACGTGAATGGATTCGGGGAATTTGAATGGATTGATATTAATCAGTTCAGCTATTTTGGGATTGGTCGAAAAAACATTAACATCATCCCAATGCCCGAAAACATCCTTATATTCGCCTTTGGCCGGTTCAACAACAAGGAAAGGTATTCTGTCCTGATGCAGTTCTGTCAGGAACTGATATACCGTATTACTCTTTCCTGATCCTGTAGAGCCGGTAATAAAGGTATGCATGTTAAGACTCTTGTTATTCAGTTCAACGACTTTATCGGTAATCTGGCCCAAATCGAAAACCCTGCCCAGTGTCATACGCTCTTCTGGACGCAGATTCTCTTCTTTGGAATACAGCTGGTACTTATATACCTCTTTACCGAATTCAGCGTGCTCTATGACCGGCAGGCCTGAGATAGTCGCTCTGGGCAGGCCCATATGAAGTCCCAGCTCCTTTCCGCTGATGGAAATGGAAGCATCTGTCAGAACTTTCATTTCCTCATTATTTCCATAATAGAACTGAGGATGCATAAATCTGGACAGATATAATGTGAGGTCATTGAAATCACCGTTCAGATATGTATCATTTTTTCTCCAGGAATTGATTGCAGAAACCTGTCTTCCTGAATTTTCACCATTCATTAAAGAACGATAGTTGCTTGCCGCTATCTCAGCTGCGGACATATCATCAGAAATGAAATAGCTAGCAACATTCCACATACCGTAACTATCAAATTCTGCGGCTCTCTTCAAAGACTCATCCAGTAGCTGAAGAAGATCCGTAACCGTTTTGTTCTCAGTCGTCGTAGAAGTTGTTGAAGCATATGATTTTGTAAGCTGTTCTGACGGTGCAAGAGAACTGATAAATCCGTTAAGGGGACTCATCAGCTGTCCACCAAGCATAGCACCACCTGTCACACCTACACCTGCTGCACCTCCCCCTAGTGTTGCACCAAACAGAACACCGGCAAGGTTGACTGCTGCTCCGCCGAGCATGGCGGCTTTCTGTCTGCCGTTCATTTCGGAAAAAGATCTGCTTCTGGAAGTCGATTCTGACAGATTCTCAGAAAACTGTACTTTCTGCAGAGGAGAAAGCTTTGTATACATATCCTGATAGCTCTTTCGCAGAATCTGAATCGACTGTGGCGACTGGTTTTCAGCCAGAATCAGCCCCATATACTGACGCCCGGACATCGCCATGATTAGTTTCTCAAGGCCTTGTACAAACTGTTCATTTGACTGGTCCCTCTGAGACTTCGTATTAGCTACTACACTGACAGATGCCACATTTGATTTTTCACAGACTTTTTCACAAAGCTTTCTTATATCTTCCCTGTCTTCGGCTTTAATGACCATTCCCGGGAAATGCCCGATTAACGTGTTCTTTAAGGTATCGCCTATAGTGACCGTGGATCTTTTTTTGGTATTGTCCGTTTCATTATTTCTTACGCCGACAAAAAGATCTGTTTTTTTACCATCCGAATCCAGAAGGATAAATGCCGAGGCATTGTAAGTGGCAATTGTATTAAAGACAGTTGTAAGTTTATCTGTGACCGGTTCACCTTTCTGGTAAACCATTTCAGAAACCTTATAAACACGAATGTTATCAATCAGATCATCTTCCAGCGGAAGCAGATCATATACATCGGAAGGTTTAGCGATCTGCATTTCCGTCAGTCTGGACAGATACTTTTTTCTGATACCTTCCTCTATTATTTCAAGACGATTCTCCAGTGTCATTTCTTGTACGGAAACAGCTGTATTATTTCCCGGGTATGCCTGTAAATTATTCATAACCATTACTCTCTTTCAATTCTGGTAAGTTTGTCTTCAATTTCATGCAGCCAGTCCATATCATTTTGAAGTAGTCTTTCTTCTTCAGAAAGGGTGGCAATTACCTGGTCCTTTTTCTCTGTCTCCTGTGAAATAAGAACTGTGATATGCCCGATATAACTTTCTGTCAGATCATTCTTATACTTAGTCAGAATCTCTTTTGCCTGGTTTATCAGCTGATCTGCGCGTTTTCCCGCAATATCTTCGGCATATTCACGCCATTTCTGAAGGAAATAAGATATTTCCAGAACCGTTTCCGGCTGAGGTTTCTGCTGTGTGTTGAAAATAAAACCAAGAATATTGTCCTCTTTGGGAGTGACATAGTTTTCTTCTTTCATTTTCAGCAGTTCCTCTTTAATCGGAGGAATTATACCTATGGCAAAATCACCGCAGGTGATGTCTGAAGTATTATATAAAGTATCTACCCCGGCTCTCTGATACCACAGATAATAATCATTCTTTATTTTTTCTCGTAATTCGAAAAAAGAAGACCATAATGACTGTGTGAATTCATTGAAAGATTTCGATAAAAGCTTATCGAATTCCTCAGCCCAGAAATTACCTTCAACTTCTCCTGTTGCCTTTGTTCTCCTTGCCTGCCATTTGCTGATCTGGCCGATTAGCTTATCTTCCGCCTCTACCCAGGAACTATCCAAATCAGAACTTTCCTGATTCGTGAACAGCTCTTCTGCCTCTTTCAGTGCAGTTATATTTCTTTCACATTCATGTATTAATTCGTATTTTTCTTTATTCTCTTCCTGCCTTTTCTGGTCTTCCTGAGCAAGCTGTTCACTGATTTCATTGGTTTTATTTCTAAGAATGCGTATTGTATCGCTAATATAATCTGAAATCGGGAACATCTCAAAGTACTGTTTAATGCATTCTTCCTGAAGAGAATCCACTATTTGGGGATTCTCAACTGCAAGGTCTCTGATAATTCTTTTCACCATTCCCTTTCTAAGGGAAGGTGCGATATAGAAGAAAATCTGATTCTGGGAAATATCACTTCTCTTAAGCAGTTCTGACAGTTCATGCTGAAGAGACGGAAGGGTCGCATGGTCCAGATAGAACAGAACCGGTGTATTATGAAGATCTGTATTTTTTAATTCGTCTACAGAAGCCACATTCTCAGGTTCAATTTTAAGATTGTCATAAAGGCTGATGGCTTTCACATTTCCTTTGATAATAACAAAGGGAAATGCACCAAAGAGAAGTTCATCATTATCGGATTTAAACTGATCGTAGTCCAACACTCTGTTACGGTTCTGCTCAAGCCATTCAAGAGCCTCATCAAGTTCCACCGTCTTTATGATTCTGCTTTCCATTTCTTTGCTGAAAACAAGATGTATCTGCTTTTTGGACACGTTCGCCTCAATAAATGACTTCTCCAGTTCCTGGAAGTCCATTACGGTACCCTTGAACACAAGGTCAAAGTTATATCCGTTCATTTCATCATGGAAAATGGAAGGAATATCCTTAATCCATTCCTGCAGCCGTTTATTCTGGAATTTTTCTATAAGGCTGTTAATTCTGGGAGGACGCCCGTTAAATTTTACTTCTGTCTCCTGCAAATAAGGATTGTAAGATAATTCTGCTTTTACCATAAACTGTTCCTCTTTTAAAAATATTGGATTTTATTGCCACCATCTATCATCATAGTTTTTTACAGAAACAAACCTGTCTCTATAGTGTTCGCATTTTTGTTCGATATATTCTTAGAAAGACCTTTGCATAAACAGCGGCCGCCTCGCCATATTCTGCAGTCAGCTTTTTCAATGCCGCTTCCCTGTCGCTGCACTCAAAATGCTGAACCAGCAGTTTCAGGATCTCTGAAGCATTTGCGGCCGGCATCTTTTTCTTTGCCTGCGCAAATGCGTTAGAATGCGCCTTTTTGAATGAATCCTCATAAATTCTCTTATTTTCAGGCATATGCTCACACTCCATACTATTCCATGTTCCATGGTACTCCCTGCAAAAATAAAGAACCATGACCAAAATCTTTCCAAGTTTTTGAATTTATTGAAAAGGTTCGTATGTCAAACCTTAAGAAATAAAGCCGCCGAAAAGCTTCTCTTTCAGCATGTTAATATTATATATCCGGTGGGTTTATATGACAAATCCATGTTGTCGGCATCAGCAACTATAATGCAAAAAAATTGAGAAAAACTGTAATTTTCAGCTCATGCAGTGTGCTTTAAAACCAATCCAGACTATGACGTTTTTCTGAATCTCCAATTTCAGGCATCGACAATTCTATATCTTCTGCAAATCTGACCGGACAAAATAGTCAGGTTTCGTAAGTCAATGCTTCCGCGCCATCCATTTTGGGCTGCAGGGGCGTCGATTGACACGCAAAAATGATTTTTCTATAATTATCTTAAATCAAATCGCACCGCTTCTTCAGCAGGCAGTGCAGACCATTCTTAATTTTCTTATCTTTTTATCACATCGAAAGGAGTCACCTGTGAACGAAGTCAAAGTAAAACGTAATGCCGCCGCAACTGTTTTTTCGGATCTTTTCAGCTTTCCGAAATACCAGCTCCAGATCTACCATGCTCTGCACCCGGAAGATACAGATATAACAGCTGAGCAGCTGGCAAACGTGACCCTGAGCAGTATACTGGTCACCGGTATTTACAACGATCTGGGATTTACGGTCCGCGACAAACGGATCATACTCATAGAAGCCCAGTCAACCTGGTCTGTCAACATTACGTATCGGTGTCTGGAATATCTCCTCGGCGAATGGAAACAGCATTTGTCCCGAACAGAGCAGAATATCTATGGTAAGAAAGCAGTCCGTCTTCCCTCCCCGGAGCTCTATGTCCTGTACACAGGTGAAGAGCCTCACAATGAAACCGAGCTGAAACTTTCCAGAGAAATCTTTCCCGGCCAGGATATCCCGGTAGAAGCTGTCGTCAAAATCCTGTACAGAGGGAAGCGAGGCGATATTCTGGACCAGTATGTCAGATTTACGGAGATCTTACGGGAGACGATCAGAGAAAACGGTTATGACGCATCTACGGCAGAAAAGGTAGTGAATAGATGTATCCGTGAAAATATACTTACGGATTATATGAAAGAAAGAGGGGCAGAAATTATGGCAGCTATGCTGGATATTTTTGACCAGGAAAAGGTCTGGGATATGGCCCTGAAGGCAGAGCGAAGAGAGGGCAGAGAAGAGGGTATAGAAAAAGGCAGAGAAGAAGGCAGAGAAAAAGGCAGAGAAGAAGGCAGAGAAGAAGGTGCCGCTGGAATCATCCGCATCTGCAGACAGATGATGCATCTTGATGACCAGGCCATCATCCAGATCCTGATGAAAGAGATGAACCTGCCTCAGAACAGGGCGGTTGCAATTCTTTCTAATTATGATCATCCCTCTTCCAATCCGGACTAATGCCGGATCTGCCGGCTGTAAAACCGGATCTTAAGGGAACTCACTTTATTGATCGGTAATATATCTTCTTCCGTTGCTTTGCAGGAAAGAAAGGCATAAATTATGGCAGTCACACTGGATATTTTCGACCAGGAAAAGGTATGGGATATGGCCCTGAAGGCAGAACGAAGAGAGGGCAGAGAAGAAGGTATAGAAAAAGGCAGAGAAGAAGGAGCCGCTGGAATCATCCGTATCTGCAGACAGATGCTGCATCTCGATGACCAGGCCATCATCCAGATCCTGATGAAAGAGATGGACCTGCCCAGGGATAAGGCTGCTGAATATCTGGACCGGCATAATCCTTCCCGCTCCCCCCATTGACAGCCCCGGCATGACCGATGAACGCTGTATTTATGTGATCCGGCTCACGGACCGGGCCTGCAAGCATCAGGAAGCTTTCTGACAGGTACTGCCTTTATGCGGTGCTCCCAAAACATACAATATAAGAGACACATGTATGCCGCAGTTACAGTGAAGACTGCCGGCACGCATGTGTCTTTTTCATAAACGATAGATTCAATTTCCGCTTTCGATCAGGCAGGTAGTGATAGACATAGGGTACAGGACCGCTGCCGCCTCCCTGTCATCCATGCGCACCACTACAGGCTGGTTTTCTCCGCTCTTATTCAGAATAATCAGCACGATGGTCTCATCCGGCCCTTTCCAGGCCACAGCGTCTACCTGTTCAGAGAACTTCGTAGAAGCGATCCGGACAGCGCCCGGCTGAATGTAATGAGAGAAGTGCTCAAAATAGCCGGCGATGAGCTGGGGCATGAGCTTCTTATTCTGCCTGTCATACATAAAGGGCGCCAGGACATAGTTGCCCACGTAGTTGGGGCCGCCGATCTCGTTCACCAGTAGATTCCAGTCATAGAACGCCGTCATTCCGTGGTTCATGTCCCCGATGATCTCATGTCCCAGCCGCATGGCGGAACCTATGGCATCATCGCCGTCAAACTTGCTCAGTTCGATGCTGCTTTCCGAAATCACCAGCTTCTTATCGGGATACAGACGCCTGCACAGATCCAGGGCTTCGAAGTGGTCGCCGCTGTACCAGTGTAAGGCGGCGCCGGCAATCATTTTATCGGTTTCTTCATCCAGAATATCCCGCATCCACTCGTATACCCGCTCTTTATTGTGGTCCCATATAAATACCTCGATATCCGTGAGACCGTGTTTTTCCATGGCAGGCCGCATATGATCGCGAAGGAATATCTTTTCCTCCTGAGCGGTATAGATGCAGGAATCCCAGGTCTGAACAGCCTTTGGTTCGTTCTGCAGAGTCAGCCGCTTTACCAGAAAGCCCCTCTTCCGGTACTCCTCAATATAGCGGCACAGATATTCCGCCCACAGGCCGTAACACTCAGGACGGAGCTTTCCACCCTGCTCCCTTGTGTCATTGGTCTTCATAAAGACCGGCGGCGACCAGGGGGAGAGCATGATGGGCAGCCTTTTTCCGGCAGCTTTTTCCGCATCCCTCAGCATGGGCAGGATATAGCGCTCCGGCATTTCAAAGTCAAATGTTTCAAAGGCAGTATCCTCCGGATCGGAGACTGCCTGATACTGACCAGTAGAAAAATCACAGCTGTCGATGGGAATACGGACGAACTGGTAGTGCATCCTCTCCGGGCTGAAATATGCCTCCATCAGAGCCTTTTTCTCACTCTCAGGCATCTGTGCATCTGTGAGTACACATATCCGGCGCCCTGGGTAATGGCGCCGCCAAAACCCTCGAAGGTCTCATAGGTGATCTCCGGGTAGAGATTTACCACCTGATTTTCCCTGTCTCCCTCTGTAAAGCAGACCGTCTGCTCAAATTTCTGGTCCCATCTTCCCTGACCGAAGGTGGTCATGACCTTCATCTTTCTGATGCTGTCCTTCTTATTTCCCTGATCCGTCATCCTGATTCTCCTTTCCCCGACATCTTCTCAGATATGTTTCATCATATCCTCAAAAGCGAAGGATCTTCTAGAACAAAGGCGCTGTAAAACTCAGACAAAAGCGCTCCTGCACTTCTTACGGGGATCCCATAGGGAAATCTGCAGATGTCTTTCCCGTTATGTCAGCTTTCGGGAACATGCCCGCCTGCTGTATCTCCCAGCTCGGTATAGACCATTCTTCCGTCTCTGTTTTCGGACTTGTAAAGACAGATCCTGCCAATCTTCTCAAAGTAACTGGCAAAATCGAACTGTCCGGTATCGGAACATTTTCTGATCAGGGTCACATGAGCCTTAAAGGGCTTGCTGTCAAAGGAAAGGCCTCTCTCTGCCAGGGCTTTTCTGAGCCTGCCCACATATTTTTTAAAATTCTCCTCGTCTCTGATCAGGATATTGGCATAGAGGATATCGCCGAAATAGCCGCTGCCTTTCACCGCAAACTCCGTATCGGGCACAGGCACCGACTGCAGCGCTTCCAGTGCTGCGCCCACCTGGCCGGAGGGTGTCTCTCCCAGAAAGACCAGGGTCATATGCAGGTTCTCCGCCGGCTGATAGCGGCCTTCTATGCCGGATGCCTTCAGCTTTTTGAGCGCATCCTGCAAATATTTGCCTTTATTCCCTTCCATGGGCATGGCAATGAAAAGGCGGACCGTCTCTGAAGATTTGTTCTCTGCCCGGTTTCTGATTTTGTTTATGGCAAAGAAAATCCTTTTCCGGACCTTTCCTTCCGCTTCCTTTGCCCAGGCTTCCAGGCCCGGCAGATCCTTTTCCGTCCCTTCATCCGCGATCGTCCGCAGGACTTCCACGGTCACATCGGGATTGATCGATTTCAGAAGGGCTATAGATCTTTTTTTGTTTCCGGATCTGTCCTTTCTGTAGATTTCATAGTGTTCCCTGGCATAGGCATATTTCTCGATCTCCCATCCCCTTTCGGTAAAGGCGATCAGGGGCAGGCGGTAATCATATACGATTTTCAGATAGCCTGCCATAATCATCCAGTCCACTCTCTCTTCGACAGCCTCCTGGGGAAGATCCTTATAGAATCCGTAGGCAGGATTCTGATCCATTCCGTGCTCCAGCAGCTTTTTTTCTCTGGATCCTTTCAGGGTCTTTACCAGCATATTCCTGCCGCCCTTCATGATCAGATCGTCTGCGGCCCGCAGGATCTTTTCAATCTCCTCCCTGGGGAGATCTTTCACATCGCCTTTGTTCAGGCTGTAACGGACTCTGTTCACTCTTTTTGCCATACCGGGTGTCCTTTCATTTATATCATTCGTCCGGTCTGCATACGGACGAAACGAGATTATCTATAGTTCAGGCTGTCTTTGAACCGGAAGCTGTCCGGAAAGGCCAATAATGCAAAAACATTCACCTGCCTGCTTCACGCGGCAGATGAATGCTTTCTGTTCATGGGCATGATGGGTTTTCCTTCATACGGACAGGCGAAGACTCCTTCCGCCCGTATCACATCTCTGCCTGCCGGTCTGCTCTTACGAATTCCCCGTCCCCCGTCATCAGAAGGGTCAGGTCAGCCCCGCCGGATCGTTCCAGGCAGGTCCTGACATTCCGCATATCGCTGAATTCCACAAATCTCTCTGCCTCTTCGTAAGAAGCCATGCCTTTTGCCTTTCTGTCCGTCAGACGCTTTCTGAGCATATCCGCATCTGCCCGGATCAGAACAGTATAATCCGCCAGGCTTCGCAGCCTGTTCCAGCCGGGGTCCTCCAGCAGCAGATAATTGCCTTCTACAAGGAC
>ODAI011304111.1_pt1 | contig 11931 bp, 14 predicted proteins | sample 1539321 | NCBI WGS metagenome assembly ODAI01 (sample SAMN02144231, study PRJEB22623) | gut metagenome | biome: sheep rumen | host: Ovis aries | place: New Zealand
AAGTTCGGCGCACCACCCTGCACGTTTACAACAACCTCGTCTTTTGTTGTGGTGTCATATGTGCCGTTCTGCGTTACGGTTTCGCTTGTCTGCGCCACAAGTGCGCCGTTCTGGACAACTTTACCCTCGTCCCCTGCCGCGTACGAATTGGGTACGTTTACGTCCGCCGTGGCGTATTGCGTTACGTCCGTCTGTCCGTTTTGGGTGATGTTTATCGTTCCCGTGGGTGTCACGCCCGTCGGGATGGATTCAATAGCCGCCGCCATCTGTCCAGGCGTGTATGTGCTTGATGAACTGAGTTTTTCCCGGATTGCGTCCGCTATGTCCATTAAGTAATCTTCCGTCACTGTAACTTTGCTCATTCGATTTCTACCTCTCCCGCCGTGCTTTCTGTTGAATCGTCCACGCTTACAATGTGCAGAATGTTTTCGTGATAATCCAACGCCACAGCATAGGCAACGTTTTTTGTTTGCGTTCCGCTTGCAATCGTGCCCTCAACACGCGGCGTTGTTGGTCTGAAAACGTACCTGTGTCCGTTTAGCGGCATATCTATAAACCTGTTTTCAAAGCTGTACGCATACCCAACAGGTAACCTGTACGATTCCCGTGCAAGTTGCGTGTTTCCGTACATGCGTTTAATTATCAGCACCGCGCTGTCCGTGCCGCCTGTCATAATCAGCTTCAGCGCGCTTTTTGCCTGCAAGCCAAACGAAAAAACCGCCGTCCTGATATAGCCCTTTTTGATGGTCAAATCATCCACGAACGCCATCACGTAGTCGCCCGGATGGTAATCCCCGTTATTGATTGCGGAAAGGTTGATCTCATCACGGTTGAAATAATACGCCGCCAACCTCGACAAAACTGCTGACACATTGGACGGGTTGATGATGGTTACATCTGTAACCTTTACCTCGTTTTCGGGCGCACCTGCGGGCGCGGCGCTGTTTGTGAGGCTGTAATCCTGCCATGTTTGAATGTAGTAGTCCCCGCCCGTGCCGTCGCTTATCCATTCATCCGTAACTTCAGGCGTTCCCTGTGTGTACGTGTACGCTCGGACGGTGATTTTGGTCACATAATCCCGGTAAACGATTTCAGGTCTCCAAAACGTGTCCACGATGGGAATGCTTTTCATGTTGGAATCATCCACAGGCAGGATTTCCACGCACGTATTGAACGCCGTTTTGCAGTATGCCCCCATGACCATACAAAGCCACTGCAACCGCTCCCGGCATGTTTGTGGCGGGCAATATCCCGAAATCAGCACGCCGCTAAACGAGGAGTCCAGTGTGTACGCGTTGGACAACCCCATAAACAGATTTGCGAGGATGTTTGTCACGGGTTCGTTTTCGTACATTGCAAGGTCACGGTTGCGCCGCGATAAAACACCAATAACGGACTCCGCCTTTATGCGTACAATGTTTTCCTGTACGCGTTCCGCATAAATAATGCCGTAGGATGCAAAAAGAACGTCCGTATCATCGTACAGCGCCGCCGTTGTGCCTATGCTGATTTCGTCGTCCGTAATCACGTCAACCGTAAACGAATTGACGGGGAGGCTGTCCCCCGTCAAATCCGCATCCGGGGCAAAGGACAGGGATTTAATTTCGCTGTAATCTTCGTTCCCAATATGTACGTACATTAGTAACTCACCTCGTCCCCGTCAGACACGCCAACCCAACCGCCGACCGTCATAGTGATCGTTGTCCCTACGGGCACATCCGCCGCGTCCGGGAAATTGCCTATGCCGTAAGCCTTCGCTTCGCCGAGTTCCATTGTTTTTGTAGGATTGTTTGCAATAACTTCAAACCGTGTGCCGCGCCAAAACACCCCGCTCCCGTCTTTGATATAGCGGTCTGAAACCATCGTAACACGCCCGATTATGTTCACCTCGCCGCTGTTATACGGCAACGTGAATTCGTGGGACGGGACAGGCGCCGTGAGCGCTTCATAAATGGTGTTATAGTTTTCCATCTGCCCAACGGGAACGGCTAGGGTGATTGTATACTTCAGGTACATGCCGATAATGTCGGCAAAATATGTTCTGTTCAGGAGCAACCCGCTGATTTCGGACGGCGTCACTTCCGCCACTCGTTCGATCCTGCAGGGGTAGTCCCATTCCATGCCGTCTATTGTCCACATTACACATACCCTCCCGCAAGTTTAACGCCAACGCGCTGAGTTTCTTCGCCGTTCATGCGGTATATGGTGCGCGCCAACTGCAAGCCGTCCAGTTCCAGAACAATGTTGAGGTCACGCGCCACGCTTTCTGCCGTTGCTGATCCTGCAACCATGTCCGGGGTGTATGTGCTGAAACTCATGGTCTCAATTGTGTCTGCAGGCTCCGACAAAGCCCCTATTTCGCCCATATAATCGCCGTCAGTGATGTCCCCGGCTATTTGTGCCATTGTATCCGTAACGTCCGTTTCTCCGCCCTTTAAACCGTTCACAAGGCCGTCGATGGTGTAGCCGCCGAGTTCTTCCATGACCTTTGACGGACTGCTGATCCTGAGCGCCCTTTTAAAGGTGTCGGTAATTGCGCGGGCAATGTTGCGCAGGCGGTCGAAAACGCTCTGTTCTTTGGATGTGATCCCGTTTTGCAATCCCTGCATGATGTTCACGCCGATTTCGTTAAACACCTTTGACGGGGACGAAATGCCGAGCATCCCTTTCACGCCGCTGACAACCCCGGAAAAGCCGTCACTGATAAGACCCCAAAAGCCGCCGCCATTTCCGTCTTTACCGAAGTAGTATTCAAGGCCGCCCATAAGCCCCTCGCCGATGTTGGTCGCAACACCTGACCAATTTTCCTCTACCTTGCGGGAAAGCGCTTCCTGTGCCTCTTCAAAGCCCATTGCAGTTGTGTCAACGCCGACAGCCATTTGCGCAAATTTGTCGGCAACTTCTTTGCCCTTTTCGTCATACAGTTTTACATAATTGTCGAGGTATGTCGCTTCTTCGTTCCATTTTGCTTTGTGGGCATCCTCGCCAACCTGTTCCCAATCGTCCACCGCCTGCTTTATTGCGTTCACATCGTACGCCACAAGAATGGCGTCTGCCGCAATGCCCGCCGCCGTTGCAATGCTTCCGAGTACGCCAATCAGGCTCCCGCCCGCAGTTGCCGCCTCGCCCATTGCTGTCGCCGCGCCCGGCAATGCCGATGTCACGCCGCCGATGGCGGTTTTTACCGCGCCCAAAGCGCCGCCGATGCCACGCGCAACGTTTAATATAGGCGAAAGCAATACAGCGCCCAAAACGGGAATAAGGCCGGGCGCACTTTCCACGATTGCATCAAAAAGGGCTTTCAGGATCGTGCCGCCCACTTCCGTCACCGCAGGCAGTAGCGCCGTGCCGATCTTGCGAATTGCATCGGATGCAATCGGGGAAACGCGCTCAATCAGGGGCGGGAGTTTTTCCTGTACCACAGGCGCAAGTTTGTCAATCAACTGCGCAACTCCATTTATTGCCTTTTCCGCGACCGGGATGATGTTGTCGAGCGCCGTTTCCGCACTATTTACAACGTTGTCAATCAGCATATCCAAGTCCGCGTCATCACGAGCAAGCCCGCCGACAAGGTTTTGCCATGCTGACCGCAGGGACGCAATAGAGCCCGAAATGGTTTCGCTTGCCTCTGCCGCCGTCGTGCCTGTGATCCCCATTTCGTTCTGTATAACATGGATTGCTTCGGCAATGTCGGAAAAATACTGAATGTCAAAGTGCTTGCCGCTGATCTTTTCGGCATCCGCAAGCAGGCGCTCCATTTCTTCCTTCGTGCCGCCGTAACCGAGTTTCAGGTTGTCCAACATAGTATAATTCGCTTTCGCGAATCCGCTGTATGCGTTTTGGATGGATTCCATGCTTGAGCCCATCTTATTTGCATTGTCGGACATATCAATAATAATCTGGTCTGTCTTTTCAGCCGCGCCCCTTATGTTGCCCTGTTGACGCTGAAGGGATGATGTAAGCGACGCAGAAAAGCCCATCACCGTTTCAAGGTACTCGTTTGTAGACAGGCCCGCGGTTCTGTACGCGTTGTCCGCGTTTTCGATGATGTCATACGACAAATCTTCGAACATGGTTTCGATGCCGCCAACTAACTGTTCATAATCAGCAAACGCACCAACAGATTGCTCCACCATGTTGATTGTGGCGGAGCCGAGTTTTGTCATGCCTTTTATAGCAACATCAATGCCTTTTGATACGAGGTCGGCTTTCAGCACATCGCCAAACACGCTCGCCTTTTTGCCTGCCTGCTCAAGGCCTTCGTCATATCCTGACGTATCAATGCCGAGTTTGGCAAACAATTCCATGACGTTAAACATCGCCGCCCCCCTTTCCGATAGAGTTTATTTTATCCATCATGTAGTTCTTTATCTCTTCGCCTGTGCGTGTATCCTGCGGCGTATCGTCTATAATATCCGTGTACCGCACGGACATATAATTGCCGCCGTATACGTTCGCAAGTATTTCGTTTATGTTCTTTGTGGCGTTGGTAAGGTACGCAACAAAAATTTCCTGCTTCCGCTTATTAGACAAAACGGATATGCAATGGTCAATCACATATCCGTTTCCAAAAATCTCCAGAAGGTCAAGCCTTATAGATTCTATACAGTTTAAGTATTCAGAAGCCCCAACCGTGCCAACGAGGTAAAAAAACCGACCACGGCTTTACTGCCTACCATATCGGAAACGGCCTCCAAATATTCTTCCATTGGATGTTCATCCACATCCGCAGGGTCTACAAAGCACACCAACGCCAAAAGTTCCAACGTTTGCTCCGGGTGCTTTTCCAACATTTCGTCGATGATCTCGGAAATGTTTTTGCGCGCCTGTGCGCGGACGCGTTCCGCGTTGCGCTTTTTTATTGCATCCCGTTCCTCGTCGGTTGCGTCATCCGGGACGGCTTCAAGTTTGGGGATGGTTTTTCGTATCTCAAAAAACCGTATATCCTTTATCCATTTTTCCGCCCTTTTGCGGATGAGGTTCGTCTGTTTCAGAAATTCTGTGGGTTTGCAAGTTGCAAGTGTTTTCATTGTGCCCTCCTGTTTTTGATTATTAGCCCTCGGTGCTGTAGAACTCCATCGGAACAACGGTCTGCGCGTTAATGCTTACGTGCCCCGTAAGTTCAAGAGTCAACTGCCCTTTGCCGTTTTTGGTGGTTTTCAGGGAGAAGCCGCCCGTGGAAAGTGCGTTAATCAGCTTCACGGCAACCATGCCGCCGTCTGCGCGGTCGCCAACCCACCAAAGGTCTGCAAAATCCGTTCCCTTCAGGTTTGCCCGCGGGAGGATCTTTGTGGAATCAGTGCCGTCGATATCTGCCGCGCCGAGCGACTGCCTAATCAGTTCCGGGGTTGTTCCGAGCGCCGTTGTGGTGATCTTGCAGTCCCAACCCTCAAGGTGCTTCAGTTCCTTTGTGTTGTTGGGGCAATTGTCCACATCCTCACCCCAGTCGCTATAGGTCGGCACACAGGAAACGGTGATCCCGCCCGTCGTTGCTGTGATGATTGCCGAGTCTGTCACCGCAGGGCTTGCCGGGTTGAACGTGTTCAGAAGCACACCCGCGTCAACCTGCAGTTCGTCGAATGTATCCTGTGGAATTACAGAAAAAGTTCCGCCCATGTTTTTTGTCCTTTCATGCGTTTGTGAGGCATTCCGCCTCTACCTGTATCAAAATGCGCTTTTTGTTTTTGTCATCGCTCCCCGTTGGGAACGGCCGTGCAAAAGGTACTGTTTCGGAAACCTTCAGCCACACATAACCGCCGTCTATCGCAAGAATGGTTTTATGTGTTTTCATGTACTGCAGTATCTCGTCGGCCTTTTGCTTCATTGCATTCATTGCCGTCGATTCATACCACAGATTCACGGACAGGGTTGTGCCCTGATCCATCACGCCGCCGAATGATTCATAGGTGATATATGGATACTGTGGCTCATTGCCCTCAGTGAAAACCATTTGGTCATCAAATGCGAGCATCCCAAAGGAGTTCCAGAACGCGTCCTGTGCCTGCCATTTATCCGCCATCTGTGCCCTCCTTTGGTGCTATGTAGCCGACGCTCCATTTCTCCGCCGAAACGCCCCTTATGTCAAGCCCGGCACTTGCGGGCGTTTTTTTATCATCCCCGTCAGACGTTATCCTAAAAACCTGCATGTCAGACTCGCGCCTGATTATGTCATGGAACTGCAGGATGATATTTTTCGGGGTTGAAATAGTATAAAGGGCGGTCAGCCCTTCAACAGAACCAACCCTTGCAGGAGTGGAATTGTCAAAAGCAAATGCCGCCCTAAACGGTGCGCCCTCTGTGTATGTGGTTATGATCCCGCCGTAACCGTCCGGGGCGGTTGTTTTGTCAACCATTATGCAATTTTCCATTGCTTCTTCCAGAAGGCTCATATTTTCCTCCATGCGGATAAATCCGCGGCGAATACGCTTTGCCAACCTTTAAGGGCGTTTTCAGCCCCGCTGTCGCCGCTTTTGGTGTAACTGTACCCGTTAAACGATTCGGACGTATATGGGGACATTGCGTGGCTTTCAGGGGTGTTGTATTTGGCGCACCACTCCTCAATTTGTTCTGCAAGGGCTACAACCTCAGGGGGCACGCCCATGAGCCAAACTGCACCCGTAAAGGTTTCGTCTGCAAGCGTGTCCTCTGTGTTGTGTACGCCATCATTGAGCAGTGAGCCCATGATCCTAAAATACTGACCATCCGCCAATTCAACGCCCGTCAGCACCCCATTTTCAATGGTGAACGCTCCCGTGTATTTTGGGTAGTCGCTCCCGTCTGGTTTTCGGTTAAACCAATTATGTAAGTATTGACAGATTTGGGTCAGCATTTATTCTCCCTCCTGTTCCTTGCTCTTTGCACTGTCGTTGGTGTCGTGGCTGTGTATTCAACCGCGGAGCTAGAAAACTCCGGGGTTAATTCTGCCGTCCATATCGTCAGCCACGACAGAGACGTCACGCTTTTTTCGTAAGGTTTGCGTTGCCTGCCGCCTGAGCACGTCCCTGCGCGTCTACTGCCGCGATTGTGACTTTATTATGGGTTGCGGGCGGTGTGATGTTGGTTCCTGCCGCTGTAGCCAAGTCTGTCCACCCGGTCAACTTCTGACCATAAGTTACTGCAGGCGCGGTGTCTTTGGCTGTCTTGTACACGTACTTCTCGCCGCTTCCAAGGGTATACCCGGATGCCGCAATTACGGAGTCGCCCGAAGCGGTTGCGCCCTCGCCCGTGGATGTTACAGTGACAGACTGCAGGGTCGGGGTGGAATCAACCTGCCCAACAACAACACCGTCGGCGTATTCCACAAGGAACTGAACGCCGCTCATTACGAGGCGCTCAATCTGAGCCCGGCTGTCGTTCTGGGACAGGTGCGTTCCGATGTACCCGGTTTCATCTGCAGTAAGGTTGAACGCCTGAGCAACTTCACCGCTCATGGTGATGTAATACATAATCAGGTTTTCCTTCGCTGTGCTGTAGACAACACCCTGCGGAACCTGAGAGGACAGGATCACAGTGCCAAGGCCGAGGAAATCCTCAATGTAGTTCATGCCGAACGCGGTCTGTACGGTGATGGATGCGGTTGCCAGATAGTCCGCAACGGTCAGCGGGTGCATGAAATGCACGGTTTCAACCGCATCATCTTCAAACAGAACTTGAAGCTGTCCCCACGTTTTTGCGAGTACGGCCTGCAGGGTGCTTGCACCGACAATGGTTGTTCCAAGGGATGTCAGGGCGGTGAAAAAGTCGGTACGAATACCCTTCTGCACGTCCTGAATCATCTTTTTGTCGGTTTCAATCTGGGCTTCCTGATACCCGGACTTTTTGATTGCCTCGGCGGTGACGGCCTTGCGCCACTTTTTCAGGGTGATCTCACCGAACGGTGCTTTGGTGCGCTCGTACTGAGACAGCGGGATGATGTTTCCTTCATCCACAAGGCCGCTCTGCAGAGTGCCAACGGTTTTATAGATGTACATGGTTGTTCCTTCCGCCATCGGAATCTTCCGGGTGACACCGAGTGCCCTAATAAGCCCGGCGAGGCTGAAGGTGGAAAACCTGTTTACAAAATCAATTTCACGAGCCCGCACCATCTGCGAGGTCGTGATAACATTGCTCTCGGCTGTGGTTTCTACGTTTCCCATAGTATGCCCCTTTCATCAAAATCCGAAGAGCTCATGATTCTCCGCAATGGCCTTTTGCCGTTCTGCAGTGTCTTCAATTTTCATGATCTCCTCTTTTGTTCTGCCAGTGCCGCCGCCTGTTCCTCCGGGCGGTGTGGCTGTGTTTGCGCCCTGCTGTCCAGTTTTGTTGACGTATTCCGCCCACTCCTCACGGACAGCCTTTACGTGGGTTTTGGCATCTTTCAGCTTTCCTTCCTCGTCAACCTCGATCTTGTCCCAATCCGCATATTTCAAGGCCTTCTCCATGCCCTTTTCGGTCAGGTTCGCGTCTTTGAGCGCCGCCTTGTATGCGGTTTCCTTTGCCGCTTTTGCTTTTGCCGCTTCTGTGGCGGTCTTGTAATCGTCGTACTCCTTTTTGAGTGCGTCGTAGTCCTTGCCCTTTGTTGCGGCCTTTAAGGCATCCAACTCCTGCCGAACAGTCGCGTATTTATCCGCGTCCGCTTTCAGTTTGTCCGCCTCTTCCTGCAGGGCTGAAACGGTTTCAGAATGTGCGCTGATAATCTGGTCGATTTTGTCGGCGTCTATCCCCAACGCCGCGAGGAATTTTCTTGAAAGTGCCATATGATCTCTCCTTTTCTTTGGCGAGTTTTGCCTTGCTCCTTTAAGGCATAACACCCGCAGACACGTTCCCTTGTATCCGCGGGTGTTATATCTGATATATTTATTCTATCACGCATAAAACAACTTGACAATGTCAGCTTTTTAAAGCCTTTTCAAGCCATCCCATAATCTGCGCCTTGTTGCGGTCTATGGCGTTTTTTAGAAACCTGTTGGCTTTCATGCGCTCTGTACCCTCATGCACGTAAAGGGCATATTCAACGTTCGTGCCGATATACACCGCGGGCGCGTCTTCAGGATCGTCGGGGGCTGTGCCAGTATAAAATCCAATTATTACATTTCCCTCAACTAAATCCTCCGCCTTGTCCCCTGCGGTTGTTTTATCTGCACGGTACATTTTCAGCTTCGGCGCTTGCCCGCTCAAGGCGTACGTTATGGAGTTGCGCAATAACCCGGTGTCAACACGCTTCGGGGCGTTTTGCAGTTCTTCCTTTGCTTCGCCCTCAATATGCCCGCCAACCGCCGTCAATGCCGCCAAAACGGCCTCGCGCATCGCTTTGATGGCTTCTTCCCTTTTGTCGTTAATGATCTCCACGCTTACGCTCATATTATACGCCTTTCTTTTTGCCGCCGCCCCCATACATGCGCAAATATGATTGACGGATTGCCTCGCCTTTCTCCTCCGGGAGCGTGAGCGGGTTGCTTTTGGATTTGCGGCTTGCCTTCCATTCCTCGTATGTCATGCCCTTCAGGCCTTCGTCTGACGCAAGTTTGTACGCCTGCCGCTTAAGCCCTTTTACAACCGCACGCGTTGTGCATCTGCAGTTATAAATATTTGCGCCATCCGCCTGCGGGTCGCCAGGGTAACGGATTTTCCCGATTTCGTTTTCCCAATACCCGCCGACCTTTTTAGTAACGTAATCGAGTTGTCTGTGCCAATGCCTTGTCCGCAAATCGTGGATCGCCAACCACATTTCCTCCATCTCGATCCCCAACGATTCCGCCCGTGCGTATGCATCCTCGCGGCCTTTGTTCTGTACGCCCGTGGACATGGTGCGCGCGTTGCGGATTGCGGCGGCTTTTTCCCCATTTGTAACGCGTTTAAGGCGCTCAGACAGCTTTGGGATTGATTCCCCTTGTAAAATGCCCTGCATCATTACAGATTGAATTCTCTGCTTGTCCCACGCCTTTACAACCCCGCGGTTTATGTCGCCCTGTGTTTTCTTGCCTGGCGCGTGGTACAAATCGGGATCTTCGGACAACAGTTCCTTCACCGTTTCCCGGCTGTATAAAGTAAACTGTGTATCACGCGCCGCCTGCCGTTCCACATCATAGGTCGCATAATTGTAATTCAGCGCGTACACTTCAGGCATTTCGCCCCTGACGATCCTTTGCGCCGCGGCGGTTGCGTCCGTATACGTTGAAGCCATCTGGTCGCGCAGTGCCGCCCAACGGTTGCCGACAATCATCTGTTGCTTGCGCCAATCAGAATAGGCCTCTTTCGTACGCTTGCCCTGCTTTACCCACTCGCGCCATTTTGCGTCCTTTTTGGCAAACCGTGCAAGATAATCGTTCAGCGTGTTTGTCACCTCTTCATGTGCCTGCTTGAATTCCTGCTCTATGCGCTTTTCAAGGCGCCGCAGGATTTCGTCCGTCGCAACGTGTGCCGGGTCATTCCTCGAACGCGCCATTCATCCCCAACTCCTTCTCCTTCATGCGGGCAATGATCTCCTCTGCCCTGTCTGCATCGCCAAAGATGGAAAGCAGTTTTTCGGTGATGTAATCCCCGTCAAGCCACTCCGCCGCCTGTATAAGGCTCTGAATTTCCTCGTTCCTGTTTATTAAATACGACCGGGTAAATGTTGGGTTGTCGTCAATCCCCGCGACAGCTAAAATGCCATTTATGAAGTCCAATACACAGTATTCGTATTGGTCGGCCTTGTTGTTCATCGGTTCATAGGCCGCTTTTATCTGTGTAGCGGTTGCCGCGCCGCCTGCAATCTCGTCAATGTCTAACGCCATGTAATCACGGTACAGGTCACGGCGCAGGCGCTCCAAAATGGCCTCGCGTGCATTGTACGGCACTTCCACGGCGTGCGATTCCACTTCCTGCCCATCACCTGCCGCAAACGCTTTCACCGTTTTCATTCTCTGCACAAACTCCGCAAGGTCAATGTCATCCATGCCGCCCGCGTTTTTGATTGTCCAATAAATCTGTGATGCGTCGTCCAAATCATTACAAAAGCCGCTTGAAATCAGGTCGTACGCGTCGATTTTTTCACGGATGCCAACGATTTCACTCTGTTTGTACGGGTTGCCGTAAAATGGCACAATCGGGAATACCGGGTAGTTTTCGCCGTCGTAAATGGTAACGCCGTCCGCCTCGTTTGTGGTGATGTTTAACTTGTAGGCGCGTTTGTCCTGCAACACGCTTGCAGTGCCATCCTTCCACATGTATTCGGTGTATCCGTCCATTTCGTACAGTGTAGCCCTCAGAGGTTTGTTCGGTGCAAGTTGCCAATACCGCACGCCCGCCATCAATGCGCCGTTTTCCTCGTCATACAGCGGGCAAAACTCAAGCGCATCAAAGACTTCTATATGGTCAAGGTTGAAAAACCCAAACGACACGCCGCCAACGAGCGCCTTCTGCCCTGCAGTTTGCAACGCCTTGTCAAAATCATCCCCCAACCGGGTTTTCGTTTCGCTATTTTCCCACGTAACGCCGTTACCGAGCAAAAACTGGTTCTGTTGGGTGATGAACCTGTAGAAAAAGTTCGACGGCAGTTTGTAGTTTGCCGTCCAGTTATCAGGCACGGCAGACCCCGAAATGGTGTACAGCATTTTTTGATACAGCATGATTGTCCTGTTTTTGTGCCGGGCGTATTCATCCGCAACCTTTGCGGTAAAATACAGGTCACTTGTCTGATGATCCAGTATAACTGCATGGACAAACTCCATCCTTTTGATCTCGTTTTCGCCTACTTCTAGCAAATCCTGAAACGTTTTCATTTCCTTCCCTTTCATAGCAGATACGGGTCGCCGGGTTTCCCTTGCCGCTTTATGTCGGCAATGTGCATTGTTTTAACAAAGTATCGCATGGCGTCCATCAAGTGGTCGTTTTCCTTTATCGGTTTATCAACACCGCTTTTTTCATCCCAAACGTACCCCTGTATTTCCTTTTTCCAGTTGGTGCATCCGG
>ODAI011860849.1_pt1 | contig 11931 bp, 13 predicted proteins | sample 1539321 | NCBI WGS metagenome assembly ODAI01 (sample SAMN02144231, study PRJEB22623) | gut metagenome | biome: sheep rumen | host: Ovis aries | place: New Zealand
AGAAATTAAAAGAGGCGGACAGGAAACTCCGTCCGCCTTATATGAAAGTCTTTCACAAAGTTGCCAAGCGTTTCATGCTCGGCAAAAAGAAGAAAGATCAGGTATCCTTGTAATTATCGGTGATCTCCTTGCAGGTCTTGAGGAAGTCAACGTTGAGCTTTCTCAATCTGTAGGACATGTCGCGAAGGATCATGTAGACCTTCTTAGGGCACTTCTTGATCATATTCTGAAGGTCTTCCCTTGAGATCGCCTCAACGGTTGCGCCGCTTGATTCCACGACTGCCGTTGCATTTCTGGGATCATCCGAGATAATGCCCATCTCACCGAAGAATGAGACAGCTTCGAGCGTGGAGAGCATGACCTCTTCCCTGCTTCTGTAATTGGTATACATGCCGACTCTTCCCGTATGGAGAATGTACATGCAGTCTTCCTGCTTGCCTTCCTTGAAGATGAACATGCCCTTGCTGAGCTTCTTTATCTCACCGGCACTGACGTTCTTATACATTTCAAGTTCCTCTTTGAGGAGGTCCTTTGAAGGTTCTTCAAGCTGGTTCTTGTTGGCCTGATAAGCATCCATATGCTTCTTGATCTTGGAGAAAAGGGATTTTCTCTTTCCCTCATCGGATTCACGAAGTGTCTTTAAAAGGATCTGTGATTCGATGTAATCGGATGCCATTGTCTCGATCCTGCTTCCGAGAAGCTTCATGAGATCGATGATCTGATCGGGATTCTCGGCAAAGAACGAACTCATGTCATCACCGGGGATCTCGGTAACTACGATATTTCTCTCGGCAACGACTGTCGCGCTCCTCGGATATGCCTCAAGGATAGCCATCTCGCCGAAGAATTCTCCTGCCTCAACAAATCCGAGTCTGAAAGGATTCTTCTTGCCGTAATCGACATATACACCGGCTTTGCCTTCCTGGATATAAAAGAGCGTCTTGCCTACGTCGCCCTCTTTGATTATGATCTCGCCCTTCTTGTATGTTTTTTCAGCTAAACCCATAAAAACAACCTCCCGGTACCAATTTAGAAAAGATAATCTGTTTAAAGAATAGCATAATCGCAGGCCTCATTGAACGCAAAATATCACCTTGTTCTTGTAATGTTTTCGATACATGAATGATATAACCTGCGATTATAATCGGTCTTGGAGATACCCGAATTGCAATATTTTTCGCAATATTATGATAAAATGCTAAAAATATATTTAGCATTTTCGGTGTATTAATTTGGGGGTGAGGATTAAATGACTAAAAGGCGGAGAAAGATAAACCTCGGCATCGTCCTGCTGTTTATCCTTGTGGCGGGAGTCGTCGTTTTTTGCGTTATCGACGAGTCCAGATTCTATTCGCGCAAAGATGCAGCCGTAGAAAAGGGCAAAGCATTCATCGCAGGTCTGGCAGAGGTCTGCACATGGCCGAAGAACATGCCGGATGTCAATGCTCTCGACATAGAGCGTGATCCCGAGAAATACCTCACGTACTTTGATGCCGGAATGGAGAAGGTCAGGCCTCACATATATAACAGCAAAGCGCTCGAGAAAGAACTTAAGAACTATGCCCTGAGCTACGTCAGAGATTATCTGGTCATAGGCGAAAAACCTGTGAAGGTCACATTCGATTCCCAGTTTGCTAAGGTCATAATCAAGAAGGATACTGCACAGATCAAGGGTGTGATCAACTCAAAAGCCACGGTATCCAAAGGAATGATCAAGGAAAAACAGATCAGTTTTTATCTCAATCTGGAATATCAGAATGACAACTGGGTCGTCGTCGACTATATGGTCGAACAATGGTAACGGGATCGGGGTGATGAAAATGGCAGATAATAAGCAAGTTGCTCTGAGCATAAAGAACATTACCAAGATCTACGGCAAAAAGGTTGCCGCAGATCACGTGTCATTCGATATACACCGTGGCGAGATATTCGGATTCTTAGGTCCCAACGGCGCCGGCAAGACCACAGTCATCAAGAGTATCCTGGGATTCATCTTCCCTGACGAAGGCGAAGTCTTTATCAACGGTTACAACACAAAGACCGATTATGAGAAAGCAATGGCCTCAGTCGGAGGCATCGTCGAAAATCCGGAGATGTATACCAACCTTTCCGCAAGACAGAACATCGAGATGTACGCAAGGCTCCACGGCAGGATCCCGAAGTCGCGTATCGATGAGGTTATCAGCGATGTCGGGCTTTCTGCGCGTTCCAAAGAAGCGATAAAGAAATATTCATTGGGAATGAAGCAGCGTATCGGTCTTGCTCAGGCCATGGTACACAAACCGGAGCTGCTTATCCTCGACGAACCCACCAACGGTCTTGATCCTACCGGCATCCACCAGTTAAGAGACATCTTAAAAAAGTATGCCCATGAAGACGGTGCTGCGGTAATGGTATCAAGCCACATTCTTTCGGAGATGCAGCTTCTGTGCGACCGCGTCGGCATCATCAGCAACGGCAAACTCATCAGCGTATGCACCATGGATGAACTCGCACATCAGATGAATCCTTCAACGCAGTACAGCATCAAAGTATCTGACGCTGCAAAAGCCTCAGAGCTGCTTTCAGGGAATGAGGCCGTAGGCAAGGCAGAGACAAACGGAAACATCATAACAGCTGAGATCAGCGAAGATAATATCGCTTCTGTCGTAAGACTCCTTGTCACAGGCGGAGTCGATATCAGCGAAGTTCATAAGATCGAATCGTCTTTGGAGGATATCTTCCTTCAGGTTACGGGAGGAGGGATCGACATTGAATAAGATAAAAGCCCTTTACACAAACGAGATCATAAAGATCTTACACCGTCCGTCTGTATTTATTGTCGCGATATTTACTTTGGTCTTGGCATTCGCGTTCCCTTTTCTTATGCGGATAGTTTTTATCGGTGACTATTCAGAAGTGTTTGAAATATACACAAAGGAGAAGTTCGAAGAAGATCTCGCAGGGAACAATACCGAGCTTAAGAATGCCAATCTGAAAGCAACAGAAGAAACGGTCGATATAGAGGTTAACGGTCAGGTCAGATCCTGTAAGATGACGCTTTATACCGGTAATGACGTTCCCAGGCTTTTAAGCGTTACGCATTGTTACAAAGACATTATCGACAATTACGATTTCGAAAAGTATCCGATGAGACAAACATGGATCTCCATAGACGCGCTGAGCAGATACCGTTCCGCCGAACAGGAACTGATAAACATGCAGACTGTCCCTTTCGAAGAAAGGGATGCCGAATGGCTCAGCACCTTCGAAAAAGAGACCACATCCCGCGACTATTTCCGCAGATCACTTTTCGAACACGATTACGAATACTACTGCAAAGGTCTGGAAGCTAACGCTGTCACAAGTGACTATAATGACCCGCGTTTCACTCCCGGTATCATCAGACAGGTGGCAGCTTCAGATCCCAAGGGAGAATTGGGATACATGGAAGTTAACTATCTTATGCAGTATCTCGTCGAGAAGAGCGAGAATCAGGAGATTCTTGATTCAGGTCTCGAACGCTCGGGAACACTTCCGCGCATCCTTACCGAAGAGCGTAAAAACATACTTGCAAATTCCAATAAGATACTTGATTACAAATTCGAGAAACGCAATACGTTCAGCGAGGCAAGCGCTGTCTGCATTACGGTCAATCATTACACATCGCAGGTAGCCCAGTACGGGATCATCGTCCTTCTCATCCTTATTGCGGGAAGCAGCGTGTCACAAGAGCTTGCAACAGGCTCGATCAAATCGCTGATAATAGCTCCCGTTAAGCGCTGGAAGATCTACACAGCCAAGCTCCTGTCGGTGATCACGTTCATGCTTTTGGCCTCTGTTCTGGTAAGTATTATCGCTATCATCGGCACAGGCATAGCATTAGGCTTTGATAAGCTCCCTCCGTATCTTTATGTCTCCGGCGGAGCAGTTAAAGAGATGCCTTACTTCTCCGCAAGGATCCTGATAGATCTGGTACAGAATATCTCTGTCTTCTTCTATGCGTTCGTGGCATTCATGATATCCTGCTTCACAAAGAACACCGGTGTATCTGTCGGTGTCTCCGTAGGACTTCTTCTCTGCCACCAGGTACCCGCGCTCATCGGAATGTCCGAGATGCCTCCGAGGATCTTAGACTTCACGCCGCTTGCCAATATGGATATAGTCAACAAGGTGTTCCCTTATATCAAGCTCATGGTATACGATGCCGAGTCAATATCGATGTTCATCAGCGACGGGTTCAACTTGCCTTTGTGGCATTGCATAGTTTATACAGCAGTGCTGACGTTCACTGTGCTGTTCATCGCTTATGAGCAGTTTACCAGGAAGGATATCCAGTAAAGAGCAGCTTACTCCATTTCCTTGAAGGCTTTGTTGATAAAGATCGCGCCTACAAGATCGAGCACAAAAAAGAACTCAAATATCAGGCCCAGTATCATATAGATATTGGGCTTTTTCTTTCGCCTGATGAGAAATGCGATCATGTATATGATATCGGGCATACCCGTCATGATCATATAGACATACGTAATACAGCATCCGATGACGATAATTGCGGGGATCGCCAGGAACAGGAACGGATTGAGCATTCCCGAGACGAGCATGGCCCAAAGGTAGATATTGATGCAGAAGAAAGGTATCAGTGCCGCTTTGATTATGACCGTAAGTCCTGTCTTGGGGTCTTCTTCCCTTTTAGCCGTCCCGATTATCCCGAAGATCAGGGCTGCTATACCAACCACCAAAGCCAAACCGAGAAGCACTCCGATAAGCTTGAAATTAAAATCCGGCCAGTTCAACCGGTGAAGAATACCATAAGCCGGAATCAGGATCGCTCCCTGCATCACATACAGTACTGCCGCTGCAGCAATGAGCAGACATTTAGAGACGAACATAGAATTCGTCTCCTTCTTGACGTTGTTTCCCATAATCTATCCCTTCTTGTATAAATACACGACGTATTCGTCGTTATACACTACCTTATTCCCGTGTCTTATAATAGCATCTCTTACCCCATTGAAAAAGGGCTCCCTTGCTTCTTCTTTGAGCGCTATGTGAGTCGAATGTGTACCCATATATTCGGTGTGTTCGTCAGCCGTGTATTCCCTTCTTCCGGGAAAAGATATCTCCTCAATAAACGTCAGTCCGTACTTGCCGCCGTTCATGTAATCGAAATGCTGATCGTACGGCTGGTTGGTGTCAAAACACTCGTCATAGACCTTCTGGATCTCTTCGTAGAGTTCCGGGTTCCCGGACTTGTATTCACTCCTCATGAGGCACATCGCAAGATATCCTCCGTCTTTCAGGAGGTCATGCACGCGGCTGTATGCGATATCTTCTTTTATCCACTGTATCGTTGCGGCAGAATAGATAAGATCGAACTTTTTGCCGCCGAAATCATAAGTCTCAAAATCCGCGTTCACGATGTGGAAATTCGGATAAGACGAATACTTTTCGCGCATCTTGTCCGCCAGGTGCGATCCGAGCTCTATCGCAAGATAATCGGCTCCGCTCTTTATTGCAAAATCAGATGCCTGGCCGGTCCCGGGTCCTATCTCAAGGCATGACTTACCCGGGCCTAAACCCGTGGTCCTGATGATGTAGTCGAAAAGCTTGGGATCGTAATGCACTCTCCACTTGTCGAACTTTTCGGGTATCGTATCAAATACAAGTCTCTTATCCTTTTCCATGCTCTTGCCCCGCTGACCAATTACAGATAATCCTTCTCTTCGTGAGAGACCAGTTTTTCTCCCTCATATCTGAATCTCATCGTAAAGAAACGCCGCGGGGTCCTCTTGAAAAGGTAGTCGAACATTATCTTGTCGCCTTCCCAGACCGGCAGATCATTTATCTTTTCGAGCTTAACCCAGGCAAGTTCGCCCTCATCGCATTCTCTGCACGGAACCTCGTAATCTTCGGGCACCGCAGCCGTAAAGACATGCATATATTCGCTGGGATATTCAGATGAAAGGAACGTAATAAGGCCCCTGTACTCAAAGTCATTGAGGTCTTCTTCAGGAATTCCGCTTTCTTCTTTCAACTCTCTTAAGGCACATTCTTCGGGTGTCTCATCCGTCTCGAAATGGCCGCCGATGCCGAGCCACTTATCCAGGTTCATATCGCCTTTACGCGTCTTGCGTATAAACAGACATGAATCTCCGCGGGTTATGTATATAAGTGTGGTGAGATTATCGATGCGCATACGGTTTTGTGCCGTCTATCGCGGCTGTCAGATCGCCTGCTCTGCAGGAATTGCTTCGCTTTCTGCCTCTTGGTTTGCACGAGCGATATGTGCGTTTACGCGGTAGATGATGTAAGAAGATACGTCAACCTTGAATGTCTCGCAAAGAGCGCACCACTTGTCAGCTAAAGTAACGAGAATGCTCTCACGGTATCTCGGAGGCATGAATGTAAGCGGGAACATATGCTTGCTGATGATGTCTTTTTCTATCTTGTTAAGACCGAAATCCCTGTCTGCATTCAGCATGGCCGTACGGGGATGTGTGAATCCGTGGATCTTGTGTCCGGGAATGGTCTTATCGTGCCAGTCATAAAGGAAATAATCGTGAAGAAGAGCGGCTCTTACGAGGCTGTCCCTGTCCACCTTGATATTGAACTTCTCCTCAAGGTAGTAAGCCATGAGCAGTGAGAACTTGGCTACTGAAACGCAGTGATCAAACACGGTAGTCTTACCGTGCTGGGTAAAAGTCTTCATTACCTGTGCTCTGGGATCTAAAATTACATCGTGGCCACGGGTAAGGATCTCCTTGGCCAGCTTATATTCAGTGATATGCTTAGATTTAGAACTCAACTAACTTCGTGCCTCTTAATGGTTCTCAAGCTTTCGGCCGGAGAACCGCCTGCCTTTTCGTACTATCTGACATTATAAAGCATATTGATTTCAATTGCATCACAAACAGGCTAAAATCACGGAACTTTTAGAGGGTCAGCGATGTTAAATCTGATACTTCTTCCTGATCCTCAAGTCCCACCAGATCTTCCAGGTGTCAGTGAACATCTTCCAGACGTCCTTGAACTTGATCCTGCCGAACGACTGCCCTCTTGTAAAGTTGAGCTCTACGGGCATCTCGACGAGCTTTGCCCCGCACTTGTTGGCGAGCGCCAAGAGCTCGATGTCGAACGCGAATCCGTCAACCTTGCGCAAAGGCGCGATCTTCCTTATCAGGTCGCCTCTGTAGATCTTGATGCCGGTCTGCGTATCGTGGCACTTAAGCCCGAAAAGGACCTTGAGCATTATGTAGTAGCACAGCGAAAACACTTTTCTCGCAAAAGGATATTCGAGCTTGGAGTCTTTATGCATTTTCGAGCCGATGACTATATCGGCATCGCTCACGAGCATCTCCTTGACGTAGCCTTCAAACTGACCGGGATTCAGGTCAAGATCGGCATCAACAAAGCCTACAATATCGCCTCTGCTGTTATTGATGCCCCAGGTGACTGCTCCGCCTTTTCCGCGGTTCTTCTCATAACCGCAGTCTTTTATATGAGGATTTGCGGCTGCCGCACGCGCAACTTCCGCTCCGGTATTGTCCGTACTGCCGTCGTTGACCGCGATTATCTCGTACTCGGACGCAAAAGCAGATACGGCCTTATCAATTACCGTAAGATTATCGAAAATATGCTCGCCTTCATTATAGGCAGGGACTACGATACTCAGCATGTACACCTCATTAACAGCACGTCAGAAACGGCCTCCGCCGCCTCCGGAGAAGCCTCCGCCGCCTCCTCCGCCGCCACCGCCGGAGAAACCGCCGCCACCGCCGCCGGAAGACGACTCTATGCGGACGACTGTCTTTCTCAGGAATTTATCTTCTCCTGTGACGGTACTGTTTGCTTTATTCATGTATGTGGAAGGCACCGGAACGGGATCGAGCCTTCTCATAGGAGTCGCGAAATATGTAATGATCATGGCAAGCAGCACCGGTATGATCATCGTGAAGAAAACAATCGCGCCGTAACCCTTGTAGCTGTATCCGCCGAGACGGCCGACAATATCTTCCAACGCCTCGAAATATTCACCTCTTCCGAGATGCTCCTTGTTGCGGTAGAAAAGGTTCTGGCACTCGCTGTCGCTTACCGCGAAATGAGCCGTACCGTATGTGTAGAGCCAGAAGAATCTTTGACCGTCCTCATCGATCGAAAGGTCAACGAGGATGCAAATGCCCGAGTTGTTCTGCAGCGGAACGGTATTGACGTTCCTCATGTAATAGTCGCCTGCGTATCTTGCGCAGTCGTCATCGGAATTTGTGTAGCCGTCACCCTTGTTGCGGGTGGTGACGAGAACGACATTGATGTCCTTCTCTTTAGACAGGCTCCTTGCCATGTCCTTGAGTTCGCTCTCCTCTGCTTCACTTAAGATCTCCGCATAGTCATCAACTCTGACCTTTTTCGCAGGAGAGAGATTCATAAAGATATAGAAGATTATCGCCACGATGACTATGCCGAGAAGGCCAATGCCGACGCCGACAGAAGCGCCGCTGAGCTCGCTCCAGATCGATATTTTCTGCGCTTTTTCAGTTTTTTTGCTCATCCCCAGATACCTCTCATGAAAATGCCAAGGATCAGCCTGGCAATGACAGCCGCGATTGCAAGTGCAATGAAGAAGAATCCTGTCTTCTTGACCGTGCTGACAGGGACCTTCCCGGCTACTTCGCCGGTCTGACCGTTCATCGCAAAGTAATACATCTTGTTATGGTATTTATATGCCATGAACCATACGGGAAGCAATGCGTAATGAGCCGCCATCGACGTGATCATGCTCTTGTTCTTTGTGATCCTGTGAATGTCGTACTTCTTGCCGATGGAAGTCTTGATGATGTCGTCCATTCCGCTGATACCGCGGTCGGTAGCACGCTTGGCAAGAGCCTGCGCATCCTGGTCGTACCTGTCTGCGTAAAATCCCGGGATATAGTCGTAATCGTACGGAATGAGCTTCTCGAAATTGAAAGGCTCGATAGCTTCCATGAGCTTATCGTCTATCCTTGTCTCTCCGTCTAACGGGATATTCTTCCATTCGACATCACCTTTTCTCGTGACCTGGTAATACTTGGTCGTGCGGTATTCGCCAGAGTAGGAGATATCCTGCGCAGAAGCCTCGATATCGATATGAGCCTTGATGTTGAAAAGCCAGAACGGAACATAAAGACCCGTGAGCTTGGTAATGTTCTTCTTGGAAACGAATCCGAACGGTGTCCATTTTCCGCCGCCGGCCCACTTCATAAAGGCCTTCTCCGCCTTTTCGCGAGACACCTTGAACGGGATCATGTACTGTGGCTTGAATTCATTCGTAAGCCTCTGGCCCACCAGCGCAGGTGATCCGCAGAATGCGCAGAAGGTTGCCGAAGTATTCTTGTCGGTAACGACTCTTGCACCGCAGGAGTTGCATACGAACTCGACCTGCTCCTCCATGTGTGAAGGAGCTGTCTGAGAAGCCTGCTCTGAAGGTCCGATAGCCTCGGATACTTCAGTAACGATCTCTTCCTGAGGCTGCTGATACTGCTGTGGCTGCTGTGCCGCTGCATCCGGCTGAGCCTGGACCGGCTGCTGTTCTGATACGGGAGCCGTGTTCTCCTTTACTAGTTCATCGACCGCAGAGTTAAATAACGAAGGGTCGAAAGATGCGCCGCAGAAATCGCAGCCAAGCTTCTGAATCTCAGGATTGAACTTCAGATTGCTCCCGCAATTCGGGCATTTGATCGTGTCTGCCATACCTATCCCCTTTTGCAGTGCTTTATTTCTTCATTTCCATATCAGCCTGAAGCACTGCCTTTGCAAGCTGATCTGCACATGAGGTGTCCTTGAATCCGCAGGTGTTGCCCGAGAGCTTTGCAGCTATCTCGGCAGCTGTCATTCCATCGCACAGCTTGCTCACTGCCTTGAGATTTCCGTTGCATCCGCCATCGAAATGAATGTTTGTGATCTTGGAAGAACCGTCAATATCGAATTCGAGATTAAACGGACATACGCCAACAGGTCTGTATTTGTAATGCATTAGATCACCTCCTGAATCAAGATATCATATAAGTGCCTGTTTTACTATTCCGTGAGCGCCTTAAGCGTCATGGCATAGCCCTTCTCCTCATAAGGATAAGGGATCTCGCGGAACGTTTCTCCGCGCTTTTCAACGATGAGTTTTGTAAGGAACGAAGCAAAGAACGGGTTCTTGACAAGGACCGGTCCGATCAGGCTGATACCGAAAAGATTGCCCTTCCTGACACCGTCTTTTGCAAACGGGATCTGTCCTATGGTCTTCCTGATATCGAACATGTAGCCGTCAAAGCCTTCTATCACATCGCACTTGTTGATAAAGCCGACGAAAGGTTCATCAAAGCCTTCAGCAGCAAGGACCGCATCTCCCGTGAACCTTGTCTTGATCTCTTCTTTTAAGGTGAATCCGAAAAGTCCCAGACCTTCAGCCTTATCGCCGTAAAGCGTCGTTATTTCAGTGCCGAGCATGCCCCATGCATTGCCCGTGAAAAGGACCGGAGTACCATTTTCAACTGCAGCAGTAAACTGCGCTTTGAACTTATTGAGGTGAGCTGCGGCAACAGTTCTTCTGGATTCTGTTCCTGATCCGCAGTATATAAAGTCAAAGCCTTCAAAGCTTATGTCATCATCAGTTATTGTCTTTCTTGTTATCTCAACGTCAAAGCCCTGGTCTTTCAGGCGCTTTTCCATGATCCTCACGTTGCCGTTGTCGCCGTAGAGGTTTAAGAAATCGTAATAAAGGTAGAGGATCTTCGCTGTCATTTGATCTCCTTCCTTGTCACGATAGACAGGATCTTTTCCTTGTCGGAGAAGCATGTTATCACGTAAAGATATTCGTCCCTGTCTCCCGCATAGGAGGCGGCATCAGGAATGGATTCGAAGATCTCTGTCTTGTCGTTGCTGATACCCGCAGCTTCGAAACGGACCGCCAGATCATTGCAGTATTTGCCCGCGAGTATGATCTTGCTGACGTTGGGAAGGTTAAGCTTCTCGAAATCGATGTCCCAGAGCCAGCTCGAGTCCGAAGTGAAATACTTGCGGCTGATCGCGTCGACAATGATCATGACATTGACCTTTTTCGGGTCATTGGCGACGACATCTATAGAGCGGTCGTAAGATATCGAGTTCTCATGCTTGGAAAGCAGAAGCCTGCCCTCTGTCTTTCCGAGAGTAAAGTCAACGATACGGCCGGACTTGAGGATATAGCCTCCGAGGGCCTCTGCGGCCTTCTCTTTGGAGATGCCCGCAAGGTCTGCCGCGGCAAAAGCAGCGAGCGTGTTGTAGCAGTGGTAGATGCCGTTGAACGTCAGCGGGATCTTGTATTCGGCGTTGATAACTATCTTGCCTTCATCGAGGTCAACACCTGTCAGCGCCCAGCGTGTATCCGGTCTTGCAAAGCCGCATGACGTGCAGCGGTATTTGCCGATGTGGTTATAGTGGTAGTACTCGTATTCCATCGGCTTCTTGCAGATGGGGCAGTACTTGCCGTCATCGTAGATGCTGTCGTTGGTATTTGTGTCGCAGTCAAGGTGATCCGCTCCAAAATACAGAGTGCCTTCCCTGCCCGCGCCGAACTTAGATACGAGCGGATCGTCAGCGTTAAGGACCAGCGTCATGTCATCGTGAAGGCCACGCTTGATAATGTCATATATCCATTCCGGATGGCCGTTTCTGGTCATCTGGTCGCGGTAGAGATTGGTGATTATCAGGTATCTCGGATGGAAGAACCTGAACGTTCTTCTCATGTATCTTTCGTCAGATTCAAGAAGGACCGCTTCGCTCCTGATCTTTCCGCCCAAAGTGGCGTCATTTAACAGGAATGTGGTAACGCCCTCAGTCTGATTGGAACCCTCTTTGTTATAGGCAACCTTAAGGCCGCCCTCACGCAGGACGTGGGCGATCATCTCAACGGTTGAAGTCTTTCCGTTTGAACCGGTTACAGCGATG
>ODAI012398170.1_pt1 | contig 11931 bp, 9 predicted proteins | sample 1539321 | NCBI WGS metagenome assembly ODAI01 (sample SAMN02144231, study PRJEB22623) | gut metagenome | biome: sheep rumen | host: Ovis aries | place: New Zealand
ATCCTTGCACCGCCTACTGCGCATCTTCAACGCCTAAAAACAATCGAGTAGGAGTCACTACACTCATTTATTTTATGCGCTGAACCTACATCATTAATCAATACAATCATTATAAAAATAATTATGCACACCTACTTAAGTGAATAGAAATATGATTAAAGACAAGATAAATACAGAAGGAGAAGTGTTCTCTGTGCTTATTCCATCGTGGAATAATCTACCGTTCCTCAAGATGTGTGTGGAGAGCATAAGAAAGAACTCCAAATACCAGCATCAGATTATCGTTCATGTGAATGATGGTAGTGATGGCACTCTCAATTGGGTCAAGGAGCAAGGACTTGACTATACACATTCAGTTGATAACGTAGGTGTTTGTATAGCCATGAACAGTATGCGCCGATTGGTGCGTACTGATTATATGTTCTACATAAACGATGATATGTATGTTCTTCCCGGCTGGGATGAAGCATTGGTGAATGAGATTGACAACTTGCCTGACAATATGTTTTTCCTCTCGGGTACGATGATACAGCCTAACTGGAAACTTGACGTATGTATTAACGCTAATTATGGTGAGTCTCCGGAAACATTCCAAGAGGAAAAACTTTTGGCGGAATACAGCAACTATAAACGTGAAGATTGGATGGGTGCTACATGGCCGCCTAATATCGTTCATCGTGACGTGTGGGATCTTGTAGGTGGATATAGCGTAGAACTTACTCCTGGAATGTATAGCGACCCTGACTTCACAGCTAAGCTTTGGCTTGTTGGTGTGAGGTACATGAAAGGTCTTGGCAACTGTCGTGTCTATCATTTCGAGACGAAATCGACTGGTCGTGTTAAGAAGAATGATGGCTCTCTTCAGTTCCTGCTCAAATGGGGAATGACCAACTCAACTCTTCGTAAAGGTGTTAGTCGTCTTGGTGAACCTTTCGACAAGAACAAGGTAGGCAAGATAAACGAAAAAAGCCTTGAAGCAAACCGATTGAGGAGTCGCTTCAAAGCTTTATGGATGATTGCTACGAAGGGTTTTGGCATTCTTTCTCAGCAATTTTTCCGAGCATGACAATCTGATATACAGCCTGAATATAGGCGTTGATAAAGCCAGCCTTTCCGTCAAGGAATCCTTTCTTTAGAATATAAGCCTTGAAAAAACGGAAAGCAGGCTTGAAGATTAGAGCGGCGACACCATAGTGTTTGCCGCTTTTCTTTTCTACCTCATTCTCGGTGTATTGGTTAATCTTGCGAATACAGTCATACATGCTGTCGTTGGCAAGATGGACGAAAGCCAGTTCCTTTCTGCCTCGTGGAATCTTCTTTGTCTTTCCCTGCACAACTGGGAATGTATGCACTTCTGGTGGCCATACCGTACCTTCTTTACGGAAAAACCTAAGCAGATAATCTGGATAAAAGGCATGCATGAACTTGCCCATGAAGTAGTTTTTACGGGGAATCCATAGTCCAGCAGGACAGTCAGGCTTCTCTATGATGTCGTAAAGATATTGCTTGAGCTCTGGAGTGACAAGTTCATCTGCATCTATTACAAGTACCCACTCGCTACTTGCCGACTGTATGGCAAATGTCCGAGCAGGTTCTGCACTCACGCAGTTTCCTTTTGGAAAGGTGACAATCTTGCAGCCGTATTTATTGGCTATGTCAAGTGTGCTATCTGTACTTTCCATGTCACAGATTACTATCTCGTCAAAATCCTTGACTGTATCGAGTACCCTTGCAAGATGCTTCTCTGCGTTATATGTATTTATTACTACGGATATTGGCATGGTAAGTTTTTGGGTTTGTAAGTTTTTAAGTTTTTGAGTTTGTAGGTTCTTACGTCCTTAAATTGTTAGTTTACCCTTTCAAGAATGAAACAGGTAGAATCTTGACTTTCTTGTTTGTGGATAAACAATATTGGATGTAAGCATTCGTAATCATTTCGCCGAGGTATCCAGATACCCTTGCGTACGACTTTTCCTTGCTAACGTTCATAAGAAAACCTTGCTTTACCATTTCCTCCTCATGCTTCTCCAATATTCCAAAAAGGAGAGTGCAATATTCGTTGAAGGTGTTGTTGTCCATTACAGACATATTGCAGTTGTAGAAAATTGTTCCGTTCATCGCCCTGTCATAGTGGGGGAAGAAGTCTGGATAATGCTCCTTTACAATCTTGTCCATCACATCTATTGACGTGCCTCCAACTTCCCAACATAATGTCCGCCTTATAGAAAGGAAGAAACGACCAGGATGGGGAGCGATAACATTTATTCCCTTTGCCAGTAATACATCTATCTTCTTGGTGAATATATCTACATCCTTTTGGTATTGTTCTATACTTCTACATCCATACTGCTTCTTGACACCAAGACTTGAGTATGGCGACCAAATGGAACTGAACCGTCTTGCTGTGTATTTGATGCGTAGCAAAGTCTTATACAGCCAAAATGCTTTCTTAACCGTAAATGAACGGCGATAGTGAATCAGCCCTTTGTAATCGGCTTTGGTATTTTTCCATAACCAATAGAGTACTGTCAATTCACAGTACCATAGATTCTTCCAACTGATGTTGTCGCCTTCATCATCACCCTGAATGTGCAAATTCTTTTTGGATATTGCCTTACCTGCTTGAACAGGGATTAGATAAGGATGATTTACTATAAATCCTTCCTTATGGTATGCTACTGCTATTTTAACATCCATGCTGTTATAGTATTTGCGTAAATAATTCATCAAATGACTTGAAGCCATCCGTAGTCAGTGCCTCTGGATCTGATGTCATCATCCAATGTAGTGGAATATCGCGATACATACACCCAACGAGAGAGAATGTGCTTGGAGGTCCAATAATGTAGTCGCACTCAGACAGCATACATAGGTCCTCTGCAGGATTGCCTTTGAGAATGAATATATTATTGTCATCACACAGTTTACGAAATGTTGCTTCATTCACACCTGGGTCGTTGGTCGAAATATATACCGACACTTTACGGTCATGATTTATCCTCATGAAACGTGTGATGAATGATGCATATACAATGTCGTTGAAGAAGTATTTGCCATCATTCCATGTCTTATAGTCTCCACGACGGATATGCACACCGAGACGCATGGTCTTGCCCCCGTCGCGCTCTGCCATTCGTTCATTGACCGTCTTTGATATATAAGTCTTGAACTGGAACAGTTCTATTATCTCTTTCTTGTATTTTCTAAACAGTTCGGGAAACTCAACTCTCCATCCTTCGGCTATGCACATGCGGTGTTGCATCAACTCTGCCTCTTGCTTACTTGTGTCCAGTCCTTTCTCGAATGGGAATGTGACGCGCGGTATAAGTCCCAGACCTGCTCCCCATTTTGCGAAGAGATAGGTTACAAACCAATGGTATCTGGTATCACAGATGTTGAAGTATTGGTATTTGTATGCAAATCTCATTGATACAGTCGTCCTGCCATGCTCTCTGCCCCAGGCATACATATGACCATACTGCAACATATTGTTGCACATCTGTCCTTTGTCTCTTACAAATATCATTCTATAATTTCGTTTTATATCTATCAGATGCAAAGGTAGCATAAAAATGGGATAATACATTTCGATTTGTGTCGTAAATAATCATCATAGGCAAATAAGTGTAGTTTTTGATGAACGTATCAACATTTTGCCATAAAAAAGTATTAACTTTGCAGCGTAAACTCAAATTGTATTGTGTATGGACAAGATTGTTTCGGTAGTCGTACCGACATATAATATGGAAAAATATCTGGTGCGTTGTCTTGATTCTCTGATTATTTCCGACATTGACTTGATTGACGTGATTGTTGTGAACGACGGTAGTACCGATAGTTCGCACGATATCGCCATGTCTTATGCCGAACGTTATCCGGACTCAATACGTGTGATAGACAAACCTAACGGTCATTATGGTACTACCATCAATACGGCACTGGCTGAGGCACGAGGTAAGTACTTCAGAATTCTCGATGCTGATGACTATTTTGTTGATGGTAAGTTGCAGGTATTTGTTGATGCTTTGAAGAATTGTGATGCCGACCTTGTAACAACAAACAAGATTGAGGAAGATATCATCAGACATGAACTCAAACAGGTTAAGGCTGAAGACGTAGTGTTTGGCAAGGAATATGACTTTGCTTCGTTTGAAATCCTCAAGCACTCTGAGCGTGGCGAGGCATTCAATATGCACACCATGACTTACAAGACCTCGCTTCTAAGGGAAAAGCATCTTGAACTCCCTGGAGGTGTTTGTTACACGGACATGATATATTGTCTCGTACCACTTGATGCCGTTAAGACACTCACGGTATTCGACATAGACCTTTATCATTACAACATAGGCAACGAGGGCAGCAGTACGACAAGAGCGTGTATCAAGCGTAACTTTGACCATATAGTTAAGGTGATGTCGTATATGTGTACATATTGCCTCTGCAATCCAGTTGATGGCACCGTGATGCAATCCAATCGCCGCAGGTATCTAAATGAAGCAACAGCCATAATGCTTGAGAGTCTTCTTAAACAGAGGTATGTGTCAAAACAAGGTTTTCAGAAAATAAATGAAGTAACTAAACAGATGAAAGCATTGGGAGTGACACACCGACGACTGAACAAGTACTATCTAAAGCATTGGTATAAGCGTAACCGTCGTTCTGTCCTCAACGCTTCATTGATTGTTTACAAGATAACTCATCCATTAAAGAATAAATAGCAAAAACAACGGAGTCGTCATCATTTTGTGGCTCCGTTATTGTTTCTAATGTAGTAACTACGATGTTGACTTCGAGTAAAAAGCACGCATGCGTGTGCTTTCCGATTTGCGCATTTGTTTTTATTATTTTTCGATTTGTTACATCTGCCATAATTCTGCTGGTAAACTCTTGTTTGATAATTAGTTTTTATGTTACTTTGCGATACTATTGAAAAAGGCGACTAACTATAATTCTTTAATTGCATTTGGTTACGAACTTTTGAACTACATTTTATCTTAATTAAAATTAAATCTTATGAAAAGACATTTCTTGTTTGTAATGGCACTTTTTGTGTCATCTGTTTCTGTTCCGTATGTAGCAGAGGCTGCTGAGTTACCTGCACTTATTCAAACTGCAGAGGAAGATGCTGACGACGATGACCTCGTCGAGATTCCTTTGGATCAATACGGTGCAGAGGTCGGCGGTTTTGTTAATCCTGCTAATGCCAGAGCTATGAATGGTTTTACGCGTTACACAACGAATGGAGACATTTCTGTTGTGTTTAAGATGTTGAAGGAAGATGTCTCTGGTTGTGATTATATTCTTATCAAGTTTGCAAATCCTACTCCAAGTGGATTGAAAGTCGCATTTTGGGATAACAACAATGCGACGACTGATCTTCCAAGTGGAGTAACAGAGTACAAGTATGAATGGTCAAAAGACCCTAATAGCCGTGTGGAAAATGATGTAATTCCTGAAATCACTATGCTTTCAATGTGGGCTGATAATATAAGTGTTGACCTCATCGGTGTTTACAAACACAAGGCTCCAACAAGCAGTAGTACAGGTACAGACAGCCCAAATGGTACAGACGAGCCAGCTCCTGTACAATACACAGCACCTACAATAGAGGATTGTGAGGTTATCTCAATGTCAGAAACGCCAGTGAATGGCTTTACAATGTGTACAAAGGTTAATAGCTCAAATTATGTTACATTTACTGCTACAGATGGTCTTCAGTTCGCGTTTAAGAATGAACATGTTGATGTGACAGGTTGCGATAAGGTTATCGTTAAATTTGCGGAGACTGTTCAAGGCAACTGGCATATTGCTTACAAAGGAAACCAAGATATGACATCAGTTGCTGGCATGGATGAATTTGTAATTGATATTCCAGCAGGAACAACAGAAATTCCAGAAGTTACATTGATGACAGGATGGGGTGCTGGTGGTACTGTCAAGGTATCTGGTGTCTATAAGCACAAGTCAAACAAGACAGAAGAAGAGATTGCAGCACAGGCGCTTGCCAATGCAAAGTCAGCAAAGCTTACTTCTTTGAATGCACTTCCTGTGGGTAATGGCGTTTTCCAGTACCCAGAAGAAAACGTTAATGCAGCTATTCAGGCTGTAGAAGCTGCTGGAACTGTTGAGGCTGTCGATGCTGTTGAAATACCAGCTGTAACAGTTCCTAATGAGAAACAAGCATATCAGTTAACTACCGCTGGTGGTAATTACCTGACAATTACATCTGATGGCGTTAAAGTCTCTGCCGTTCAGAGTAAAATTTACTTCCGACAGAATTACAATGGTAAATATATAATTTCAAATGGCAGAAATGAAGTTACTGATGAGTCAAATGACGGATGGTCTCTGATAACATCAACAAACACATATACAGCTTACGAGATTATACCTGTTACTGGCGGTATAACGATTAAGACAGCAAACGGATTCTTCGGATTTGATGCGGATGCAGATGAAGCTTCAATCTATCGTAATAAGACTGCCACTGTATTCGGAGTATTAGAATATGTTGAACCAGTAATCGGCGAGCTTACAGTGACTGATGGTGTTGCTACTGCAGAGTCTAAAACGGAGAAGGATATCACTTACGTTCGTGAGTTCAAGGTAGCTAATAAGTGGCAGTCACTCTACCTTCCATTCTCAGTGAATTTGAAGGACAATACTGCCGACGTTGTTCTTGCTAAGGTTGACGACGTAGTAGAAGTAAATGGTGAACTTGTTATCAACATCGTTAAGGTTTCTACAACTGAGACTGTGAATGCAAAGACACCTCTATTCATCGCAGCTAAGACTGTAGGTGTAAAGAATATTAAGACTGGTGTTTCTACGGTTGCATCTCCTTCTGATGGCAATAATAAATACTCAGTTGCAGAGTTCGAAGGAATCTTGAGTGAAGCAAGTGCAGGTAAAGCAGGCAAGTATGTTATGTCAGGTGGTGAGCTTTGTCTCGTTCCACAGTCAATGAATAACCTTACTCTCGGTGTTAATCGTTGGGCTATGTTCGTAAGCAATGAAAATGGCGCAAAGATTCGTATCAATACAGATGGTTTCAGTGCAGACGAGGCTACAGCTATCGCTAACGCAGTTGTTGAGTCTGTAGATAATGGTGAAATCTTCTCTATCAATGGTGCAAAGGCTAAGAACGCTAAGTCTGGGCTCTATATCAAGGGTGGCAAGAAGGTATATGTAAAGTAAACTTTTAATCAAATAATAATTAACTAAAAATGGTAAAGAAAAATTATGTAGCCCCAGCTTCAAACGAGGCATGCACAAGACTCAGAGCATCACTTCTTGTTGGTAGTGGCACAGGCTCTGCTATCATTAATGGTACAGGCGATACTGATCAAGTCACATCTACAGGCAACGCCCCAATTGATGGTGGTAATGGACAGATTGGTGATGCTCGTCGTCGTTCTGTGTCATCAGTTGACTAACAGATTGTTTCCAGTCACACATGACTGAACATTCATAAATACGGCTTCCCTGCATTCGCAGGGAAGCTTTTTTTGGTAGAGAGAAAATGATGATTTATCTAATCTCAATTACTCTTATCGTTACGATAGTAATGATACTGGAGTGGTTGCATACCAAATGTTTCCTTGAAACACTTAGTGAAGTAGGATGGTGAGGAGAATCCCACGGCTTCAGCTACGGCTGATACAGAGGCATCACCTTCACGCAACATCTTGGCAGCTGTATGAAGTCGTATCATACGGACAAACTCGGATGGTTTCTGTCCTGTTATTTTCTGTATCTTGCGATAGAGGTTCATTCGGCTCATACACATGTCGCTGGCAAAGCGTTCGGTAGTATAACCCGAATCGCTCATGTTCTTCTCCACCATCGCCTTGGCATCTGCTATGAACTTTTGCTCCGCCTTAGTAAGGACACGTTCCACAGGTTCTTCAACTTCCTCTTTGACGGCATCCTCTGGCTCTTCCTCTGGCTCATCATCAACGTTGACCTCAGTTGCTCCATTGATGATGCGGAGCGACTGGCTCTCGCGTACTTCTTTGGCAAGATTGACGAGTTTCTGAATCTCCAGGTCTTGCATCTTGTTGCGATAGTAGATGTGGGCAATATAATAGACGAAGAAGATTATGAACAGTAACACGGCAAGATAGAACCAAACGGTCTCGTACCACTTAGGAAGACTGTCAATCGTGATACATCGTATAGGCTCACCCCAGTTACCGTAGGCGTCAGTTGCACGGACATCAAGCACATACTTGCCTGGGTTGATATCGACGAAATAAGCTGTATTATGTCCACGAGGCAATTCAACCCAATGTGATGGTTCTGAGTCTTCCGTGTGGAGACTATAGGCAAAACGTATGCGGTCTGCATGGAGATGGTTGAATGTACTGAAATTGACAGACACGTTCATCGCGTCTGGTGCAATGGATATCTCCTTGAGTGAGGACGAAATAAGGTGTTTCTTACCATCCACGACATACGAGGTGACGACTGGTACTACGTCCACGATATCTGAATCGATGACAGAGGATGATGGTACAAGACGATATCCACCAGCTCCTGCTATACACATCTTATTGCCTGCCTTCTGAAGGTGGCAGATATAGTCGAGGTCTATGTCGCTGTCTGAAGCATAGATGTAGCGTGAGGTCTTGGTCGTTGGGTTGAACTCCTTGATGTACTGACGCGTTAAGAGCCAAAGGTGATTGCTTGAGTCGAATGCTACGTCTGATATCTCGTCATTGCTCTCAAGTGAGGCATTCGACGTACGCAATAGTTTGTCTTGCTTAATATTAAATAGATAGACACTACCGACCTCGGTAGTGGCACATACGTCACCAAATGGAGATATATCGAGTGACTCAAACACCTCGTGAATACCTTCAGACAGGTTGCGTATCTTTCCGTTGCTGATGTTACCTTCCACAAGACCGAGTTTCTCGGATATGAAATACAGTTTTTTAGTCTTATCGTGCAGGCGCATACGCATGATAACGCCAGTCTTGTCAAAGACCTTCTTTACCGTCTTTTTATTGACATCGTATGACCATATAGCCGAATCCGTTCCTACCCAAAGACAACCATTATTGTCCTCGTATAGATCGCGGATAACCTTATCGAGTTCTGCTATCTCCGTGCAACGCACCTTCATGCCTTCATGCTGGAGAAGAACAATCTTATTGTTACGTGTGGACCATATACCATCACCACTAACACGGTTAGCCATTACATTTGAACCAAAGTCCTCATGTTGGTTGCTGAGAACGATGTTCGACTCACCCGTTTTTCTGTTGTGAAGCATTAGGTTAAGTCTAAGATGCCATATCCACGCGTAGTCACCCTCAAAGACGATGTTCTCAACAATAGTTTGTATGTCGTTTTTTGCAAAAACCTCCGGGATGTCGTATCTGTCGATACCAGAGTTATTAGGCGAGAGAATGAACGTGTGTGGTGAATAGGATGCCACCCAGATGTTGTCCTTGGTATCTCGGTACATATGTGCAAATACTTTTTTGCCCGGAGGAAGAAGTCCGTCGGTGTTGAAAGGATGGAGTTTACCATCGTCACCAACCTCATATACATATAATCCATCCATGGCGCAACAGACAATGAGGCGGTTGTTACTAGTGGATGTCATTGAGACAATCTTTGACTTGTTAAGATTAAGTGTATTACCCTCAATGGTACATGGCTGATACTCGACAGTTCCCTTTGTACCGTCTTCACCACCTGGAATGTACTTCACGACGCCCTTGCCCCATGTGGAAATCCAGAAGCATTTGTTCTTGGTGTCGTGAACGAATCCGCCATAAGGCTCACAGTTGACAGGCCAGTCACACTGGATAAACTCATCTTTACGCTTGTCGAGCTTACAGAGTACACCCCTGCACTCGTATAGCCAGATGTTATGGTCGGCATCTTCGCTCACCTGATTAAGGTGCTTGTTTCCATCGCCCGGGTTCTTGGCGTCATACGTTCTGATGACCTCACCAAGAGCCGTGACGTGAATGATTTTCTTACCACCTGTTACCCATATTGTACCATCGGAGGCACAGAAAATGAAGTTGAGTTTTGTGCTTGGAATGTCCTTATGCACCACTTCGTGCATATTGTAGTTGGACTTGTTGAGATAGTACAAGCCCGAGGTGGTAATTGTCCATATGAAATCGTTCTTGCCGACAGTCAAGTCCATTATTCGGTTTGATTTCCAATAGTTAGGGTCGTGTATGTCGTTATGGAATACGTCTATCTGGTATCCGTTGTCACGACACAGACCAGCATCCGTACCATACCACATATAACCCTCTTTGTCCTGAGTTATATGATGAAGATTGGTAACTGGCAACTGCGAATATGTTGGAAGTTCCTTTACAAGTATGTTCTGCGCCCAGACGCTATTAATCAGTAAAAATAATGTAACAAATAAAATTGTTTTGACCCTTACGAAATACATAAGCATTATCTGATATTCCTAAACCAATGCGTCAATCACTCGTGACAATCATGTCTATGCGTTTGTGCACGAATTAGTACAAAAAGGGATTATCACGGATAATTGAAATAATAATTGTTACAAAAATAACAATTATTCGGTAATGAATGCATAGTTTTAGGAATAAAAGTTACAAATACGCTATTATTCAATTGCTTTTATTGCGGATTTTGTACTTATAATGTAATTTTCAACGGAACAACTATCCTTTTCGTTTGTCCATGCTCTTGAAAATGTTGGCAAGGATAGTGCCACTTATAGAATGCCAAGCGCAAGAAATGGCACATGGGACAACAGCCATTGGATTGGTGGCGACAAAGAATGTCATGGCAAGATTTGTACCAAGACCAGCGTTCTGCATACCTACTTCGATGCTCACGGTGCGTTTCTTAGCTTTGGAGAACTTGAAAAGCGTACCTACACTATAGCCAAGAATATAACCTATTGTATTGTGGCAGAACACCATGCCGAAGGTAAGGAGAAAGAGTACAAGGCCGTTTTCAACGAGTGGATCGTGAACAGTAGTCACAACTCCTCCCACGATGCAAGCAAGACAGGCAACTGAGAGACCAGGCATTGTTGCCTGTATCTTCTTGAATACATCTTTATGTCCAAGCCATAGGTTGAGACAGAAGCCAACGGCAATAGGAATGATTGTTACAATCAGTATCTGCTGAAACATTCCCATGGCATCCACGTCCACTCTTGCACCTGCGAGCCAGAGCACAAGCAACGGAGTAAGGACTGGAGCAAGCAGGGTACTGGCACAAGTCATTCCGACGGAATAAGCCACGTCACCGCCACAAAGGAATGACATGATATTTGAACTTACTCCTCCGGGACAGCATCCCACGAGAATTATACCTATAGCCATTGCCGTAGCATATTGGTCAAAAGCAGGAACAAGACCAAAAAGCCAAGAGAGCGTGAAAGCAACCAAAGGCATGATTGTAAACTGCGCGAGCGTGCCGAGGAAAATGTCTAAAGGGCGCTTCGCAAGCAATCGAAAATCCTCTGGACGTAACGTAAGTCCCATGGTGAGCATGATGACACCCAGGATGATGGTCTGTGTATTTCCTTTCACCCATGCAAAGAGTTCCGGAACAAAAAAAGTAACGATTGCTACAAGAATGACAAAGATGCTTGCTTTGCCACTCAATGTATCAGATATATTTTTCAGGATACTATACATAGTGTTCTGTATTAATGTTTTGTATTTTTATTTAATTGCAAAGTTACTCAAAAAATATATATGCTTATTATGTTTTATTGAGAAATCGTAGATATTTGTAATAGAATCCTAAGGGAATGGTAGGAAACACTACATAATATTTAATAAGTAGGTGTGCAAAATTATTTTTATAATGATTGTATTGATTAATGATGTAGGTTCAGCGCATAAAATAAATGAGTGTAGTGACTCCTACTCGATTGTTTTTAGGCGTTGAAGATGCGCAGTA
>ODAI013096729.1_pt1 | contig 11931 bp, 23 predicted proteins | sample 1539321 | NCBI WGS metagenome assembly ODAI01 (sample SAMN02144231, study PRJEB22623) | gut metagenome | biome: sheep rumen | host: Ovis aries | place: New Zealand
GTCATTTAAGTCATCTCCCATCATAAAAGGAATTCTTTCCTCAACCCAAAATTTTAAGGTTTCTTCAATCTCCCTTGCTGTGTCAGCAGAAACGATAATTCCATAACAAATAGCTAACCTGTAATCAATCATTGCGTATCTCCTTTTCTTTATTTGATGACTCAATTATACTATGCGTTTTAAGATTTGTCAATACCTTTTTAAAAATTTTTAGACGGGGCCCGGGCCGATTTTATTTTGACACAAAAAATAGAATAGAAAATAAATAAAAAAAAGACACCCACCTTTTAGGTGAGTGTCAGCCCCTCGTGGTACGCATGTAGCAGAGGCGTGAGGGGGAAGAGAATCACTTCAGGGAGAAGTATGCCTTCTTCCCTTCCATGGTCTTCTCAACAGCGTCAGCCTCTTTCAGCTGACGAAGCAGAGCCGAAAGCTTCTGATTAGAGAAGCCCGCGAGATACTCGTCTGCCGCCATCATCTCAGAGATGGTAAGCGGAGACTCCTGCTCAGCGAGGAAGCGTACGAGATAGTCCTTGATCTCCTCGTTGGCTTTCTGCGTCTTGGACGGCGTCTTAGCCGATCCGCGCTTAGCCAGCTGTGCCTTGAGAGCCTCAAGCTTCTCAATGACCTCAGCGTTGTCAAGGTTAGCGATAGCGAAATCAACGGCCTGCACATAAGTCATGTTTGTCATAGTGTTACTTCCTTTCTTTTGTGTGTTGTTTTCTTTTTGATGAGTTAATTATAACAGATTTTTTAAAGGGTGTCAAGAGGGTTTTTTATTTTTTTTTCGATGGATTTTTGAGGCTGTGCATTTAGTGGGCGCCCGCACCTATTACCTCTCCCTCTTGACATTATTTATTATAGCAAAAGATTTTAGAAATAGCAAGTCTGACTTTAAAAAATTTTTTGATTTATTGTCTGACAATTCGTGATCTAGTTAGGAGTCGTCAGAAAACGCGCCCGGGCCGGTTAGTTATAACTAACTGACTAAATAAGAATTGGGACACCCTCGCGGATGCCCCAATTCCCAGAAAGGAGGAAAACAAATATTAGCTGTTTGAGAAGGGTGGTAGGGGATTGCACCCCACTAACGGCTCTCCGCACCCTTGTAAAAATTCGGTCTTTCCCTCAAGAAATACCTATAAAAACCTTTTAGGTTTTTGTTCCAATCCTTGGAGGCAAGTCCTCCCTCATACGAGGGAGAACTTGGTGTAGCGGCCGTCCTTGACCTTCTCGACCTTGCCCGCATCTTTCAGCTGACGAAGCAGAGCGGAAAGCTTCTGGTTAGTATAGCCGCCGAGTTCCTCATGATCTCTCATGAGTTCTGTGATGGTCACGGGTTCCTCGTGAGCCGCCAGAGCGTTAACAATGGACTCCATCACCGCCACGTTCTCCTTCTGAGTCTTCGTGGGGGACTTGGAAGAACCCCTCTTAGCAAGCTGAGCCTTAAGGGCCTCAAGTCTTGCGGATGCCTCACCCTCACCCAGAGCGGCGATAGCGATGTCGATAGCCTGTGCATAAGTCATGTTTGCCATAGTAAATCTCCTTTTCTTGTGTGTGTTTTTTTGTTTTCTTTGTTGATCTTATTATAACAGATCTTTTTGAGTTTGTCAAGAAGTTTTTTTTTATTTTTTTTGAAGTAGCTATCTGTCGTTTCAGATAATCAGGCGGAGCGGATCGCGTCCGACTACCCTACATTTGATTTTGTTGCTCTTCTCTTCTTGATGATCTTATTATAACAGATCTTTTAGTGGCTGTCAAGACTTTCTTTTTATTTTTTTGAGATTTTTTCAGCCGCCTTGACTTCGGCTCTTTTATCTCTCTTTGTTTTGTTGAATTCATTATAGCAAAATTTTTTAAAATTGACAAGTCGGAATGTTGCACAAAGAATAAGCTTTTTTGGGATCAAAATTTGTGCACTTTTTTTGAAAAAATCGCTTGACAAAAAGGTGGCGGCAGGTGTATAATGGAATTTTCGCCGCGCGCCAAAGGTGCGCGGCCCGGTATTGTACACTAGGGGGCGGCCGCATGTCAATAGGCAAATGTAACAAAAAAGCAGGCTGCTTTTTGTGCAACCTGCTAAAAGAGGGAGTTGTCTGAATATTCACTTTTTCGGGGGCCGATGCTTGACAAGTTTGACAGTATAGGAATTTTCCCCGTGTCTGAAAGAAAATTCAGCTTCATTTTTCACGCTGTCAATACAATCTTCATTTTTAATGGCTTCCATCAAAATTGACAGCAAATAGCCCTTTTCCGCGTCAACTTTTCTCTCTTTTGTGGAAGGTTTCCGCGCTTTGTCAGACTTTTCATATCGTCTGACAGATTTGGCTTTTTCGGTCAATTGTTCGACAACTTCATTTTCTGTATAGTCATTGTCATCCAGCCACATCTCAATTGCCTCTTCTTTTGAGATATCCAGCTTTTTGACATACTTTTCAAGTTCTTTATCGGGGATTGTCAGAATCTTTCCATTAAAATTATACTGCATGTATAACTCCTCTCTTTTTTATATTGGGGGGTAGGGGGCAGGATTAACCTGCCACCCTAAAGTAGGACTTCTTGCCCCTGATTTCCTTGTTCACGCGGTTATCCTCGCAAAGCTTGCGGAGGAGGGCCGATACACGCTGATTCGTGAAGCCATGGACTTCATTCTCAGCGGAAGCAATCAGTTCAGTGACGGTGACGCCTTCCTCGCAATCAGCGGCGAGGAGAGCGTTAAAGACAGCCTCGCGGCGGCCTTCCGTCTCCGCGTCCTTCTTCTTCGAGGACGTGCCCTTGCGAGCGTCAAGCAGCTGAAGCTCGTGGTTGCAAAACTCCACGATCTCGGCGTTGTCAGCGTTTACGGTAGCGATAAGGTTGAACATTTCTCTCTTTGTCATGGTAGATCTCCTTTTCTGTGCTTTGTTTTCTTTGTGATCTTATTATAACAGATTTTTTTGTGGCTGTCAAGAAGAAGTTTTTTTCTTTTTTTTATTTTTTTTGTGGGGGTCGATCCGCACCTTTTTTTCTTTTCCTTCCTGACATAGATAATTATAGCAAAATTTTTCTAAAAAAACAATTTGGAATGTTGCACAAGGATTAAGGTGAAAAAGACCAGATCTTTATGCAAAATTCCTACTTGACAAAAAGGCGCGCCACATGGTATAATGAAGGGTTGGGGGTCGCGGCGCGCCCGGGCCAAAAAATAGGGGTGGGGTTAACCCCATCCCTCAAAATATCCGCAGTAGCGAACCTTTACGATTTCATCATCACAAATTCGGGGTGTACCCTTATCATCCATGATACAAGAGACAACATCATCGGGGTTCCAATCTTCTACCCCAGAAAACTGCCACAAATTTCCATTAAAATCTTTAATGGTTACCAGATCAGTCTCATCAGAAACATGGAGGACTACTCCAGTCATGGGGTAAAGGTGTTCCCGCGATACAACAGATGCGGAAAACATCAGGGCAACGACAATAGCAACGATGAAAAAAATAGGGGCGATAGGGTTTACGTTTTTCATTTTGTTGGTTTCCTTTCCTCGTTTTGATAAATTTATTATAAACTATGAAATCTTATCTGTCAAGCTTTTTTGATTAATTTCATAAAGTTTTGCGGCGGGGGCGGGTGGAGGATGCGGCCCGGGTCGCCTATGGGCGGCCGCCGCGTCAATATTCTTCCTCTTCTTCTCCATCCCAAAGCGGACATTCCTGATGGCATTTTAAAATATCTGCCAGAGTTTTATCGCTGATCCGCTCATCTTCCATCAGCCGCGCGAACTGAATAACGGCCTCATGCTCAAACCCATAAAGGCGAATCATTCCAGTTAACATCTCTTCTCTTGTCATTTTTTTGATCTCCTCTCTTGTTGTTAATACTATTATAAGCTTACTTTGTTCTATTGTCAATCCCTTTTTTGAAAAATTTTAGGAATTGATTGTTTTTGTGCGCTTTCGGTTTTTGCGGCGGAAAAATATGATGGCTTGCGGCGGTTGCGGTTTTTCGGGCCCCAGGGGCTGTGCTCTATGGCCTTACGAGTGGCCCGGGCCGCCCTGCCGATCCCCTTTACAGGAGATTCAGCAGAGCATCAATGATATTATTGTTTGCATCAATGACACTTCCCAGTGTCCAGCCCTTGCGGACTTTCGCGTTATCGTCTACCAAAATCTGGTAGCCGCCAAGCTTTCTAGTGCAATTGGCTTTTGTCGTTCCGTACTTTATCATATGGATTTCATCATACGGGAAGTGTACTTTGTCGAGCCATTCGAGTTTAGCTTCCCTTACAAGTGCGTCATATGCTCTTGTGGAACCTTTGGAGAGCCAAGTTGTTACTACGATGCGCCACCCGTCCATCTTAAGAAGGGTAAGAACGGCATTGAGTGAATCAATATCGTAAAGCGGCGCCGCCTTTTTGTATGGGGTCGGGTCTTCGGCTCTCAGCATATCGAGCCATCCGTTTACGCCGTACAGATCGGCGATTGTTCCGTCCATATCGAAAACTAAGGTCTTATTCATCGTTTTTTCTTCCTTTCTTTTGATGATTCAATTATAAACTATCTTTTTTTATTTGTCAACCTTTTTTGAGAATTCCTTGCCAACTTTTATAAGTTGGCAAGGCTTTTCTCGTTACAGAAGGTAGCCTTCTGGAACTTTATCTGGTAGGCTACACCGTCCACGGTTATGTCACCAGCCTCGGTAAAGGGGATATTATCCTTTGTCCAGACCTGACCGAAGTGCTCTGTGACGAGTTTTTCAAAGATCTCGCCACGGTTATACTTTGAAGAGGTATATGCCTCTTCAAAGTATTTTTTTGAGCATAACACCTTAGCGCCGGGCATAAGGGTCAGTTTTTGGTCAGCGGTCGGGCAAAACCGGAGGCTATATCCAGCCCCGCGGCTTGCCTTGTCGACCTTACAGACATAAGGCATCACGTCCGAGGTGGTCACGGCCATATAGACCATGCCCTTATAAATGAACCCCCAGATATACTGATGGGTATAGGAAGCGGCATTGTAACGAGTGATAAGGTTGAAAAGCAGTTCGGTCATTTTTTGTATCTCCCTTCTTTGTTTGTACCCTTATTATAGACTATAGGCCCGGAGCTGTCAAGCGGTTTTGTGTAATTTGTTAAAGTCTACCAATTCGCCCTATTTTCATCAATTGTCTGACAATTTGTATTCTTTTAGTATATTGTCTGAAAATGGAGTATTTTTTTAGTATTGTGCATTTTGCACAAAAAAGGGGCTTGAAATTTAGGGAAATTTGTGCATTTTTAGGGGTTGACAAATCCCGCGGAAAATGATATAATGAAGTGGGATGCGCCGGAAAAACGGGCTGCGCCATTGTAACGCGGTGATACTTCACCGCGGTGAAGTGTTACACTTTAGTGTGATGCAGTATAGTGCTTTACCGCGGTGAAGTGCTGAAGTTAGACCAGGCTAACCGAACCTCCGTTCGAGGTCCGCGCCTTCGTCAAAATGCACAAATTTCGGGCGTCAGAGAATTTCATCTTTGTGCAATTTTCCGTATTGACAAATCATTGGGGGTGTGGTATAATAGAAAACTCGGCGCGTGCCAAGTGCGCACGCGCCGATCATGAAAAAAGGAGCCTATAGGCTCCTTTCTTTTATTCTTTTTGTTGTTTTTTCTAAACTGTCGTATGATTTATTGAACATCATAAACTCTATCGATTCCAAGTGCTGGAACATATTGCTATTGGGGTATCTTTTTTTCATTTCCTCGAACCATTTTTTGATTTCCTCTTCCGTATAAGTTTTCATTTCTTATCTCCTTTCTTTTGATGGTTTAATTATAGCAGATTGTTCCGGGCCTGTCAAGTATTTTTTTCTTTTGATGTTTGATTGTATTGAGAAGAACAAGTTTTCTTTAAGCAAACAATCAAACCTTTAATACTAAAGCATAAATGAACAATTCTCACAATTCTATCATTCTCATCAGCGTCAAGGCAGGCCCTACCAACGTTACGCAGACCGCATACATACTGATAATACATTTTCGTTTCATATTCACCTGCGCCTTTGTATTCATCAAATTCTCTATCAATTCTGTATAACATTATTTTCTCTCCTTTCTTTGATAACCTTATTATAGCAGATGTTTTGGGGGTTGTCAAGCTTTTAAATGCAATCCCATCCAAATTTTTCACAGTCCTCGCAAAATTCTTCATATGTCATGGCCCCTTTATAGGTGCCCCATTCATAATAGAAGTCCCCGAGGTAAGACTCATAGCAGGCCCTCTTTATCTCTTCTGTCATTGCTTTACTCTCCTTTCTTTTGATAATCCTATTATACTACCCCCGGTCTAGTCTGTCAACCTGTTTTGCAAAAAAAATTGCACAAATTTCGGGCGTTACGGGAATCTATTTTTTGTTACATTTGTCTATTGACAAATTGTTAGGGGTGTGCTATAATGGAAATTTCGGCCCGCGCGCGACAAGTGGCGGGCGCGCGCGGGCCGCTCCTAAAATAGGGGAGCCAAAAGGCTCCCCTTAATCTTCCCATACCCCATGCTCATAATCCACGGAGGCGTCTTCAAGGTCTTCAAAAGTCCAAACCCAGACTTCGGTTCCCTCATGTCCGAAAGACACCTCATAATCCCAGGCGACTTCTTCCTTCAGGTCCCAATCATATTCGACGCATATGCGTTCGATTTCAACGTCCTCACGGGCATAGCCCATACGCTCTGCATACTGATAAACTTCTTCGAGGGTGAAATAATGGAACATTTTTGTTCTCCTTTCTTTCTTTTGATGATTTAATTATAGCAGATAACCCGGGAGCTGTCAAGCATTTTTTTCAATTAAAATCCACGCGTCCTTTATTTTATATCCATTCCCTATTTTATCGGCCTTTTCTTTTTTCCACCCCATCCTGATAATATGATCGGCCTGTTCATAGCTCTCACAGGTCGCATATTCATGGAACTTCGTGGAGAGATCGTTATCATCACAGAAAACGATTTTATAAAGGGGTGTTTCCTTTTTTGTTTTCTTAAAAAACATTTTTCAATCCTCCGAGTCCAGATTTTTTCTAAGTGGTTATATGCTATGAAATAGGGGCCATATGGCTTTTAAAATGGGGGAGGGTTTTAACGCGGGCCCTCCTCCCATTTTTTACCCCGGTTTCGGGGGGCTCCTTCTTAGATATCGAAGGAAGCCATACCCCAGATTACCTTGAAACCATCAAATTGATAGTAGCAGTAGTAGTCACCAGAGACGGAAATGGCGGCCGCTTCGATCTCTGACTCCACCTCGGCTACGAGGGCCTCGTCATATTCGAGGTCGATCTCATTCCAGTTCTCATCGAATCCGCCGAAATCCTCGACGTAGACAAAGATCTCACGGCCTTCCTCATAATAGTCGTTAACCAGAAGGTTGTCACCCGCCTTAGCAAGAATATCAAGAACCTGTTCTCTCGTCATTTTATTTTCTCCTCTCCGCCCGATCCGGGCCTTTCCTCTTTTCTATGGTCTTATTATATCAGATGGGGTTGAGTTTGTTAACCCCTTTTTTATTTTTCTTTCAGATCTTTCAAGATCTGACATAAGCGCCTATATTCGGCGTAGTCCGCGTTATCCCAGCGATCCTTCATGTTCAGCCGGAAGATCTGCTCCTCAATCTGTTCTCTCATCTTTGTTCATCTCCTTTCTTTTGATGGTTTAATTATAAGCTATAATAGCCCGGTTGTCAACATTTTCTACCAAAAAAAATTGCACAAAGAATTGCCTTGAAAATTTTAGGATTTTGTGCAAAATTACTACTTGACAAAACCAGAAAAAATATGCTATAATGAAGTGGGAATCTGGCGAAAAACGGAAAGTGACACTGTAACGCGTTATTGCGTTACCACTTTACTTTGCTAAAGCGTTTTTTACGAAAAAGTGATTTTTTTGTAAATTAACGCGTTAACACTTTAGCGTGATGAAGTCGGCAAGTTGCACAATTTTGGGATAGCGGGAATGCAGATCTTTGTATAATTTGCCTATTGACAAAGTTTGAAAGGTGTGGTACAATTGAAATAGCGGCCCGCGCGCGACAAGTGGCGGTCGCGCGCGGGCCGCCCATGAAAAAAGAGGCCATATGGCCTCTTTATCTTTCGTGCTCTGCCAACCACCTCTCAAGGTATGCCTTGCGGTCGATCAGCTCGGCCAGCTCCTTGCGGTAGCGTTTTGCTTTGGCGGCTTCTGCTCTCCGCGCCCGCTCATCCGCCGTCAGGGCTTCGAGTTCCGCCACCCTCCGCAATGCAGCCTCACGATCTGCGCCAGTCAGCACGGGGTGCGCCTCGTGGCGGTGCTTGACCACCAGTTCATTGGTCTCGACGAAGACGCCGTGACCTTCGCATCTGACCGCCTTGCCAATATACGGATGATCCGTATATGTAACCTCGGCCAGGGCATCGCGCAAGTTGTTGAGTTCCTTGTTCATTTCATAATATGTCATCATTTTTATCTCCTTTCTCTTTATGTCTTTATTATATCAGATGTTCCGGGCCTTGTCAAGTCCTTTTTTAATATGAAGTAAAAATATTATGAATTACGTTAATTGCTTCTTCAATATCGGGGATATCTGAAATATTATTCATAATCTCCTCGCTGATCTTGGCGATTTCCGCATCCGTATAGCCTTTTTTCTTTAATTCGAAAAGATTACTATAAACCTCTTTCATAATTCTAATCTTTTTAAACATTTCCTTGTCTCCTTTCCTCTTTTCTATGATCTTATTATAACAGATCACCTTTTAGTTGTCAATCCCTTTTTTTATTTTTTTTGGAGTTAGTGGGAAGTTTTATACTTCCCACCAATCCTCTTCCCATCCCTTATACTCTTCTTCGTCGAAGAGTTTTTCAAGGCCCTGTTCACGAAGGAAAGCTAAAACCTTTTCTTTTGTGATATCCTCATCGTTCCTTGCGCTCATCCACTCACAAAACTCATCGTGAAGTTCGTACATTGTCATTTTTTTGTATCTCCTTTCTTTTGATGATTTAATTATAAGCGATTGGAACCGGATTGTCAACTTTTTTCATCAAAAAAATTGCACAAAGAATGTTCTCAAAATTTCAGGAAATTTGTGCATTTTGCCTACTTGACAAAAGACGAAAAATTTAATATAATGAAGTGGGAGGCTCGCGTAAAAACGGGAAACCCCTTTGTATTACATTATAAACCATTGAAAGTAAAAAGTCAATAGCTTTCGTCAAAAAAAGATGCACAAAAAAAAGAAAAGAAACAAGATCTGTTTTTTGTGCATTTTTTTTGATGAAAAATGTTGACATTCTAACAGCCATCGTTTATAATGGTATTATCAAAAGAAAGGAGAAAACAAAAAAATGACAGAACTAGAAAAAAGGATTGAAGAGGTCACCGCAGAAATCAAAGAATTAAGAGCAAAACCATGGTATCAGTGGGATATCACAAAAGAAAAGGCTCTCGATGAAGAACTAGCGGATCTGCTTGACAGATATGCCGGAATTAAATAAAAAAAATTTTCAAAAAGGGCTTGACAAAAGCCAAGCCCTTTAGTATAATAAGATCATCAAAGGAAAGCACAATAGAAAGGAAGAAAAGAAAATGAAAAAAATGGTTATTTTAGTAGCAATGATGATGGTTCTGCTTCTGACCGGAAGCAACTGCGGAAACGCTGATCTCCGAGTTGAGACGGCAACAGTCACAGCAGTGACCGAAGAGGTCGTTGAAGTGGTCACCGAAGACGGAAACGTCTGGGAGTTCTTCGGAGAAGGCTTCAATGAAGGACAAGCCGTTCAGCTTCTTATGGACGGCATGGGGACGGAAGCTTGCGAGGACGATCAGATCGTCCTTGCAAAATAAAAGAAAAAAAATGAAAAAAGGGCTTGACAAAAACCAAGCCCTTTAGTATAATAAGATCATAGAAAAGAGGAAAGCCCAGAGGGGCAGAAAGGAAAAGAAAAATGTTTGAGATGATTGAGATGATTCTTGAAGTAGCAATGTTCATAGGTCTTGCCAAAGGTTTCATCACTTTTTGGCAGATCACCGAAGAGGACTTCTAAGAAGTCCTCTTTTTTTTGCACAAAAAACACCCTTGAAAATTCAGGAATTTTGTGCATTTTGCTACTTGACATCCTTTGCAAAAAATAGTATAATGAAATGGGGTGCCCGCGCAAAAACGGAAAGTCCCTTTGTATTACATTAATGTATTAACGTGTTAACACTTTAACGTGCTAAATTCTACAAAAAAATGATTTATTTACGAATTAACGCGTTAACACTTTACCTTGCGAAAGTTGAAAATTTTAGGAAATTTTTTTAAAAAAGGTATTGACAAAATCCTCAAAAAATGATATGATGAAGTGGGGTGTTCCTGCAAAAACGGGAAGCCCCTTTAGTCTACTAAAAATGCGGACGCCGGTTGTTTCTGTCTTGACTTAGGTAAAATCTGGAAACAACCAACGTCCGCATTTTTCAATTATCATCATTTTCATTATTAAATACTTTTAAAATCTTATCATCTTCTTTTGTTGTTGTTCTATTGTTATCCATCAAACAATTACAATGATATCCTTTTTCCCATCCTTTAACATCTTTGAATTGCCACAAATTACCTTCATCGTCTTTAATCGTTACTGTATTAGTTGATTGATCTACTTGAACAACAACTGTATCCATTGGATACCAATTTTCTAAACATCTCATTCTTTGTAAGTAACAAAAAAGAAATACCAAAAAAAGTAAAATAAATATTCTTAAGATTGTTTCAATGATCTCTTTCTTTGTTAGTTTCTTTTTCATTCTCTTATCCTCTTCTTTTGTGTATTGTCTTCTTCTTCAAAAGGTATTTCTTCAATAGTCTTTAGCTTAGTATTAAAAGAGTAATTTGACCCTTTAGCTTTCCAAGCTAAAGCCTCTTTGTATTCTTTAGTATTACTAATTACAGAATTATCAATCATTAAATTATAACTTAATTCTCTCATTTATCTTTCCTTTCTTTTGTTGTTTCTATCTTATTAAAAACTCTTACTTTACAAGTAAGATAGTTATACTTCTTTAACTCTCTTGCTGTCCATCCTCTTTTTTGGCAAATCTTAATAATACCTTTTTCTTTGATCTCTTTTACATGTTCATTGTAATACCTTACACTTTCAACAGCTATTAGTGTTGAGATTGGTTTGTATCTATTTTCTTTATCAAAAAGAGTTATTTGTAATGTAATCATTTACTTTAATCCTTTCTTTTGTTTAATTAAATAGTTAAATACAAACCTTTAATAACTTAATACTTTTAATGTGTTATTATTTAATTAAATAATATTATTTATTTAATTTATTTTATTTTATTTATTTTTGTCTTTTTTGCTTGTTTGGTTAGTTCATTCTAACCAAGTCGCTCTTCTCTTAGTTGGTACTAACCAAGTTCGGTGTAACTTTTGAATCGTTTACACAATTCAATAAGTTGTTTGAATTGTCTGACACTTTAATACTTTAACACTTCACTTAGTTAAAGTATTTACCTAACACTAGAAGGTAAAAATTGCATACAATTTTATTTCCCGAAAAATCACTTTTTCGTAAAATTCGCTTTAGCACACTGAAGCGTTAGTGTGGTGAAGTGAATTGTGTACACAATTTACAGGAACAAACGTTCTGTACAAAATGCACAATTTTGAGACTAAAAATTTGTGCAACCTGCCATCTTGACAAAATCTCGTCGCTCACCAAATGCGTTCGCGCCGATGAAAAGCTATTATTAAAAGTTATCGTTGAGTAAAACATTTGTTTTGTCTGATAAATACTTTGATTGATTTGATTATGTTTGATTGAATAAGTTTATTCATTGCGTCTTTTTGATGGGCCTGTTAATGTGGCCCTGGTTCATTTTTTGCATACAATCTACGCAGCAATATCTAGGAGTATACCGGGGGTGCGTTTTCGGGAAAAGATTCTGAATTGTCTGA
>ODAI013587958.1_pt1 | contig 11931 bp, 12 predicted proteins | sample 1539321 | NCBI WGS metagenome assembly ODAI01 (sample SAMN02144231, study PRJEB22623) | gut metagenome | biome: sheep rumen | host: Ovis aries | place: New Zealand
AACTCTTTCGCAGTCCGATAACGCCTGTGGCTGTCAGGATCGCAGGCTTTGCGGATGACGCTGTCCAAACGCTCATCTATCATCTCACCATAGATCCGGATCCCTGCCAGCGGCGGGAGGTCCTCCCTGTGAAGTCTTCTGTAATTCGCGGCGTCAATGTCCTGAACAGTATACTGGCCATATGCAGGCAGGAAAGGCATCCTGCCGTTATTGAGCAGCTGGTACAGGACCAACCCGAGGGCATAAATATCGACGGTGTTGTTGTAGGACCTGCCTGCGAAGATCTCCGGTGCCATATAGGAGATCGTTCCGATCCCGGTCATCATATGCGTGGGATGTATGGTTTCCATGCGTTTCGATGCTCCGAAGTCGCCGACTTTATAATTGCCGAATTTGTCCACGAACATGTTCGCAGGCTTGATGTCACGGTGGATGATATTTCTCTGTTCACAGAAGGACAGTGCTGTACAGATATCCTTTCCGATCTTCAGAACTTCAGGAATGGTGAACTGTCTACTGCTCCTCTGACGGTCAGACATCACTTTCACAAAACTTGTGAGAAGCTCCATCCGGACATAGAGGGAGTTCGTTTCAGCATTTTTCCGGTAATGAAAATTCTCGATTGAGACAATGTTCGGAGCACCGCGGAGCGCTTCCATGATCCGGATCTCGTTCATGAACACTTCCGGAATATTGTTCTCTCCAAAGTTACTGCAGCTTTCTTCGGCATTATACGGCCTCGCGTTCCCGGAAGATAAAGAATAAGAAGCCTCTGCGTCACTGATCCGGAGGACTTTGAGTGCAGAGAACGTCCGAATGCCGTAGTTGTCCCTGAAGATCTCAAAGACATCGCCAAAAGAACCTCCGCCCAGCCGTTTTACAACGTGCCACTGCGGCCAAAAGGTCCCCAGCTCTTCCTCCATGATCCTGCACCTGATATCTTCTGTACCCATTACGAAAGCCTCCAATAAGCCTCAATACTTAAGTTATATTATACTATGGAGAAAGGCTTCCCGATACTATAGCTAACAAGAAAAGCGGGGACATTTCTGTCCCCGTTCTCATCCCTGTCATTTTTACTAAGCTCCGGATCATAGTAACCTGTATTAGTTTGTAGTGTAATCGATATTGTATGTAAACGGAACATCACCAAGTGTCGCTTATGAAGCGACCACTTAGCTATATATCCGATTATGATTAGATCATAAAGTGAAATGAACATGACTTGATATTGATAATTTGAGAAAGGAGAAAAACATGAGAAAGGGTATCACGTCATAAGTTGCAGCTCTCGCAATCATCACTTTGATTTGTTTACAATAATAATTCCAGCGCTCACCAAAAGAAGTGCCAGGAGACCGTTAAGCGAGAACGCCTCCCGTCCTTCTCCAAGGAACAGCGCTGACAGCAATACACCCATGACCGGATTGATGAATCCCAGGATCGATACCCGGCTCACGGGATTGTATTTGAGGAGCACGCCCCAAAGTGTGTAGGCGCCTGCTGAGATAAATCCCATGTAGATCAGGTTCAGCGCGCACTGGGGGCTGTAGAACACCAGGCTTCCGCCCATGAGAGACCCGATCACGAACAGCACCATTCCGCCCATTAAGAACTGATAACCGCTCAGGGTCACCGGGTTCTCGTCGCGCGAGAATATTTTGATCAGGCAGCCGGAAGCCGCGTAGAAGAAATCAGCCGCCAGCATTGCGCCTTCGCCGGCCAGAGTGACTTTGCCGCCCGACATAAGCGCCTGTCCGCCTCCCATGATCAGGAGGATTCCGGCAAATCCGATCAGGCAGCCGAGCATCTTTTTCAGCGTCATTTTCTCAAACCGGAAAATATAGACCGCAAACAGAATGGCAATGAAGTTGCCCGATGCGTTGATGATCGAGCCTCGCACCCCGGATGTATTGGCCAGCGCCATGAAGAAGAAGTAATACTGTCCCACAGTCTGGACCATCGCCAGGATCGCGACGTTTTTCCACGACTCCCGCTTGGGTACAAGGAACTTCTTTGCCAAAATAGAACCAAACACGATGGTCATGACACCTGCGATCATAAATCTGGCACCTGCCAGCATGATCCTCGACGCTGTGTCATCCGGTCCGATCCGGAACAATTCGTAGGCGATCTTGATCGCAGGTGAGGCGCTCCCCCACAACACGCAACAGAAAACTGCGGTAATCAGGGTCACAGGAAACCAGGCCCAAATGACCTGCTTCCCTTCGCCGCCTGTTTGCCCTGCATTTTGAATTGTATTTTGAACTGTATTTTGCATCGTACTATGTCTCATATTACATTCTCCTTAAACTAAATCCCGATTATCTTAGAACGAAACCGGCACTCTTGCAATAGACAAAAGAAGGAGTTTTCTGCACTATTCGTACTTAAGTGTGATAAAATATACAGGCCAAGATACGACATATGAGGTATTCTTAGAAAATGGAAAAATTATTTGATATTAACAATTCCGGTTTCAGTGTCCGCTGTAAACTGTACTGCAGCAGTGTCAGCGCCGTCACTAAAGCCGTGATCTTCGGCCACGGTTTCGGGGGCAATAAAGACAACAAAGCCGCAGAGAAATTCGCGGCGAAAATCATCTCCAAACATAAGGACGTCGGTGTCATCACATTCAACTGGCCCTGTCACGGCGATGATGCACGTAAGAATTTGATGTTAGACGAATGTGATCTGTATCTTCGCCTCGTCATAGAATATGTAAAGGAACACTTTGGGACGGATGAGATATACGCTTATGCGACGAGTTTCGGCGGATATCTGTTTCTGAAATATATCCACGATCACGGGAATCCCTTCCGAAAAATCGCACTTCGATGTCCGGCCATCAAGTTGTATGAGTCGATCACGAATCGCATTATGTCCCAGGACGACCATGACAAAATCATGAAAGGCAAGCCTGCTTTAGTCGGATTTAACCGAAAAGTGAAGATCGGCAAGCCGTTTTTGGATGAACTGAAAGCTGCAGATATCACCGGGTATGATTACATGGATTACGCCGACGATATTTTGATTCTTCACGGGCGAAAAGATGAGGTGATCCCTTTCGCAGACTCGGAAGCATTTTGCGATCAGAATGTGATCGAGTTTGTACCGGTGCCTAATGCCGATCACCGATTTACGGATCCCAAGACTATGGATTTCGCGGTTCACACGATTATCGAATTTTTCGATATATAAAATGTGCTGTATTTAAAAAGTGCTGCTTCCGGGGAAATACTCTCCGAAATCAGCACTTTTTTAACGATATCTTTTTTTCAGAACCCGACGATGATCCCGCCTCTCTCCGCGTAATAGCTGCAGAGACCTCTGGTGAGCAATTGGCGGAGATGGTGATGGCGAAAACATCGCCTTCCTCGCCGAATTCGCGGACCCATTCTGCAGGTGACGGACATGAAGTGAAGCTCTTTCATTCAGCCTCCTCTCCGGTTACGATTTCTGCTTCCTTCTCGGCTTCGACCTCTGCTTCCTTGTCGGCTTCGATCTCTGCTTCATTCTCCGCTTCGATCTCTGCTTCGTTCTCGGCTTCGATCTCGTCGATGTCCGGTATAGGCTCCTCGATCGCTTTTTCCCTGATCGTGAATTTATGAATCATCTTCATCAGTTCGATCGCGATCCCGATCTCACACCCTGCTACAAAGGCAAGTCCCGCAAGCGCGGCTTTCATTTTTTTACTCATATAAACTCCTGTTAAACTGAATTACTGTTAACTCTTGCTCTCAAAATTAGAAATGACCTGAGTGAGAAGCTTTACTGTTCCGTCGATCCCGAGCATTCCGGTATCGATCGACATGTTGTAAGTGTCCGCACGGCCCCATTTCTTCATGGAATAATAGTTGTAATAGCTCTGTCTCTGCTTGTCCTTGCGCAGTATGAACTCCCTTAGTTTGTCCGGATTTGCCTTGTCTTCGTCCGGAACGTCCGGATAGTTTGCAGCGCGGGCGATCCTGAACTCTTCGCTTGCGTGAAGGAAAAGATTGATCACATTGGGGAAATCCGACAGAGCGCAGTCGGCACAGCGTCCGATGATGACACAGGCCCCCTCTTCCTTGGCGATCTTCTTGATCGTATCGAACTGCGCCAGGAACACCTTCTGACTGATGGGCATATCCGTAAAAGCCGAATTGCTGAAGCCGAAGGAATAAGTGTCCATTACAAGGTTGTACAGGAAGGAACTGGTCGGACGCTCGTCTTGCTGCTGTACGATCTCCTGACAGAATCCGCTCTCCTTTGCAACCTTGGACAAGAGCTCGGAGTCATAGAATCCTATGCCGTAATGAGCCGCCAGCTTCTGTCCAACTTCTCTTCCTCCTGAACCGTATTGTCTTCCGATCGTGATGATTGTATTCATTTGTTACCTCCATCAGCAAAATAGTGATAAATATGCCGGCAGAACGGCAGGCGCAGACACTCGCTCCGTATGATCAGCCACTGCCTTTAAATATATTATACACATGATGGAGAAAATGTTCAAATTATATAATATTTCAACGTATTATTTACTTTTATTGTCTAATTTGCTCAGAATCTCTTTGAAATACTCGGGAAGCGGGGCCACAGTCTCGATGTATTCCCCTGTGACCGGATGAACAAAACCGAGTATGCCCGCGTGAAGGCACTGTCCCTGTGTATGATAAGGAGATTCTCTCTTTCCGCCGTATACTTCGTCACCCAGAAGCGGATGGCGCACGGAAGCCATATGTACGCGGATCTGGTGGGTCCTTCCAGTCTCCAGCCTGCATTCCACATAGGTCAGGCTGCCGTATCTCTCAAGGACTTTGCAGTGTGTGACTGCCGTCTTTCCGTCAGGCCGCACCGCCATTTTCTTGCGGTCCTTGGGATCCCGGCCGATCGGCTTGTCTATGGTCATCTCTTCCTGTGTAATGTTGTCGTATACTATGGCAAAATAGCGTCGTACGATGGAATGTTCCTGCAGCTGCGCGGCAATGCTCCGATGCGCGGCGTCATTCTTGCAGATGATGACACTTCCGGTCGTATCTCTGTCGATCCTGTGTACGATGCCAGGGCGAAGTACACCGTTTATGCCCGAGAGCGAATCCCCACAGTGGTACATGACGGCGTTGACCAGGGTTCCTGAATAATGCCCCGGAGCGGGGTGCACGACCATGCCTTTGGGTTTGTTGACGACGAGCACATCATCGTCCTCATACAATATATCCAGAGGGATATCTTCCGGAAGTATATCGGGTATAACGCGCTCGGGCAAAGTCAGTTCGATCTTCTGGTCTTCATGTACTTTGGTACTGGGCTTGACCACCTGGCCGTCCAGAAGAGCGCTGCCGTCCTTAATGAGCGCCTTGAGATAACTGCGCGAATGCCCCTCACACAAGGAAGCGAGCACGGCGTCAAATCTCTCGTCCTCAGCCTCTTCCGGAACCGTAAACGTAAATAATCTGGAACTCTTATCTGAATCCATGTCTTCTCCTCATCAGGTGCCTGATTTCTGATCAAACTTCAGGTCCTCATCTTTGTAGAAGAACACAAGCAGAAAGACGAGAACAAATACGGAAACCGTCACATAAATATCCGCCACATTGAAAACCGGAAAATCAATCAATGAGAAATAGATAAAATCTCTCACGTAATGCAGATAAACTCTGTCGATCAGATTGCCTGCAGCACCTGCCGCTATAAAGATCAAAACAATGCGCAGCGGAAGGAATTTGCTGTCTCCGGGCACTTTCCAGTAGGCGAAGATGAGCGCCAGCATACAGACAGCGGATATAATGCTCAAAATAAAGGTTCCGTCCTGGAATATCCCGAACGCGGCACCGCGATTCTGAATATAGTAGAACTCGAGGACACCCTTGATCAGTTCGATGTGTCTTCCTCCCTCCATCGCACGAACGGCAGCTGATTTTGTGATCTGGTCGATAAAAACCAGCACCAGGAATGAGACAACTGCCATGATGATGCGTTTTCCTTGGGTTTTCATGTGTTTTCCTCCGATTAGTAAGCTGTTTCTGCGTTGACTGACCGAGATAGTCAATTTCACCATCCGAATGCTATGTTGACTGATTTATATTGACTCTTTCGGTCAAAATGCATTCCTATCACGCCTGTATGGCCATAAAATTAGCGCACCAAACAGTTATTCGGTGCGCTTTTCATATGCTTCCAGTGAATCAGAAAAAGAAGATATTGAATAAGGTATTGAAAATAATCTCTTATTGAATATAATCTCTTCTTCTTGCGGAATCAGTTTCTGCCTCCATACGGCATACTCAGCGATCCTGTATCCTGACGCGCAAGTCCTGCTGTCGTAGAAATATCTCCGGATACATCGACATTAGCCGGCGTGATCACAAAGATATAGTGAGAGATCTTCATGACATTCCCGTGCACGGCATAGCAGGATCCGGATGTGAAATCGATAATCCTCTGTGCGATCTCCACATCGAGCCCTTCGAGATTGAGGACGACGGTGCTGTTGGAAAGCAGCGTGTCGGTCACTTCTCTAGCGTCGTTCACAGATGTAGGCTTAATGATGCATACTTCCATTCCGGCCTCAGAATACTGCTTCTTGACCTGTCTGGATACGGAACCGGATTCACTTCTGGACTCGCTTCTGTCCGGTGCTGCGGAACCGAACCGCTTTCTGGGGCGCGGAGCAGGAGCGGGAATATCCTCTTCCTCATCTTCATCTAAAGCAGCAGTTGAACGGGAAGATCTCTCGTTCTTCTCTGCGGGCTTGTCATCTCCGTAAAAATCCTCGTCCTCGTAATCCTCATCCTCATAGTCTTCATCATCGTCATTGAACTTCATGGCGTTGATCAGCTTATCCATAACACTCATATCAGCTTGTACTCCTTTATTATAATCTCCCCGATCCGCTCGATCTGCATACCATCAATACAGTCAGCGGATTCAGGTATATATTCTCTCTCCGAAGATTCCCGTTCCGACGCGGATCATTGTGGCGCCCTCTTCAATTGCGACTTCAAAATCGCCGGTCATCCCCATAGACAGAACACTCATAGAAACATTATCGATGCATTTTTGACCTATGTCAACAGATAATTCTCTGAGGCCCTTAAAATACGGCCTGTTCGTTTCCGCATCTTCCGTATAGGGCGCGATCGTCATAAGTCCCTTCACCCGGACGCCTTCTAATCCGGAGATCTCTCTGACCAGAGCTTCCGTTTCATCCGGAGAGACTCCGTATTTACTGTCCTCACCGGCCATATTGACCTCGATCAGGATCGGCACTGTGATTCCCGCTTTTACAGCCTCCGCGCTGATCGTCTGTGCGAGACGGAGACTGTCTACACTATGGATCATTGCCGCTGTGCCTATGACCTGCTTTACTTTGTTGCGCTGAAGGTGACCGATCATGTGCCAGCGAATATCTTCGGGAAGCTCCGGTGCTTTTCTGCAGATCTCCTGGACCTTATTCTCTCCGAAATCTCTCTGTCCGCACTCATATGCTTCACTGAGCATTTCAAGAGGTTTGGTCTTGGTTACGCAGATCAGTGTGACTAATTGCCTGTCTCTGCCTGCCCGCTCGCATGCGCGGCAGATTCTCTCTTCAATCTGATCAATATTTTCCCTAATCAAACTCATTGTCCTTTCGTTTAAAATGTCAATTCCGGTCAGTTATAGTAGCTGTTCATATGAATGGATCCGGCGAACAGAACTATATAATCGTATTCCTGGAGGCCATACAGAGAATTGGGCTTGACGATCGCATATTCCTCATTCTGCTGCAGGATCTCCACTTGTCTGAAATCCGGATATCCTTTGTTGATATAGTAGACACCGATCAGTTCGTCCTGTGCCTCGATTGTAAACTGCTCAGAGGAATTAGGCCTGTCGATGATCTCTCCTGCCCTCAATACCGTGTCATCCAGGTAATAGCAGTCCTCATTTTCGCTGTAAGGGACCGCAGGGACAAACTGGACGCTCTTCTCATTGTTTTCCGTGTAGATCTCCAAAAGGACGCCTCTCTGGCCGCCTGCACCCTCAAAGACGAACTCCTTGGGCACGAGGAAGAACTTTCCTTTTGTGATGGAACTGTTGGGAACCTTGAGTCCGGCTTTCTGGGATGAGATCAACTCGACGTCCACATAGCGGTCTGTTAAGAACGACGACATAGAATTGCTGAATCTCAGATTGACAAAGCAGTTGCCGTCCTCATCCGTTCTCGAGGAAACACTGGCCCAGGATACCAGCTGGTTCTCAAGGAAACGGACCTGAATGTATCCCTGATCCACCAGGGCCTGCGCTTCCTCCGGCGTGGCCACGTGGATCGCCACGGACCAGTTCTCATCTGTCACGATCTTGTAAGCCGGATCTCCGGCCGTGACTTTGCTTCCGTTCGTGAGCTGGTTCTTCTTGTATCCTGTTCTGTCGAAATGCTCGACAGTCAGATTCTCGAAAGTGATGTCCTCGCAGTTGTCAACGGCATAGGCGATCTCGCCCGCATTTACAGCATCGCAAGTGTGGATCGATGTCTCGCTGAGATCGGGGATCTCATCGAGCACCTTGCGGTTGGAGATCTTCTGTGCGGAGCTGACGGCGCCGCTGCGGAAATCATACACGCTGGCGAAGCTCTTGGGCGAGAACTTTCTGGAAAAGCTGATCGCCTCGTCCCGGAAGCGCTGCATATCTTCTTCCGAGAAGAAGGATTCCTCGTCATCAACCAGATAATCCGTGATCTTTCCCGTCTCATCCACGGAAAAGGCGAGTCCTCCCACAGGAATCCGTTCTCCTTCTTTGTTATAGTAGTTGATCGTGCCTGTATAATCACTGTTCACTACCGTCTCCTGCCGCAGGACGATCCCCTGATAGATCAGGTTGTCCCTGAGCCGGCCGGAACGCACCTCGTAGACTTCCGTCTTGTGGGAAGTGAGGTAACTGAACAGGCTGATCAGAACGTAGAACAAAATGACCAGGAACATGATCAGTCCTACGTTCAGGCGGAAGGGCCGTCTATATGACAGAATTTGTGGTGATCTCTGATGGTTAGGCAAATGCAAGACCTCTTTAATAATACGTTAAAAATACTGCTGATAAAACAAAACAGGACGGCGGTTTATGAGCGGATCCTGATGTGTGTATTAAATGAGCCTTGGAAATACAATGATTCCCAAGGCCCTTTGTAATCATTCTGAATCAGAGTGCAACCTCAATGAGCTCTTTCAGATCATCAGGTACATCCGCCTCATCTATGGAAATACTGATGAAGAAGTTGACATCAAATTTCTCTGAGATCTTACGGATCCGGTTAATAGTGTCCGTTATGTCCTTGCCTTCCAACTTAGCGACCTTGAGGAAGCTGTCAAAGTACATCTGTTCAAGATCATGATCCTGTGAAATGATTCCGCAGATAAAACCGATGAACTGGTCCGTGTTCTCGATCATGAAATCGGAGACGTTGATCAGACGCACACGGTTGTTCAGATCAAACATATGCTTCGTGCTTTTATCCAAATAGCAGATATTGCCCAGAATTTCTTTCACTTCGGAGTTGACTTTCTCCAGAAGGTACTTCGTTTTTCCTTTCCCTTTGTTGCCGATGATTAATTGAACCAATGGACTTACCCTCCTGTATATAATGTTGGGAATTCCCTGTTTTCCTTAAAAAACAGGGAATTGTTGGTTTCATTATAGTTGATTGACTTTTAAAATACAACCGCTAATTCGGTATTTCGGACAGCAGGCTGTTCATGCTGGTATAGAGTTCCTCAGTGGATTCCGCCTTCATGACCACGGAAATATAGTTGTTTCCCTTGCTGTTCCTGCTCATGATGATCAGGCAGTGCCCGGCCGGATCTGTCGTACCGGTCTTGCCGCCGATCACCGTGATGCCTTCAGGTGCCTCTACATCACCTGTCAGATAGGCATCGGTCGCATTGACTTCTATGCTCTTGGAGTCTCCGTCTTCCCCTGTGAAGGTCGTATTGTAACTTGACTTGGGGAGGATCTCCAGGATGGTCTTGTTGGATACCGCGGCATTGAGGATCAGATACAGGTCATACGGTGTCGTGTAGTGATCGTCGTTGTGAAGTCCGTGCGGGTTGGTAAAATGCGTGCCTGTGGCGCCCAGATTCGCAGCCTCCTTGTTCATGAGATCTACGAACTTGTCATAACTTCCGCCGACATTCTCCGCGATGGCGATCGCAATATCGTTTGCCGAGAAAACAAGCAGATAATTGATGGCCTGTTCAAGCGTCATGGAATCCCCGGGGTCCAGACCCAGTCTCTGGGCGTCGTCTCCGGGATACGCCGCGTTTTCCGAGATCGTGATCCTCTGTTCGGGATTGCCGTACTTGAGAGCCACCAGCGCGGTCATCAGTTTGGTCGTACTGGCCGGATAGATCCTTTCCGTGAGGCCGGAGCCGTAGATCGTATTCTTTTTCTTGAGGTCAAACAGACCTGCATGATCCAGCTTTCCTTCCATATTCGATGCGTCACCCACGTCTGCAGGAAGACACAGCGTATAGGCAAAAGGCCTTTCGCGCACGGAATTGGTCTGGGATACGACCATGGGATTGACAGCTTCTGCACAAACGGAATCCGCACTGCGCATTGACTGGTAGTCATAAGGGACGCTTCTTCCGCATCCCGCCAAAAATATCATGCAGCCGGAAAGTATTCCGGCCGCAGTTCTTTTAAGAATTCTATGAAGTCTCATAAACTTATTTACACGCTCACTCATACTTTGATCTGTACTCTTATCAGTACTCTTATTTGTACATTTCACGCCACTCAAGGTCTCCTCTGTCAAGTGATTTGATCAGAAGTTCTGCAGTGGCCAGATTGGTCGCCATAGGGATATTGTGCATATCGCAGAGTTTGACGACGTTGTTGACATCAGGTTCATGCCGCTTGGGCGTAAGCGGATCGCGCAAAAAGATCAGCAGGTCGATCTCATTCTGCTCGATCTGCGCACCGATCTGCTGCATTCCTCCCAAATGGCCTGCCAGATGCTTGTGGATATTCAAATTCGTAACTTCCTCGATCAGCCTGCCTGTCGTACTCGTGGCATAGAGCTGATGGCGGCTCAGGATGCCGCGATAAGCGATGCAGAAATTCTGCATCAGTTTCTTCTTGGCGTCGTGTGCGATTAATGCGATCCTCATTGCTTTCTCCGTTTATGTGTTAGGTCTTCGGGTTGTCTGTGCGCTTTTATTCTTGATACAAATATTCTGGACCAGTCCCAGCCCCGCATACAGACAGATCAGGCTCGTAAGGCCGTAGCTGACGAACGGGAGCGGAATCCCGGTGTTTGGAAGAAGCCCTGTCGTGACACCGATATTCAGATAGCTCTGAAAACCGACCCAGCCCGCCATGCCGGATGCAACGATCCGGTCGGCGAGATCCCTGCTCTCAGAAGCCGCCTTGAAACAGCGCGCTGTCACGATCGTGATCAGAACCAGCATGATGCAGCATCCGAGAAAGCCGAACTGCTCTCCGATCACTGCGAAGATAAAGTCGGTCTGCGATTCGGAAATAAATCCTGTCCCCAGCACCGTTCCCGATGCACCGGCACTGATTCCCTTTCCGATCAGCCTCCCGGAACCGATGGCCGTCATGGAATTCATGGTCTGATACGCCGTAGTAGATGCATAATCCTCCGGATGAAGCCAGGCAAGAATGCGCTGTCTCTGGTATTCGCCCAATAATCCGGATTCACCGCTGAGTGCAGCAAACATCAGGATCATGAAGGCAGGTACTGCAACCGCTGCCGCTCCTGCAATGATCTTCCAGTCCAGACCGGAGACAAAAATGATCACGCAGAATATAAGCAGAACCATGATGCTGGTCGAGAGATCCGGCTCCTTGAGGATCATAATAAAAGGAGGAAGGATCAACAGTGCACTCAAGGCATAGAGTTTAATGCGGGAAAGTTTACCCACATAATTAATTATGAACTCTGAATAAAAT
>ODAI010591362.1_pt1 | contig 11930 bp, 30 predicted proteins | sample 1539321 | NCBI WGS metagenome assembly ODAI01 (sample SAMN02144231, study PRJEB22623) | gut metagenome | biome: sheep rumen | host: Ovis aries | place: New Zealand
AATCCTTTTGACTTCGTTGAGTTCCATATCTCGTTTCTTTTTACAAATATAAGAACATTCCTTTGCTTGTCCGGTTTCGTGGCGCAAGAGGGGTAGCCCAAAACCACGACTCAACATATTTGCAGGCAGGGAGTTTAGTATTTTTTTCGGTCGTCAGGTTATCCGCCGCAGTAAAAGGACTAATCTTACCGCAAACGGGCCATCTTGTCTCTCGCCTATATTGAGCCGTGATTTATTTTATTCTCCGAGGCAAACCCCGAAACAAACTTCCTTGTCACTCCACCCGATGTCGTCAAACTCGAAACCCTCAAAATACTCAGTATCGTAGGGGTAAGGGTAGCGACGGTTTTTCAGTTCTTCTTCCGGCACTCTTCTCCTTACACGGAACTCAATCGCAAAATCATCACCAAGGTCTTTGGTCAGTTTGCGGAAATCGCCAAGTGTTTTGATTGTAGCCATATCTTTTTTCTTTTTATCTGTCACTGCCTTCCACCACCTCATCGGTAATGGTATCATAGACGAACATACAGGGATTGTCGTTGAAGAAATCCAGAGCGTCCAGATAACTGTCGAACGATTCCATCACCTCATAGTTGCAGTCATAAACTTCGTATCTCATATCCATTCCTTTTGATTACATAACAAAGATAAACATTTTATTTGGCATTGTATTGCCTATGGCGCAACCGTGGCAGCCCGAAATGGCTATGCGGCCACCGGGGTAAGGTATTTGTCCGCAATCTTGTTCATTTCGTTGCGGAACGGCAGATTGTTTTCCGTTTTGTATCGTGGATTCCAACTATTCCAATAGTATGCATTTTTGAGCATTTCCGGAGTGATGCCACGATACCTCCGTGCAACGTGCTTGACATCAAAAATATCATAGTAGTCGGTGATGCTGCTGTAATTTCCGATGATAACCTGCTTGCCGTCCAGGGTTACCTCAATCGCCACATGGTCGCAGTCGTCACTGTTGATTGCGTTGTTGAAGTCATGCTCGTGGACAAGGCTATACGACTGAAACAAAACGGTTCGATATTTGATGCCGAACTTGCTCAATATCTCGGCAAGGACGAATGCGGAGAAGCAACACCCTCCACAGAACAAATCCTTTTTGGATACGAACTCATTGACCTTGTTGGCAAGTTCCCAAATCAATAGTCTTTTTTTCTCTTGTTTCATATCATTTCCTTTATCTATAGCAAAGATAGGTAAATAATAGAACTCGCTTGAATGTGTGGCGCAACAAGGGCAGCCCCCAATCCCAGGAGCCACCCAAACCCCTGGGAATAGGACTCATCCGAGTACTAATATATCTTCTCCGTGTATTTGACCTTGCCGGAGGGAGTTTTGATGGTGATTTCAAGGAAATACCTTCTCTCACCTTCACACTCCACCTCGTGATAAGCGGAATACTTTTGGTCGATGGGGTCAATGTAGTCCTCGTTGCCACGTTTGCAAACCATCCGGTCATTCGTTCCACGTGCCTTGCGGAGCTCTTCGAGGATTCTCGTACACTTCTTCGGCTTGTTGTCAAGGAAATACCTATCCCCGTATTCGTCCCACAGCCGACCTCTCTTGCCACCCATCTGAGCGGAGAAAAGTTCGTAGTTCTTCAAGTTCGGGCAAGTGCCGTATTCGCCCTTTCCGTACTTGTTGATGTAGTTCATAAGGGACTTGTATTCCTTGCAGGGAGCATCGGAAAGGGTGATTTTGGTGATGATGTTGCCCTTGACACCGCCATCCCAAAAGTTGCCATTGAGATAGACGCTCTCGGTGGGGAAGTTCAGACCGCCCCAACCCTTCGTGCCCTTCAAGGCCATCAGACCCTTATAGAGGGAGGAGAAGAAACCGCTGCACTGACTTGCGGTCATACCTTTTGCGAGCACGTTGTCCCTGCCGAAAGAAACCGAGTAGTCAGACCCACCGAACGTGCAGTCCCAGCTGATGTCCACACGCGGCTGGCGATACCACGGGTCTACGTAGTTCGTATTGTTTTTCTTCTGCTTGATGAGTTCAGCCTTGATGGTCTTGACGGCCTTTTCTGCGAGTTTGTTGTAGTCAACCATATCCTTTTCCTTTTTGTTACATTACAAAGGTAGCATTATTTTTTGATTTGTCGATGGCTGTGGCGCAAGCGGGGCAGCCCGGAATGGGGGACTATCCGTAGATAAGTTCCCCAAAGATGGCGAGTTGGAGCCACACATCTCCGGTAATCGCATCATCGTTTTCCTCAACGAGGTCTGCGTAGTGGCTGGGGTAGAGTTTCTTCATCAGCCTGAGGCCCTTGCGGACATCTTTGAGCGTGAGAGGGTACTTGACAGGTGCATCTCCGTCATTGAGTTCTTCGTTCTCGTATTCGTCATAGACCACGAGAGTACCGCCGTTGATGAGGATAGCTGCCCATTTGTCCTCAAGGCATTCGTTCTTGTATTCTTCGGCGAGGTGGTACTGGCTCCTCTTGATTTTGATGGTAGGCCAGTAGTTGCCGTAGGTTGCGAGGGAGAGGAGGTCGGTAAGTCCTTCGTGGGAGAGAAAGTGTTTCTGAGTCAGCATATCTTGTTCCTTTTTGATTACATTACAAAGATACGGATTTTCCCCGGTATGAAGATGAGGCTGGCGCTGGCTAGAACCCGAGGTCCATCACATAGGCGGGCCAACCGAGTTGCAGGCAGATGTCATCCGTTTTGCCGAGGTCATCAATAGGAACGAACTTCCCTTCCCTCACCATCTTCCCGTAGTAGGGGTCGGTGATGTAGAACTTCTCGTGGATATTGATGTTCTTCTTCGCCCCGATGCTGATTTGCGCAATGGCTTGGTTATCAACGAACTGGGACACTTCCTCCTCATCCTCGCCACGGTGATTGCCGAACTTCTCATTTCCGACCTTTACCCACACTTGCGGTGCTTCCATATAGGTCTTGTCGAAGTAGATGAACATTTGCCCGATTGCGATGTTGCTCTTTTTCATATCTTTCCTTTCTTGATTACATAACAAAGATAAGGTTTTTCCCAGATATGGGTTTGGGTATGGCGCAACCGGGGCAACCCCAAGTCCCCCTTTATCCCGGGGGTTCCTGGGTCATTTGTTGTCTTCCACGATTTCGGTGTGGAGATAACCCCAAAGTTGTCCGCTGGGGTCATAGTCCTCGAAGAAAATCATCGTGTTGCCTTTGTACCATTCCTCATAGTCTTTCATCCGCTTGTGAGGAACAAAACCCTTGGAGGTGAGATATTCAGCAATCTTTTCCCGGTTCTTGACCACATAGTAGGCGTAGAGGGCATCGGCGTTGAACTCGCAGTCCTTGTGCAGACCACCACCGGCGGGCCAGCAAGAAGCCGGGTCTTCGCAGTCATAGGGATTGCCGTAGCGGTCAATGTAATCGTTCGGCACTTCCTCAATGTGGATGCTGCTTTCCACGTTATATTCCTTGCCTTCCCAGCCCTCGTTCTCGTTGGCGGTGTCCATAGCGACAGTACGGGCCATATCTTCGTTCTCGGCCTTAATGGTAATGGTACGGACCTGGTGAACGGTGCGGTCAATGGTAACAGTGAATTTTCTCATATCTTTTTCCTTTTGATTACAATACAAAGATAATGAAAATCTACGAGAATCCAGCAAATGTGGCGCAGTCTGGGCAGCCCCATATCCTCCGGGGGAACTCACGCCGTTTTCCTTGACCCTGAGCTCTTGGGTAGGCGGTCCGTCCTTGCTCCCCTGGAGGTGTGGATTACTGCATTATGCTCATCAAGGCCATAAGTCCCATAACTCCTTTCATGTCGCTCTCGGAGTTGATTTGAATCCCGGAGTTTGCGAGCCGTTCCTTATTCTCCGGGGACAGGCTGTCGTGCAGGGACTTGAAGGTGTTGAAATCATCCTCGGCCTTCTTCTCCTCTTCAGCCGCCTTGTGGTCGATGATTTGGTCATAGACCGGCTGCTGGATGTCCGCAGGGAGTTTGTCGATTGCCCGCTTGAGGACACTCTCATACTCGAACCGCTCCCACGTGCGATTGTAGTAACTTGCCTTGGTGTCGGTGATGTCGTATTTCCAACCCATAAGGTGAGCGGTGTGGCAGAAACCACTGCGGGTGTCGGTGGTGTAGCAACGGAAGGTAATTTCCTCTCCATTGACCTTTGCGGTGAAGTGCTGAATGTCGTACTGCTTGGTTGCCATAGTGTGTTGCTTTTGATTACATTACAAAGATAGTGAATTTCCCTTTAGTGTACTGGAGTTTGGCGCTCATAGTTCGATGATGTTCTTGACTGATTTGACGAGCCAGCCCGTTTCATCGCTCACCTTGTCAATGGCTTCTTCGATGTCGTCACATTCCACCTCAAGATTCTCCGGGAGGTCAACGATTTCCCCGTCTGTGTCGTATTCGATGCCGACAACCCAAAACTTTTTCATATCTTTTCAATTTTACAGATTTCCTCCGGGTAGCAATAGGCGGTGTCCCCGTTTTCAAACTCAATGAACCACAAGGGCATAGCCTCAAGGTCACATTCTTCAGTGGTAGCCCTGCGGATAACTTTGAAAGCCATTCCGTTGTGCTCGTGCATCCCCCCACCGATGTCGTCATACGGGGAATCAAATTTCTCAAGGAACCCGGTTTCCTCGTACATGGAAAAACAGTCGTTCTTGAACTCCAGGAACTGTTCATCAGTAAGGTCGTCAACGTTGACATTTCCCCACTTGGTATTGAAATCTTTTTCTGTCATATCCATTTCCTTTAACATTACAAAGATAACGCTTTTTTCTTTAGTATCCTTGAGTGTGGCGCAGGCGGGGCAGCCCCAGGTAGGACTCACCTGAGTACAATAAACCCCGGAAAGGCTGTCCCTCCGGGGTTATTGCTAAAAGACGTTCTGCGGGTTCTTGCGGACGTAGTTCTTGAAGTACTTGACCGCATCTTTCAGAGTGGCGAAAGGCTTGTTGCCGTTGAGGTAGTGGCCATTCTGATTGTAGTGGCGGCCCAGCGGGTTTTCGAGACGGCGGCGGATGACGATGCCCCGGTCCTGGCGGTAGATGTTGAAATACACCTTGGGGTCGATGTCACTGCGGACTTCGATGTTTCCGGCCTTGTTGATTCTGGTAATCATGTCCGGGCCGATGTTGGCTGCGATGTACCCGATTTCGGGATTTGTGAAATTGTGCGTCATATTCTCTTGTTTTTTGGGTTACATAAACTTAAGGGCTGCGGAGAGGAGGGCGGCCTTGGCGATGGTCATCACGGTGGTCAGAGCCTCCACGAGAGCGGTGGGTTCGATGACGGTGGTGGCGATGTCGAAGTCCTGGCCCTTGTCGGCATAGTGTTTCTTGACGGATTCCACGACCACGGCATTGGTCTTGTCGATGAGTTCATCCGTGACGGGCATACCGGTAGAGGATTCCACGATGGAGAGAGCGATGGTGGTGATTTCTGCGAGGGCGTTGAGGTTGTTTTCGAGTGTTTCCATTTTCTTGTTCTTTTTGATTACATTACAAAGATACTGATTTTTTCTGATTGTTGTCCGTTCTCGGCGCTTAGCCTTCGAGGGCCAGGACAATATCAAGTGCATCATTGGGGCAGACGGTTTCGTAGAGCCAGTCGAGGATTTCTTCATAATCCCCGTAGTGGCCAGCGATAAGGCGACCATAGAACCCCTGGGAGTGAGCGAGCGAAACGATTGTGTTGTTGATTTCTTCTCTATTCATTTCCTTTCTTTCTTACAATACAAAGATAGCACTTTTTCCTCATATGGGCGGATGTGTGGCGCAGTGCGGGCAGCCCCGAATCCCGCCTTGCCACTTCAAAAGTGTACTGGGGCGGGTAGGTCGGCCAACTCTCCCCCTGGCCGCTGGGATGCCTATCGTTTTCTCCCTCAAGGTTTCCGGGCGTGGTAAGCCGTGCACTGCATCCCACCTTCTTTCTTCAGTTCTAAATTACATCCACATCTTCGATTTTCCACGATGCCGGGGTCTGCTCATCCTCGTCAGACCAATAGGTCATATTATCGGACAACGGCATAAGGAAATCGAGTGCGTCCTGGTCGTTGGAATAGGTTTCCTCGATGAACGTCAGGACTTCGTACCTCATAATTCCCTGGAGTTTGGCCTTATCATTGGATACCGCCAAGACCTCGAAGGACATTCCTATTTGTTTCGTTAGTGCGTACATATCTCTTTTCGTTTACATTACAAAGATAATGATTTTTACAGGGTGATGGGGTTCCGTGGCGCGAAGTTGTTGATGACCTCCTGCAATCCGGTGAGAATCTGCTTGACAGGCTCGTATCTCCGTGTCTTGTCGTTCCATTTCCGCTTGGTGACCTCCACACGTTCGACGGCTCCGGTGGACTGGTCGATGACGAGAGAAACACTGGCATCACGCTTGCGGCTATTGAAATCGTGATACTCCACACCATCGAAGTGGCACTTGTTGGACATGGAGAAACCGGCGTTGCGGAGGGTGTTGAAAACAGAAGTGTAGTTCATCATAATATTTCCTTTTTTGATTACAATACAAATATACCGCTTTTCCCACAAATCATTTCATCTGTGGCGCAATCCGGGCAGCCCCAACTATGGGATAAAAGAAAACCCCGGGGATTCGTGGTCGTTCCTCCCCGGGGTACATCCCTGCTCCACTCATCCACGGTAATTAAACCTAACCACTCGGCTTTTCCCGTTTCACTTGCTTCATCACAGGGTTTATTTTTACCAACGGAATCCCCCTCCTAACTCTTGGTTATCGTTTACTCTTGGGGGGTGTTGGGTTTTGGTTAGAGTTCCCGCTTTATATCAATAATAGTAAAATAAATATCCTTTATTCCCTTGGCGGTGCAGACATTCGGTGTCGGTTTGCCGGACCTTTTACCTATGAGGCGTTTTCAATTAAACCTCGCGTCCTTTGTTCATCCCTTTGGGACAAATGTCGGCTTTCTCCTAACTTTTGGTTATTGCTTACTCTTGATTGCCGGAGGTGTTTAGAGTTTCATCTTTTACAGGCGCTAAAAATAAAATTAAAATACTTATCTTCTATTCGGGCGGTGCTCTTCTCATAGTTTCGTGTCCTTAACTATTACAAAGATAGTGATTTATTTCTTTTCCTTTTCCACCTTGGCGCGATTCTCGTGCATCTTGTCAGTGGCGACTGTGCAGTTGAAAACGGCGATGAGTGCGAGGATGAAAGTCCCGTTGCTATGGATGTCAGCACCCCAAGCGAACCACACGAGGATGATGGGGACGATGATGATTGCGTAGATGATAAACTTTTTCATATTCCTTTCTGATTACATTACAAAGATACGGCTTTTTTACGAGAGTTGCCGGTATTCGGCGCTACCACTCAACCTTCTTCGCTTGCTGGCGGTTGTAGTCCTTTTTCGTTTTATGGGACACAGCACCCCGCATTGAAACTTGCTTGCCGTGCATAGCAATTTCCAACTCACGATTGGCTTTCTTCATCGCCTTGACGTAATCTTGTTCCGTTATCTTGTTCTTCACTTTCATTGTTCTCCGTAGATTTCCTTGTATGCTTTTTCATAAATAGGCAAGTCTTGAATGGGAATATAAGCCCACCCTTGAAGATACTGCTTGTAAATGTCTGCTTTCTCTTTCATATTACAAAGATAGTGAAAATAATAAATAGTCGGCTATACGTGGCGCAATGCGGGCAGCCCCGAATACCCCCTTTGTCTCCGGGGGTGTTGGGTTAGTCAGTGATGAGGATGAAGCGTCCGTCCTTCAGTCCCTGCTTGCGTTCCTGCGTGGTGTATCCCGTCCACTGGGTTGCATACTTGCTGGTAGTGTTGCTGTAGTCGTGGTCTTCCGTGAGGTACAGTTTGCCGTTGTAGCGGACTGCGATGAGGGATTCATAGGACTGAAATGCCCTGCCGTTCTTCATGGTGAGGTTGTACTGGTTCGCCACAGGACGATAACTGCGAGGGCTGGAGAGGTTGGAAACGTTCTCAATTCCACCGAGGAGAGCCATAAGAGAGGAGCGAGTGATTGTCTGCATATTCTTGTTCTTTTTGATTACATTACAAAGATAGTGAATTTCCCTTTAGTGTGCTGGAGTTTGGCGCTAAAAAAGTCTTGGCTCTTTGCACATAAACGCATTGTAGAAATCCCCGAAAGTCCACCCGAGGAGGTTGGGGTTGTCCTTGTCCCAATTATCCACGAAGTCCCTGAACTGAGGATTGTAACTATACATCAGTTTACCCTTATCGTCATCGTTGAACAACTTTGAGTAATTCTCTTTCTTGGGCAGGTGTCTGAAATATCTCCTTTTCATATTACAAAGGTACGGAAATTTTCTTTAGTGTGCTGAAGTGTGGCGCAACCGGGGCAGCCCCAACTATGGGATAAAGAAAACCCCCTGCCGGACACGGATGGCAGAGGGTTTAGAAATTGCGGTTGCCGAAGCTAGCCCACTCGGGGGAACCTTATCGGTTTTACTCAACCGCAGTCCGCAGTTAGTCGCGGTAGTCCCCAAGGGTTTCCACGGAGAGCAGGCGGTCATTGCGGAACGAACGCCAACGGCCAAGGTTGAGGTCGAAGAAAGGCGTGTGGTTCTCGTCATAGACGTAGCGACCGCTCTTGGTCTGCGTACCTACCACTCCATCAGAGGTGGTGGCAATGGCAGTGCGGAGAGTTCCGTCAGCCTTGATGAACTTGATGCGGACAACACCCTTGTGCATCTTATTCTTTGCGACATTGGCAAGGAGGGTGTTCTTGGAATCGGTGCTTTCGTAAATCATATAGCAAGCGATTTGTTTGGGATTGAAAACCGACCGCAATCCCATTCGGTCTTGGGAGTTGTTCCCTTATTGCATTACAAAGATAACACTTTTTTTCGTTACTTTGTCTTTCTTGGCGCTTATTTCTCGGGCATCGTGTAGTTTCCGGCCTCGATGTTTTTAATCAGCGTCCATATGAAAAGACGAGGAAGTTCTTCAAGGAGCATCGGCTCGTCCCCATCAAAGTCAATCCAATAGGGGACGGATTTGCAATGAATGGTAACCGTTTGTTTCCTGCGGTGCTGATTGAAGATGAGAAAATCATCAAACTGAACGCACTTTTTCTTCGTAAGGGGGATTGACATTCCGTCCTTGATGAGCGAGATGAGTTTGCTGAATTCGTCCATTGTTCTTTCCTTTTGATTACATAACAAAGATAACGCTTTTTTCAGTAATGTCGGCAGGTGTGGCGCTGTGCGGGCTGCCCCAAATAAATGGACACTCGCAAGCGTCCAACGGTAAAATCTTGTGGCCCCTGGGGGACTTGAACCCTCGACCATCTGATTATGAGTCAGGTGCTCTAACCAACTGAGCTAAGGGGCCGTATGGCATTCAAAAGGTTTACCAGATTTGAACGTACCACTGTGACTTTTCCTCCACCGGCAGTCCTTCAATCGGGCCGGTCAGTGCCCTCACGAGCTTCGGTGTTCCGTTGATGTCCACGTAGCGGTCAATGTGGAAATTGAATCCGTTGTACCACTTGGACGGCAGGTAGTTGTGGACGATGAAGCAAAACAGGCTGTCGTTGTTGTAGTCCTGGACTTTGTTGCGGCGGAAATAGTCGTTCGCCTCCTTAATCAACTTTTCAACGTATGCGGGTCTTTTTTTCATATCATTTCCTTTTAACATTACAAAGATAATACTTTTTCCATTTCCACTCCCATTTGTGGCGCATATTGGGCAGCCCAGAATCCCGCTATGCATCGTGCGGAATTCCCATTTTCAGACAAACGCTCTCGGTGAGGTCGTCAGTCACCATTTTCAGTTTCCACCCTGGGGCTTTTCCCTTGTACTGGGCCTTGATATAGTCACCGATGTACTTCTTCACCTTTTTGGCGGTGTTGGCTCCGTGCTCCACACACTCCGTTGCAAAGTCGGAAATGAGTTTCTCGTAATCGCTCATATCTTGATTTTTTGTGTTCTGATTTTCCCGCATTTCGTACATCTTTCCACGGATACATACCATTTGCCCACCTCATACATACCCCACGGGGAATATTCACGCCTCGTAATCTCGTAGGTCTTAATGACTTTCCAATCGTGTTTGTGAAAAAGTGCCATATTTACTTCAGTTCGAGGTTGCGGAAATGCGGCTTGATGAGGTCATTGGTACGCCACGAGTTGATTTCCATCGGCATAATCTTCTCGATGACCGCCACGAGTTCTTTCTTCTTCATCCACGGGGTAGAAGCTTGATGGATACCGTTGGCGAGGTTAAGAGTTTCATCCTTCCACGACAGACCGGTAGGAGTTACCCCGACAGACTCGAGCCATCCCATCCTGAGCTCTCCGAACAGGGTAAGGCGGTATCCTTGTCCCTCGCTTTTAATCACTTGGAAGTCCAGCCCGATAGCCACTTCCTTGGTCGGGAGATTGACAAAATTATCGGCAGGGAGGACGACCTTATAACGGGTTTTCCCATCGGGAGTGCTGAACCACTTTTTGAACTTGATTTCCATATCTTTCTTTCTTACAATACAAAGATAGCACAATTTTATAAAACGACTACCGGTGTGGCGCAGGTGGGGCAGCCCGGAATCATCTCTTCCGGTTTTACCTATTACTATAGTTCTTCTTTCGCTTTTGCCAAAAACTCTTCAACAGTTTTTACTTCCACTGATTCATCACAAAACCAACTTGGATGAACCCAAAAACCAAGAAAAACAAGAGTATTAAACGTTGGATGCAACGCAAATCCGATATTATTCAGATTGCCATCGAGTTTAGATTGCCTCAACGATTCAATGCTATCTAAATTTGTTAGCGAGCACAGAGGAAAAACGTCAGCATGTTCTTCTATGAAATCTGCAAGTTTATTGCATCTCTCATTGGTCTTAACTTCATCTTCACTGCTGAACAATGGCTTAAATGGATTCCTCATCCACGTTACTTTTTTGAAGTGCTGGGGTTTTGACATAACTAACATATCTTCTTGGCTTTTGATTACATAACAAATATACGGCTTTTTTCGTTGGCCTCCGCGAACCTGGCGCAACCGGGGCAGCCCGCAATCACTCTGCGGTTTCAATGTCGTCCCACTTCACGAGCACACAGATAATCCACCCTGGGTGCATGACCTTTACCCGGTTCTCGTTCTGCCAGAAAATAGGCTCGGCTGGATACCACACACCGGCTTTCCAGTCATACACGTCTCTCTTGAGTTTGACTTTCATTTCTTGTACTTGCTTTTGGGGGTGATGCTGATGATGTCCCGGGCGATGAACCACGGCAGGACGGAATCAGTCCCACGATACACAGGAACCGGGGAGAAAGAATCCTCGAAAACATCCAATTCGATTTCCCGGATGTCGCCGTTAATCATTTCGCAAACGAAGCTCTGCTCCTTGCTTTTCCTGATGGTCTTTACAATGTCGTCGTAGTACATATTTTTTCCTTTTTATAAGATTTCCACCCTGCGAAAACTGAGGGTCGTGTCCTTCATAATCCCGAACGCCTTTTTTCCGGCCTCAACGAAGTCACTGGCTTTCACCTCGAACGTGACGGGCACTTCTGCGTTGATATGTTCCCCGAATGTGATACAAGCGATTGCGGTAATTCTGAATGTTTCCATATCCTTTCCTTTTTACATTACAAATATACCTCTTTTGTTCCATTTCATTACAGATATGGCGCAGGATGGGCAGCCCAAAGTCCCCCGAAGGGGATTTCAGTTAATAGACAACACCTTCGTACTGGATGTTGATTTCATCACTTGTTTCGGAATACATATAACTGATGTCCTGGATGTTCATCATTTTGGCAAGGGCCTCAATGGGGTCTTCGGCTACGATGCGGAAATCATATACATCAATGTTGGGGTTGCCGTCCTTGGGTTTGATGTAGAGGTGATAAAGTTTGTGCTCTTTCATAATCAGCAGTTTTCAAGATATTCGATAAGGTCTTCCTCACTCCCACAGGTGAACTCATA
>ODAI012001450.1_pt1 | contig 11930 bp, 6 predicted proteins | sample 1539321 | NCBI WGS metagenome assembly ODAI01 (sample SAMN02144231, study PRJEB22623) | gut metagenome | biome: sheep rumen | host: Ovis aries | place: New Zealand
CGCCCCCGCCCCCGACGCGGCCCCCACCATACCCCCCCCCCCCGCAGCCACCCACACCGCCCCCCCCCCCCCCCCCCCCCCCCCCCCCCCCCAGGGGGGGGGGGGGAGGGGGGAGGAGGGGGAAGATAAGCACCGTGGGCCCGCGGGGCTGCATCGCCCCCCACCCGACACACACACGCGCGCACCCCACGCACCCACCTCCTCGTTTACTGCCCCGCGTTTTGGGGGGGGGGGTTGGGGGGGGGGCTCTTCTTCCAGCCTCGGATAGGCAGTCATATAGACAGCTGTTCCGGCGATAGGCCATGAGCCCGTGCCACCACCCATACGGTCGCGAATCTCACCGCCAGTACCTGTTGCTGCACCGTTGAATGGCTCCACCGTCGTGGGGAAGTTGTGGGTCTCGGCCTTCAGAGAGATGACACTCTCGATGTCCTTGATCTGGAAATAGTCGCTGGTCGACTGGTCCTTCGGGGCAAACTGCTCTACGACAGGTCCTTGCGCGAAGGCTACGTTATCTTTATAGGCAGAGAGAATCTTGTTGGGATTCTCCTGAGTGGTCTTCTTGATCATCTGGAAGAGGCTCGACTCCATCTCCTTGCCGTCGATGATGAACGTACCGCCAAAGATCTTGTGGCGGCAGTGCTCAGAGTTGATCTGTGCAAAACCGAAGATCTCAGAGTCGGTCAGCGGGCGTCCGTTCTGCTTCTCCAGTCCGTGCAGGTACTCAATCTCCTCGGGCGAGAGCGCCAGGCCCTCCTGTTCGTTGTATTCCTCGAGGTTCTCCACATGCTTGATGGGTTCCGGCTGGATGTTGACAGTGAAGATGTCTTGGCTCAGGCCGTTGTACATGCGTTGCAGCATCTCGTCGTGTTCTGCGTCCTTGTTCTCCACGGGGAAATACTCCTCAATGCGCTGGATACCCTCGATACCCATGTTCTGTGTGATTTCCACGGCGTTGGTAGACCAGGGGGTCACCATTTCGCGGCGCGGGCCTACGAAGTAGCCCTCCAGCTGCTCATCTTCGAGAAGAGTAGCCTCGCCGTAGAGCCATGAGAGTTCCTTGATTTCCTGTTCACTGAGTGCGTGGTTGACTTCGGTGGCAATCACCGTCTGCTGTGGCGTCTGAAAGAAGCGTATCATACCTTATTTATTTTATGTTTCGTATTTTGGCCGCAAAGGTACAAAAAAGAAATGAATTATGCAAGTTATGTGCAGCCCTTTTTCTGGTCAAACAGAATAATGGCTGGAGCCGTTTGAATGCAATTCTGTGGCGTGGGAGTTTAGTGGCACTAAACTGGCAGTTTAGTTACGGTAAACTCATAGTTTAGTGCCGGTAAACTCTGAGAGGGTTTACCGGACACATATAGGGCTAAAAATGCAATTAGTTACTTTCTCCTTTTTGCAGAAGACTTTTTCTTCTTAGCCGTTGTCTTGGCAGTGCTGGTTACAGCGGGTTTGGGCTTTTCCACGTAGGGTTTCTGGGTGGTGAGAATCCAGGAGGCCTCGAGCACGGCATCCCTGAGGTTGTCGGGCAGGTCCTTGTTGTCCTGGAGGAACTTCTCCACAATCTGCTTGGCCTCGGCACTGCGGTGGTTGGCCAGCACGTTCTTCATCCACTCATTGACGAAGAGGATGTCGAAGGTCTGTTCCAGATACTTCAGGTTGTCCAGGCTCTGCGAGATGAGGTTGTTGTTCTGCGGTTCAAACACGTCGGCGCTCAGCAAGCGGATGGCTTGGAGTGCCCAGCGCTCGTGCTGGCGGTTCTCCTTCTTCAGCAGTTCCTTGAAGAGGGCGTTGCGCTTGTTGGCGTCGGGGTTGCAGGCACGGCTGACGAAGTCGAACTCCTTTTTCAGGTCTTCGTTGGTCAGGCGGTTGCGCTCGGATGAGAGGATCTCCTGCCAGCGGGTGGGGTTGGTGATAGCCAGTCGATAGGCCATCTCCATGTAGTCGCGGTCGGTGAACATCGGGTCGGTCTGTGCCTGCCAGACGCGCTCCATCTGGGCCAGTACATCGGGCGACGTGGCATGGCGAGCCATCTTACGGAACATGATCTGTCGGCACTCGCTGGAACGGTTCTCGCCGAGCAGGTCCATCATGCAGAGCTCAAGGGTCTTGCGCTGGGTGTCCGACTGCATGTCGAAGGCAATCTTGAACATGTGGTCGATGGCCGTCTTCATCACGATGGTGTTCTTCTCCTTCATCATGAAGCGATAGAGCTCGCCGAAGTGCGAGGGAGTCACCTTGCCCATCAGGTAGTTGTCGTGGATGGTGAGCAGGATGGAGTAGCGGGCCAGGTCGTTGCGGGTGGTGATGAGGCGCTTGGGGAGCAGTTCTATGTACTCGTCGTCCATCGTGAAGCGGCCATAGCCGTTGCCGGTATAGTTGGGGATGATGAAGCTGGGCTTGTCAGTCACCTTGAAGGTCATGATGGGCTGTTGCATGTCGACCACGAGGGTGCGGCTGGGCTTCAGGTCGTTGACGGTCTGGATGACGAACTTCTGTCGCCAGCAGAGGCCACGACCGAAGGGGTCGGTCTGCGACACGATGATCTGTCCGTCCTTATAGTTGACATTGATGATAGGCATGCCCTTCTGCTTGACCCATACCTCGCTGAACTGTTTCACGCCAGCGGCAGGATTCTCCTTGTCGAGGATATTGAGGAGGTCGTCCCATGTAGCCTCCTTGAAGTAGTACTCCTGTATGAACCGGCGCATGCCGTTCTGCATGTTGGTGGCACCCATGGTCTGTTCCAGCATGCGCATCATGACGGTAGCCTTGTTGTAGATGATGTTGTCGTAGAGCATGCTGGAGTGGTTGAGGTCGGCTTTCTGCTCAATGGGGTGCGTGCCCTCGGTGCGGTCGATGGCGATGGCGCGGGTCTGGTAGGTGTTAATGAAGTTGATCTCGTGTTCGTTGCGCTGAAACTCTCTGCGGGTAATCTTCGACGACATGAAGTTGGCGAACACCTCCTTCATCCAGAGGTTTTCCTGCCAGTTGACGTGTACGATGTCGCCAAACCACAGGTGAGCGGTCTCATGGGCGATGAGCTCCATGCGCTTCAGTTCGTCGTCCTGATTGGCATCCTTGCCGAGGAAGATGCGGCGATCGCTGAGCTGGAAGGCTCCGGGATTTTCCATGCCGCCGTAGGGGTAGTCGGGCAGGATGGCCATGTTGTACTCTTTAAACGGCGGACGGATGCCGGTATAGCCCTCCATCCATTTCAGTGACTGGGTGAATTCATTCATCACCTTGTCGAGCTGTTTCACCTTGGCGGGGTCGTTCTCGCGGTAGAGGATTCGGATGGGGTGGTTGTTGTATGAACCGGTCTTCTCCTGGAAATTACCGGCTACGAAGGAATACAGGTCGGTGGGCATGAGACCAGTACCGTCGCTATAGATGGCCTTCCATCCTGCGGGGACGTTGATGGTGGTGACATACTTTCCCTTCAGGTCAGACTGGTTGAAGCAGGGGAAGAGGGTGGGAGCCAAGCCGGGGGCCAGCATGGTATAGAGATAGTCCTGCTGGCGCTTCAGGGCCTTGTCGAGACTGGCAAAGTCGATCTCCACGGAGTTGGTGCCCTCCTTGACGAACTTGGCAGGCAGGACGATGTGCTCCTTCTGCTGGGAGGCCGAACGCTTCTTATTGTTGATCTTGCAGTTGCCTGAATATCCACCCAGGAAGTCGAGCACCACGTCTTCTTTGTTCTGAAGGTCGAAGGTGATGATGGCCTTTCCTGTGACGGGGGTCTTGACATCGGCAGGGATGTTGAACGTCAGGTCGTAGACGACGTTACTGATGTTTGCTTTGCGCTGGTTGGCGAGTTCCTGGGAGACGCCTTTCTGCAGCTTCTGTGCACTCATGCCTACTGCCATCAGACAGAGCATGATTGAAAGAAAAACTCTGTAATTTTTCATACTTAATGCTGTTATTTTGGTTTTTGTGTGCAAATTTAATTAAAATAATTCTAATTCGCACCATGTTTTTGCGGTTTTTTGCGTCATTAATGTAAATTTGCAGTCGAATTACTTCATTTAAACAAGGTATAATATGAAAAAGAGTGTTTTTTTGATAGCAGTTTCCGCAGTGCTGCTCAGCAGTTGCGGTAGTAAGAAAGAGCTGGTGGAATGCCAGACACAGAACAAGTCACTGACAGAGTCGCTGCAGTCTGCCAAGGAAGACCTGGCCGGTAAGAATGCCCGCGTGGCAAGTCTTGAGGAGCAGCTTGCTGCCCAGCAGAAGGCCCTTGCGGAGCAGAAGCGTGCCTATGCCGCCCTGCAGCGTTCACTCGACAAGAGTCTGACGAATGCCAGTCAGAACAATGTGTCTATCGAGAAGCTGGTAGACCAGATCAATGAGTCGAACCAGTATATCCGTCACTTGGTGGAGGTGAAGTCGAAGAGCGACTCTCTGAATATGGTGCTGACCAACAACCTGACCCGTTCGCTCTCGAAGGAGGAACTGAAGGAGGTCGACGTCCAGGTGCTGAAAGGCGTGGTGTACATCTCCCTGGCAGACAACATGCTCTATAAGAGCGGTTCCTATGAGATCAACAGTCGTGCTGCCGAGACTCTCTCGAAGATTGCCAAGATCATCAAGGACTACAAGGATTACGACGTGCTCATCGAGGGTAACACCGACAACGTGCCCATCTCGAAGACCAATATCCGTAATAACTGGGACCTCTCGGCCCTGCGCGCTTCATCAGTGGTACAGGCCCTGCAGAACGACTATGGCGTAGACCCGAAGCGTCTGACTGCCGGTGGCCGTGGTGAATACAATCCCATCGCCAGCAACGATACCGCGACGGGCAAGCAGCGTAATCGCCGTACCCAGATCATCATCACCCCGAAGCTGGATGAGTTTATGGAACTGATTGGTGAGGCACCGAAGACAGAGTAAGATGAGGAAATACTTAATAACCACCTTATTATTAATAGCCGTAACTGCTGCTGCACAGAATCTGCAGAAGGGTAGTTACGGCTATCTGTATTGTCACATGAGTGACAAAGGCGAATGGACGGCCTATGCTGTGAGTCGCGACGGCTACCACTATGAAGATATCCGTGGAGGTGAGCCCATCTTCGATCCCAAGGAGCATGCCCGCATCGAAGGGGGAACCCGCGACGCATATATCGCTCGCAGCTGGGACGGGAACGGCTACGTGATGGTGACCACTGACATGTGTGTGGCCAAGTCGAGGGTCTGGGATAACTACGGCATCGACTTGCTGAAGAGCGACGACCTGATCCACTGGACGAGTGTCACCTTCGACTACAGGCGTGGCGACAGCATCTTCTGTGACCCCCAGTCGCCAAGTCCCTATAAGAACTGGGCCACCATCAATCGTGTCTGGGCCCCTCAGATCTTCTGGGATCCCAATTATCGGTGGGAGAATGGCGATAAGGGTGGTTATATGATCTATTACTCCATGCTCAACCGTCCGGAAGAGGGTTATGACAGGATGTACTATTCGTATGCTGACAAGAGCTTTACCAAGCTGACGAAACCCCGCATCCTCTTCGACTGGGGATATGCCACCATCGATGCCGATATCAATTATCTGCCCAGCGACGGCCTCTACCACATGCTCATCAAGAAAGAGGGTGGGCACCCCGGTATCTATACTGCCACTTCGAAAAGTCTTACCAGTGGCTGGGGCGAACCCGTAGAGGATGACTACGTGAGTTTTGAGGGCAATAAGAAGTGCGAGGGATCGAGTGCCTTCCAGCTGATTGGTGATTCTACCTGGCGCGTGGCATATATCGAGTACTCGTCGAAGCCCAAGCACTACCGTATTTGTAAAGCAGACAAGTATCTGCGCAATTTTTCCGACCCTGTTGATATTGAGGGTGTCACAGGACCTCAGCACGGCTCCTTTATGCGGCTGACGGAGGAGGAATACAACCGTCTGTTGGAATGGTCAAAGCAATAAGAGGAATCCTGACGGCAATGTTTCTTGCCGGCGTGTTGACAGCTGCTGCCTCTGACGATGTCAGCGACAGCCTCTCTGTCTTTGTGCCCGATTCCCCTGCTGCTCCCGATTCCGCTTCTGCTTCAGAGTCCGGCAGTTATGTCCATCGGCTTGAGGCAGAGGTCATCGACGGTGCCGTGCTTCACACCAACCGCTTCCTCGAAGGTTACAACCCCGAGGTGCGTACGATGAACCGCTATTTCACACTGAAAGCCAAGTATGCCTTCATGCTGCCTCCAGGCTCAGAGAAGGCCCGTATCTATAAAGGAGCCTATCAGGGAGCCGGTCTGGCTTATCACCACCTGAATCCCCAGATAGGCAATCCTGTCTCGCTCTATCTCTTCCAGGGAGCCACCATCGCAACGCTCTCCCGACGGCTGTCCTTCAACTACGAGTGGGACTTTGGTGTGGCTTATGGCTGGAAGTCGTATGCTGGTGGTGAGCGACCTTCCAATCGTGTCATCGGCTCGAAATTGACAGCCTATATGGATGCCAACTTCTATCTGCGATGGCGCCTTTCTCCTCGTTGGGATGCCAACTTCGGTCTTACTGCTTCACATTTCAGCAACGGTAACACCTCGTTGCCCAATGCGGGTCTCAACGTGGCTTCACTGAAGTTCTCGCTGGCTTATTACTTCAACCGTCCGGGGACAGAGCCGGAAGATGGACCGTTGCCGGCCTTCCAGCGCCATTGGAGTACGGATGTCGTCCTCTTTGGTGGATGGAAGCGTAAGGGCACCGAGACCGATTATGGTTCGCTGGTTCTTCCGGAGACCTTTGGCGTGGTGGGTGTTAATGTCAACCCGATGTATAACCTGAACCATTGGCTCAATGTCGGTGCTTCGCTCGATACCTATTATGACGGGAGTGCCAACCTAATAGTCGATGAAAAGAAACAGGAGGACACAGAAGAGAAGGCAGATGAGGGTGTGGAACAGAAGTCCGAATTCGGAAGTAATGTTTCTAAGCCTGCATGGTATCGACAGGTGACAGCAGGCGTATCAGTCAGAGGTGAGTTTGTGATGCCATATTTTACCATTAACTTTGGTATCGGACATAATTTCATCAATGCCGGTTCTGGCGTTTTCAAGGGTTTTTATGAGATATTAGCCTTGAAAGTCGCCGTTACCCGTAGTACTTTTATCCATATCGGCTATAGTCTGTACGACTTTCAGTATCCCAACAACCTGATGTTGGGCGTGGGATACCGTTTCGGAAGCCGTCGGCGATAATGCTCTTTTGATATGCGTCAAGAAGAAGCATCCCTCTTGCATATTTTACCTTGAAAACTTGTCTGTGTGCGGGCACAGTTGTACCTTTGCACCCGAAAAGATAACAGGATTAACAATTTAAAGGTATTAGTTTTATGATTATTTTGAATTTTGTAGCAGTAAAGCTCGCATCAGTAGTAAAGACCAAGGCTGTCGCTCTGATGTCCAAGTAAGAGAGAAAAGGTAAGATTGTTTTAGGTGATAAAAAGAAGGAAAGGGGACTGCATCAGCCGATGCAGCCTCCTTTTTTAGTCTATGAAACAAAATTGAAAAGAAATGTAACATAAGAGAAAGGTTGTTTCGAAAATACATTGTAATTTTGCAACGTCAAAAGCATCGCGACGATGCGCGTAGTATTGTTTTAGTTATATTAAGTTAGTAGTTAGTAGTTTTTTGCTTACCTCGGGACTGTCAGGAAAGCGTTTCGAAAGTCCCGAGGAGAAGCAAAAGCCCTAAAAAGCAAACGTATGAAGAGATTTCTCGGAACTTTGATGATGGCTCTGATGGCCATTCCCTTTTTTGCGGCTGAACCGTTTGTGGCGTTCCAGCCCGTACAGGATGCCCTTTCACTGGCAGGTGTCACCATCTCCTTTGATCCCGCTGAGCAGCCCTGTGTGCAGCGGGCTGTGGCAAATCTCCAGGAGGACTTCCAGCGTGTAACGGGCCAAAAGCCTGCGCTGTCGACAGATAATCCCCTCGTGCTGGTTGGTACCGTGGGTGTCAACCGTCAGATAGACCAGTGGGTGAAGAAAGGTGAACTGCGCGACCTAAAAGGCAAGACCGAGAAATATATTATCAAGACTATTGGCAACCAACTGGTTATTGCGGGCAGCGATAAGCGTGGTACCGTGTTCGGCATTTATGAGTTGTCGAAGCAGATAGGAGTATCGCCCTGGTACTATTGGGCTGATGTCCCCGTGGAAAAGCACGATGCTATATATATTAAGAAAGGAGAGTACACTGATGGTGAACCCAATGTGCGATATCGTGGCATCTTCCTCAACGACGAGGCGCCCTGTCTGACCTCTTGGGTGAAGAATACTTTTGGAACCAACTATGGCGACCATCGGTTCTATGAGAAGGTCTTCGAGCTCATCCTTCGTCTGAAGGGCAACTTCATCTGGCCTGCCATGTGGAGTTGGGCATTCTATGCCGATGACCCGGAGAACCTGAAGACTGCAGATGCCATGGGTGTCATCGTGGGCACCAGCCACCATGAGCCGATGGCCCGCAACCATCAGGAGTATGCCCGCAAGCGAGGAGAATGGGGCCCCTGGAACTATCAGAAGAACAAAGAAAACCTGGACCGTTTCTTCCGAGAGGGTATTGAGCGGATGAAGGGTACCGATGATATCGTCACCATCGGAATGAGAGGCGACGGCGATGAGGCCATGAGTGAGGATGCCGACACGAAGTTGCTCCAGAACATCGTGGAGAACCAGCGCAAAATCATTAAGCAGGTGACGGGTAAGCCTGCCAGCAAGACACCACAGGTGTGGGCTCTGTATAAGGAGGTGCTCGACTATTATGACAAGGGCATGCGTGTGCCCGACGATGTGCTTATTCTGCTCTGCGACGACAACTGGGGCAACCTGCGCCGAGTGCCTAATGCCCAGGAACGTAAGCATCCCGGTGGCTGGGGACTCTACTACCACGTGGATTACGTTGGTGCTCCCCGTAACTCGAAGTGGCTCAACGTTACACCGACGCAGAACATGTGGGAGCAGCTGACGCTGGCTGCCGACAACGGGCTCGACCGTATGTGGATACTGAACGTGGGTGACCTCAAGCCTATGGAGTATCCCATCACCCTGTTTATGGACATGGCGTGGAATCCCCGTGAGTTCAAGGTTGATAACATCACCGATCATACACTGCGCTTCTGTCAGGAGCTCTTTGGTGCTGAGCAGGCACCAGAGGCAGCCCGCATCCTGAACCTCTATTGCAAGTATTCAGGCCGTACTACCACCGAGATGATGGACGCCACGACCTATAACATCAATACTGGTGAATGGAAACAGGTGGCCGACGATTTCATACGTCTCGAAGCAGAGGCACTCAGACAGTACATCACCATCGACGCTGCCCACCGCGACGCGTACCAGCAGATCATTCTCTTCCCCGTGCAGGCCTTGTCGAACATCTACCAGATGTACTATGCTCACGCCATGAACCTGAAGTTGGCAGCAGACAATAATCCCGATGCCAACCTCTGGGCAGAGCGCGTCAGAAAGGCTTTTGTCCGCGACTCGCTGCTCTGCGCCGCCTACAACACGGACATCGCCGGAGGCAAGTGGAACGGTATGATGACGCAGAAGCACATCGGTTATAAGATCTGGAATGACGACTTCCCTGCCGACAAGATGCCTGACGTGAAGACTGTGGCCGATGGCAAGGGAGGCTATGTCTTCGAAGCCAAGGACGGTTATGTGGCCATGGAGGCAGAGCACTATTTCGAAGCTAAGGATGCTGGTAATGTGGCATGGACGCTGATTCCGGATTTCGGCCGTACGCGCAGTGCCATGACCTTGATGCCCTATACCGAGCCTACTGGCGGTGCCTCGCTCACCTACCGATTCTCGTTAGGTCAGCTGCAACCTAAGGAGGTAAAGGTACATGTCATCGTGAAATCTACACTCGACTATCTCAACAAAGGTGGCCTTACCTATACCGTATCGCTTGATGGCAGTGAACCGCAGCGCATCAACTTCAACAGTCGTCTGAATGAAGACAAGGACAATATCTACTCCATCTTCTATCCGACCGTTGCACGTCGTGTGGTGGAGTCTGTTGTCACTCTGCCCTTAGATGCCTCGCAGGCCGCTCATCAGCTGACATTCCGTCCTGACGATCCTGCCATTGTCCTCGAGAAGATTGTCGTGGATGCAGGTGGATACCAACCTCAGTTCCTCTTTGGCACTGAGTCACCTGTCAAGCGTCAATAATGGTGTTGGCACCTTCCTGGATTTTCTCAAGGAGATCTATTATTGACTTCACCCTCAGACACGCGACTCCGATGAATACAATGGCACCGGAGTCGTGTGTGTTCATACTGGGTATGTGTCCCCAGTGGTCCTTCACACGGATAGCCTTTGATACACCGCTGTCCTTGAGGAAGAAGTAGAGGTTGTCGGTATTCTCCATGGGCACCGTGTCGTCGTCGGCATTGTGTATCAGTATCACATTGCTGTCCTCATTGGGCTTCCACCCCTTGCAGAGGTTCTCCTTGTCCAGTGCTTCCATCAACCGTTTCGACACGTCGCTCTCCAGGTCGAGTATCGGTGATGCGGCGAAGTCGGTCATTGCATTGGTGCCAACCATGTTGTCTATCTCTTCTGCCTTGTACTGCTTGCTCAGTATCCAGTCGTCGATATGGCTTAATAAGGGCTCCTTGAACAGGTCGCTGCGCTTGATGCCGAGACGGAAGAATTCATTGTAGGCCAGCAGCACGCTAATCACCGTCGAGGGCATGTCGGTATGATCCGACTCAAGCATGCGATGGTAGGTCTCTGGGATGTCGTACGGCCCGCCTCCTGCTATCGTGCTGGTGATGTTGATGTCGGGATATTCCTCGGTGACAAGCTTCAGTACGCCTATAGACGTCTGTCCTCCTTGTGAATAGCCGATATTAAACAGTCTGTCAGCCCACTTGTAGCCAGCGTCCGACATCAGTTTGCGGGCAGCGATGAGGGCATCTACCGATGCGCGGGCATTGGCTGAAGGGATGCAGTAGGCCTGCGGTTTGTCCTCTGTGACGCCGAAGCCGTAGTAGTCGGCTGATACGGTGATGAAGGCATTTTTGGGCATCAGCAGTTGCAGATATTCAGGCATGTCGAGCTTGCCCCTCGAAGGGCACTGGTCGGCATGGTAGACGGTATAGTGGTTGTAAAGCACGATGCCTGTTGACAACTTACCCAACTTCACCAGCGGTCCGATGGTGATGGTGCCAGAGAGCATCACCGGCTTGCCGTAGGGGTCGAGCGACGGGTATTCGAAGTTGAAGTTTGTCAGCAGGGGTGAGCGGTCGTAGACAATGGTGTCGGTGAAGTGGGCCTCCCTCATCAGCACGGGTTCTTCCTGTGGTGCCGGTTCCTCGGGAGTTTCCGGTTCTTCTTTCTGTTCCTGTTGGGGCTGTTCGGGTGGAAGCGTCTCTGCCTCATCGTCCTTAGAGCATCCTGTCAGCAACAGGAGACTCAGGCATAGTGTCGACAGTATCGTCTTTATATTCCTTAGGTTCGTCATTCTCTTCATGTCTTCTATCGGCTGCAAATTTAGTCAAAATATCCGAGAGCGCAAAGTCCTCCCCACAAAAATCTTCAGTTTTATTGGCTGGTACGAGGTTTGATAGCAGACTTTTCTGTCATACGCCCCAAAACGCTACGGCCGAAGCAGGCTGCGGCAGGGAAAACGCCCGGCCGACACCGACTTCGCTACATAAAACTCCCCAAAACGCTACGCCGACGGAAGAATCTTTCCGCCGGCGATTTTTTTGCCATAACTTTGCACACACAATCGCGGTTGAAGAAACAAGTAAAAAAAGGAATTATGGCAAAGAGAAAGAACCAACGAACACCACCCGAAGCCAAGACGGCGCAAGTGGTTGACGCGACACTATGCGCGCGTAATAGTAGGGAAACGCTGAAACATCCCGCACCTCTTACACCTCCCACACCCAGCCTGGGTGTGGC
>ODAI011244001.1_pt1 | contig 11929 bp, 8 predicted proteins | sample 1539321 | NCBI WGS metagenome assembly ODAI01 (sample SAMN02144231, study PRJEB22623) | gut metagenome | biome: sheep rumen | host: Ovis aries | place: New Zealand
CCGGCACCAGACTTTATCCGCTCACTAGGGTGACGTCAAAGCAGCTTCTGCCGATTTATGATAAGCCGATGATCTATTACCCGCTGTCGGTCCTCATGAATGCAGGCATTCGGGATATTCTTATTATATCAACACCTCAGGACACCCCGAGGTTCAGGGAACTTCTCAAGGATGGTACCCAGTTCGGCATTAACCTCAGCTATGCTGTTCAGCCTTCACCGGACGGACTTGCGCAGGCTTTCATCATCGGCGCGGATTTTATCGGCGATGATTCTGTCGCTATGGTCCTCGGCGATAATATATTTGCCGGACATGGATTGAAAAAGAGGCTCAAGGCAGCTGTCGGCAATGCCGAGAGCGGAAAGGGTGCCACTGTCTTCGGCTATTATGTGGACGATCCGGAACGCTTCGGTATTGTCGAGTTCGACAGCAACGGGACAGCTATCTCGATCGAAGAAAAACCCGAGCATCCGAAGAGCAACTACTGTGTGACAGGTCTCTACTTCTATGACAATAGAGTCGTTGACTATGCGGCCAATCTGAAACCTTCGGCAAGAGGAGAGCTTGAGATCACAGACCTCAACAGGATCTATCTCGAGGAAGGTCATCTGAACGTTGAACTCCTCGGTCAGGGATTTACCTGGCTCGACACTGGCACACACGAGAGTTTGGTCGACGCGACGAACTTTGTAAAAACTGTGGAGCAGCACCAGCACAGAAAGATCGCATGCCTTGAGGAGATCGCCTATCTTAACGGCTGGATCAGCGGTGAGCAGGTCATGCAGGTATATGAGATCCTGAAAAAGAATCAGTACGGTCAGTACCTGAAAGATGTTCTCGACGGAAAGTATCTGGATGTACTCCACTAACACTTAGACAGCTCACAGAGATGAGACGGTATGACCCTCATCTCTGTTTTTCTTCTACTGAATGAGAAGTAAGGCATAAGAGGAAGACAATATGAACGGATTATACGATATGCACTGCCACATTATCCCGGGAGTCGATGACGGAGCGAAGACGCTGCACGACTCTATGGAGATCCTCAAAAATGAGCGCGAGCAGGGCGTGGAAAACATAATACTCACACCTCATTTCCGGATGAATATGTTCGAGACTTCGAGGGACGTCGTTGAAAAGAACTACAGAGTTCTGGTCGAAAAGGCACGTGAAGAGTTTCCTGAAATCAAGTTCTACCTCGGATGCGAATTCCATTCGAATCATGATATGACGGATATGCTGAGAGCCGAACCTCGTTTTCGCATGTGCGGGACACGCTATGTTCTGCTCGAGTTTTCATCTTCCCACGACACGGGCTACATAAGAAATCGCGCATATACTCTGATCTCCAGCGGTTTTACTCCTGTGATCGCTCACTGCGAGCGCTACAGCCCTGTGTACAGACACATTAACTTTGCCGAAGAACTCTGCGATATGGGGGCAATGCTCCAGCTGAATGCCAATTCTGTCCTTGGACTTGATGGCTTCGGTATGAAGATGTTCTGCAGGAAGATGCTGAAAAAGGGGCTGGTGAGTTTTATCGGTTCTGATGCCCACAATACGAGTGACCGAAGTACTCATATTGGAGAGTGCGCGGATTTTGTGGAGAAAAAATACGGGTCACACGCTGCCAGAAAAATTTTTATTCATAATCCGCAGCTGTTTACAGCGGATCAACTGTAAATTAGGAGGCACCAATGCCCGCGACGTATGCGCATTTGAGATTCGGCAGAGAAGTACTGGAAAAGCTGCCGGATCATATAAAACAAATCATAATGAGTGAGCCTGAACTATTTACGATTGGTCTGCAGGGACCTGATCCTTTTTATTTGATCATGTCGCCGTTCTTCGGTGTTCGGCAGAGGGTCAGGAAGAACGGTTTTGACAATCATGCGGCTTCGGGACTTCATTTTATGGTTCCTGCTTCGAGGGTGGCGGAACGGTCCGGATTTTCAGCACCCGAGATGTCATATATCTACGGTATGATCTGCCACTTTGCGCTCGATCGGGAGGCTCACGCATATATTATAGAGGAAGCCAAAAAGCCGGAGCATGTTCACGCCCAGATCGAGATGGAGTTTGACAGGCGGCTGCTTGTTCACGATGGAAAAGACCCGCTCAGCACACGGCTTACCGACGGCTTTATTCCGTCCCCGAGGAACACCGCAGTCATACTTCAATTTTATCCTGAAACAAATTACCCGGATCTTCACGCTGCTCTGGTCTCTACAGTCATTGTAAATGAGATATTTATATGCCCGGGAAAATTAAAAAGGAATATTGTGCGGCTCCTTATCAAAATGTTCAGGCTCAATAAAAACACCTGGCACCATATTATGAGTGAGCATCCGGCACCGCAGTGCGTGGAGACGAACAGAGTGATCGCCGGATTTTATAAGAGCGCGATCGATAAGGCAGTCCTTCTGTGCACGGATTTTGAAAAATGCGCCAAAGGCGAGAAGGACTGGGATGTATTATATATGTACAATTTTAAAGGTGTAAAAACAGAGTGACTAAAATCGGGACCTGGTGTACTATATGAAGCGATATATGAAGCGAGAAAGCCGTATCGCACCCTGCCTTTGCGCAGCCGTGACTATGACGGCCGTTCTGTTTACAGGATGCGGTGACAATACATATGCGGATCAGACAACATCGGCAGAGTTCTCCGAGAGGGTGAGCGCTGCCGCAATTAGTGACGGCTTCTATACGATCACGATCCCTTCTTATGTTGATCCGGAGGGAGAGGCAATGGCCCTGGACACGGAAGCCGGCACATATCGGATGGGATATGCGATGCCGCTCGCCCCTTCTGATGGGACGGCAGGCCAGCAGTTCCTGGTCATAAAGCGCGCGGACGGTATATATACGATTCAAAATGCGAACACGAATGCCAATGTAAAAATCAGGACCGGACTTTCATTTGCAGACTCGGGAACTTTGGACGGCTTTTCAGGGGGAGAGTCGGATGCTGTCGGTGTTGAGCTCTGGAAAATATCAGAGACGTCCGGCGGAGATATCATGCTGGCGCCCTATCTGCTGACAACTTCTCTTTTTGAGCAGATAACTGTCGACAGCTTCGGGAACGGTGTCGATCTTGCCCGACCATGGTTATTCATGAAGACCAAGGTCGGAGTAAATGAGGAGGACGTGACGCTTGAATATAAAGAAGCGGAATACACAGGGGAGCCGATTACACCAGGCGTGACGGTCGTCAAAGCAGGCAAGACCCTTCGCGAGAATACAGACTACGCTGTTGTCTATGAGAACAACAGGGATATAGGAACGGCCAAAGTCCGGGTCAGCGGCATCGGGGAATACGTCGGTTCCTGCGTAAGCAGCTTTGATATTGTTCCGATTGATATTGCCCGCGCCGGTAATGCAACTGTCCTTGAGTCTGAGAATGCCCGCTTTGACGAAACAGGCGAAGCGGAAACCCCGGTATTTGTCTATACCGGAAGTCCGCTTCAGCCCGGAGTAGAAGTGACATTTGACGGCAGCGTGCTGACAGAGGGAACGGATTACACGATTTCTGTGAAGAATAATATCAATCCCGGAAAAGCTGAGATTGAAGTGGCCGGCACCGGTATATACCGGGGCTGTTTCCGCAGCGAGTTCACAATCGGCGGTGTTGATACGGAAATCGATCAGACGAAGACATATACATTTGCACCTGCCTCCCACGGTACAGACCGTCTTGCGGTCAAAGACGGCGGAATAACGACCGGAACGGTGTTCAGCACGTCGTCCGCCTCAGAAGACGAGAAAGAGAAGTTCCGCTTCTTTGAGAACGAAGATGGGACATATCAGATTATAAGCAGCAGGTCCGGATTCTGCCTTGAAGATATAGCCGGGTCCGTGAGACTCGGGGAGTACAGCGGCAATCCGGGACAGAACTGGATCGTAAAAAAGAACAGCGATGATTCGTTTACGTTCGAGAATGCCCAGAGCGGTCAGGTACTTGCTGCCGGAGAGAACACGAAAGAAGAAGGAGATGGCGCAGCGGTCACAACAGTTAAGCGCGGCAGCGGTAATACTTCGGAAGAGACGCGGGATATGCATTTTTACCTTGTGGAGACGGATCCGGTAGATTCGTTCGCGGAGGGATATTATTCAGCCACATATAATGATAATGCCGCATACAGCATAGCTTACGGTACTCAGAACGGAAAGACAGGCCTGTTCATACAGAACGAAGGAGCCTACAATGTGATGTCCCTGACCTATTCCGGAGACGGATGGTACAGAGTAACGATCGGGTCGGATGATAAGGTGCTTACATCTGACAAGAGCGGCAATCTTTCCGAGACCGTATGGTCCGGCACTGACGCACAGCTCTGGCGGTTCGTCAGAAGCGACGGAGTGCCTGTTACAGCCGAAATGGCAGGTATATCGTTTGATATATCAAATAATAATATTGCGGATGACGGCACACCCGGAGCATATATCGGAAGTGGCGGATTCACCGCAAAGCTGGTAAATAAGGAAGGGATGGCTCTCACCGCGCCGGTCGATTCGATTGACAGGTCACTTAATTTTACGGCAGATGAATTTCTGCAGGCGGTTGCAAATGTATATGCATACGCCCACAACAATCACTTCAAGTACGGAAATTCAACATCGACAGTTCCGTGCGAGGATGGTATTATTTCCTGTGACCGACTGATAGCCAGGGCGGTTTATGATCTGGGACTCACCGATCAGCCGGCCGGAGGATACGGCGTTGGGCCTCTTGGAGATTATCTTGTCCGTAAAGGATTTGTCACATATACGGATCTCAGTACTGTGCAGCCGGGCGACGTTATGGTCGTCAGCGACAGTTCCGGGAAACCTGTTCATACATTTGTGGTTGTGACCTATAATCCGGGCACCGGTATGTGCACAAAATATGATTTGGGCTCCCAGTCGAGAATTGACAGTGTTCAGCCAATGCAGACGGCTCTTGACGAGTGGAGTGATAAAGATGTCGCTTACGGGGTCAGAAATCCGTATACAAAGGCTCCGGCTTACGCAGTCACAACTTCAGACGAATCTGACAGTAATTCTCAGATATGGAGATTTGAAAGGTAGGAGGTTCTTATGAATATTGGCGTGATATTTGCCGGCGGCGTCGGGTCAAGAATGCACTCGAAGGACATACCGAAACAATTTCTTGAGATTTATAATAAGCCCATTATGATCCATACTCTGGAGCATTTTGAGGCGTGCCCGGACATCGACGCGATCTGTATTGTCTGTGTCAGCGACTGGATCGATCATTTGCAGAATCTTCTATATAAATACCGCATCGAGAAAGTCAGAAAGATTATACCCGGCGGCGCAAGCGGTCAGCTCTCTATTTTCAACGGACTCTACGCAGCCGAGGAACTTGTGCTTGAAGAGGGGACGACGGGACCCCTGCTTATGGAAGCGCCGAATATCGAGGTTAACGCTGGAATAACCGGCTGCCGAGTGACGGGGAACGATGAACATATTGTTCTTATACACGACGGCGTGCGTCCTCTGATCGGACCGGACCTTCTGTCACAGAATATACGATGTGTCCGTGAAAACGGGAGCTGTATTACTGCCGGAATTGTCAAGGAGACTATTGTAGAGATCTATGATAACGGTGATATAAGGTCTGTACCGGAGAGAAGTCATTCGCGCGTGGCAAAGGCTCCACAGAGTTTTTATCTTCGGGATGTGGTCTCGGCTCACAGAAGAGCTCTGTCAGAAAAGCGGTATGACTTTATAGACACATGCACTATGATGAACCATTACGGCCGTCGCCTTACAATGATCGACGGACCTTATGAGAATATAAAAATAACTACGCCGGACGATTTTTATTCAATGCGGGCTATTCTGCAGGCCCGCGAGGATGCTCAGATTTATATTTTAGAATGATACTTAAGGAGTGGAGATGACGCACGAAGATATTTTTGTCGAAGATATGAACAGTATACTTGCCTCATGCGACGATGCGCTGCATACCCTCATGGGAAAAAGCGTTCTCGTGACCGGTGCGACCGGCCTTATCGGGAGCACACTCGTGAACGCACTCAGCGCGTTTGCCATGGCATGTATTGCCAACGGGGCAGAGCCGCCGCGCGTCTATGCCCTTGTGCGAAATGAAGCCAAGGCAGAAGCCATGTTCGCGGGGATTCCGGGAGAGATCCTTACCCTGGTCGTCTCTGACATCTCTGACGCCGGTGTTGTTTCAAAGTTCGAGGATCTCGATGTGGACTATATCGTGCATGCCGCCAGCATGACAAGCAGCAGAGCTTTTGTAAATCAGCCGGTCGACGTAATAAATACCGCAATCACCGGCACCTGCAATATGCTTGAGCTGGCAAGAATGAAGAAGTGCGATGGGTTCGTGTACACTTCGACAATGGAAGTGTACGGTACTCCGGAGACGGATGATAAGATCTTTGAGAGTTCCGCAACTGACCTTGACACGATGTCTGTGCGAAGCAGCTATCCTGAGAGCAAGAGGATGTGCGAGAGCCTCTGCGCGTCCTATGCGTCACAGTACGGCGTTCCGGCCAAGGTGCTGAGGCTTACCCAGACTTTCGGTCCGGGGGTCCGCTACGACGACGGTCGGGTATTTGCCGAATTTGCGCGGTGCGCGATTGAGAAGAGAGACATTGTGCTGCATACAAAGGGCGAGACCTGCCGGAGTTATCTCTATACGGCAGACGCTGCCGCGGCTATTTTGACCGTTCTCGCATTCGGTGAAGTGGGAGAGGCCTACAATGCGGCCAATGAAGCGACTTACTGTTCAATCTATGAGATGGCTCAGATGGTGGCAAATGAATGCGCGTCCGGGGATATCACTGTTCGCGTTGAAGTGGAAGATACATCAAAATACGGCTATGCGCCGGTCCTGCACATGAATCTGGATACATTCAAGCTGCGCTCTCTCGGATGGGAGGCGGCAGTAGGACTTAAAGAACAGTTTGACAGAATGATCTGCTGCATGTAATTGGGGGCATATGGGACTTAACAAGGAAAGCAGAACGATCAACGCTTCAAAGAACGCTTCGTCTGCGTTTATTAACAAATTTGCGATCTTGCTGCTCGCGTTTGTGAGCCGGAGATTCTTCATTAAGTATATCGGTGTCCACTATCTCGGCATAAATGGGCTTTTTGCGAATATTCTGACCCTGCTTTCCATGGCGGATCTGGGACTGGGGACAGCGATGAATGTCAGCCTGTACAAACCGATTGCCGAGGGAGACACGAGGAAAATATCGGCTCTGCTCAACTATTTTCGCAAGATATACTATGTAATCGCTGCCGCGGTCATGGGTATCGGTATGTGCCTGATCCCGTTCCTTAAGTATATTGTGAACATGGATCAGAATATTCCGCATCTATACCTCTACTATGTTCTCTTTGTCACAAAGAGCGCGGTATCGTATCTCTTTGTTTATAAATCGTCGATCATCAAGGCGGATCAGCGGCAGTACACGGTCAACAGCGTTGACGTTTATGTCAATATTATCAAGGTGATTCTTGAGATTATTGCTATCTGTCTTTTCCGAAATTACCTTGTTTATCTTCTTCTTGAAGTCGGCGCAGTTGTTGCCCACAATCTTGCCATATCCTATATAGCTGACAAGAACTATCCGTTCATCGCGGATAAGGCAGAGATAAAGCCGGAGGAGAAGAAGGGGATTTTTACGGATGTATCGTCCATTTTCCTTTATAAGATTGCTTACAGCCTTCTGAACGGTACGGACAATGTGCTGATGAGTATGATCGTCGGCACCGTTTCCGTAGGTCTGTATTCGAACTACCTCACGATCACCACTAACCTTGAGCAGTTTATCGCAATGCTGTTTACTTCGCTGACTGCCGGCATAGGCAACCTTGTCGCGACGGAGTCGCCAGAGCACCGCTATGACACCTACAAGGCTATGCAGATGGTGAGCTTCTGGATCTGTGGCATAGTCTCGGTATGTCTCCTGTATCTTATGCAGGATTTTATTGTGATCTGGGTAGGCAGGGATCTTCTCCTTGATGACCTTACCCTTATCGCCATTGTTCTCAATGTGTTTTTCTCTACCTGCATGCGGCCGGTCTGGACTTTCCGCGAGGGTACGGGTATGTACAAACAGATTCGCTACATTATGTTTGCCACCGCGATACTCAACCTGATTCTGTCTGTTGTGCTCGGAAAAATTCTTGGGGTCAGCGGCATCCTTTTTGCTACGTCGATTTCCAAGCTGTGTACGTATTTCTGGTATGAGCCGAATATCCTGTTCAGAGATTTCTTTCATAAACCGGTCGGGCTTTACTACAGGGAATATCTGTTGAACACCGTACTTCTTGTTTTCTGTATAGCTGTGTGCTGGGTTCCGGCTCGCTTTATTCCGGGTACAAATATCGTCTTCTGGCTTATTAAAGCTGTTATAATAAGCTCTATTGTGTGTGTATTCTACTACATCCGCTACAGAAGGGCTCCTGAATTTGCAAATATAAAGAACAAGGCTGCCGGCCTCTCAAGAAAAATCACCGGTAAATTCAGGAAATGACGCGACGAAGGGGGAGGCACTGAATTGAGCAGGATCATATATTAGCGGAGAACATACTTCGATAAGATAAATCTCCCCGTAAGATGGATTGTATGTTATAATATAACACTGAACTTTTTCGAATACGGATCCGGATGTTGAAATGGCGTCCGTAATCCAGTGGTAAAGAAAGGTGCGATTGTTTTGTATAAAAAGAAGTCACCAAGCTGGCTAAAGCATGCAGATTTCCTGATTTTGGATATCATAGTTGTCATAGTCACTTTTTTTCTTGCGTTCAGGATCAGACACGGACTGAGCGGACGACATTTGATCGAAATGTATAAGACCGGGGCATTTGTTGTCGCCCTGTCCGATCTGCTCGGTGCCCTGATATTTGAAAATCATAAAAATATCCTGAAAAGAGGGTACGGCAAGGAACTCCTGGCCGTTATAAAGATGGTCATCATCGATGTGATCGGTCTTCTTTTCTACTTTTTTTTCTGGAAGATCGGAAACAGATTTTCCAGATCTATTATAGGCTATTTCTTTATCATCGCAATTATTGCAATGTTCATTGAAAGGGCGGTATGGAAGAAGGCTCTGATCTACATAAGGAACTGGCAGCCGTATCAGAAGCGGCATATGCTCCTTGTGACTACATATGATGCAGCGGAAGCGGTCATTGATAAAATTCGGAAGAATTCTTTTGGCGAGATCGAGATAATCGGCCTGGTCATTGACGGTGAAGATGTTCCTCTGGGGACGAGGATCAATGATATCGTGGTCGTGGCGACTCTTGCCAATGTAGCTGATTATATGCAGACACTCTGGATCGATGAAGTCATGATACATCTGCCTGGCGGCATGCCTATCCCGAGGGATGTGATCCGGGTGTGCGAGATGATGGGCATTACGACCCATATAAATCTTGACTGCATTTCTGAAACGGACTGTATGCGGACGATAGATAAGGTCGGAGGCATTCAGGTCCTGACGGAGAGCATCCGTCTGGCATCCGGAAAGCAGATGTTCGCAAAGAGATTTCTCGATATTCTCGGGGCTCTTGTCGGTCTTGTTTTTACCGTGATATTGACAATTGTAGTCGGGCCGATCATTTATTTTTCGGATCCGGGTCCGATTTTCTTTTCGCAGAGCCGGGTCGGCATGAACGGAAGGAAGTTCAGAATATATAAGTTCCGCAGCATGTACCAGGATGCCGAAGAAAGAAAGAAAGAGCTCATGGAAAAGAACGAGATGCAGGGACTCATGTTCAAGATGGAATCGGATCCAAGAATTATAGGAAGCGGTCCTGACGGGACAAAGCACGGTATCGGCTGGGTCATACGAACAACGTCGATCGATGAGTTCCCTCAATTCTGGAATGTTCTCAAAGGCGAAATGAGCCTTGTGGGAACCAGACCTCCGACATCGGATGAGTGGGAACAGTATGAAGCTCATCACCGCGCGAGAATGTCCATACGACCTGGCCTTACCGGTCTGTGGCAGGTCAGCGGACGGAGTGATATCACTGACTTTGAGGAAGTAATTGCTCTGGACATGCAATATATCAACAGCTGGACGATCTATGAGGATATAAAAATCATTCTGAAAACAGTTGGCCTGATTTTTTCCGGCGGCGGTGCAAAGTAAACGGATGTCTGCCTTGGGCAGTTTTAGAGATTTTCTGATGAGGTATATATGGCAATAAGAGAATCTATAGGAAATTCTGAGTTCAGTACAAAGCACGAACATGGGTATGATTCTCTGTGGAAGTGGATCGGGAAAAATTTTTTCAGCATTTTCCTCAGTGCGGTCATATTCTTTCTGGCGGCTTTACTGGCAGCCATGACACTTTTCCCAACGCTGTACGTCTCAGATGCGAAAGTATATGTGGCAGCTGAGAGGGGGAATACGAAAGTCAGCGCCGCTGCAGTCGGAGAAGTACTGGAGAATAACGGTCCGTACACAATTCTTGAAGGACTTGACGGGTTCGAATCGATCCCGTCCACGATTCGCCTGAGAATAGATTCTGACCTGGGAGAAGGGACCGTAAAGATACGATCCGCGTCAGCGAATCCCTACAGCGCGTTTGATGCGGTTTCCCGGGCTATCGATGCAGCTTATCGTTACCTGGAGGATAACAATGCTTCCTCCGCTATGCGCATTGTAAAATATCCTGAGATCGCAAAGGGAGTATCACGCCTCGGCCTGCTTCTTCCGGCAATCTGCGGCGCTGCTGCAGGCTTTCTTCTGGCGATGATCCTGGCGATACTTAGCTATGGAAGCTACAAGAGCAGGTATATTACTGAAAAGAGAAAGAAAGAACAGGAGGCAGCTTCTGCTTACGCGGCTTTTGCCCCTGATGAGGGCAGAGTCAGTCGGACCAGAGCGGAGATTTTAAGGCAGGATGACCTGCTGAGGTCTCTTGATGAGCGCGCCGAGAAGGTAGACCCTGCGAAAGCAGGTGAGAACATACGCAAGATCATGTCTGCAAAAGATCCGGATGATGAGAGCGGTAGAATAACTATACCGGCATATGCTGAAGACCCGGAAGACAGATTCGACAGTGATGATGCTGTAAACTTTCTCTCTTTTAAGCATAATCGCGGGTATGCCGCTGCTGAGGATGAATTTGATGACGAGACAGAGGAGGAGGATCTGGCTAAATTGTTCAGCGACTCTGATCGGGCTTCGAATGAGTCTGTCGGTGCGAAGGGAGGTGCGTGATCATGGAATATGTTAGAAGGCATCTTATCGTTATCCTGCAGCTTGTTTTGACGGTGATACTTATACTGGGAATCGCGTTCAAAGTTTTTTCGGGTGATCACCGGGGACCGGAGATCGTCTTGCCGGACGGAGATATAGTCCTTACGGAGAGCACGACTGATACCCAGCTTTTTGAAGGCGTTACAGCATCTGACGAGAGCGATGGAGATGTTTCCGATACAATAAGGCTCGAGAGTGTGACAAAGGTTTCCGACAATCTTGTGCTGCTTGTCTATGCGGCTAAAGACCGGAGCAATAATGTATCGACTGCGACAAGGGCTCTTATGACCAACGGCACTTTTAAGTATAAAGGCATGATCGAGGCGGGAAGCAGTGAGCATGCTGCTGCAGAGGTCGTCGAATCTGACAACTCGTATCCTTCTGAATCAGGTCTTGCCGCATCTTCGGAAGCGGTGATGCCGGCTGAGTCATCTCTGCCGTCAGAAGCAGAATCGTCCTATGAGTCTTCGCTGTCGGTTGTTCCGGATACTGAATCGATTCCGAAGGATGAATCTGAGGTTCCTGAATCTTCTGTGGTGGAGTCACTCCCGCAGGAAACAGAGAGTACAGATGAAGCGACGGATAGTACTGAATCTGAAGAGAGTACATCTTTCGTTTATGACTCGGAGATAAGTACAGAAGACAACTACGACGTGAAG
>ODAI014457324.1_pt1 | contig 11929 bp, 5 predicted proteins | sample 1539321 | NCBI WGS metagenome assembly ODAI01 (sample SAMN02144231, study PRJEB22623) | gut metagenome | biome: sheep rumen | host: Ovis aries | place: New Zealand
ACCCGCAGTATTGCGCCAACTACGGCGGCTACATGGGCATCGACAACTGGTATGCCATGGGGCAGCTCTATGCCTACCTCGCTGCCAAGTTCGGACTCCACATCAAGTTGGGCAAGCTCATCGACGAGCACGTCGACCTGGTAGACGCCGGCATCGGCGGGCTGTTCAAGCTGGGACTGCCACGGCCCACATGGATTGAGGGACAGGCACGCGTGAAGGTGAGCCTCCTGGGCGGACTGGTGAAGGTCGACAAGGGCTTCAACTTCTCGGCAGGCAGCAAGTGTGTGCCCTTCAAGGGCAATGCCCTCGACGACTTTGCACTCTTTGGCGACTTTACCGTGGCCGACGACGACGTCAATGAAGGCTGGAAGAAAGAGAACGCCGTCAGCGTCAAGGATGCCAAGAACATCCAGTTCAGCACCTACGCCAACCTCGGCGAGCGCTACCGACTCTACGACCCCACCACGGGCGGTGAGCTCAGCGAAGAGACGGGCTACAGCGAGGATCAGATGAGCCTCTATGCCTCGCGCACCTACATCTTCGACATCAACAAAGCCCGCGTCTTGGAGGAGAACAAAAATGCGAATTATAACATAAGCCTCGGAGCAAGACTCTACGAAATACCATTGGATGCCGACATCATTGTCGACCAAAAAACTTACAATTACTATAAAAATGGAACATTTACTGGCAATGGCTTCAAAGGTGTCGTAAAGCCCAATGACGACAATTTCTTGAAATATTTATATAAAAACGACAAAGGCGGTTTGTATTCTTGGAACAATGCCATCATGAGCCGCTGGATGAAAAATCAGAATCTGGACTGTCAGGAGAAAGAAATGAATGAAGATGACTTTGAAGGGGATGAGGCATTATGGAATGTGAGATACTGGAAAGGCTATAACTTAAAGCGCGAATCGGAAAGAGAGACATGGCATGATCACTATGATGGTGTGGAAGAAATGATTAAGCCCTTCCTCGTTGCAGACACTATGCAATACCAGATAATGCCTGGGTTTTATTTACCTCTCCTGGTTCCTGGCGGTGTGACCATCAAGGAAAGCACCGGGCGTAATTTCCACCTGACGCTGTCTAACCTTAAGCCAGGCAAGCTTTATATCCTGGAACTGAACGGCCAGGCCTTCGAGGTGCTCAACGGCAAGCGTGTGTGGACGAAAATGACAGTGACGACCAAAAAGAAGGGCAAAGAAAAGATGCGCGAGGAATACGTGCGCTGGGAGCAGAAGCGCCTGGTGTTCTTCCGCACGAAGACCGAGGCGGAGGAGCAGGAAGCTATCCCCAACAACCCAACCGACATCCAGCCATACGTGGCACTGGCCTACCCCTCGGCACCTGGCAACAAGCTCTTCCAGACCAAGGCAGAAGGAGAGAAGAACAGGGCCAACATCGTAGACATCAAGCGTCCCACCATCGCCTTGAACACCGACATACGCTCGAAATTCAGCGGAAAGTTGGAATGGGTACTGCAGGGATACTATTCCTCCAGATTCGGTTCGGGAACCATCAAAAAACAAACGATAAATAACCAATTCGTTCCACAAAACGGCTGCGTAAATATGCAACCAGAGAAAGATTTCGACCTGTCATCATTGCAAAGCACATATCCAGAAAACGATGACTTCCAAATCATGCTGAAACACACCTATCCCGTCTACAAGGGAAGGGCCAAGGTGGCTGCAACGGGTGAGCCATTTGAAGACATGGCACAAAGATATATGCTAATGTACGGAGAGTCTGCCTTCTACAATCTGGTAATTAATCACTTCAATTCTATTGTCAACAGCAATGAAAAAGTTGATACAAGTGGAATGTCGGATCAAGATAAGTATTATCTTGCTGGTATGATGATCATTCTTGCAAGTCTCGGTGATGGAGAAAGCTTTTTTAACGGCCTTCAAGCAAAAATGTCCACATCCATGGGTGTTCAACTTGTGGAAAAAGACATCTACGAAGACACCACCGTCATTCTCGCCAACATGTGGTTCAAGGGTGTGGCCGAAGCTTCCTGGCATTTTGGCAACCAAGGACTTCTGCCTTACGAAAAGCAGTTTGTGGGCATCCGCCCGTTCAACACGCCAGAATTTACCTTTGGCGGCTGGAACCCTGACGATGACTACACCACAGGCAACAAAAAAGAAGAGAACGGACAGCCGATGAGAATTGCCGACCCCTACCTCTATTTCGCCTACCTGTCGAAACATGTGTTCATCGGCGACGTGGCACTCGACAAATACGATTTCGACGATGTGAAAGTGCCACACTCCAGCGAATCGCTCACCTTCAGCTTCAATGGCCACGGCATCTCAGGCTCGCTCATCCCAGGCAGCAAATACCGCGACAAACGCATGTCAACGCTACGCGGAGAGATGTACGACACCTGGAGGAAAGCCTGGTACTATAAAAACAACACCAACTACTCTGACTTGGTCTATCCGCTGCCCCTGTATCCGGACGAAGACTGGGGACTGACAAGCAACAACCAGACGTTCATCTCGCAACGATACAATAAGTTCACCAACTGGGATGTCAATTATGTTGGCTCGGCCGTCAGTCGGAGCGATAAGACAAAGGACGGCAAAGGCGGCAAATACCTGGCTCAGCAGTTCACCGCACCTTACTACATCGCCGAGACATTGAGCAGACAAATGGGAAAGATTGCCACCCAGATTTATAATATCTACAAATCATCTTCCGACAACAAGACAGTGAACAAGGCTATGATTGCCTGGCAGAATCTGCATCGCGGTCAATATCTGTCGGTGAGCAGTTGCGGATTTGAGGTGAAAGTGCCCTACTATCAGTTCCCGCTCATCTTCGGCGACTGTCTCAGCGGCGACCGCACGTTCAGCAAGTCCATCAAGGACAATGCCGACAACCTCATCACCAAGTTCAGAAACGACAGGAAGACGTCCAACCTGTACTTCTTCCGCCTGATGGGAGGAACGCCATTAGACAAATACGATAAGAAGAATTATCCCTACATCTACAATTCCTCTGGCAATGTAACACAAGATTTATTCAGTGCTTCCGCAGCATTAAAAACAGTAAAGAAATTCGACTACCTGGCCTATCGCGTCAACAGCTACGACCTGTCAACCAATCGGTATGAGTACAATACCGGCATTGGCAATAATGGCACGTACGCTGGGACATATCCCAATACTGACGTGAGCGTCACGCTTGTCGACAATAACAACAACAATACTAATGGTTACTACATCAATATGGAGTATGCCATGCGCACGTTGGGCCAACCGGATGTCTACATCAACGGGGTTCCCAATCTGAATTGGGGCGATGGCAACAGTGCCATAGTGACCTCTACCGCAGTGTCCAACCTCTCCCGATGGATGCAGGACAACGTGCCCGACCTCTATGCCATCTATAAGGAAAGTAACAATGCCAACAAGATCAAGATGCTGCAGGAATGGGCCAAGGCAAACGACCCGACGCTGGGCAAGGAGAACAAGGCCCTACACGATATCATGTTATGGGACGAAAATGCGGTTTCTTATTATAAAGCACAAAACCAGATTAATCTGATATATGGCATGCCTGCTACTTACCCCGAATCGGAACCCAAATTCCCCAACACGCTCTTCAAAGACATCATCTCACATAAATATGGAATTATATGGTAAGCAATAAGAATATCCTCGTTGTTGGGGCCATGCTGCTCATGAGCGGCTCCACGGCCATGGCCCAGTCTACTGACAGCATTGCCAGCCCAGACATCCTGACGGTAGCCGACAGTACCCAGCATCGTCAGCTGGTCGACGCCGACACCATCATCTACCAGGAGCCATCCATCATCACCACGAAGATTCGCGCCCTGGCCCGCGCCTATGGCGACAGCATCGCGCTGCGGTGGGTGCCCGAAGACTACGTGTCATGGCGCTACCTCTGCCAGACGGGCGTCAACATCCTTCGCACGGAGAGCAACGCCGAGACCTTTGCCATCGACACGCTGGCCTATGCGCTGAAGCCCCTCAGCGAGGAGGCGTTCAGGGCGAAGTATGCGCCCAACGATAGCAACGCGCTGGTGGCTCAGGGCATCCTCTATGGCGAGGGTCGCCTGGGTGCCAACCAGACCGAGAACTTCCCTGGCTCCATGGGGGCTTCGATGGAATACAACAACGAGCAGGATCTCTCATTTGCCTTCGCCATGCTCGTGGCCGAATGGCGCCCCGACCTGGCCCGCGACATGGCCGTGGGCTTCCTCGACCGCACCGCGCAGCCCGGCAAGATGTACGACTACTACATCCAGCCCACGCAGTGGGACACCGACGGCCGCCTCATCTTCGAGCCTGGTGTGGCTGAGCGCGTGAGAAACCATGAATACACGCCCGACATCTTCGACCCTCGGATGGTAGACTCCATCTCCAGTCCGCGCCGCCACGTGCTGGGCTGGTGGGACGACAAGTACTCCACTTATGACATCTATCGGCGTCACGTGAGCGATGCCGATGGCAATCCCGTTGACGGGGCGTGGAAGCGCATCAACCAGAAGCCCTATCTCTCCATCATCGAGCTGCCAGAGGGCGACGACTACAAAGCCTACTCCGACTCCGTGCCCAGCTTCGGCGTCTACGAATACTTTGTTGTGGGCCACGACCCCTTCGGCACCGCCAACCCATCGCTCCACCATCTCAAGGTGAACGTCTACGACAACGAGCCGCCATCGGCACCACAGCTGAAGGGTATCGTCATCGACTACCCCGACGACGACATCCGCGGACGAACGCGGGCACACATCATCTGGGAGAAGGACACGATAGAGGGCGACCTACAGGGCTACGTGGTCAGATACTACAACGCCAAAATCAGCGGCGAGACTTGGATAGAGCTGAACGACAAGATGATTCCCCCGACGGACACGATGTTTGTGGCCGACGTCACCGGCCTGCGCACGGGCATGCTGCAGGTGGCGGCCTACGACCTGTCGGGCAACGAGGCCACGTCGTTTTCGCAGCTCATCGAGCTACACGACTTCAAGGCTCCCGCCCCCCCTGACTCACTAACGGCACAGGTGGTGGTGCCACAACTGACACCGCTCTACAAGAAAGAGATGAAGCATGCCTACGTCATCCTACGCTGGAAGCCCAACCCTGCCGACGACGACATCATGCACTACGACATCGCCTTCGCCAACGACACCACCCACGCCTTCCAGCGACTCAACGAGCAGTCCATCAACGCACAGTGGTTCATCGACTCGCTGGCCCTCGACGCCAACCAGAAATACATCTACTACAAGGTGCGCGCCACCGACTATTCAACCAACGAGGGCGAGTGGAGCCCCTGGATTCAGGTGAAGCGCCCCCACCTCACACCGCCCACACCGCCCCACTTGGAACGCTCGAACAACAGCGACGAGGAGGGCATCCACATGGAGTGGGTGATAGGAACTGATGCCGACATGGAGTATCACAAAGCCTTCCGCCGCCGTGGCGAGGTGGGCGAATGGGAGCTGATAGGCCGCTACGACCACGACTCGCTGACGGCCCACAGCTACACCATCGTCATCGACGACCGGCCAGAGTTCGACCGCCAGCAGCGCTACTACTACTACGTGGAGTCGTTCAACTCGTCGCCCTTCACCTCGAAGAGCCTCGCCGTGAGCTTCCTCTTCCAGGGCCCGAAGATATGGGACGTCAGCCTGAAGCTCATCGGCGACTACGACGAGAAGACGAAGCAGACGCGGCTGGTGTGGGACACGGGCAAGCTGCCATTCGATGCCCCCTACTACTACTGCATCTACCGGCGAGCCGCTGGCGAGGAGCGCTATGAATACATGGGCAACGTGCCGGCTGACACGCTGGAGTTCACCGACCAGCGCCTGAATCCGGGCGAGCAGGCTGAGTACTATGTGATGATACAGTGGCGCGACGGACGGCAGAGCACACTGTCGAACACCATCACCGTGAAGAGAAGTGAAAAGTGAATATAATCTGCTTCCGCTGAAAAAACGCAAAAGGATATGAAAAAGAGAATGTTTTGGCTTCAGAAGCGCTGGGCATCGTCACTCAGTCTGATAGCGATAAGTGCATTGTTAACCGCCTGCGGCGAATACTGGGACGGCGGCGCCCCCGTGGCTACCCGCAAGATGACGCTGGGGCGCAGGGTGGTGAACCTGGTGGTGGGCGACCGCTACGAGATACCTGTCATCTTCGAGCCCGACACGCTCTCAAACCGCTCGGTGTGGTGGCAGACGGAGAACAGCCGGATTGCCGTCATGGAGGAGAACACCGTCGTAGCCCTCAGCGAGGGCCTGACGCTGGCCTACGCCCTGAGCGTCAGCGACCACCAGACGGACTCATGTTGGGTGAACGTGCTGCCGCCCATGTTTATCAACCCGAGGCAATACCCCTACGACATGGTTATCTATGCCGATGTTGACATCCACGGCCACCACTACACGGCCGAGGATGAGGGCTCACTCATCGTCGGAGCTTTCATCCACGACGAGCTGCGGGGCATCGGCAAGATGCGGCAGTGGGACGGTAAGGACTACATGGAGATACGCATCTGGAACGACGACATCGACGTTTATGACATCGCTGAGTTAAGATGCTACTACATGGGAAAGGGACTCACAGAGGTGTTCCCAGAATACTTCCCCTTTGACGGCAATGCCCATGGCACGCTGTCGGATCAGGTTAAGCTATATCTCGACGACAATGCGCTGGAATACTTCCCCTGGGACGACATTGACAGGCCAGCCGAGCCTTCGGATACCATCATCATCGACGATTAATCAAAATAACACTCTGTTTGTTTATGAAAACCAACAAATCGCTTTTGGCACTCCTGGCATCGTTGACGCTGGCGTCGTGCAACCTCTTTATTGAAGATGAAGAAGACGATCTGAGCAGGGGCATCGACCTGAACAAAAAGACGGTCTACACAGGCGACGGATGGTCAGAGCCCGTCACCGAAGTGGGCGACTGCTACAATATCACCTATCAGTATCAGGACAACGTCAAGTTACTGACTGAAGAGATCCAAAGCTACATCGTGTCGTTTGAAGTCGATGCATTGTATGGAGCACTTGGCATCATCGACTTCCGCGAGGACACGCCTGAGCAGTTCCTGCCCCGCATCGGCGAGATGGTGACTAGCCGCAATACGAAACTGATGCCCGACGGACTGGGTGCAGAGGTGATATGGGCAGGTTTTATCGATGGAGTCTATCGTGTCTGCACATGCGCCGTGACGCTCGACAAGATTTTCAAGAAGCTTGACGGCGAGTATGACCTCAGCCTTGCCGACATCGGCGACGTGGAGGCTAACCCCAGTATAGAATCAAACAACGCCACAACCCGTGCTGACGATGGAGAAGACATTTTTACCGTGGAGACCGACGGTGTCAAGCTGCATGAAGAAAAAGGTGATGACGGAAAGTATTTCCAGTTCAAACTTCCGATGAAGGCCAAGATATCAACCATCAAACTGCCTGAAGATAAAAACGAAGACACAAAATGGAAAACAGTCCATGTCGTTGACAAAAACGGACAAGTACACATGGCCGATGAAGAAAGCCGATACACAGATGTAGTAAAACGCGGCGGGACGGGTTATCTGGAGATTCTCCCCACAGAAAGCTTCATGAAGCACAGGCTGAGAGTGAAGGTGTATCTTCTTGACGGCTCCGTGTGCCCTATCCTGGAAGTAAAGGATACGGTAGTAACCGATGCAACCCTGCACGTCAAGAATGGATTTGAAATCAGTAAATCGTGGAGCCGGACTGACGTCTTTCCTCAACTGAAGTTACAAGGAATTCTTAGTCTGAAACTTCTCATTGGCGCTTCCGTAGGCATAAGTGCTGGCATATTCGCAGATTGTTCCGTTAACGTCAAGGACAGCAGCTACGTGAACACCAAGATAGACATGATAGGGGCTTCAAAGTACTTCAACCCAGTATCCATATTACAAGCAATGGCCACCGATGCATTCAAAGAGGAAGCTCTTTCCGAGGCCATCAAGGAGGCCGAGGCTAAGAACTACAGCAGGAGGTGGAGGGTTGATGGCAGCGTTGAGGGTAATATCAGCTTCAACGTCAAACTTTCTGTCGGAGGTGCAATATGGACAGAAAAGATTTCGGTCAGCGTTTTTGCCAACAACACGTTGCAAGCCATTCTCAAGTCCCCAAGCATGTTCAAGGACATCAATGGATCGGCGTGGGGACTGAGCATTTCCAAGAAGCCAGGATTTGAGCTGAAGGACAAAATAGACGTCGGCGTGTCACTTGGCTTAACGCTCAATATTTACGAGGTCATCAAAGGCATCCAGCAAGATGCCATCTCCATAGGCAAGTCCTTCTACAGCGATTTTTATAAAACTCTCATGATAGAAATCGCAACAATAGCGAATGATTATGGTCTTAATGACATTCATCACCAATCACTTATGTCTGCTGCAGAAGCAGAACGGTTTTGGGAATGTATGGAAAAAACACTAAAAAAACAGACCACTACAGTTGAAGACATATTAAAAGAGAAGAATCTGGATTTCAATAAAGATTTCACTTTGAAGACCTGGCATATACCTATTTTTAATCTTCCTTGGTTCCCATCGGTTAACTTCAAAAAGTACAGACAAAGACCTGTGAGCTTCAGTGAAAGCGGCGACACCTGGGAATTTCAGTGGAAATACAATGAATTAGGCCTTCTGGCTTGGGCTGGTTTCCGACCACTCCTGCCCTGCATATACATTGACGGTGGCAAAGATGACAAAGCCACGGGGCTCTATTTTCCCAAGGACCACCCAGTCATCAACGACGAGACCGAGATAGAAAATGTCAACGTGACCGTCAAGGTATCGCAGCTGACACCCGACAAGACCTACCAGGCCTACCCCGCCCTAGCGCTCAGATTTAGCGACGATGAACCTTTTATGTTTGACACTCCACAGACCGTCACGTCAAAATCGGTTGATGTCACCCTCAAATCGGTTGACGTCACGCCCTATTATCCTAGCGACCCTTCATTGGCGGATGCGGGGTATCACGGTTTTGAAATCACTGGCCACGTCTCGGTGCGGGGAGCTGCAAAAGTCTGCAGGTGGGGATTATTCTTCCGGCCTTTTGAGAATGCTGAAATGGTACAGAGTGACTTTCGGAATAGCAAAGTGACAGAGACCAACGACCAGCCTGTGACTTTCTACGTGTTGACAAAGAAGAAGGTTATCGATACCACCATGCATGGGGACTATGTACTATGGAAAACAAAAGAGGACGGTGAAAGGGAGGCTTCTGATGTCCTGCAGATGAACACGCTCCGCATCTATGGAGAATGGACCGATGGATTCGACTTTAGCGACAGCCGCCAGCGCGTTCCCCGGGGAAAGACAACAGCCGCATGGCCAGAGAAAGTGAGGAAAAAGATGGACGACATCATCAAGAACCGCCCGTTCTACGATACATCGACCATCGTCATTGCTGGAGACTAAAAGCCACGCCTCATCGAAGGCTGAAGGTAAACTCAGGAGTATCAGCAGAGTTGGTGGTAAGGCAGTCCAAAGACATCGGCCACGGCCTTGAAGGTCACCTTACCCTCAACAATGTTGAGTCCCTTTGCCAGTGACGAGTTGTCCCTGCAGGCCTGCTGCCAGCCTTTGTCGGCCAATGCCACGGCATAGCGCAGGGTGGCGTTGGTGAGCGCCATCGTCGAGGTGTTGGGCACGGCTCCTGGGATATTGGCCACACAGTAGTGCACAATACCGTCTTCGATGTAGACGGGGTCGCTGTGAGTCGTGGGATGCGATGTCTCGAAGCAGCCGCCCTGGTCGATGGCCACGTCGACGAGCACCGTTCCGGGCTCCATCAGTTTCAGCATCTCCTTGGTGATGAGGTGCGGAGTCTTATCGCCCGGCACGAGTACGCTGCCCACCACAATGTCGACCATTGGCAACTGCTTGCGGATGTTGTGCTCCGACGAGTAGAGGGTGTGCACGTTGGCAGGCGTCTCAATGTCGAGCTGACGCAGACGGGGCAGGGATATTAGTGTTGCCATGTTGCTACATTAAAAATTAGTTTATGATAGGCAGCACCTTGGCGCAATATATTAGGGGCAAAAAATTTGCAGGAAATTTGCAGGATTTTTTGGGCCGAAATGTGCAAAAATGTTGCAAAATGTGCCAAATTGTGCACTGCCGACGTTTTTTTTAATGTCCTGCAAAAACAAAGATTTTGATTATAAAATACTGACCTACAGCATATTAGAAGCGGAGAGAGCGAGATTCGAACTCGCGAACCGGTTTTGCCGGTCACACGCTTTCCAGGCGTGCCTCTTCAGCCACTCGAGCATCTCTCCTTGCGCTAAGCGGGTGCAAAATTAGTCTTTTTATTTGGTAAAACGCTAAAAAGGACGCGTTTTTTAATTTTCTTTATAATTTCACGCCGAAAACGCGCTCCACATTCTGGTTGGTGGCGGTGCAGATGGCGTCGGGGCTGACCTGATAGGCCTCGGCCAGGCGGGCTATGACCTGGGCCACGAAGGCGCTCTCGTTGCGCTGGCCGCGATGGGGCACGGGGGCCATATAGGGGGCGTCGGTCTCAAGCACCAGCCGACTGAGGGGCACCGCCTGAGGTAGCACCTGGGGCAGGGGGCTCTTCTTGAAGGTGAGCACGCCGCCAACGCCCAGCACGAAGCGGGGAAACTGCAGCAGCTCGGCGGCCTCGTGCTCGTTGCCCGTGAAGCAGTGAAACACACCGCCAGGCAGCTCCTGCTCGTAGTGGCGCAGCAGACGCACCATCTCGTTCTGGGCCTTCCGGCAGTGGATCATCAGGGGCAACTGCGTCTCTATGGACCACTGCACCTGCTGCTCGAAGGCGGCAAACTGCTCGCGCTCGTACTCGCGGCTCCAGTAATAGTCGAGCCCCACCTCGCCAATGGCCACCAGGGGCGTGGGGCTGGACGCCAGGAGGGGCTTGAGCTGGCTGAGCTGCTCGGGCCAGTCGGCGCGCACCTCCTCGGGGTGGAGGCCCGCCATGGGGAAGAGGTAGCCCGGGTGGCGGCGGCACAGCTGGAGGATGCTGCGCGTGGTGGCCAGGTCTATGGCTGGCAGGAAGATGGCCTTGCAGCCTGCCTCTTGTGCCCGCTGTATGACTTCTTCCCTATCCTGGGCAAACGCTTCGTCGTCCAAATGGGCATGTGTGTCTACAAAGCTTATCATCACTCGCTCTTGTTTGAATCCTGAATACCTCTCAACTCTTAATTCTTAACTCTTAACTCTTAATTCTTAACTCATCAGTATTGCCGGTTCATCATTTCGGCGGTGTAGCGCCTCAGCTGGTCCTTGCGGCTGGACTCCACGCTGACCTGCTCAAGCAGGGCTTTGCCCCGCTGGAAGTAGAAATGGATTTTTTCCTCGCAGAGCTGGCGGATGCCTATCTCGTCGTAGAGGCGGGTGACGGCGGCTATCTTCTCCTGGCGGTCGAAGTCCTTGGCCTCTATCCACTTCATCAGCTCGGCGCGCTGGCCGGCATTGGCGCGGTTCACGGCATTAATGAGCATATAGGTCTTTTTGTTTGAGAGGATGTCGCCGCCAATGGCCTTGCCAAAGACCTTCGGGTCGCCATAGACGTCGAGCAGGTCGTCCTGCAGCTGGAAGGCGAGTCCTATCTGCTCGCCGAACCTGTAGAGCAGGTCGGCATCCTGCTCAGAGGCGTCGCCCATGATGGCCCCGATCTTCAGGGCACAGGCCAGCAACACGCTGGGCTTCAGGCGTATCATCTCGATATACTCGTCTTCGGGGTCGTCGTTGCGGGTCTTGAAGGCCATTGCATAATGCTGTCCCTCGCCTATCTCCAGAGCGGTCTCGGTGAACAGGGCCATCACCTGGGGCAGGTGGCGGGGGTCGCACTGGAGCATGCGCTGATAGGCCAGCACCAGCATGGAGTCGCCCG
>ODAI010124706.1_pt1 | contig 11928 bp, 10 predicted proteins | sample 1539321 | NCBI WGS metagenome assembly ODAI01 (sample SAMN02144231, study PRJEB22623) | gut metagenome | biome: sheep rumen | host: Ovis aries | place: New Zealand
CGAAAAAAAGCGCTGCGCCCTCGCCGCAGTCCTGGCCATGGAGCCGCAGGTCCTGATCATGGACGAGCCCCTGGGCGGACTGGACGAAGAGGGACAGCGCTGGATCTCCGACTGTATACACTCCCTGAAAAGAGAGGACAGAATGATTATCCTGGCAACACACAATCGCTCTCTTGCGGACAGCCTGGCTGACCGATTTCTGACCATGAACCGGAATCACGAACTGTCGGCTGCAAGAGATCCTCATTTAGGAAAATCTTGTCAATATTGAAAACAAAGTCTCTGCACGCATACCTTTTATGTAGTTAGATACATTCAGATCAGAAAGCAGCTCGAGCAATGATTCGTCCAGCCTGCATCCGATCATCCGTCTTTCCAGTATACCTATATCTTCACTGCCGAAAAAATCTCCAGTGAGAACGATCCGCTCAATTCGCTGCTCTTTGATGTCCATATCCACAGTAAGTACACCTGCATCTGTACGATACTGTCTGTGAACAGCACAGCGGGGATTCTGTCTGCAGATCCAGCCGGGTGACGCATACTTCTGATCACGAAGCTCCAGAATCTTTCTTCTGTCGGCATCTGTCAGCAAGATCCTCTGCATAAATCCTTTTTCTGTCACTGCAGGCATATATGCGCCTTCGGAGAAAGCCTGCCCGAAGGAAAAGATCAACTGCTCTTTGAACTCTTCCGTACTGATCGGACGGTCGGTAAATTCACAAAGTGCAGCGACCCTGCTTTTTACAGAGCGAATTCCTCTGGTCTGATATTTAGAGGAGTTGACACGAAGCGACGAACAAAGTGCATCCAGGTCAGTCGTGATCAGGATGCATCCGTGATGCAGGACTTTGCCGGAACGGCAGAACTGCGCGCTGCCGGACACTTTCCTTCCCCCGACAGCAATATCATTTCGTCCGGTAATCTCTGCCGGCACACCAAATTGTTTCATCGCGTACAGGACAGGCCGCATATATCTGTAAAAACTGTTCTGCATAATCCGCAGATCCGGATCCCTGCCTTCAGTCTTTGAACTGCTGCATTCTTCACTTGCCATATCCTCTATGACAGAATAATTCAGATTCCCCTTGTCCTGATATACGGCTCCGTCGCCGGAGTTTCTGCGCGCCGTAAGGATCCCCTTCTTTCTCACAAACGATTCGTTAATCTCTTCCGCCGCGATCTGGTTCTTTCCCACAATGACACAGGGGGCGTTCTGCCACAGCATCAGACAACATGTGCCTTTGGGAAGCGTATTCATCAGATATTCCTCGATCGCAAGATTTTCATATGGATCGAAAGAAGTGCTCTCATAAAGGCAGAGCATGATTATCACCAACCTGTCTGTACTTTGGACGTGAACTGCGCAGTCACATAATGATCAAAGAGAAAAGCATGACTTCTCCAAAGTCCATAAAGTCAGATTCTTTTCCCATCCGCTTTTCACTCCTGTGAACGTCGGATCCCGTCACAGATGAGGGCTGTATAGCTGCAATATTCCTCCCTGCCGTATCCGCCTGCATCGGGCATCTGATCGGGATATTCCACATCCTTGAGACCGAGTCCATGCATAGCGATATAGCGTATGGACTTCTCTTCAAGTCCCCGGATGCCCGACAGATTTTTGTAAAAATCGCGGTAGTTCTGATAATAGGTCAGATATAACTTTTTCTGTGACACAAGCGATTCGAAAACCTGTATCATGCGGACTGTCTGCGCTTCGATTCCCAGCACTTTCTGATCCATGCGTCCCATCCGGAAGGAATCCGGAAAGATCCGCTTTAATCCCGCAATCTCTGCGCCGCTTTTCCTGCCAAGACGCTCTGCACAGGAAGCCATCAGAGTGAGCGCCTCTTCATGGGGCATGGTCTGCCTGAGGATGGCATAAATCATACATTCATGGGGGTCAAACCAACACAGGATCCTGGGAACATGATGGGAACGAAGATAGCCCCCAAAGCTGTCTTCTCCGATTATGTCCCGGATGACTTTTCTGTTAGAAAGCAGATCGAACATGCGCATGACCCTGTAATAAATGGCGATATAGCATCTTTTGTCAGAGGAATAAACGGTGATGACCAGCCTCTGATTATCCTTGTCCTCACGCACTTCAAAACATCCGCTCATGCCATTGATCATAAAGGTCCTGGCGTAGGATTCTTCCTCTGTGATCTTCATGACGCCCGCAATTTCGTATCTCTTCATGAGCGCCAGACATTTGGAGAAATCAAAATCTTCAGTCACCTCTATATACAGCTCGTTGCTCTCCCCCGCACTGACCAGGTTTCTGCTGCGGATCTCTGTCGGCGATGTCTGATACATATCCCGCATAACCTGGTTGAACTGGCGTACAGAGCCGAAGCCGCTGATATAGGCGATATCCGTGATGGGGATATTGGTCTCTGACAGCAGCCTTTTGGCAATCGTGCCCCGATGATACATTGCCAGACGGGAGGGCGTAAGCCCTGTTTCTTTTACAAACATCTTGCGGAGATAGCGCTCGGAAACATGCAGCTGATCCGCTAGTTCCTTCACAGTATGGCAGTTCATATAGCCGTCTTCGATCATGGAGACTACCCGCTGGACCAGCGGCGACACAGGCATATTGAGATTGATCCGGTCAGTGTACATGTCGGGTTCGCACTCCTCACAGGGCAGGAGCCCGCAGGCAAATCCCTCATAAATATTGTGCAGTACGACAATGTCACTTTCATCCGGATGCTCCGGAGGTGTTCTGGGACAGGTCACATTGCAGAAAATCCCCATCGAATAAGCGCCGATCAGAAACTTTCCCGCATAATGCGAATCCATGTTTTTGCGTATTTCAAAATAGTCAAATATGTCCATTGTATAAATCTCCGGATTTATTCTTCTTCGCACAATACTGCTGACTTCTGCCGCAGGCAGCGAGCGCATAAAAGCAAGCGCGCTTCATGACGTAATACCGTTATCTGTACAGACCCACCTGAAACGTGAGATGTTTTGCGCGCTTTTTTGCGCAAAACCCGAGTTGAACGGCGAAAATCGCGCGCGCAGCGCATTGGAATGCGATTTTCGCAACGTTACAGCCTGCATCTTTTGTCACGGGAAACGTAACCTTTCCACAATACTCTCCGCCCTTGTCATCAGCCTTCCCATAGAGACCGGGCTTTCCTCGTAAGAGTTTTCCAGTTTCATGAACGGGATTCCTTTTTTCGCAAACCTTCCTGCCAGATCCGCATATTCCATGTCGTAAATCTCATCGAAGGAAAGCTGATACCACACCACGCCATCTATTGCGTACTCCTCAATGAGCCTCATCATATGGTCAAAACGCCTCTCCCAGGAGGCCAGCATGAAATTGGCGGGAACAGTGTCCAGATACCGGTTTTTTGCAAAATTCAGGATCAGGCAGCCTTGTGTGTCGACATCCTTTTCATAAATACGGATCCCTTCGTCCAGCATTTGCGCCGCAATCACAGCCCCGCTCTCTTCCAATGCCCGAGGCACCATGTAATCACCTGGCGCGACAGCCCTGCCCGCCAGGAGGATCCGCGGCCTGCCGCCTGCAGTGTTCCGGCATTTTTTCCCATTGCCGCTGCCGTGCATGCCCGGGCCCCTGCTGCCGCCTGTTCCCCCTGCAGCCTTGTCCTCCATCTTCCTGCAGAGGCTCTCCAGCTTTTGTATCATAACATCGTGATCCACCATAAAGGAGGCATGCTGTAAGCGGATCCAGTCGCTGAAGTCAAATGGCGGATCATCCATTTTCCGGAACAGATCAAGTTTGCGAAAGAGGGCATTGATCCTGTTGCTTTTTTCGAAATTCTCTTCTGCCTTGTCCCAGTCCACCTTACAGCCCGTTATCTCTTCGACCCGATTGATCATCCTGCGGAGTGATTCCACATAAACAGCAAGTGAGGCAGGACTTTTCCAATCCGACGGAATTCCTGTCAGACAAACAGGCTGTCCCTCAAAGACCAGAAACTCGCCTGCCCTGGCTGTGTGGCAGTCGGTCTGCTGCAGGACCAGCAGGCTGCAGGAAGGTGCCTGAGGGGCGCTCTGCGGGTATCCGGCCAGGTTCCTTGCCAGAGGGTTCATAAAACGCAACTGCCCCTTCAATACGGGATTGGAATGCACTGATTCCCCGCCGCGGCAGAGCAGATATGTCCCGGCTCCGGCCGCCCGGATGATCTCCTCCGGTATATAAGTGCCGCTATAGGCAATGACAGGAAGGCCGCTTCTGCCCCGCTCATTCAGTTCTTTCATTTGGATCCCCGATATAGCATCGAGCATTTCCAGCGTCTCTTTCACAGCACCTCTTCACTCCTATGCGCATTCTCTCGCTTTGCACGCAGCATCTGCGTTTTTCAGCCTTTCATCCCCTATTCCATTTCTTCAAGCCGGTGATGGCTGCGCCCAGAGCCGCGGTACACTGGGGGACTTCTGCCGCAATGACCCGGTGTCCGGTCAAATCCTCGAAAATCCTGCGTATACCCTCGTTATGAGCGACACCGCCCGAAAAAATGATAGGCTCCCTCATGGGGATCCGCGCCGACTGCCCCTGGGCAATGATCCGCCTTGCGATCGCATAGCCCGTTCCCGCAGCAATGTCCTCCATTTTCTTTCCGTCGGACACGCAGGAAATGATCTCCGTCTCCGCAAAGATCGTACACATACTGCTGATCTCGATGGGATGCCTGGATTTGAGGATCAAATCGGACAGATCATCCATCTCGATCCCCAAAAGCCTGTGGGTCAGCACTTCAAAAAAGCGTCCCGTTCCGGCGGCGCATTTGTCATTCATTTCAAAGGTATCGACTTTGCCGTCAGCACCCAGCCCGATCACCTTGCTGTCCTGGCCGCCGATGTCAATGATGGTGCGCGCGCCCGGGTACAGCATGACGGTCCCGGCCGCATGGGCGATGATCTCGGGTATAGCCATGTCGGCGCGTCTGAAAGCTTTTCGACCGTATCCGGTCGAAACAATGCCGCCCAGATCCGTCCCGGACGCACCCGCCTGAGCCAGTGCCTGCGCCAGGACTTTTTCCCCGCTCACATCGCGGTTGAATTCCGTCATGATACAGGAAAAGGCTCTTTGTTTTCCCGCCTCATCGATCAGACAGCACTTGGTCGTCGTCGAGCCGATGTCTACACCTGCATACAGCATGTTTTTTCCTCCGCAGTCCTTTTGGATCAATAGCGGATCAGCAGTTTCTGCTGACCTGCCCTGAGCCGGAAACACAATAGGGACAGTTTTCCCCTATGCACGCATTGTGGGTAAAGGCATAGCGGCAGTGAATGTCCGAAAGCTCCAGTTCAGGACCGCCGTATGCGCCGAGGGTGCAGACGGTTCCTCTCACCGATGCCCACACAGCCCTCTTACAGCAGCGGATCCCGGCATATCCGCACAGCTCATTCTGTATGGCGGCTGTGACCCGGTTCACCAGCTGAAGGGAATCGGGCACAAAAGGATTGGCCAGGGTAATGATCGAGACGGCTGCGCCGGCTCCCATCAGGGCGCCGCAGGTGCCGTAGAGAGCGCACACGGCCACCGGGATCCGGTTCGTCCGCAAGGCCGCCATTTTCGGGAACTTATACTTGGAATCCGGGCAGTATCGATTGGTGTAGGCTGTCAGAATCGCCGCCGCCACAAGAAAATGATGCTCTGGTCCGTGCATGCGGATCTCCGGACATGCCATCATCCTGTCTGCGATCTTTACTGCGTCACAGCTGTCAGTCGCAAGGCATAGATCCGTCATCACCGTAATCATTTCCTGCGGAATGATCTGAACTACCATCGGTCTGCTCCTTTCCTTTCCGGATCGCCGGGTTTTTCTCTCTTTTACTCTGGACAGCCGGATTTTACGAGCTGTCTCTTTTTATGTCTGCTTTCTTTAATTCTCCGGCTTTTTTGTGACAAACCGCTTTTTTTCATAACAATATTGTTTAAGGCTTCCGCGGGGAAGAAGGGTGACTGCACAGGGGGCAATTTCCCGCAGTCCCGGCAGAGTGTCCATTTTCTCCCGGATCCGAGCTGCAAGATCCGCCTGTCCGCCGTCGGCTCCGCGTTCAGTGGCAGGCTCTGCGGTCTGCCCTTTCAGGCTCACCGTCTCGATTGCGATCTCAATATGATCCCCGCAGTCATAGAGCCTGTAGTCGATGACTTCCGGGAAGGTATACAGCAGCTCCTCGATCATGGGCGGTGTAATTTCTATGCCGGAGGGGCTGATTTTCCTGCCCTCCAGCCGCCCGCTGATAAAACCGATCAGGTCGAGCTCTCCTTCCTTTTCCGCCCGTCGGATCGTGGCCAGATCGCCGGAGCGGTAGCGGATCAGGGGCATGGCGTCTTTGCCGATAATGGTGAAGGTCAACTCCCCCGGTGTCCCGTCGGGCAGGACTTCTCCCGACCCGGGATCCACGACCTCGGTATAGACATCCAGCTCGTTGGAGTAGTATCCCCCAAGCCCGGGCTGTTCGATGGCAAATCCCCAGCCCACCTCGGTAAGACCGTAATGAGTGATCAGTCTGCACGCGAACGTCTTCTCCAGATAAGAGCGGACCGGCTTTGAAATATTGCCCATGGTCACATACAAAAGCTTCATTCCGATAGCAGACAGGTCATATCCCAGCTCCTCCAGTTCCTTGGCCGTGCGGTAAATAGTCCCTATGTCTCCGAACCAGACATTACATCTGTGCTCCATGGAGACGCGGAAGATCTCTTCCGCGCCGTCCTCCATATTTCCGGTCCAGGCCTCCATGCCGCGAGCCCTGACGCTGTCGACATAGACCTGTGAAGCGCCGCGCCCGTTGGAATTGGTCATCAGGCTCAGGATCCGGGTGTCCTCCGTGTCCGCGACCGAGTTCATGGCGGCGCCGATAAAAGCCCTGATCCTGTCCGTGTCGCGGAAGGAAAAAAAGAGTCTTTTCCGTATTCCCGTGGTCCCCGAACTGTAAAAAGACACAGGCCGCTCGACATGGCGCTCGGACATGCAGAGGAAATCATAGCTGTTCCCACGAAGGTTATCGGGAAAGGTAAAAGGAAGCTTTGTGATATCCGCAAAGTCCCGGATTTCCTCCGGTCTGACGCCCGCTTTGTCCAGCGCGGCCCGGTAAAATCTGCTGTGTTCATAGACATGCTGCAGCGTCCTGCGCAGGGCATAAGCCCTGTATTCGCCGAACAGTGCCCGATTCATCTCCCTGTTTTTCATCGTTTGGCAGTCGGGATCTGCCTCTATCGTTTTGCGGGCAAGCTCATACTGCCCCTAGAGAAAAGATATTATCATAGATTCAGATTGGTACTCCTGTTTTCAGATACAGAGGAGCAGTCCAAAGAGCTTTTACTCCCCGGCGGAGACAGTCACACTGCCAAGACAGTTTGCTGTGAATCAGATGTCGGACCGGCAATGCATGCGAAAAGACAGGAAAGCGGGAGAAAAATGTCATTTATGAGATTCCCGGATGCAGGCGTCTGCCCTCCCTGTCGGTCAGATACTTGCTGCAGAGAGGAATCATTTTTCCGCCGCGTCCGATGATCTGCACCGAACAGCGCCGGATCCGAATCAGGTCTATATTGCCCGCGTCCTGGAAGGCCATGCCGCCGATGAAGAGTACTCTTTTCTGATTGGGGAGCCATAGAAGCTTTGTGGTCCTGCGGATCTTTTTGTATCCGTCCGGTGAAGCATTTCTCTTCCCGCGCCGGTTGAGGGCGGTCAGTTTCCCGTCCGCGCCGACCAGATAGGACGCCTGAAAAGAACAGGCTGCGGCCTCATAGGCACCCGGCAGGAAATCCCTCTCCCTGACCCTTCCGCCTGTCTGGCTCTCGATCCTGCGGATGACCTCCGGGATCGTGACCCTGCGGACCTTGTCCCCGGGATAAATGCCGAAATAGCTGACCGGCTGGAAATAGACGCCCCGCACCACCGGTACTTTTTGAATGGCATAGTCGATGATGGCTCCCAGCTGATCGTCGTTGGCACCGGGAATCACACAGGGGACCAGAACCACCGCGATTCCCGCCCTGCCGCAGTTCTCGATGGCACGGTCTTTCTGCCGCAGGATATTTTCTCCGTACTTTGCCTGGTAGGCTTTGTCGTCAAAGCCGTCAAAGCCCAGATAGACGGTCGTGACGCCGGCCTGTGCCAGTTCCCTGCAATATTCCTCGCTCATGGACATCCTGTGGCCGTTGGAGTTGACCTGGATATAAGTGAACCCCCGTTCTCTGGCCATAGACGCGATCTGCGCAAGGTCCCTGCGCACAGTCGGTTCACCGCCGCACAGTTCCAGAAGAGCATCTTCGCCGCACTGCTGCTTATAAAAGTCCAGCAGGCGTCCGATTTCCTCCAGATCCGGTTCATAGGCCGCTTCCCCGGGTGTCCTGGTAAAGCAGATGGGGCAGTTCATGTTGCAGCGGTTGGTGGTCATCAGGGCACTCGAACAGGGCTGGAACTCCGCCGCCTTTTCAAAGCCGCTCCGGGACAGCATCTTTTCCGCTTCCTGCGATGACCCGGGAAGCATCTCCGCCCCCATTCCGCCGTCTGAAAGCCAGGACAGATAGGCCCGGCCGCTGTCCTCCCAGATCAGGGTCTTCACCTGTCCGTGACCGGGACAGGTCTTACGCATATAGACGTATCCGTCATGCTCCTCCACGACCGCCGGGATGCGGGAAAGGCATTCCGGACAAACACTGACGGTATGATATAAGATCCGGTCCATCCGGGCTCCTCCTGCTTTCAATATGGCGCAAAATGCGGCGCATTTTCATTTGCCGGTTTTGTGCCTATTTTCCGTTGCCATAGAGACGTTTTCCGGAATTACCGGTCAGGTGGAAAGCGCAGAGGGGGACCGCTTTTTCATCATCGGTGATGACGTGTACGCAGCATCCCCTGAGCCGTCCCAGATCCAGGTTGTAGGCATCCTGAAAGCCCATACCGGAAACAGTCAGTGTATAATCGCGCAGGCGCTTTATAAAGCCCCGCATGTCCATCCTGTGGGCCGCAGGTTCTTTTTTCTCCTGGGGCTGGCGCCAGAACCTGTTGGTAAAGGTGTTGGTCTTTGCCGAAAAATCTGTCGATGAGGGAATGTTGGTATTTTGGCCTTTTCCGGTGATGGCCCGCAGAACCTTGTTTTCATCCAGGAAATAGGCACTGCTGAAGGCACAGTGGGCATCATACTTTTTGCGCGGCACCATATCTGTCTGCTTCAGTTCTCCCCTGGTCTGCCGCTCCAGTTCCCGCATCACATCCGCCAGGTTCATATGCCCCCAGACCTGTCTGCCTTCCCGGTCGGGATAACGGCCGAAATAGCTGACCGGCTGGAAATGGATCCCCTTGACAGTCGGCATATGGGCCTTGGCAAATTCCACCAGTGCACCGATCTCCCCGTCGTTGACGCCTTTTATCATGACGGGCACCAGCATGACGCCGATTCCGGCCGCCGCGCAGTTTTCGATCGCGCGGAACTTGATGTCTGCGATTTCCCTGCCGCGTGTGATCTTATAAACCTCGTCGCGCAGGCTGTCGAACTGCAGATAGATCAGATCCGCACCGGCTGCCTTGAGCCTGTACGCGTAATCAGCTTCCTCTGCCAGACGGATCCCGTTGGTATTGACCTGAATATGAGAAAAATGCATCTCTTTTCCCATTCTCAGAATGTCAAAAATATCCTCCCGCATGGTGGGTTCACCGCCGGAGAGCTGGATGGAACAGTCCCCGCCGAAGCGATAGGCCGTCTCGTACATTCTGCGGATTTTGGCCAGGTCCGGTTCATAGCAGTGCTTTGCCGTGTCAGCAAAGCAGATCTCACAGTGCATGTTGCAGCGATAAGTGATCTCCAGAACCGCCGTACATGTCTTTCCCTCATGCTCTCCGCACAGGCCGCAGTCATAGGGACATCCGCGCAGGACAGGTTCCGCGTCCTGCGTTTTCATGGCATGGACAGACTGACTCATCCAGTCCGCGTATCCCTTTGCATCGCTCCAGACCAGTGTGCGAAAGGCTCCGTGCTCAGGACAGTCTTTTTCCATAAAGACTTTTCCCTCGTCCTCGACATAACGGGCCGGAATTCTTTTCAGACACTCCGGACATATACTCTCTGTATGGAGCAGGATTTCACCCTTCAAAACCTTATCCTCCGACATCCTCTTCCGCGGCATTTTTATCCGCCTTCTTTACAGCATATAGCTGAGTGTCTCCACCGCCGTCTCCATGCGGTCCCTGGAAAAGGATTCCTGATTCCAGAAATCCGTGTCGTAGAGAAAGACCCTTTTCCCTGTCCTGTCCTCGATGATGGTTTTGAGCTGGTGCTGCTGCATGCCCATCCAGCGGTCAAAGGCAAACATCCCCGACACAAAGCCGTCCAGTTTTTTGCGCAGGATCAGATCCGCGATCTTTTCCCCTTCCTTCACGGCCTGCCCCGCAATCAGCATGCCCATCGCCTCCAGGGAGGCATCTTTACAGGGATCCCTGCTGCCTGTGACCAGGGCATTATTGGAGAAGGCCGTGTGATCGAGAAGGGCGATTCCGTTCTCCTCCATCACTTCCCCGTAGTCCGGATTGCAGATCGGCGTGTAATAGACACAAAAACGATTCCGGACCGCGCGCACATCTGCCGCTGTGTCTTCTTTGATTTCTTTCAGAAGAGCAGACAGCGTCTCTTCGATATACTCCATGCCGCATTGAAAGGATGTGATCAGAAGCGACTCCAGAAAAACAATATCGTTGTTGGTAATCCGGAACTTCCCGCACCGCGACACATGATCGATGATCTGATGCACCTTTACTGCCAGACGGAATCTGGCACTCTTATAAACACGATATATTTCCGTCATCTCTGCAGGCTGCATGGCGGGAAGTCCGAATTTACTCTGTATCTCCGAAAGCGCCCGGCGAAGCACTTGTTCAATATAGGCAGGGGATTTTTCACTGCGGACCGGATTCATGACAAAAATCCGCAGCAGATCTTCACCGGCAGCTTTTGTCATCGCGTCCTGCCTGGTCGCCTCGTCACAGGTGAAACCGAAGGAGATCTGCAGATCTGCCGGCGGATAAGCAGGATCCTCCATAAGGGCTGCCCGCATGAGATTCACCGCGCAGTGCCTGCAGTTTCCCGTCTCAATACGGGTTTTTCTCCCGAAAAGTCCGTAGAGGACGACCATACTGATAAAATCCGGAGACCCCGCATAGACAGAGCAATCCTCCTTGTTCTCAAATCGGGATTCCCTGTGTTCCGGTTCCAGGTATCTCCTGAGCAGGTACATAAAAGTAATCGTGCCCGGGACATTGTAATAGACACGCCGGGAAAAGCCCCTGTCAAAAGGTGCTATCCACTCCCGCAGGTAGATCCCGAGAATCCGCCGCACGGATGGCAGTGCCGTGCGGTGATAGCGCCCCGCCATCCGCATCGCCCGGTCAAGGTCTGCGCCCGTCAGATTCCAGTAGGCACAGCAGTCCCTGAAGGCTGATACAATCCGGTCACTTTGCGGTATCTCAAAATATTCGAAGAATTCCCGGATTTCCGAGTCTTTCAGAGCCGGGCTCGTCTTTATTGCCGTCATATTGCGATGTACCCCAGGATTTGTCCGGGGGAGGCCATCTTTCCATCCTCCACCAGGATCTCCGCAAGGACTCCGCTGCAGGGAGCGGGGAAGGTCAGGATCCGTTTCTGGCATTCGCCCTCCAGCAGAGGCTCTCCTTCCGCCACCGGCTCGCCGACTTTCTTGAGCCAGGTGATAAAGGCAGGCTCCAGTGCCAGATCCACCGGATGGTTCTGGCACTCACATTCCAGTCCGGGGATTTTATCGGGCATGATCTCAGCAGGTGTTGTAACAGGAACCCTCATGATTCCGCCTCCTTGAAGAATGGACACTCTGTCCTCTTGCAATCCAGATTGCGATGGCTGTAATGACATGTCACATTGTCATCCACCTCAACCTCGATCTGCAGTTTTTCCTTC
>ODAI011767548.1_pt1 | contig 11928 bp, 11 predicted proteins | sample 1539321 | NCBI WGS metagenome assembly ODAI01 (sample SAMN02144231, study PRJEB22623) | gut metagenome | biome: sheep rumen | host: Ovis aries | place: New Zealand
TCCCAGAAAATCATAGATTCTCCGCAGGCTGTGCCCGATCATGGTGGTGGACAGATGGCCGATATGAAAGCGCTTGGCGATGTTGATGGATGAATAGTCCAGGCAGATGGTCTTCCCTTCCCCCTGGCGCGAGCTGCCGAAGGCTTCCCCCCGGGCCAGGATCTCGGTCATCGTTTCCCGGGCAAAGTTCTCCCGGTTCAGAAAGAAGTTCGCGTATCCGTTCACCGGCTGGACCCGGGCAGTCTCCTCATGCTTCCAGGCGGCGCAGAGCTGCTCCGCGATTTTCACCGGCGCTGTGCGCAGCACCTTGGCCAGGCGGAAGCAGGGGAAGGCATAGTCCCCCAGCGCGGGATCCGGCGGCACGGCCAGCAGCCCCCGCAGCTCCTCCGCCTTGGGCAGCCCCTCCGCCTCCGGCCAGAGGGAGGTCATGGTTTCCAGCGTCAGGTTGGCAATCCGGGTCATCATGTCCATCATGGTTTCAGATCCTTTCCGATTTCTGAATCCTATCTTATCATATTCCCCGAAAAAAAACCACATCTTCCCTGCCTGATCTGCCTGCGTTTCGCTGTTTGAGCCGCATTCGCAGGCGCCGGGGCGGGTTTCTGCCTTCCGGAAGTGAAAAAGCTTGTGTTTCCCCGGCGAAGAAAGTATAATTCCCGGGGAACGCTTCCGGACATGCTCCCTGTTCCCTGATTGCCGGAAGCAACTGATCATGACTGGAGGATATCGGCTCCATGAAATTCGGGAAAAAACTTCTGCTCTGGGCCCTTCTGGCCGCCCTGCTCTTCACAGCCGCCGCGGCCGCGGAGGATAACGAGGATCCCCTGGCCCAGTTCGCGATCCGTCACGGAAGGCGGGACGAGAAGAAAATCGCCGTGACCGTGGATGATTCTTTCGATCTGGCCTATACCTGGAAGATCCGGGATCTTTTTCAGGAGCTGGGGGTCGTGGGCACCTTTTTCCCCATCGGGAAGCAGGTGCATCTGGAGGACGGGCCGGAATGGCAGAAGATTCTGGACAACGGAAACGAGATCGGCTCCCACAACAACGGCCACTACAAAATGGGCAGCTCCGCCGTCTGGGATATTCTTCCCGCCCTGGGCCGTTTCCAGCAGGCGCTGGACGCCGCACTGGGATATCATTATCAGGTGAACTGCTTCCGGCCTCCCTATGGAAACATCACCAACGGCAATGGGGACGGAAGAACTTTCCGGACCGCGTGCAAAAAGTTCGGCTATGATCATGTGATCCTCTGGGACGTTTCCCAGACCGATCCGGAGAAGGCCTATCATCAGGTGAAGAACGGCAGCATTCTGCTGTATCATGCCCGGCACAAGGACTATGCCTGCCTGCAGGAGCTGATTCCCCGGCTGCTGGCGGATGGGTATGAGCTGGTTACGGTCAGCCAGCTTCTGGGTTTCGGGGAAAATGAAATCAGCCCGGAGCCCTATGTCTTCCGCAAGGATGATTACCGGCAGAAATAATCCGGCTCCGCAAAACTCCTGCGCGGCCTGCCCGACGGGCCGCGCGTTCTGATTCTTGGATGGCAGGAAGTGGTTTTTGATCATGTCGCAGAATAAAACGCTCCGGGGCAGCCTGCTGCTTTTCCTGGGCTCTGTAATCTGGGGCTTCGCCTTTGTAGCCCAGCGGGTCGGCATGGATTTCATGCAGCCGATCTCCTTCAACGGCATCCGGAACCTGATGGCCGGCATCTGTCTGATCCCGGTCACCGCGTTCTGGGAGCGCAGCCATCCGGATCAGAAGCCGCTGTCCGAAGGCGCAAAAAGGCTGCAGCTGCGCGGCGGCCTGTTCTGCGGCGTCTTTCTCTTCCTGGCGTCCACGCTGCAGCAGGCCGGTCTGGTGGAAACCACCGCGGGCAAGGCCGGATTCATTACCGCCCTCTATGTGGTGCTGGTTCCCATCGCCGCCTGGCTTCTGTTCCGGAAAAACCCCGGCAGCTGGATCTGGATCAGCGTGGGGCTGGCGGTCGTCGCCCTGTTCCTGCTGTGCGTCCCGGCGGGAGAAGCCTTCTCCCTGTCCCGCGGGGATCTGCTGATCCTGGCATGCGCCGTCTGTTTTACCGGCCAGATTCTGTCCGTGGATCATTATTCCTCCAGGGTCAGCCCCGTCCGTCTCAGCCGGGATGAATTCCTGATCTGCGGCCTGCTTGGAACCGTGCTTTCCCTCTTCACGGAAACCATCACCCTTTCCGGCATTTCCCAGGCGATCTGGGCTCTGCTTTACGCGGGCATCATGTCCGGAGCCGTGGCCTACACCCTTCAGATTCTCGGCCAGCGGGACGTGAACCCGGCGCTTGCTTCCCTGCTGATGTGCCTGGAGTCCGTCTTTTCCGTCATCGGCGGCGCGCTGCTGCTGGGGGAAAGGCTTTCCTCCCGGGAGCTTGCCGGCTGTCTGCTGATGTTCGTCTCCGTCGTGCTCGCCCAGCTTTCTCCCCTTTTCAGGGCAAAGCTTCGCCGGGTCTCCTCCGTCTCCCGGCCCTTCTCCTGACCGCGGCAAATTATCCGTTGACGAACATTCCCCGTCCTGATAAAATAAGGCCATCGGAAAACCGTATTATGAACACTCCGTTCTGATCATGATCAAAGGGGATGATAGCTTTGTTGAGGCGTCTTGGTTCCGCGGGTCTGGTCCTCCTTCTTCTGGTTCTTCTCTGCGCGCCGGCGCTGGCCGCGGGTTCCATGCAGCAGGGCTCCATGTATGTGAACACCTCCAACGGCAAGGCCCTTCGCTTCCGCTCCTCCAAAAGCACGGCGGCGGACAATGTGCTCGACGAGATTCCCTACGGCACAAAGGTCTATGTCCTGAGCTGGGACGGGACCTGGGCCCGTATCCGCTACAACAGCGCCGTCGGCTATGTGGTCAAGAAGCATCTGAGCATTGCCCGGCCCGAGCCCTATGATACGGTTCTGGCCAAACGGGCACAGGAGGAAGCCGCCCGCCAGCAGGAAAAAGCCCTGAAGGCGGAAAATCGCAAGCTGGATCATTCCCGGCTCCGCGAGGTGGATCCCCCCTATGACGTGACGGTGCGGACCGGGGTCGTCGGTCCTGCCGCGAATCTTTATGAAAAGGCGGATCTGACCAGCACGGTCCTGCTTCTCTATGAGGAGGGCGTCCGGCTGAGCGTCATCGCCAAAAACCGGGATTGGGCACTGATCTACAACGGCGGTGCCGATCGTACGGGCTACATGCTGCTGGAAGACCTGGAAGAGGATCTGGTGGAGGACGAATTGCTGGAGGATGAATGACCGTCCCGTCTCCCCCGGGAGACAGGCGGCCTGTTCCGGGCATATGGGAAGGGCGGCGCTCCGCGCCGCCCTCTTTTTTTTATGCTTCCGTGTTTTCTCCCTGCACAATGGCATCCAGCGTGTGCCATCCCAGCACCGCGCATTTGACCCGGGCCGGCATGTGGCTCACGTCGATCAGCGCCCCGGCTTCCTCCAGCTCCCCGATTTCCGCGTCGGAGACCTTTCCGGTAATCATCCGTCGGAAGATCTCGCTCAGGCGTTCGGCTTCCTGCTCCGTTTTTCCGATGATCATATCCAGCATGATGTCCGCCGAGGCCTGGGAGATCGCGCATCCGTCTCCCGTGAAGCCGCCGTCCTCAATCACGCCGTCCTTCACCCGCAGCTTCAGGGTGATATCATCTCCGCAGCTGGGATTGACGCCGCGCTTTTCCGCGTTGGCGCCCTCGATTTCCTTCTTGTGCATCGGCCGCAGGTTATGGTCGTTGATAATCTCACGATAAAAACTATTCTGCATATCCCATTCTCCTCCGCACGGACCGGAGGCTCTCCGCCAGGCGGCCGATCTCCTCCTCCGTATTGTAGAACATCAGGCTGGCCCGCACCGTGGACCGGACGCCCAGATGCTGCATCAGCGGCTGGGCGCAGTGATGCCCCGCCCGGACGCAGATTCCGTCCGCGCTCAGAATCTCCGCGATGTCGTGGGGGTGCACCCCCTCCAGCGTAAAGGTGAAGATCCCGTGGTGCTCCTCCGCCCGGTCTGATCCGATGAGCTTCAGGTGCGGCACGCTTCGCAGCGCCTCCATGGCGCACCGGCTCAGTTCCTCCTCCCGGCGGATCATCCAGTCGAACCCGGTCCGCTGATAGTAGTCAATGGCGGCAGCCAGACCTACCGCCCCCGCGGCGTTCACGGTCCCCGCCTCAAATTTATGCGGCAGCTCCGCCCAGGTGGCGCCCTCCCGGGACACGTACTCGATCATCTCCCCGCCCCGCAGGAAGGGAGGCATCTTCTCCAGCAGCTTCTTCTTTCCGTACAGCACGCCGATGCCCATGGGGCCGCCCATCTTATGGCCGGAGAAGGCCAGAAAGTCCACATCAAGCTCCCTCACATCCACCTTCAGATGGGGCACGCTCTGCGCCCCGTCGCAGACGAAAAGGGCGCCTGCCTCATGCGCGATTTCCGCGAACCGCCGGATCGGATATTCCCGTCCCAGCACGTTGCTGACCTGCGTCATGGCCACGATCCGCGTTCGATCGCTGATCTGCGCCCGGAACCGCTCCTCCGGGATGCTTCCGTCCGCGCCGCATTCCGCAAAGCGGATCACAGCCCCGCTCCGCTCCGCCGCCATCTGCCAGGGAAGGAAGTTGCTGTGATGCTCCGCAATGGAGATCACGATCTCATCCCCCGGGCGCAGAAGGCTGCCCTGGCTGTAAGCCAGCAGGTTCATGCTTTCCGTCGCGTTCCGGGTAAAGATAATTTCCTCCGCGCTTTCCGCGTTCAGAAAAGCGGCGGTCTTCGCCCTGGCGCTCTCGTAGGCGTCGGTTGCTTCCTGGCTGATTTCGTACAGTCCCCGCAGCGGATTCGCGTTATGCTCCCGGTAAAAATCCGCCTCCGCCCGAATCACGCACTCCGGCTTCTGCGCCGTGGCCGCGCTGTCCAGATAGGCAATGCCGCTCCGCTCCCGCAGCAGGGGGAAGTCCGCCCGGATATTCGTGTTCATGCGTCCTTCTCCTCCGTTTCCAGCAGCCGGTTCCGCACGGCCTCCTCCGGGATCTTCCGTATTACGGCCTCCAGCCTGGCCCGGGCCATCATCCGCTCCACTTCCTCCGGCGTCATGCCCCGGGTCTGCAGATAGTAGCTGATGCCCTCATCCAGCCGTCCGATGGAGGCGCCGTGGTTGCCGACCACATCCTCCTCCGCGCACAGGATCACGGGCACGCTCCTGTTCCGGACCCGCGGATCCAGCAGGAGCACCTCCTCCATCTCGTTCCCTTCGGAGCCCTTGCAGCCCTTCCGCAGGTCGATGGTTCCCCGCAGAATCTTGCGGCTCTCCCCGCTCATGACGCCGGATGCGCTGATGGCGCTCTTCGTCCTCCTGCCCAGATGGATCGCTTCCACATTCATGTCGAGCAGATCTTCTCCCGACAGCCGGTATCCGATCTCCGCGGTGAAGGAGCTGCCGTCTCCCGCCAGCTCCGCGGTGCACTGATCATACACCGATCCGCCGCCCAGGATCACCCGGTACCATTCGAACCGGGCCTGCTCCCCGCAGGTGACGCGCACCGTATTCACGTTTTCCCCGCCGTCCCCGGTCAACTGGATCAGGCGCAGCAGGGCGCCTTCCTCCAGCACCGCTTCCCAGTCCCAGCTTTCCTTTCCGGTCTCCAGGACCACGGTGCGGGTTTCCCCGGCCTGCAGGCGAACCTTCTCCGTCCTCCTGTCCCCGGGCACCGCGGCCTCTGTCCCGTTGGCCCCCAGCCACCCGAAGGTTTTGGCGATCGGTACATTGACCTTTGCCATTATCCGATCGCCCCCTTCATCTCGATCCGAATCAGATTGTTCATTTCCACCGCGTACTCCAGCGGAAGCTCCTTGCTCACGTTCTCCGCAAACCCGCTGACGATCAGCGCCCGCGCTTCCTCCTCGCTGACCCCGCGGCTCATCAGATAGAACACCGCCTCGTCCGAAATCCGGCCGATCCGGGCCTCGTGGCCGATGTCCGCGCGGCTGGTCTGCACATCCATGGCGGGAATCGTGTCCGACCGGGAAATATCGTCCACCATCAGGCTCTGGCAGCTGACGGCGGACTTGCTGTTCTCCGCCTTCGGGTTCACCACCACCGCGCTGCGGAAGGTGCTGACCCCGCCGTCCTTCGATATGCTGCGGGTGTTTACATAGCTGGATGTTTCCGGCGCGCTGTGGACCACCTTGCAGCCCGTATCCAGGTTCTGTCCCTTTCCGGCAAAGGTCACGCCGGTGAACTCGCTCCGGGCCCCCCGGCCGTTCAGTACACTCATGGGATACAGATAGCTCACGTGGCTGCCGAAGCTGCCGGAAATCCACTCCACCTTGCCGCCCTCTTCCACCAGGGCGCGTTTGGTGTTCAGGTTATACATGTTCCTGGACCAGTTCTCAATGGTGGAATACCGCAGGGTTGCGTTCCTGCCCACATACAGCTCCACGCATCCCGCGTGCAGGTTTGCCACGTTGTATTTCGGGGCGGAGCATCCCTCGATGAAGTGCAGGGAGGCTCCTTCCTCCACAATGATCAGCGTGTGCTCAAACTGCCCGGCGCCGGCCGCGTTCAGCCGGAAATAGCTCTGCAGCGGAATCTCCACCTCCACCCCGGCGGGAACGTACACGAAGCTCCCTCCGCTCCAGACCGCGCCGTGCAGCGCCGCGAACTTATGATCCGTCGGCGGCACCAGCTTCATGAAATGCGTCCGGATCATCTCCCCGTACTCCCCGTGCAGGGCGCTTTCCAGATCCGTATAGACGACCCCGGTCCTGGCCACATCCTCCCGGATGTTGTGATATACCAGCTCAGAGTCATACTGCGCGCCGACCCCCGCCAGAGAGGCCCGCTCCGCCTTGGGAATCCCCAGCCGGTCAAAGGTATTCCGGATGTCCTCCGGCACGTCCTCCCACCGGGTATTCATCCGCTGGGCGCTCGGGCGGACATAGGTCGCGATATGATCCATATCCAGCCCTTCGATGGACGGGCCCCAGTCGGGCATTTCCGTCCGGTTGAAAATCTCCAGGCACTTCAGGCGGAACTCCCGCATCCAGTCGGGATCCCCCTTCTCCCCGGAGATCTGCTCTACAATTTCCCCTGTCAGCCCGTCGATCCGGCAGCTGTCCCGTTCCTCATCCCGGAAGTCATAAAACGCGCGGTCCACGTCCTGAACCTGAGTCTTTTCATCCGTCATCCTTCGTTCTCCTCAAACCGGCTGAACCCGTTCCGGCCGATCTCCTCAATCAGCTCCGGCCCGCCCTCCTTCACGATCCGGCCGCCCACCAGCACGTGGACGCGGTCCACCTTCAGCGCGGACAGGATCGCCGCGTTGTGGGTGATGATCAGCAGGGAGGCCTTCTCATTCTTCCGGAATTCCTCCACGCCGCGGCTCACGGTGCGCACAGCGTCCACGTCGAGCCCGGAATCGGTCTCATCCAGAATGGCCAGGCTGGGCTTGAGCAGAAGCATCTGCAGAATTTCCGCCTTCTTCTTTTCCCCGCCGGAGAACCCCACGTTCAGGTCCCTCTCCCCGTAGGTTTCGTCCAGGCCCAGGGTCGCCAGCGTGTCCTTCACTTCCCTGTGAAAAACCCAGGGACGGACCTTCTCGCCCTTTCCCTGCTCCAGGGCTGTGCGGATAAAGTTTTCCAGACTGATGCCCGGCACCTCCACCGGGTTCTGAAAGCTCAGGAAGAGGCCCGCGCCGGCCCGCTCGCTCACGCTTTTCTCCAGCAGGTTCTCTCCCCTGAATTCCGCCGTCCCGTCCAGAATGGTATATCTCGGATCCCCCATCAGCGATCCCGCCAGGGTGGATTTTCCGGCCCCGTTCGGGCCCATCAGTACATGGGTTTCCCCTTCGCCGATCTCCAGATCCACGCCCCGCAGAATCTCCTTGTCCTCCGCCGAAGCCCGGAGTCCGGATACCTTTAACAGACTGTTCGCCACCATTTCTTCCTCCCATTAACATACTGGTTTAGTGGGTATGTGAATCATACCATGATTCCGGTGGAAGATCAAGGGGGTCTCGTATTCTTTGATGGAAATTATACGTTGTACTTTTTCCGTATCTGCTGTCATTCCGGAGATCTGAAAGTTGATTTTTCCTGTGGTTGCGTTTACAATGAAACTTAGTGCGGCCGCGAAGGCAGACCGCCGGAGGAGGATCAGGAACAAAAAACCTGGCAAGGAGGATATTGAATGCAGCCCATAACCAGATTTGAAGACGCTCCCGAATATCTCGAGTTCAAGGCCCGGCGGGAGGAAATGATCGAAGCGACCCATAACAGGGATCCCTACTTTATCCGCCACGATTCCGCCCTGACGGATACTTCCCTGGTGGATGGCGTCCGGAAGCTGAATTTTGCCAGCTACAACTATGTGGGCATGTCCGGCCGGAAGGAAGTTTCAGAGGCCGCCAAAGCTGCCATTGACCAGTACGGCACCTCCGCCAGCGGCAGCCGCCTGCTGGCCGGGGAAAAGACCATGTACCGCGAGCTGGAGCACGAAATCGCCCGTTGGAAGCGCTCGGATGACGCGCTGGTGCTGGTCAGCGGCCACGCGACCAACGTGACCTTTGTGGGAAATTTCTGCGGCGAGGGCGATCTGATTGTGTACGATTCCCTGAGCCACAACTCCGTCTGGCAGGGATGCCAGTTGAGCCGGGCCACCTGCCGGCCCTTCCCGCACAATGATATCGCCACGCTGGACAGGATTCTGTCCACCCGGCGCGATAAATTCGGCAAGGTGCTGATTATCGCGGAAGGCGCCTACTCCATGGACGGGGATGTGGGCGACATTCCCGGTCTGGTCGCTGTCAAAAAGAAGTACGGCTGCTTCCTGATGGTGGACGAAGCCCATTCCAGCTGCGTGCTGGGTCCCACCGGCGGCGGCGTGGATGAATACTTTGATCTGCAGCCCGGAGACATCGATATCCATATGGGCACCCTTTCCAAGGGGCTGGGCGCCTGCGGCGGATATCTGGCGGGCAGCCAGGCCATCATCGACTACATGCGCTACATGCTCCCCGGATTCGCTTTCTCCGTCGGCATCTCTCCGCCTCTGGCAGCCGCGGTGCGCAAGTCCATCGAGCTGCTGCATCAGGAGCCCGGAATCATGGAGCGCCTGCACCATAATATTCATTTCTTCTGCGATGAGGCAAAAAAACGCGGCCTGAACATCTGTCTGGCCGGCGAATCCGCGATTATTCCGGTCCTGATCGGTGAGGATCTGGACGCCTATGTGCTGAGCAACGCCCTGCGGGACAAAAATGTCTGCGTGCCTCCGGCGGTGTTCCCGGCGGTTCCCCGCGGAGAGGCTCGGCTGCGGTTCAACGTCATCTCCGAGCATACGGATGAGGAGATTCTCTACGCGCTGGATACGCTCGTCTCCTGCGCGAAGGAGCTGGGAATCACCCTGCCGGCCCCCAATGCCTGATTTGCTTTCATGGTAAGGGCGGAAGCCGCAGATGCAGCATGTCCGCCTGATTTTCCGGCGTTTCCAGCTGCCCGATCAGGTAAGCGGCAAAGCCATATTGCCCGGCCGCTTCCCGGAGCAGCGGATAAGCCGGGTCAGAAGTCCATTCCACGGATCCGGTTCGCAGATCGCCCCTGAAATAGGCGTGATTCATGCGGGCCGCCAGATCCAGAATGGACTTTTTTTCTGTTTCGGAAACCGGAAGGTCCTTCAGGTCATCCTGCTGCTTTTCCGCAAAGATCTCCTCGAACCAGGTCCGGGCAGCCCGGTTCACCTCTTCCGGCAGCAGCTCCTCCCGGATGCAGGCTGCCTCATAGATGATTTCCCCGTTCCCTCCGATTTCCAGCAGGCCAAAGCGGAAGGGCGGCACGGAAAAAGCGCCGGTCTTTCAGCGATTGTCTGCCGTCCGAATCAGGAACACCGCGGCATCATGAGGATCGAGTTCCGCGGAGACAGTCTCCGCGGCCTCCCTGTTCTCTCCGTTCCAGAGTTCCCGGGCCAGGACCGGCCCCTTCTGTTCCAGCTCCGTCCCGGAAACCGACACGGTCTTCCTCTCTTCCCCCAGATTGAACAGCGCCAGATAGAATCCGTTTCCATCCTTCCGGGGCGCAATCCAGACGCAGTCCTCCTCCCCGGTCCGGATCGGATGGGCGCACCAGCTCTCCTTTTCGATGGCCAGCACCTCTCCGTTGGTCAGCAGGCTCAGGGTAAAGTCATCGTTTTTGGTCATCTCCCCGCCGATCATCAGCGGAGCGCGCATCATGCACCACAGGGTCATCATGGTCCGCTGCTCCGCGGGCGTAAATTTTGTCCACTCCTCGGGGTTCTCGCACTGGCGCAGCGCGCCCAGAGGCAGCATGTCCGCGTCCGGCCAGTGACCGGGACCCGCGTGGATGCACCATTTCTCCGCCCGCTCAAACATGGCCCGGAGCAGCCGCCACTCATCCCAGAAATCATCCGTAATCCGCCACATGTTCGCCCAGGTCTTCAGATGCTCCGCCTGCTCCAGCGGCGCCGGTCCGGGGCTCAGGCTCAGCACGATGTCCCGGCCGCATTTGCTCCTGGCCTGGGAGATCAGCTCAATTTCCCGCCGGCAGTGGGGATATTCCCGGGCGATATCGTCGCATTTGACAAAATCCACTCCCCACTCGGCATAGAGCCGGAAAATGCTGTCGTAGTATTCCTGCGCCGCGGGCAGTTCACATTTCAGCCCGTACATATCCGGGTTCCAGGCGCAGATGGAATTGGGATTCGCCGCCAGATGGCAGAAGGAGCTGCTGCCCTCAATCGGCAGGTGACGCCGGGCCGCCTCCCGGGGCATACCCCGCATGATATGGATGCCGAACTTCAGCCCCATCCGGTGAATCTCATCCGCCAGAGGCCGGAAGCCCTGCCCGCCCTTTGCGCTGGGGAAGCGGTTCTCCGCGGGAATCAGCCGGCCGTACTCATCCATGCACAGCTCAGAAAAGGGGATATATTCATGGTTGACCGCCGCGGCGGAGGACCACTGAATGTCCACCACCACGTATTCCCATCCGAAGGGCTTCAGATGCTCCGCCATGTACCGGGCATTCTGCAGCACCTGCGCTTCGTTCACGGCTGCTCCGTAGCAGTCCCAGCTGTTCCATCCCATGGGCGGCGTCTGTGCGATCATGTTTTGTTCCTCCTCTGTCCGTTCCCTCTGTATCTTTTTTTCGGTCCCATCCGGTCCCGTTTCCGTTTTCTCCCTGTTCAGTTCCGCTTTTTCCCGGCTTTTTCAGCCTTCTCCCGGGCCTTTTCCTCCTTCAGCTCCTCCTGCATCTGCCGGGGCAGCTTTTTCCGCCAGGCGCCCTTCCGGTATGCAATGATGGACAGCACTGTGCCGATGGTCCAGGAGATCAGCAGCGAAGCGAAAATCGCGTGCGGAGAGCCCTGCGGGAAATCCGCGCTGCGGGTCAGGCCGGCCAGCAGATAGGCCAGCGGCATCCGCAGCACAACGGTGGTAATCACGCTCAGCCACATGGGCACCAGCGTGTCCCCGGCCCCGCGCATCACGCCCTGCAGCACCTGGGTCACGGCAAAGCAGACATAGCCGAAGCTGAGCCACAGCAGCCCCTGCCGTCCCAGCTCGATCACCTCCGGCGTCTGGGTGAACATGGCGATCAGGTTCTTTCCGAAGAAAATAATCGCCAGCACCAGTACGATGGAAACCGTCAGCGCCAGCTTCATCATGTCCCGCACCCCTGCCCGGAGCCGCTCGGTTCTCTGGGCGCCGATGTTCTGGCCGATGTAGGTGGTGGCCGCTGTGCCGAAGGTGAAGTTCGGCATCATCGCGAATCCGTCCACCCGCATGACCGCCACGTTGGTGGCGATCACGGAGGTGCCCATGGAGTTCACCAGGCCCTGCACCAGGATGGCGGACATGGAAAAGATGGCGGAGGTGATCCCGGCCGGGATTCCCAGGCCGCAGAGTTTTTTCA
>ODAI012975950.1_pt1 | contig 11928 bp, 3 predicted proteins | sample 1539321 | NCBI WGS metagenome assembly ODAI01 (sample SAMN02144231, study PRJEB22623) | gut metagenome | biome: sheep rumen | host: Ovis aries | place: New Zealand
ACCGCTCCCTGTTCATGCGCTTTACTGCTACCTGGTGCGGGTACTGTCCCAGGATGGTTCTCTCCGTGAAAGAGGCCCAGAAGCAAGCCCCCGGCAAGATTGAGATGGTGAGTCTGCACGGAAGCGGCAGCAACCTGTATTTCCAGCCCGGCGGCTCCCTGGAGAACACGTATGGCATCACCGGATTCCCGACCGGGGTGATGGATGGCCGGAAACGGATCGGTAATTCCTCGATCGAGGTGACTTCCGCCAATATCTCCAATGCGCTCAAGCAGAGGGAAGAGGCCTATCCTACCGTCTCAACCATTGGCTGGACTTCATCTTTCTCCGGACAGAAGCTTTCCATCGAGACGTATATCTTTGTCAAGGAAGCGGGTAGTTACAGATATACGGTCCTGCTCCTGGAAGACGGAATCGTAGGTTACCAGGCCGACTATGACCAGGGTGACCACCAGGATTACCACCACGACGGGGTCGCCCGTGTCGCCGTGACCAGCATTTCCGGCGAAACATTCACCACCATATCGTCCAATTCGGTGCAAACCAGGAAATTCTCCATCAACCTGCCTTCCTCCTACAAGAAGGAGAATCTGCGGATCCTCGTCTATGTGCAGCGGGCCTACGGCTCCCTGTCCAAGATCGAAGCATCCGATTACGACGGCTATTTCGTGGACAACTGCGCTTCGGGCAAGGCCGGCGGCATCATGCGTCCCGCCGTCATCTCCGAGGCCAGCGGTGGAAACGAGGACTTCATCGATGGTAAACCCATTAACTGGTAAGGCTATGAGAAAGATTGGACATTTACCCGGAATGTTGCTGGCTCTTGGCCTCTGTGCCTGCCAGAACCTGTTGGAAGAGGACCTTCTCCAGGATGCCCGGATGCACCCCGAAGAGACGATCCTGAAGGCGACCATAGAATCCGGTTCCCCGACAAGGACTTCGCTTTCTTCCGAAGGGAACGGCGTCAATAAGGTCCTGTGGAGCGAGGGTGACGTACTCGGCGTCTTTGTCGATGACGCTGCGGATGCCAGCGTCTTCCGGCTGGTCGACGGAGCCGGAACCCGGAATGGCGTTTTTTCCGGGTTCGGACAGGGCTCCAAGTATGTTGCGGCCTATCCTTTTGGTCAGATCAGGTCCCTGGAGGGGGATGTCCTGACATTCGACCTTCCGGTCGAACAGGCGTATGCTGATGGAAACGTCGGTGCCGGAGCACTCCCGATGGTTGCCGTCGGAGTCTCCACGGACTTATCCTTCCGGAATGTGGCTTCGGTCCTGAAACTTTCCCTGAAGGGACACCAACTCGTTACCAGGTTGGTTTTCAGGCCGAAGGATCCATCCATCAAGGTCAGCGGCCCGATGAGCGTTTCCCTGGCCCGTCCCGACGATCCGGTGGTCACGATGTCTCCCGACGGCGTGGACAGTGTCGCCGTCAATGTCGGCGGCGTGCTGTTGGACAAAGACAAGGAGACAGTCTTCTATATCGGGCTTCCTGCCCAGACCTACCAGGGCGGTTTCACGGTGCGGATCTATACCTCCACCGGATATATGGACAAAACCTATGGCGCGGACTTCACGATGGAGCGTTCCAAGGTACATGCGGCCGGAGTGGTCACGGTCAAACTGGACAGCGGCGTGGAAGTCAGCGAGTCCCTGGAGGGGCAAGGTACGGAGAAGGACCCGCTCAAGATAGCTTCCCTCGGTGATTTGCTGCTGATGCAGACCTCGGTGAATGCGGGTCAGACCATCCGGACTTCCGTCGGGGGGCAGGTGGAAGCTGCCATGGCATCCTATATCCTCGTCCAGGATATCGACCTGGGCGGTCTCTACAATGAAAATACCGGAAAGAGCTGGACGCCGATCGGGAATTATTCCAACCTTTTCCGGGGAACCTTCGATGGAGGCGGCCATGAAATCGCTCATCTGTATATCCATGTCGAAGAGGATTGCCAGGGCTTGTTCGGGGCTGTGGAAAGCAGTACGATCCGGAATCTGACCATTTCCGGCGATGTGACCGCCCATGGTTATTGCGGTGTTTTGGCCGGGGATATGGGAAGGAAAACCACGGTGGACGGCGTCGTTACGAAGGGTACTGTCAAGGGCGAGAATCATGTGGGCGGACTCATGGGTCACGCCTATCATGTGACGATGACATTCTGTAGGAACGAGGCTGATCTTCGGGATTGCGAATACTATTGTGGCGGACTCGTCGGATTGACCGAGTTCAGCTGGATCCAGCATTGTACGAACAGGGGGAAAGTGGATGGAAATCAGCTGAGTGGAGGATTGGCGGGATACCTGAATGGGGCGAGGATTGTCGACTGTACCAATACGGGCGATGTGACCGGCACTTGGAGGATCGGCGGCCTGGGAGGTTACTTCTGGCAGGGAGGAAAGATCCTCAACAGCATCAATTACGGGAATGTGAAGGGTTTGCAAGGTTCCCAATATGTCGGGGGCCTCGGCGGATTCGTGTCCAGCCGTGCCATTTCCTATCAGCAGGAAGCGACCATCGCCAACTGTATCCATCTGGGGACGGTTGAAATAACGGATGGGACCTACTGCGGGTGGCTGGCCGGTTTCATCGGACTGGCCGACGGTGAGACGCCCATTGGCGATGAACCGGCTTCCGGAGCCTGGGTGAAGAACTGCTATTGGCTGCAGGACGGACCGATCTCCCTTCCGGAGGTGGGCGGCGGCCCCGGCATCGCGGAAAACAATTTCGCGCTGACCGAGGCGCAGCTGAAAGGGAATCCGTATCCCGGAACATTGTACGTGGCACCGGACGGTACCGGATTCAATCTGCTGATCGACGCCCTCAATGCCGGTGCCGTGTATTGGGGCAATGTCTGGGAGAATGGTTTCGGCTCCGGATGGGAGGGGAATCCACCCCTTTCCGGCTGGGTCTATCCCGGCCCCGGCTCGTACCCCGCCCTGACGGACCTGGAGGCGCAGATGCCCGGCAATTCCAAACCGATCTTCCGGATTTCGGCGGATTCGTTTGAAATGGATGCCGTGGGTGGTACGTTCCAGGTGGAGGTAACCTCCAGCCAGGACTATACGGTCAGCCAGCTGCCGGAATGGATAACGGAGGTATCGTCGGAATCTCCCGCCAATCAGCCCCATACGCGCATCTTTACGTATTCGGTGGCCGTCAACAGGTCGGCTTCGGAGCGTAAGGAATCCATCACGTTCACCAATGCGTCAGGAACGGTCCTCACGGTTAAATTGACCCAGAAAGCGCCGTATCTGACCATTTCCGTGACCGAGCTCCTTTTCCCGGATGCCGGTGGTTCGAAACGGATTCCGGTGTCGTCCAGCGTCGCCTGGAAAGTGACGTCGGAGGCAGACTGGTTCTCGGTGACCCCGGCCAGCGGTACCGGCGACGGAGCCTTGTCGGTCCTTGCCGAAGCGAATGGAAACGCCTCCGCCCGGGGTGGGTCCATCGTCTTATCCGCGGTGGATTTCCCCTATGAGTATGTCATCAACCTGGTCCAGTCCGGGTATGCCGGGGAGGAAACCGGTGATTGGAAGCAGCTTCCGTTCGTGCATCAATCCGTCGCCATGCGGTTTACGGCTACGTGGTGCGGCTGGTGTCCGTACATGAACCGCTCCATCCTCCGGGCCCAGGAACTGTATCCGGGCAAGATCCAGCATCTGGCCCTTCACGGAGGCGGAAGCGACCTGCAGTTCGATCCGACGGGTACCTTGATGAGCCTGTTCCGGACCAATGCCTTCCCTACGGGCGTCATGGATGGACGCATCAAGGTGAATAACTCCACGGATATCGAATCCGTCGCCGCGAATTTCATCGAAGCCAGCAAGCAGACGGAGCAGACCTATGGCACCGTGTCCGGCCTGGCCCTCCGCTCCGTTTCCTCCGGCCAGCAGGTAACCATCGATGTCGACGGCTACTTCAAGCAGGCGGGAGACTACAAGATTACCGTCCTGCTGGTGGAGGACGGCATCATCCACCCTCAGGAGAATGGGGGCGACGATTATGTGCACGACAATGTGGTCAGGGTGACGGCAACCGACATCCTGGGCGATGCCTTCACGGTCGGCAGCGATTTCTCGCAGAAGTCCTTCCACTATTCCGTGACGGTTCCTTCGGGGTACAGGATCGAGAACATGCGGGTTCTCGCCTATGTCCAGAAATCATTCGGCACAGCCCCTGTCATCCAGACGGAAGACTACGGGAATTACTACATCGACAACTGTGCGACGGCCCCGGTCGGCGCTGTCCTGAAACTGGCGCTGGAAGGCGGTGGTGGCGGAGGGGGCACCGGCGGCGGTGACAATGAGGGAATTACACCCGGAGATGACATCAACCTGTAAAGAAGAGGAGGAAAGAGTATGAAACACAACAGATTATACTTTGTTACGCTCCTGCTTCTCGCTGCAGGATGCCAGCAGATCACCGAGGAAGATTTCCTTCTGGATGAATTCGCGACCGACGCCCCTCAGCGGATCATTACGGCGTACCTCGAAGGTCGTGACGGGACCAGGACCGAACTGAGCGGCCCGGACGCAGACGGCATCTACTATCCCTATTGGTCGGAAGGCGATGAAGTGGCGGTCTGGGCGGACGGCATCCATGTGGCCGACAAATACACGCTGGCGGATGGTTCCGGAACCGGGAAGGCCTCTTTCAAGGGCACCTTGTCCGGTAGCCGTATGGTAGGCCTGTATCCCTATTCGGACAGGACGCAGGAAGGACTGGACGGAGACGTCCTGACCTTGGAACTTCCTTCCACGCAGTCCTATGCGGCAGGATCCTTCGGACAGGGAGCCTATCCGATGCTGGCTGTCAGCGAGTCGGATGCCTTCACCTTCAAGAATCTGTGCGCCGTCCTGAAACTTTCCCTGACAGGGGAGGAAGCGGTCAACGAAATCCTTTTCAGGGCCCATGACAGCGGAATGCCGGTCAGCGGCAAGGCGACGGTCCGGACGGATTTCCGGACGGATCCGGAACTGGTGATGTCGGCGGGCGGTTCCCCGGAGGTGACGCTGTCCTGCGGGTTCGTCCCGCTGGACAAGACGGTTCCGACGGAGTTTTTCATTGTCATCCCCGCAGGAACGTACAAGGGTGGTTTCACCGTGGAGATCAAGACTTTCACGGGAACCGTCACCAAGAGCACGACGGCGGATATCACCTTCCTGCGGTCGCAACTCCGGGCCATCCCCGCATTCGAATGCGTAGGGACGGGAGAGATCGATATCGACAACATCCCTTACAACCAGATCTGGTATGCCGACCAGTACAACCGGGTTTTCAATTTTTCCGCCGATCAGTTCGATGTTCCCATCGTCTCCGTCAAGTATGAGAACGGCTGGGGGGTCATCACCTTCGATGGACCGGTTACGGAAGTGGGCCGTTATGCCTTTTCCAACACCTATCTGACGGATGTCGTCCTTCCGAACTGTGTGGAAACGATCCGCCGCAATGCGTTCTTGAATTCCGGCATCCAGTCGTTCCGGACTCCGGACGCCTTGAAGACCGTAGAATATCAGGCATTCAGCGGAAATAACCTGACCAGGATCTATGGAAAATGGGCCTCGGAAGACGAGAAGGCCCTGGTCATGCCGGATGGGACGATGGTCGCCTTCGCCAACCAGGCGGTGGAAGGGTCCCTGGTCGTCCCTGACGGGGTCAGGAGTCTCCAGGATTATCTTTTCTATGGCAATCAGTCGATCAGGGAAGTCATCCTTCCCTCCGGTGTCGAGTCCATCGGGGGCTATTGCTTCTACAGCTCTTCCCTGGAGCGCATCACCCTTCCCGGAAGTCTCCAGAAAGTCGGCTCCTTCGCTTTTTCCTACTGCCCTCAACTGGCCGGGTTCAAAGGGAACAGCCCGCTCATCATGGACGGACGTGCGCTCGTCTCCAATGGAAGCATGTTCGCCTATGCGGGAAAGGGTATGGCCGATTATGTGATTCCGGAAGGGGTAACGGAAATAAGCAGTAACGTCTTCGTCAATTGGGAGGACCTCCATTCCCTGACTTTCCCGTCCACGCTCGGCAATCTTTATTCGGGATTCCTTTCGAACTGTCCCAACCTGGAATTCTTCTATGGCGAAGGTGCCAGCGCCGACCATCACTGTCTCATCCTTTATGGGGAGTACCTGGCTGCGGCTACGTCCATCTGTCCTGCGGATTACCGGGTTCCGGACGGCGTCCAGCGCATTTTCCAGCGTGTATTCCAGGGAAATGCCTCCATCGAACGGCTGACCCTTCCGGATGAGGTCTATTTCATCCATTATTATGCGTTCGCGGACATGCCCAACCTCAAGAGCCTGACATTGTCGTCGGGCCTGACGCAGCTGGCCGGGGACTGCTTCAGTGGGTCCAAGGCCCTTGAGAAGCTGTACCTGCGCTCCTATTCACCCCCGTCCTATGCGGAATCCGAGAGCGATTGGGCCAAGTGGGGGGCTGACAACCTGGTCATCTATGTCCCGGAGGGCTTCCAGGATCAGTACAAGTCCACATCCCCCTGGTCCAAATACGCCGACCGGATCCAAGGCTTTGTCTACGATGACCTGGAGAAGCCGGACTACTACATCTCTACGGATTATTCCCAGGATGGAGAGGTGACGGTCCTGCAGCAGGCAAGTGACGGTAACGGCATCGAGCTGGTGCTGATGGGCGACGCGTTCTCTGACAGGCAGATAGCCGATGGTACCTATGATGCCGTGATGGGGAAGATGGCGGACGCCTTCTTCTCCGAGGAACCGTATGCGTCTTTCCGTCATCTGTTCAACGTCCGTTCGGTGAAGGTCGTTTCCTCCACGGAAGGGTATGAGCATGGCGGCCAGGCGCTGGGCGGCTGGTTCGGCGACGGAACGTCGGTGGGCGGTAACGACAGCCGGTGCATGGAGTATGCGCAGAAGGCCGTCCCTTCCGACAAGATGGACCAGACGCTCATCATCGTTGCCATGAACTCGTCCAGGTATGCAGGTACCTGCTATATGTACTATCCTTCCGGCGGCGACTACGGCAACGGCCTGTCTGTCGCTTACTTCCCGATCGGGGAGACGGACGATGGCCTCGCGCAGCTGGTCCATCACGAGGCCGGCGGCCATGGCTTTGCCAAGCTGGCCGACGAGTATGCCTATGAGAACATGGGTACGATCCCGCAGTCCGAAATTGACAATCGGGAGGCCAGTGTCCCTTACGGATGGTGGCGGAACTGCGACTTCACCGACGATCCCGAACTGGTGAAATGGCACCATTTCCTCGCCGACAGCCGGTACATGTTCGACGGTCTCGGTGTATTCGAAGGCGGATTCACCTACTGGAAGGGCGTCTGGCGGCCTACCGAGAACAGCATCATGCGCTATAACACGGGCGGGTTCAACGCCCCTTCCCGTGAGGCAATCTGGTATCGTATGCACAAACTGGCCTATGGCGACGACTGGGAGTATGACTACGAGGAGTTCGTGGCCTATGATGCGAAGAACCGCAAGACCTCGGCCAACGCCGCTCCCCGCGGGAATGCGGTGGAGCGCCTGGCCAAGCCGACGCACCCGCCCGTCGTCATTCCGAGACGGTGGAATGAACCGGCCCGGGAGCCATCGGGAATGGTGAGGGGTACCCGATAAGGATCCCTTTCCGGTCATTTTGCATATAGCAATCCTTTATTCCGGCTTTTCCCTGCAGGGGAATTGCCGGAATTTCCTTATATTTGAGAAAACTGCATAGCAATAACAGAATGAGATCCAAGAGCTTGTTGCTGGCCGCCATCCTATTGGCGGTCTTCTCTGCGGGGAAAGCCTCCGCGCAGACTTCTTTCGGGAACAGTTCATTGTTCAATGACGGCTGGACTTTCGTCCGGGGCGACGTCGAGGGAGCGGAAGCTCCGGCTTTCGACGATTCCAAGTGGATGCGCGTCCAGCTTCCGCACGACTGGTCCGTAAAGGGGACGCTGTCGCCTGACAACGCCTCCTGCACCGGTTATCTTCCTGCGGGAATCGGCTGGTATCGCAAGCATTTCAATGCCCGCCGTCTGCCCGAAGGGAAGACGTTCATCTATTTCGAGGGTGTATACAACCGTTCCTCCGTCTACCTGAACGGACATCTACTCGGGGAGCGCCCCAGTGGCTACGCCTCTTTCCTGTATGACCTGACTCCCTACCTGAACCGTACCGGGGACAATGTCCTGGCCGTTCGCGTGGACCATAGCCGGATCGCCGATTCCCGTTTCTATACCGGCTCGGGTATCTACCGGAATGTGTGGCTGGTATCTTCCGGTGAAACGCACTTCGCCCTGTGGGGCGTCGGTTATGCCACCCGCAGTATGAACGCAAAGCAGGCGGTGGTGACAGTGGACACCCAGGTCGAAGGGCCGATTCCCGCTTCCGTGAAGCTGGCTTTGACCCTGAAGGATGCCGCCGGCAAGGTGGTCGCCAAATCGACGACGAAGGCCGCGGCGAAGCAGAACGTGGACCTGAAGGTGAAGGCTCCGCACTGCTGGGACCTGGATGATCCGTACCTGTATACGCTCGAGGCGGTCCTGACCTCCGGAAAGGAGGAACTGGACCGGACCGAGGTGAAGGTCGGACTGCGCACCCTGGCCTTCGATGCCAATACGGGATTCACCCTCAACGGGGTCAACCGCAAGGTCAAGGGCGTGTGCCTGCATCACGACGCCGGTGTCCTCGGCGCGGTGGTCCCGGAGGAAGTATGGGAGAGAAGGCTTCGGAACCTCAAGGCCATCGGTGCCAATGCCATCCGGACGGCCCATAATCCCCAGACGCCTGTCTTCTATGATGTGTGCGACCGGCTCGGCCTGCTGGTGATGGACGAGGCTTTCGACGAGTGGGAGTACAACAAGAAGAAGTGGGTGGAAGGCTGGAACCTGGGTACGCCGGCGATGGACGGTACCGCTGATTTCTTCAATGAGTGGGGCGAGCGGGACGTGACCGACATGGTGCGTCGCGACCGGAACCATCCGTCCATCTTCCTGTGGAGCATCGGCAACGAGGTGGATTATCCCAACGACCCGTATTCCCATCCCATCCTGGACGGTGGCAACTTCGAGTTCAACCAGCCGATGTCCGGCGGTTACAAACCCGATGCTCCCGATGCCATGCGGATCGGCGAGATCGCCAAGCGGCTGGCCGCCTGTGTGCGGGCGGCGGATCCTTCCCGCCCCGTGACAGGTGCCCTGGCGGGGGTGGTGATGTCCAACCAGACCGCCTATCCGGAGGCCGTGGACGTGGTCGGCTACAATTATACGGAAAGCCGTTATGCCAAGGACCATGCAACCTATCCCGACCGGATCATTTACGGTTCCGAGAACGGATCCGGCTATGATGCCTGGAAAGCCGTACGGGACAATGACTTTATCTTCGGACAGTTCATCTGGACCGGTATCGACTACCTGGGTGAGTCCAACGCCTGGCCTTCCCGCGGCTTCTACAGCGGTTTGCTGGATTTTGCCGGCAACGTCAAGCCCCGCGGCCGGATGCGCGCTGCGATGTGGTGCGAAGAGCCCGTCTGCTACATCGGCACCTATCCCAAACCGCAGCCTCGTCCCGGCCGCCGCTGGCCGATGGGCGACAGCAGCGATGCCTGGGATACCTGGAACTATGAGGACGGACAGATGATCCGCGTCGTCTGTTACACCAATGCGGCCAAGGCCCGGCTGCTGCTCGACGGGAAGGAAGTGGGCGAAATGACCCCCTTCAACGACGCCCCCGGCATTATCGGCTGGGACGTCCCCTACAAGGCCGGAGTCCTGAAGGCGGAAGGCTATGACGCTTCCGGCAAGAAAGTGTCCGAGTACGAGATCCGTCCTGTCCAGCGTCCGGCGGCCCTGAAGGCGGTTGCGGACCGGAATGAACTGGATGCCGGCGGCCTGGTCCACGTCGCCGTCGAGGTGGTGGATGACAATGGCAATTTCGTCCCGCTCGGGGATAACGAGATCACCTGTACGGTGGAAGGCCCCGCCCAGCTGCTGGGCCTGGAATCCGCCAACAACACGGACATGGGCAACTGGAACGACAATGTCCAGCGGGCCTATCGCGGCCGTCTGCTGGCCTATGTCAAGACGGGCGCCAATCCCGGAAAGGTCAAGGTGCGTTTTTCGGCCCCGTACATCAAGGGTGCCGAAGTGGAGCTTGTAACCCATAAGTATGCCAAGACCGAAGAGATCCGGTTGAGCGATCCGTTCATCCTGGCCGACAAGGCTTCCGGCATGTACTATATGACCGGAACCGGCGGCATGCTGTGGAAGAGCCCCGACCTCAAGGTGTGGGACGGCCCGTTCCAGGTGACCCGGACCGACCCGAATTCCTGGATGGGTCCGCGTCCGATGATCTGGGCGGCGGAAATCTACGAGCATAACGGAAAGTATTACTATTTTGCCACGTTCACGAACCAGGCCGAGATCATCCAGTCCTACCGTGGCAACGACATCAACCGCCGCGCCTGCCACGTCCTGGTCGGCGACAGCCCGGAAGGGCCTTTCTATCCGATGAAGGACGAGACCTACCTGCCGGCTGACCAGCCTACCCTGGACGCCACCCTCTGGTTCGAAGACGGAAAACCGTATCTGATCTTCTGCCACGAATGGCTGCAGAACTGGAACGGTACGGTGGAGGCGATTCCGCTCAAGCCGGACTTTTCCGGAACCTATCCGGAAGGCCGGAAGCTCCTGTTCCGGGCGTTCGACGCTCCTTGGAGCAAGGAAAAGTATGAGGATGGCACCATCGGCCCGAACAAGGTCACGGACGGCCCTTACGCCTTCCGGACGGGAACCGGCAAACTGGGCATGATCTGGACCAGCTGGGTGTACAATGACTACACGCAGGGTGTCGCCTATTCCACGAGCGGAAAGCTCGAGGGACCTTGGGTTCAAGAGAAGGATCCCATCACGCCTCCCAATTATGGGCACGGCATGATCTTCACGACCTTCGACGGCAAGCGCATCCTGTGCTGCCACTCCCACCGTCCTGCCGACTTCATGCGGATTCCCGCCTACTTCCTGGTGGACGATTCCGGCGACAAACTGAAGGTGCTCGGGCGTTACTACCCGTAGCCGTCAGAGAACGGTCCATCCCTTGTCGATGGCCGACTGGAGTTCCCCGTCCGTGAGTTTTCCCTTGTTCTCCGAACCCAGGGTCACGGTGCGGGGAACTTCCGTCTGTGCCAGGCCGTCCAGGATGTTGAGAAGGGATTCGCGGGAGAGGGCGGTACAGTCAGACACGTCGAAGGAGATGCCGATTCCCCGGAAGCCGCCGAAATCCGTGAGCCGCTGCTGACCGTTAAGTACGTTCGTTGCCGCGGTGAGGGACGACGCTTCGATGGCCGGCAAGTTGCGCAGCGCACCCCTTCCGTAGTAGCATTCAAAACATTCGGTGAGTGAGGTAGCCCCGCTGAAATCGATGGAGGGAAGGCTTGTCAGGGCGTAGCAGTTCCGGAAAAAGGCATACCAGCTGGTCGCTTGGGGGAAGGAGATGTCCCTGACGAGGGACAGTTTCTGGCAACCGTCGAAAATCTGGCTTACCGACGTGGCGTTGGGAGCGTTCAGGGCAGGGGATTCCACCAGCGCGGAGCAGCCGAGGAAGATCGAGGAACCGGATATCATCGAACTGACATCCAGCGAGGTTACCCGCCGGAGGGACGTACAGCCGCTGAACATGTTCTCGAAGTTGGTGCAGGAGGAGGTGGTGATGTCCGTCCCGATCTCCTGCAGGGCCGTGCATCCTTCGAACATATGATAGCAGGATTTCATTGCACTCCAGTTCCAGTCGGGAACGGAAGCCAGGAGCTTGCATCCGGCGAACATGTAATTGTGTGTGGATGCTTTCGTGAAGTTGAATGCGGGCGTTTTCACCAGGGAAACGCAGTTGAGGAACATCCGGTCGAAATTGGTTCCGGAGGAGGTGTCGAAGCCGTCCACCCGGACTAGCCGCGAGCAGCCGGAGAAC
>ODAI012653732.1_pt1 | contig 11927 bp, 25 predicted proteins | sample 1539321 | NCBI WGS metagenome assembly ODAI01 (sample SAMN02144231, study PRJEB22623) | gut metagenome | biome: sheep rumen | host: Ovis aries | place: New Zealand
ACGGATATCAATCCCGCCGTCCTTGTCTACCCGCCGGTAAAAGTCTACAATTTTCGATTTGCTGTCCGTTATCTGCGTGATGTCGTACTGTCCGACCATATCACGCGCAACCTCTGCTGACGCTCCTCTTCCGCCCATTGCTACTTTCTCCACTTCTCCACAAACGCAGAAACGCGCTGTATGTTTCCTTCACACCCTTCCGGGACCTGCCCATACATGATGATCTTCGTCGGCTGAAGCCGCCTCAGCATCTCGTTGTATCCGTCCAGAAACAGGCGCTTTGACTCCTCACTGTTCTGAGTCCCAACGCTTGAGACAGCAACGCAGGAATTTACCGGCTCACCGTCAAAGCACCAGTCATAGCTTTCTGGCCCCGCCCAGCATATTGTAGGCAGCACCTTTATCCAGTGGGATTGCCAATAAGCGCCCAGCCAGTGTTTCCGGTAGTGGTTGTACACCTGTACGGCCTTGGGATAGTCCGTATACAGCGAAAAGTCCGGCGTGCATACCGCCTGAAAGCGGCCCAGCTGCTCCAGATACCTGTCCGGATCCTTCCACAGCCTCAGAAACTGGTAGTCGTCAACGAAAAAGTGTACGCCGTGTTCTTCGGGGTTCTCACAGCCCCGCGCGTAATTGTAACTGATCCAGTTTTCTACGTCGCATTCGTCAAGCGGCGCTAATCTCGGAATGTCGTACTCTCCGACGCCCTTGAACGCCGCCCGCTGTACGTTTTCATAATCCCGCGTGTCTTTGTAAGCCATGCCATCCTCCCACATAAAAAGCCACCGACGCCTCAGCGCCTGTGGCCCTACGGAGGAACTGCCGGAAGGAAGAAGGAGAAGGAGGCAAAATCTCCCGCCCCTTTGTCCGGATGTTCCAGCTTAAACTATACTACGAACGGACCGAACATTCTGTAACATCATCACTTTCGGCCTGCAGATACCGGTAGCACCGCATGCGCACGCCGTCGGGCGTATTGCCGCCGCCCATATGCTCCGCCACCTGCGCCCAGGAATAGCACTGCGCGAACCGGTATTCGAAGACCTGCCGCGTCACCGCGTCCGGGATGCTGGCTATGTACCGCTCCAGGCGGTTGCGCTCATGGATGCACTGTATCAGCTTGGCGTGTATGATTGCCTGCAGGTCCACGATCTCCGCCGCGAGCTGCTCAACTTGACTGCGCGTCATACCCTTAGCATGCGGCATGCCGTCAAAGTTAAGCGCTCCGATCCCGCGCCGGCTCTCAAGCTCTGCAAGCCGCTCCCTGTCGTGATTGATCTCGTTGTTTAGGTAAAACAGCTGTGATAGCTCCTTGACTGTCATAACTCCCCTCCTCGCTGCTTTTGGTACTGTGGGCAGAGTCGCACGCCCGCGCCCTTCGGTCCGCACATCACAGGCGCTGTACTGTCTGCGCCGTGCTTCTTCATCCTCGCAAGCGCCGCCGCAAAGAATATACAGCTCCTGCATCCGCGCGCTCTTCCGCACGTCCTGCATTTACATGTTCTCACGCACATCTGCCCCGCCTCCCTCTATTTGCGCTCCAGATATCTGACAAGCTCTTCCAGGCCCTCCGCTGCTTCCCGCATTTTGAGGGCGTACAGCATCACGTCAAAAAGGTCCTTCTCATCCGCCAGTGTCATTGCACGCTGGCTGCACTGCTTAAGCTCCATTGCTACCCGCTTGTATTTCCTCAGATCCATGTTCGCCCTCCTTCACTTCGTGAGGCATCTTGTGCTGTCCCATCTGATCCGGTATCCGCAGTTTGGACAGTAATTATCATGTATCAAAACCGTACGGCCGCCGCAGTGCCCGCAGGTGTACCAGTCGCTTCTGTAGTGCCCCTTGTTCAGCTTCGGTTTCTTCCCGCGGTCCTGCTCTGCAATATAGGCCAGCCGGTTTATGATCCGGTCGATCATAGGGTCGTTCCGGTCTCCATGGTTCCGCAGATAATCTGCACCCTCTTTTGCTCCTACCATCATTCCGGTCATACCGGCAGCCCCTCCTTTGCTCTGTCTACTCTTGCCTTCAGCGCCTGCAGCAATGCCTCCTGCGCCCCGTCCTTGCTCTCAAGCGACCTGATCACGTCCTCATCTGTCCCGCCCTGCACAATCAGCCGGTGGATGATCACGGGGAACTGCTGCCCCTGTCGGTGTAGTCTTTTGTTTGCCTGCTGATATTCTTCCAGACTCCAGGTCAGACCGAACCATATCACGTGGTGTCCGCCGTCCTGCAGGTTGAGGCCATAGCCGCATGACGCAGGCTGTGCCAGAAGTATGTCAATCTCTCCCGCGTTCCAGTCCCGCTCATCCTGCGCGCCGGTGTACACTCTCACCCTCAGCCCGGACCGTGCAAGGGCTGACAGAAGACGTTCCCTGTCGTGGCGGAAATAGTAGTACACAAGGGCGTGCTGTCCGTTCAGCTGTTCGACAGTCTCCAGGAACGCCTCAATCTTGCAGTCATGCACTTCCAGCACTTCGCCATCCTCGTCGTATACAGCACCGTTGCAAAGCTGCAGCAGCTTTCCTGTCAGCCCTGCTGCTGTCGACGCTGTGACAAGCTGGTCCTCGTCCACCGTCAGAAGCATAGTCTTCTCAAGCTCTGCGTATGCCCGCTTGGCTTTAGGATCCAGCGCGACCGGGATATCATCGATGACCATATCCGGAAGCTGAAGGTAATCCTCTGCCTTCATGCTGATGCAGATATCCTGTATCTGCTTGTATATCGCATCGGCCGCGCCCTCCTTTGGGGCGTACGAGAATATTGTTGTACGGCTGCGCTTGTCCGGAAGAAAATACATTTCCCGGAAGACGGATATTGTCCTCCCTAACCTCTTTCCGCCGTCCAGCAGAAAGACCTGCGCCCACAGATCCATAAGGCCGTGAGGCGACGGCGTGCCGGTCAGCTCAATGAGCCGCTGGATGTGAGGCCGTACAGCCTTCAGGGCTTTGAACCTCTTGGCCTGATGGTTCTTGAATGACGATGACTCATCCAGTACCACCACATCAAACGGCCACTTGTTGCCGTACAGCTTGACAAGCCACTGCACGTTTTCCCGGTTGATAACATAAACGTCAGCGTTGATGCTCAGCGCGTCCATGCGCTCTTTCGCCGACCCCAGGACGACCGATACACGCATGTTCTGCAGGTGCGCCCACTTTGCCGCCTCAGCGGACCATGTATTTTCCGCAACCTTCTTCGGGGCGATAACAAGCGCCTTCCGGATGCAGAAGCGCAGATACTTCATTTCGTGCAGGGCAGTCAAAACGATCGAAGTCTTTCCCAGGCCGCAGTCAAGCCAGAGTGCCAGATTTGGGTTCTCAACTATTTTCTCCACGCTGTATTTTTGATATTCATACGGCCTATACTCTTTTGCAGATCTCAAATAACCATCCACCCTTTACAAACTTGTTTCCGTACATCCGCTTGGGATACTCAAGCGCGTGTTTTCTGTCGAATAAGTCAAGCCCCGCAAGTTTCATCGTCGGATACGTCCGCACCTCTCCCGATCCTATGGACGTGGCCTTGACTGGCGTATCTCTGGCCTGTTTCCCTTGAAGCCTCGAATAGGCAATGTTATATTTCGCCGTGCACCATTCAAGATTAGCCACTCTGTTGTCCTGCCTGTTCGAATTCAGGTGATTGACATATTTCAGCCCTTCCGGATTTGGGATGTATGCCGACGCAACCAGCCTGTGAACGTATTTATGCTTACATCTGCCGTCCTTAAACAGATTGACGCGCAAATAGCCGCCCGTGTTCTCGTACGGTTTCAGGATTCCTTTTCTTCGCCCCACTGTGTTCTGCAGCGAATATATGTTGCCGTCTTCATCCGCGGCGTATAGTCCTTCATAGCCCGGTATGTCCCTCATCCGATTGCCTCCCTTCGCTCCCGTGTAGCACCAATTCACCTCAGCCCGCTCTGCGCCCAGGCTCCGCATATCGACACAACCCGGTCAATGCCTTCGTCACCGTCCACCGACCCGATCACCATAAAGCCCATCCGCCTCAGCAGCTTATGCACGTATTCCTGCCGCGGCCGCTCCTTCTGGCCCGGTGCCTTGAGCTCTACGAAGATCACCTCGCCGCCCGGCATTAAGATCAGCCGGTCCGGTACTCCGGTAAAGCCGGGGCTCTCAAACTTCAGGCAGAGGCAGCCAAGCTCCTCCACCCGTTTTTTCAGCTTCCGTTCGATATCTTTTTCCAGCATGACGACAGCCTCCCTCAGCCAAAGAAATTTACTCCCGCGCGTAAAGTATTGACCCACATACAATGTGCGCGCTCAAGCCACCACAGCCACACTCCTGACGCACCCTGACGCAATCCCGACGTGCTCATATCATCACTCATACATTTTGAGACATTAACCCATCTGCCGCGCCAAACCTCCAAAGCCCGGATATCACATGTGCGCGCACGCGCGTTATAGACGTATCGTAGGTGAGCGGACAGGGGGGACGCGTACTCTCTAATTTCTCTATCTATATACTCAATAGTAATTTTTGTGATATTGTGATAAATACCGATAAGCCCTTATTTTATGCGGGTTTCCGCAATCACAACATTTGTGATATCCTGTGATTTTGTGATACAAACTCATCACAAAATCACACATATCACATCCATATCACAAAAAAATGTGATACAGAATTACTCAGGTGCAAAGCCTCTCTGCGTTCCATACGTTACGCCTCCGTAGAATGACTTGTCGGTCCTTTTCCATCCTTTGCAATTTGCGATGCAGGCACCGATTTCCTTTCGGTCGGCGGATTTTAAATCGCTCTTATTTTTCAGAAAAAGTTCGCACCAGACCTCAATAACCGATATCCGATCACGCGGAACAAGGTTATAATTGCCTGTCACATTGGCGGCCCAGAAGTCCCGCCGCCGGTCCAGATCCCACTGCAGCCAGTCATCCGGGACCGGCTTCAGCATAAAATCGTGGATCATTCCTTCCAGGGGAGAAGCATCCCTGTGCTGTTCCTGATGTTCTTTCGCGGCCTCTTCCAGATCACCTGCAAGGTAGAGCTGTTCGCCCATCTGCCACCGCACCTTCGCTTCCGCCCAGACCTGCGCAACCACATCATCCGTCAGATCCTTCCACACATTTTTGGCGTGTAGCTTCCTTCCCACGTCCACCGGCCAGAACCTTCGGTTGCCTGTCGTATCCTGCAGAAAGTCCATCTGGTTGCATGTCCCGAAGAACACGCAGGACCGGGGCTGCTCCTTCATGTTCCGCCCGTACGCGGCGCGGTACCTGTCGCTCCTCAGAGACAGGAACTGCTTAATCCGGGCCACGTCCGTGCGCCTGAAGGCGTCCAGCTCTGCAACCTCTACAATCCATACGCCGGGCAGAAGCTCCGCCGCCTCCTTGCCCTCAAAGGTCCGGATCGAGTCGTTGAACCACCCGTGGCTCATGCGGTCCAGGATCGTTGATTTGCCGATGCCCTGCGGCCCGCAGAGGATCAGCATATTATCGAACTTGCATCCGGGAACCATGGCGCGGGCCACAGCAGCCGTAAAGGATTTACGGCACACTGCGCGGTTGTATCCTGCCGCATCGTCTTCCGCCCCAAGATAATCGATAAAGAGTGTATCCAACCGCGGTACACCGTCCCACTGCAGGGCCTTGAGATAGTCCTGTACCTCGTTGAACGCATGCATGGAGGCGTGGATATCCAGCGCGGCGTCAATGTTGCCCCTGCCGGTAATCTGATAGGCCTTTTCCAAGTACCAGTACAGGCCGTTGCTGTCTGTATCGGACCACAGCCTGCGTGTCCCATCCAGTGCCCAGGGAAGCTGTCCCAGGACCTCACCGCGACCGGCAAACTGATTAAGCGCAAAGCGCCCCTTCAGGCGCGGGTCGTTGTCAAGGATGATGAGGATATTGTCGATCGTGGGCTTCGGCATGCCGGTCTTTGGATGAAGGTCGAGCTTTTGCATCCAGTCAATGTCGTCACCCTCTTCTGCGCCGCCGGCAACGCCCTCGAAGTCCTTCACAGCCTCATCGTGGCGCTCCCTTGCAAGCAGGGCCGCGCATACCGGATCAGCGACAGCAAACTCACACATAGCCGTAAAGCTCGGCAAGCGGTTGTTTGGTGTCCCTGCGGCGGCCTCATCATCCAGCTCCCCGAACTTGTGCATACGGACCAGATCAAAGCAGTTGACCAGATGACCGCTGCACGGATCTGTCGCATGGTGGGAATATAAGAACTTGCCGTGATCGTAAACCACCGCGCCGCCGGTCGTGCTTCCGCCTGCATAGGGGAGGCGGTTCTCATCCCCGGCCACCGGCTCGTATACGCCCGGAAGGAGCTTGTCTATGACCGTCAGTACATCGCCGTAAGCACGGTTGAAAGCACCGACGACGCCGGGCTTTGTCAGCGGGTCTCCCTGCTTTGTGGCCAGCCGCTGATAGCTTACTGCACCGGGCACCTGCGGCCACGATGAATAATCCCTCCAGTCGGTGTAGGTAGCGAGCATATCGCCAGCCTTGACGAACGGTGCATCGACATATTGGAAGATATATGCACTGTCCACACAGCATGAGGGCCAGTACATCAGGCGCGATGCTTCGAAGGTCGTCGGATCCGCCATCTGGATCCCGATCCGCTCAGCCAGACGCCGCGCGATAGGCTCATACTCATCTGCTGTCACTGTCCGGTCCAGAGGGAAAAGGATCCTCAGGCGCGGCGCGGTCTCGATATGCTTGCGCGTGCTGTAGACAGCGAAGCCGCAGCCAAGGGCGCTGGCCGCTTTGATCACGCCAAGGGTGCCGTAGGCAGGGATTGTATCGAAGTCCAGAGTAACAACATCGCGGCCGGTCACCGCAGAGGCCTTGCGTCTGCCGCCGTCCAGCGTCCCGGCCATGAAGCCGCCCACGTCCTTTAATTCATCCTGCTGTGCCTTCTTGAGGGCCATGTACTGCGTGACGGTCTCTGTCCCGCGCGCGGGCACTCTCAGTCTGTCCCACAGCTCTCCGACGGTCAGCGTCTGCAGCTTCCAATGCAAATCTTTTCGGGAATTTCCGACAGATATCTTAATCTGGCGGTCGAATTGTAACTTCATGGTGCGCTCCTTTTCATCGGCGGTTAATCTAATTTGGCTGTAAAGCCATTTTAAGCCAAATTAATTGACCCGTCAACTGTGTAGCCAAACGGGCCAACTGTAGTGGTTGCCGATTTAAAAACCCCTGTTTTCACACGTCTCCCGGCTTCCGGTGCAGCGATTTTTCTGCTGAAAACCCGTCAGGATATCGTTTCCTCAGCTTATTAATATTTACTGTCATGACATATTCCATGTCGACGCCAAGAGCATCACACGCCTCGGATATCATCCACAGGCAGTCCCCCAGCTCTTTAACCATATGGTCCTTGTCCATCCTGTGGCCCTGGAATTCCTTCTGAAGGATACCGGCCACCTCACCGGCCTCGGATGTGAGACCAAACACGGCATGGTAAAGCTCGTCCCGTACGCCGGTATACTGCGGGATTGTCCGACGGGCCGCTGTCTGATACTCTCTCAGTGTCATGCCTTCGCCCCTCCCGCCTTCTTCAACCGCTCCACCTCGATGCATTTCTGCCGGTAAAGTCTGTCCATCTCTCTGATCTGATCAGGCATCAGATCTGTTGACCGGTACGCGTCCAGCTCCATCCGCATCTCATATATTCTAAGCATCCCCGCCGCCGCGTCTTTTGTGCCCGTGAGGGCTGCCAGCATTGCTTTCAGTGCGTCGCCCTCTCCCGCACGCTGCGCAAGCTCACAGACCTGCTTAAGCTCTGTATCTGTCATTATCATCACCTCTCATCACACTGTATCCGGATCCCCGCATCATCCTCCAGGCGCTGCTGCATGTCAGCGACAGACAGTTCGCCCCGAAGGACCCGTCCGAAGGTCTCGTCCACGGCTGTCAGGGCGCGGAATATCCGCTTGTGCCCCCACTGGTACTGATCCCGCAGGACCTGCGCAAAGCAGGTCAGAAGGACCTCAACATCAAAGGTCGATATCTCATGCGCCGTCCTGCGCTTTATCTCCCGTATCTCATCCGGGCGAAGGGCCACGCGGCCTTTCCGGTCCTCAATCCTTTGTGATCTCTCTAATCTTCTGCGCTCCGCTCTCCCCATTACTGTTACCTCTCAGCTCTTCCTCATCCGGCGACGCCGCCACAATCAGGCAGACCGCCATCAGTCCGACAGACGCAACAATGAACCCGATCACAAATCCAACAATGAAAGCCATGCTCATTCTCCTTTCCAAAAAGGGCAGTTCCATCTGACCGGCTGGCCCCATCCCGGCCGGTACGGGCACTTTGTTTTCGCACAGGTGTTGCAGCTATCCAAGTCTGAGACCCTGAACCCGATCCGCGCATAGGAGCAGATGGTAGTTATGAGTCTTATCAGCTGTTCTTCGTCCTCAAACCTGCCTAGCATTCTTCGTCCCTCCTGTACCTTGCCGGAAGCGGCGTCCACGCGACAGGCTTCAGGCCGATATCCTCCGGTGAGTCTTCCGTGTCACCGACGTACCACTTGCCCACGCCGTCTGTGACCCGGTATTCGCAGATATCAATGACAGTGCAGTTGTCGAAGCAGAGAAGCACTTTGTCACTGTATCCGTCCTCATCCACTTCAGGCAGGTGTTCAGCGGTCGGTATCCACTTTCCGTCTGCCTCCGCCCCGTGTAGCAGTAGTTGGAGCACCTCGATCACGTCCGCCGCTCTCGCCACCAGGATCGCCAATTCACCCTTGCGTCCATTGGCATACTCACGCAGCTCATTGATCATCTTTGCTGCCCAGTTCAGGGCCTCTCTTTTTGCGGGCGGCATGTTGTCGATCACCTCTGCAGCATCCTGCAGGCCCATCAGGTAATACTCGCTCTCCTTGGCGATGCTGTCCTTAACCCGTTTCGCAAGCTCTTTAAGCGTCTCCTTTTTATTGATCAGAATCATTTGTCTTCTGCCTCCTTAATGCTGTCTCTGACATGCCGTATGGCGTCGTTCCAGCCATCCCGCCAGCCTTCCCACTCGCGTCTTGTTGGGTCTGCCAGATTGTATCCGACCAACACACTCGACCCGATCAGCGTCACGCAAAGCAGGATAGCAACCACATCATTAAACATCGTTTCCGGTCCTCCTGTTCCATCTCTCTGCAATTCTGGCCATGACGTTGCCGAACGGCTCGGACGGCTTCTGCCTCACGCCTGCGTATGTAACGACCATGCGGCACTTTGAGCAAAGTACGCCGGTCGGTTCAAGTTCAAGGTTATAATTAAAGGTCACATTCGCGCCGCAGTGCGGGCACGGATGCAGGTTCAATCCTCCCATTTGTTTCACTCCTTCCAAAAGCTGTCTATAATCCCGCCCACAAATTCACCCAGGCTGGCCAGCACGGTAAATACCAGCCGGCCGACCAGCGATATCAAAAACAAGGGCCAGGTGAAAAAGAGAACGCATGCGCAGAACGCCTCATCTCCGCGTACCTCTGTCGGATCCAGATGTCTGATGATCCCGTACATAATCACAGAGCAAAACGTCCACAGCAGCAGCGGTACTAATATAATCTTAATAATCATCGCTCACCTCACAGTAGCCCTATCTGCTTGGCGTATGCCACAAACACGCAGATACACAACATTCCGCCGATAAACCACGCAGAGATAAAAAAGTCTGTATCACTGTCTCTTTCAGCGCTGACCATTAAAGCCAGGGATAATGTGATAAATGCATACCCCAAAGCGACCCCAACGGCAAGGCCTAAAAGGGTTAATACAAGTTTCAGGTCGTCCATCATTCGGCCTCCTGAAATCTGCTGCCTCCAAGAGACGTTGCCTTTATAACGTGCGCATTGATCAGCTTGCGCATGCGGCTGTACGGAGTCTTTGCGGCGGTTTCGCCCTCGTGATAGCAGACAAAAGCGCCGTCCTCTTTCAGACTCGTGATCCTGCCCAGCTCATACTTTTCACCATTGCGGTAAATGATGTACTCACCTTCGTAAAAATCATCCATCCTGCGGCCCTGCATGAATTCCCCGCAATTCGGACAGTAATGATTGGCCTTTGTAAATTCTGTCTCTTCGCCCAGATAACTGCGCGAAACAATAGCCCCGCATTTACTGCATCTGTATCCGTCAGTCATTGCTTTATCCCTCCATCTTCGTCCCACAATACGGACAGAAGCGGCCGACCACAGCGTACTCATCAGACGCAACAAGCCACGCACCGCATTTTGAGCAATAACAGCTTTCGGCGGGGCTATATCGGTCCATCGGTGCAAACTTTACGGGTTTGTCTGTATGCACACTCAGCCACTGCCCTGTCTGCCGGGCAGGCAGTGAAAGCAGCCTTGTCACGTCCTTCTCTGTGTGCCCGTCCCAGTGCTTCCCGCGCTCCAGTATCTCACAATCAAACGTGTCAAAGTATTCCGTCTCATAGTGATAGGTGTAGCTCCCCTTCGGTGTGTCGATCCCAACAATGAACCATCCGCCACCGAAGCAAAGCTCACCGTCTTCGTGCCTGAGTGACTTCCAGGCCCTGCCTTTGTTCTGCCTCACAATCGCCGCAAACAGCATCATGCGCTGATAGTAAAGCTGCCGGAACGTGTGGAAACCGTCCGATACATCGTCTATGTTGGCGACGCCTGCAGCTTCGCAGATTGCTTTCCGCCTGTTTTGTTCAGTGCCTGTCATGATTTAACCTCCATCCTGAGGCCACACATTGGGCAGTAATTAAACCCTGGCAAACCTGCTTCCATGGTACTCCATCCGCACTCTGAACAGTGCCATTCATGATGCGGATGACCTTCGGCATATTGTCCACCGTCAACCCAGTATGCTGTCTTCGGTTCTGGCTCGATGGTGGGCGCATCCTCCATCAGTTTCCGTGCCCCACCCGGTGGCCCGACATGTACTCTGTCGTATTCTTCTATCAGTGCATCCCCGTCAATCGGTCTCATCGTTTCCTACCTCCCGAATGATGTATTCAATATCTTCCAGTCGTAAGAACAACGGCTTATTGTCCTTGATCCCTTTTATGTCGTAGCTTGCGATTTCTCCATACAAGGCGCTTTTCGTTATGCTGAATTCTTCGCACGTAATCGGTAGCTCAAAACCGCTTTTAAATCTAATCCTAATTTTCATTCAGGCTCCTTTTCCACGCGTATCGCATACCATTGCTCACCGATTTTAAAGCGGAATTCTTTTTCTGCCGTAAACAAGTATTGCGCGGCCGCACCTAACGCCTCATGCGTAACTTCGGATTTATTCAGCCATTCTTCTCCATTTTTCTTCAGCACTCCGGCGTAAATGCCAAAAATGCCGCATCCCACATGATAGTCAGCCATTGCTTCCTCCAAATCCGTTATGTCAAGCCCTCCAGTATCTGCACGGCTCTCTGCTTTGCTGCTTGAAGCCGCTTATACTCTGTTACCTTGCCAGTATCACCGTCAATGAGCATGTAAGTCCTCTGCAGACGGCTGCGTCCAGGAGCATCCGGGACCCTGCGCTTGCGGCTCTCGATCGTAAACCGCCCAGTGTTGTCCCTGTAGTAAACGGTCGACTCACCGTTTATGCGGAATTCGCTCCCAATGTTCTGCCATGTCATGTTTCGGCCTCCTCTGGCTCGTCGCCATAGTAAAAAAGCACTGTCGCCCAGTGTAGCACCCTTCCATCGCTCTTATTCCGGCACTCCAGGACGCAGCCATTATCACCCTCACGCATGTCCGGAAGTGTGATGTAATATGCGTCGCTTACCAAACCTTCGCATAGTGCAAGGTACGCTTTGCCATAGGCTTCGGCTGCAGTGTCGCAGATACCGACGCAGTCCATGTACCCGTTGTCCATCTCATAAATAACGATGTATTTCTCAGGTCTTCTCATGTCTCATCCTCCGGCGGCTCTGCCTTGTCTCTTTCCGCGACTGCCTTGGCCATCTGCCGGTCC
>ODAI012246189.1_pt1 | contig 11925 bp, 12 predicted proteins | sample 1539321 | NCBI WGS metagenome assembly ODAI01 (sample SAMN02144231, study PRJEB22623) | gut metagenome | biome: sheep rumen | host: Ovis aries | place: New Zealand
GTTACAGGGTATATCAGGTTCTCTGATGGTAAACGGACTCAAGCAGTTCTTGAATAAAAATCTTGAATATGCAAATGCAAAATTACTGAATACACCGCAGGGATATTACGTTCAGTTCACGACTTATGTAGATAAATCGAAGATAGCAAATAAACAGACCAATGGCAAGGTTTTAGGTATAGATTTTGGATGCGAGACATCCTTCACTACAAGTGAGGGTGAAAAAATCGAAGCTTCAGTTCAAGAAAGTGAGCGTATCAAGCGTCTTTCATTAAGAATGAACAAACGACAAAAGAAAGGCTCAAAGAACTGGTGGCGGACAGTGCATCTGTTACGAAAAGAATACCAGAAACTTACCAACCAGAAAAACGACCTTGCCAACAAACTTGTTGCAAAATTCTCTGAATATGACACTGTTATTATTCAGGATGAACAGCTTAGTAATTGGCATAAAGGCAATCACGGAAAGAAAATTCAGCACTCAGTATTAGGAAGGGTAAAATCAAAGCTTCTTCTTAAGTCTAATGTAGTAGTCCTGTCAAAGAATTGTCCTACGACAAAATTGTGTACAAAATGTGGACAATGGCATGATGAAATGAGCGTTTGGAACAGGATTTTCAAATGTGGCTGCGGAGTTGAAATGGACAGGGATATTCATGCGGCTCAGAATATGGTCTGGTTTTATGAAAATAAAGTAGGTGTGGGACGCACCAATTTTAAGCGTGTGGAGATTAAAGCACTTGTATCAGAGGCTCTTGCTTCTGGTATCAAACTCGAATCTGTGAAGCACGAAGCTGACAGGCTAAAGCCTGTCAGTAGTTCACTTATCTGCCAAATATAATAAAGATATGGTAATTCAATATATAAAAAAGATGTCATACAAAGAGTTTCTAAAAACACCGTATTGGAAAACCATTGCAGAATTTCAAAAATACAATGCCGGATATAAATGTGTGATATGTGGTTCTGAAGACATTTTGAATGTTCATCACACAACTTACAAACATCACGGCGATGAAGTTACTCACATTGAAGACCTTATAACAGTATGTAGAGAGTGCCATAAGGCTATCCACGGCATAATATAAAGCGCTTTACAATCTGGTCTTGTAAATCTCTCTTACAAATCAGATTAAGGTAACAAAATATCCAATGTAGAATTGACCTATGAAAGATAACGAAACATTAAAGAAAACACTGCTGCATTACATAAACCTTGAATACTACGCAAACCAAATTGACGTAGAGTTTCAGACACTTCTTGAAGAACTTGAATCAAGATGTACGAAAGCAATTCTATCTCAAAAATCATTAAACACTAAACTGTCCTATAACACCTTAATGAAGGTGATTAAAGAGGAAGTAGAAAAGTTCAGACAACTTCTTGAAGAAAGGCTGGAAGAAGAAGCAGAAAACATAATGAATCTTGAACAGGAGTTTCTTGATGAGACATATAATAAGAATGGCGGCATAAAAGGTACTTTACTTACATTAGGCGGGATTACTGCTTCGAGAGTTCTATTTGCTCCAATTGCAGGAAGCGAGACAGTTAAGCAGTTTGTAGAAAAAACAGGAAAGAATATTTACCGATCTTATGATACATCGTTAAGGTCAGGCTATCTCTTCGGGCAAAGTACTGAAGATATAAATAATCAGGTAGAAAATAAACTGAAACAGGTTTCAAGAGGTATGCAGAGTGGAATCAGAACTGCTATACCTTCTTTTGCAAAAACAACTGACAGAATTATATTCTTAAATAACAACGTAGAAGTAATATGGGTTGCTACTCTTGATGGAAGAACCTGCATTAACTGTGCTGGACTTTCTGGAATACATTTTAAGTCTATAACAGAAGCACCGTCTGTTCCGCAACATTTTTCTTGCAGATGTACTCTTTGCCCTGTCGCAACAATCTCAGAACCTATCCCTGATTTTAAAGAGTTCATTGAAAGTTTAAGTGAGGAAGAACAAAAGCACGTTTTAGGCATAAAAAGGTTTGAGTTATGGAAGCAGTATAACGTTAGCCTTGATAAGTTTAATAACAATGGAACTATCATACCTAAAGATAAAATAAGTATTAGTGAAAATGTAAAAAAACAAATCATAAATGATAACACCGCAAAACTCGTAAAGAAGTATTACCCTGAAGACACTTTTATACAAAGAAAAATTTCAGACTCAGGAAGTTTGTATGTATCAAAAGAGAGAATTAAATCAGGAATAAAAGATCCTGCTGTTTATAATTTTGACAAACTAATGGCAACGACTTTAGTAAAAGAAAAAGGACTAGATTTATATTTACTTACAGAAAATGGTGGGTTAATTGGCACAAAACATCCAGATGGTTTTTACATCGAAGAAACTATTGAAATGAAACACGTTACTGGTTCATTAAGAAAGGTAGGTGTTAATGCTGTGAGAGCGTTAAAGCAATCACCAAATGTCTTTGTATATGTTGATAATAATTATTCAATTAATGCTTGTCTGGAAAAGATTCATGGCAGCATAAAGAATACGCGAGTTCAGATGGGTGAAATTTTTATAGAGCCTAATAAAGATAGTTTATTGCTAATTTTTACTAATGGAAAATTGTATGAATATACATGGAGTGAGGTGTTTTAAAATACCAACGGGGAACTTTCGTTCCCCGTTTCGGCTACCCAGCAAGAGTTTCCTCTCACCCGGTTATTATCAGTATACTGCAAACCAACTAAATGTCAATAACAAAAAGGCTGGATTTTTTCGTCCAGCCTTTCTTTTTGAGTTATCAAGTAATTCTTGACTACTCAACATCTGTAATCGACAAATCTGCCTCTACAGTGCAGTTATGAACGATTATCAGGGAAGAAATAGGGTAGGTTTGCAAGAGTTCATTGAACTTCTCTTTTGTTTCTGCAAGAGAGCCTGCAAACGGTCTGCCCGAAGCCTCATCAATGACATAAACATAAGATGTCTGTCCGTTTTTTCTCAGAATTGAGTACATATTCGTACCTGCTACTTAAAATATGGACAAATATCCATATCAAGAAAATTACTACTTCATCCTGTATGCTTTTGAAAAACTAGAGTTTTTCTACTCACAAGTTTCTTGTACAGTCCATAGTCGTAAATTCCCGACTAACCATCGGTACATAGTCTATATGACTTGTTTATGCCAGTTTATAGACTTTCAAATCTCTCAAATTAAGACTTGCATTAAAATCTCTGTCATTTTCATATCCACAATCACATCTGTACCAGCGGTCTTTAAGTCTTAAATTAAATTTAATGGCACCGCATTTATGGCACATCTTTGACGATGGGAAAAATCTTCCAGCAACTCTAACTTCAATCCCAAGTTGATTGCATTTAGCAGTAAGTCTTTCTCTGAATGTGTAGAAATTCTGCTCTGCAACCGCTTTTGAAAGATGTCGATTCTTCATCATACCTTTTACATTCAAATCTTCGATTGTTACGAACTGTGGCTTGGTTTTTACCACTGCTGCAACGCACTGATTTATGTAATCGGAATGGATATTATTTATCCTCTGATAAAGTTTCTGTACTTCAAGTAAGTTTTTCTGGATATTCTGTCTAGTAGCTTCTCCATTTTTATTGCGTTCTTTTAATGTTTCGTATTTTCTCGAAAGCGAACGCTGTTTTCTTTTAAGCTGTTTATTCAGCTTTCTCACAACGTGAGTTTTGTTAATATTCTTAAAGGTTCTACCATCACTTAGAACTGCAAAATCTTTAAGACCCAAGTCAATTCCAATACCTTCACTTGTCCGCTTAACTTTCTGAAAATCAGACTGTTCAACTAGAACTGAAACATAATATCTGCCAGCTCTTACCGATACAGTTCCACTTTTTATAATGTGTGTATCAGGATTAGTTGGTATATATCCTTTTTCTTTTAACCGAATCCAGCCAAGTGTTGGTATCTTAATTCGATGTCTTTCACAAGGAATGATTACTTTTGAATCTGTCTTTACGAAATACATCTTTACATTAGATTTACCTTTCTTCTTGAATCTTGGAAACTTAGCCTGCTTCTTGAAAAATTTCTTAAAAGCACATTCTGCATCCATAATTGATTTCTTTACAGATTTAGAACTGACTTCCTTAATCCAAGAGTAATCAGGGTTAGAAGGAATAAAATCGTTGTTAAGCCACTTTGAGAAATCCATACCGCTTACAAACTTCTTTTCTTTTTCATAAACTTCTTTGTTATGAGCAATATAGAAGTTGTAGATAAACCTACAAGTTCCAATTGTTTTATTAATCAAAACTTTTTGTTCTTCAGTAGGATTAATTTCTGTCTTGTATGCTCTTAGCAATTTCTTTATCCTCCTGTATCTGTTTTTTTATATTTTCGCAAACCGTATATTCTGCAAATTCATTTGGTTTATAATTATTTACATCTACAATTTATCACTAGTCTATATTTGTCTACTTATTTAGCAATCATTCTAACCTCCATATCAGTTTTCTTAATAATAAAAGCAGATTATCATTTGCTTAAACGTACAGACAGCCTCTAAGGTTTTCCCTGCTTCTGAAAGCAAGCTTTACTCCATCCTGCTTAAATCCGTCTTGTTCAAGAACTATAAAGTACTTGGTGTTATAAACAGAAACAAGAATTGCCACATGACCGTATTTGTTTGTCTTGGTTCTATCCCAGATAAGAATATCGCCGCGAGAGTAGTCAGCCAGTGCAGAGTCAGGAGTAGCCTTCAATACGCCATGCTTATCAAAAATATCCCTTGCGCCTCCGTCAGCACCAAGAGCAGGTGTCTGAGGAACGTTCAGAACATCTTTAAGATACTGACGGTATAAGTCAGTACACTGACAGCCGTTGGAATTGTCGTAGTCAACTTTCTTTCCAAGATATGTGTTTATAAAAGTTGTAAGTGTCATTTTTCTTCTACCGCCTCTTCCGGCTTAAACTTATCTGCAAAGGCAAGTCCTACTTTCTGACCTGCATTTACACCAAGATACATCATGGAAATTGCAAAGAACCATGAAAGAACCTTTTCTACAAGTCCTACAAGGTTATCTGTAACCTGCTTTGTAACAGCCATTGCAACTACACAAAAAATTATTACCAGAACGGTAATTATGAGCCATACAAGCCATACTACAAACTTACGACTGTCTGTTTTCTTTGATTTTTCTTCCATGATTACCCCTTTTAGTTCTGCTGTATTTTATGTTTAATTACATCAAAAGTTTTAGTTTTCTTTCCTTCTTTGATTGTGTACCTTACAGCACCGGCAATCTTCTGGAAGCCAATCTTTGTTTTATTCTTCTTGTCTTTCATAGACTTACCCCGCATTTTTTAGTCTCTTATCACGTTCATCCATCCGCTTTTTGAACGACTCATAAATCTCCTGAGCAGAGGTACCAGCGAGACTTTCCTGGTCAATCAAGAAAATGAAGTCATCATAGTTCATGTCAGGGTCAATAAGTTCCTGCTGCTTGAGGATGTAGAATACACAGTACAATGGGAACTTACCCTGTCCTGAAATATTTGCAATTGAGTTGATAATATTCGGATCGAGAGCCATTGTTTCATAATCATAGTTGAGATGAATTTCAACGGCACCTTCGTAGTTATTCCATTCCTCATACCACTGAACAATCTGAGATAACTTTTCGCTTACATTTCTTGCAAATGTAGCAAGTCGTGCATTTTCGCCGGAACGGTGAACATAGGCAGATTCAGCAGTTTCCGAAGTCTTTTTGTCCGGCGCAATTGATTTCATAAAGATACCTGCGATAAGATTCTCAATCTTATCAATACCGTCTTTAGTGTGTTCCATACCTTCACCGGCATAAGAAAGAACACCAAATCTAGCGTCAGAATTCTCTTCAGTAATGAATACATCATCACCAAGTATGATTTCATCATCATCATCGTCATCACGACTTGTATAACCTGTAATATACCCTGTCGGCATTGTTACTTTATGAAGCCCGTTATAATAGTCAGCCATTACCTGATAATGATGGATATTCATCATGGCAAGGTCGTAAAGAGGCGGTTTTTCTGCATCGTCAGTAGGAAGAAGTACAAAAGGAATGTAATTAATCTGCTGGCCTTTAATATAGACTGGAACAACTTCTACAGTCATATCGGTTATTTCTTCTTTTTCATTGTATACAGGAGTCCATATTCTCTGTTCATAATAACCTTCATTATTGATTGCAAGCACTCTGTACCGTTCACGGTTAAGAAGGGTAAACTCGTCACGATAAACATTTACCTTTTCCCTAAGCACTACAAGCTTCAGCCTGCTCATGCCTGATGAGTTGTCAAAAATCTTGTTTACAATCATTTCGGCAGGGTAGTAAGTAAGGTATGGTCTTATTCCCATCTTTTCTGCATCATACACTGTCATTCCCTGAGCAGCTTTCGGCATATCAAGCAACATACCTCCAAAGCCTGTTTTAAGAAGGTCATCAAATGCATTTGAACAGAACTGATAAAGGGAGTTACCTTTTCCATCTACATTTGTAAGAAGTCCAGAATTTTTAAAATCTTCCGAACAGACAATTGTAGGATTACGTCGGAATACCATAGCGTGCTGCATCTGGTAAGCCATGTATGTAAAAGGAATAAACGGAGTACGCATTTTATAAGCTTCATAACGGGCTTTCTGAACGTTCTTTGATTTATGCGTAGCCATAGGCAGATATTTTTCACCCTTTTCTTTTACTACATCTTCTCCTGCAATTACTTCACGGCATATAGACCATCTTTTCGCAAGGGCCGGATACTCCGGGTATGTTGTCATTACAGGAAACTGTAAGTCTTTTTTTCTTTCAAAAGTCATATTTTCACCTCATCTAGTAGCCATATACTTTAGGGCGGTTTAAGCCCCAGCTTCTTTTTATTGGTTTTAAATAACAGAGAAGGTAAGCGGCAGCGTCTGAAATATGGTCCAGTCCAGATGACTTATCCGTATCTTCTCCGTTGTCTTTATAGCAGTAACCTTCAAGAGCCTCTTTTAACTTTTTGCACCTTCCTTTTGTAATAAAGCAGTGTCTTTCTCCGTTAGCGTTAAGGAAAGCTGTGTTTACTGCATTGAACTTATCTCTTGATGAATAAGGTGCTTTAGGACAGCAGACGTGGAAATGATTACGTCTTAAAATTTCATAGTCTGTCTCTCCTACGGCAGCAGAAGTCTGCCGCTTACGGCAGGTAGGGTCCGGGTAAACGAATATATCTGCTTTCGGGAACTTCTTACGGATTGAGTTACAGAGAACTTGAGTATTAGAGTTCGGCTCTACGATTTCGTCAAAGAAGTAAATATCGTCTTTTTCCTTTACTGCAATTGCGGCGGTCATAGGGTTTACGTTGAAGTCAATTCCGATGTGAACGTCAGTAGAACCTTCGCCCCATGCCTCGTCTAAGTCACAGATATTCTTTTCGCGGTCAAACATATCGTAGACACGGCTTGCAAGGTTCTCAAAAGAAGCAAGAAACTCCTGGGCGAACATCTTAGGAGACATTGACTTACGGGCTGCTTCAATTTCTTCAGGATCTACATTACCGCCTTCAATGGTTGTGTACTGAAAAGCAGCCCAGTCATCATTTTCAAGAGCTTCTTTATACATTTTGTAGAACCAGTTGTAACCTTTCGGTGTAGAAACAAGAATTGCATCTCCTTTTTTATCTGCAAGAGCAGGACGTATAATTTCCCATACGCCTTCCTTCATAAAGCCGCACTCATCAAGGATTACGCGGTTAAGTGAAGAACCTCGAAGATGTTCTGGATTATCAGCGGTAACAACGTAAAGAATGGAACCGTTTATGAACTTATAGGCTTTATCCATCTTGTTTACTTCCGCAATCCACTCTTTAGGAACGTGTTTAGGAAGCCAGTCATCCCACATGATTTTCTTTGCCATATCCCATGTAGGCGCAACATACCATACGACTGAATTAGGAATGGTAATCTGTTCAAGAATGGCAGCCCCTGAAACAAAAGATTTTCCGAAACGTCGTCCGGCATTTACAATCTTGAAGCGGTGAGGGTCTTTGAGAATGGTTAGCTGAGGCTCAGTAAGACGGAAAAGAGTATTACTCATAATCACCGTCCTCTACGTCAGCAATCATTTCAGTACCGTCTTCAAACGTAACGGCAACCTTTGTCATGCCATCGTAATCATCAGGATCAGCCTCTGCCCTCGAAGCCTTTTCTGCAATCTGTTCAAGTTCATCACCACGTGCAGCAAATACGATTTTAGGTATTTCGTTCTTGTTTTCCTGCTTCTGAACAGGCGCGCGACCAAAGAGCCGTTCTGCAATTACCTTTGCGGCAGACGTTGCGTCTTTGTCTGACTCTGCGTAAATGGCAGTTTTATAAAGACGGTCTACTACAGCCTGCCACTGAGTAATTGAGTCTCCCGTAACAGGTGACTGAATATACTGATTGGCAGCGTATGACATAGCGTCTGAGAGTGCTTTCTTTGAACCTTTGTACTGTTTTTCGTTTGCTTTGTTTCTAGGAATTATTTCCATGAGTCTGAGAATAGAACTAAAAAAAAAGAAACTTAAAAAAAAGGGCTTACCAAGTCAACGACCCAGTAAGCCTCAAAGGAGAAAATGTTATGAAAAAAAAGAAATGCTTCTTTTCCCCATAGGAATTAATTAGATATTACCACCTGAAAAAATGAAGGTTAAAAAAAAGGCTTCTGGAATCCAACGGAACCAGAAGCCACGACTAAAGAGGAGATTAATAAAAAACAAAATTATTAAAGGAGTCTGTTCTTTGACTAAGTTGCTACGTGAAATATATTCCAATTTTTAATTCTGTCAAGTCTGAAATAAATATTTTTTTTCAAATTGAAAGTGATGTTTTGGTTTTTATATAAAACTGATTTTTTTTTGACGATTTAAGGTCTGTTTTTATTTATTTCATACTTCTTACTGTGGAAATCGTTAATCCACAAGAAATCAAGATTGCGGGCATAAGAAACCTTTATTGTAAGGATTTGAATAACAGATTTTTTCGCAATCGGTCTGTTTTCGGAGTAACGAACCGCAAGTCTTTACGATAAAGGTTTTTTATTGTCCAAAGGAGTCTATATGACAAACGAAATTAATGTAATTAAAAAGGAAACTGTACTTGAACAAGAGTTTACAGTTTACGGAACAGCAGAAGAGCCTTTATTTCTGGCAAAAGACGTAGCAAAATGGATTGACTACTCAAAAACATCAGAAGGATTTTACAATGTATCGAAAATGTTAATGAATGTTGATGAAGATGAAAAAGTGACTATTACAATTAGTAATAGTGAAGGTAAACCTCACAGCCAAAGTTTTCTTACTGAAAATGGTTTGTATGAAGTACTTATGCTGTCAAGAAAGCCTGTTGCAAAGCAGTTTAAGAAAGAGGTTAAAAAGATACTGCATGAAATAAGAACAACAGGCGGATATACAGTTCCTAAAACTTATGGAGAGGCGTTGCAATTGGCTGCAAATCAGCAGAAGCAGATAGAACAGCAGAAAGCTCAGATAGCAGAACTAAAACCTCTTGCAGACGGTTATCAGACGTTTCTGGCAAGTCATAACTCCTTTACAATGCAGAAAGCTGCAGCTATGTTGAAGGATAAGTCCGGCAAATCTCCTTACGGCAGAAACAACCTTATAAAAAGACTAAAAAGAGAAGGTATCTTGCAGAGTAACGGAATACCGTACAGACCGTTTATAGATAACGGTTATTTTGAAGTACGCTCTGTAGTACACAACGGAATATCATACACTACGGCACTGCTATTCCCGAAAGGAATGGATTATCTTGGTAAGAAGTTAGGATTAATCGTTGAATATACTCAGGAGTCTGCATAAAACACTAAACAATGTCGCTCACATTCTCGACTATGAAGAAAATACAGAACGTATTTATTATCTTTTACAAGAATAAGGAATTCTTACTGATAAAACGACGTTAGCGTCGTTTTATGAAAGCGTAAAAGAAAAGGGGGTTTACAAAAACAACAGAGAACTTATTGAAGCAATTCAAAAAGCCTAACAACAGGGGGTTTACGCCCCTTAAAAATTTCTTTTTTTTTCAAATTTAAAACGGTGTTTCAAACCATTTCAGAAACTGATTATTTATAAAGAAAGGTGTGACTAGTCTTGGCATAGTAGGAAGGGAACTATCCGAAATTACAAATGCTTCTGGAGAACCACGTAGTTCTATGAAGGAAGAAAGTTCTGAATCATCTGAGTCTATCGCTTAGTAAATTCAGAATCTACTCGGTCTTTAGCCGAGCAGTAGTTCAACCATGTTCCCATATACACCTCTCATTTATAAGATATTACCCAGTCTGGCGAGCAGCCTAAAACTTTGCACATATCATAAACTGTTCCTAAATTAATAGGTTCATCCCTCCTAAGTTTTGTCCTTGTTTTGTACGGTAAGCCTTTTGAATAATCACGACGATTACGGGTTTCTTTTTTACCTGTCGTTAATCCACGCGCTTCAAGAGCCATTTTCATACCTTTCATGCTTTTATCGAAGTTTCCGTTTCTTCTTCTGTTAGGAGTTACCATGTCATAAAAAGTATCAGCCGTTTTCTTTTCCGCACCATCAGCAAGAGTTGCGTTTGCTTCATCAATATAAGCATCAAGGAGCCTTCGTAATGGTCTATATGTCAACTCCCCCTTTGCGTCTTGTTCAGGTATGTAAAAATATGCTCTTCCTTCAAACCAAGGTTTTTTCGTAATATCCTTAAACTCACATATCTTAGAAGGCTTCTCTCCAAGAAAATAGCAAAACTTTACAAACAAATCTGTTTTCGGGGTAGCCTTCCCTTTGATAATCATAGAAATTAAATCTGCTGAACATCCGCATTTTTTACTGAGTTCAACACTGGTAATCTTCTTCTCCTGCATTACCTCTTTCATCAACTTGAAGCTTATAAGTTGTTTATAATCTATATCTGCCATATCATTACCTCTTAATTTTCAATACTTATTTTTATTATTTCAATAATTGCCTTTGTATTGTCCTTTATTATCTTTATATTGTCAACACTTTTTCTTTTATATATATCAGCGCAGAGTACAAACCCTTTTTTTATTCAATAAAAACTATTACTTTTTCTTTTTAGTTTCACTGTATGCCTAAAAAAATACTTCTAAATAACCTCTTTTACACTATATAACACTATTATACCTCCTCTCTGCATCTCTATAACAACTTACCTTCTTATTATATTTATACTTTCCTTTTTATTTATACTGTCTATTTTTGTAGACATCTCGAAAAAGTTTTCTTATCACTAAAGGGGATAAGCCACCCCAGGTCTACTTTTTGCAAGCCCTGCGGGGATATATACCGAAAAAAAATATAAAAAATCTAAAAAAAAGTGTTGACAATATAAAGTGAATGGGTATATATTTATTACAGTTACTAGTGTAGACATGCATAGTAACTATAGTTATTTGACAAAAAAATTAGGGTAGAACTTGCGACGGTATGTGATGGCATACGGTAAAACGTCGGTATTAGGTAACTAGTTGATTAAGGTAAATAGCGAAAATCTCCAATGGATAGAATAGCGAACATATAGCTTGCGGCGAATATGAGAATTAATTGAGATAGAACCTGGTACAAAAAAATGCAAGTACGAATATAATTTTACTAGGGATAGGAATAGAAGAAACAATAAAAAGCATGAAATAATACTTGTATTATGATTGTAAATGTTTTTTTTGAATTGTGTTTGTAAAATCCGTTTAATATCTACTTGCAAAGAAACACTAAAAAACGACGGATAATTAAAACTTGAATTAAGAGTTATAAGCAATAAGTAATCAAGTAGTACACCGCTTTATTACAAGCCTGTTATTAAATGCACGTACATTGAGATAATGATACTTGTAACAATACCAATTTAAGATAATAGCGGCACAAAAAAAATAAAACTAAA
>ODAI013759766.1_pt1 | contig 11925 bp, 10 predicted proteins | sample 1539321 | NCBI WGS metagenome assembly ODAI01 (sample SAMN02144231, study PRJEB22623) | gut metagenome | biome: sheep rumen | host: Ovis aries | place: New Zealand
CTCATCAAGGACATCTTCCTCCTCCGCCATGTCGATCATCGTATGCAGTTCCTCCAGGGCCGCGTCGCTGTCTGTGTCCTCCAGATCCGGCAGCAGGCGGGTGATCAGATTGACCAGTCCCACAACTATGAATGTCACCGGTTTTAAGATGATCATCAGCGCCCTGATCGGGTAGGCAAAAGACAGAGCGAATCTGGTCGCGTTCTTCTTGGCCGTGATCTTGGGAATGGTTTCGCCGAAAATTATGACCGCCACCGTGATCAGTGCCGTTGAGACCCAGGTGTAGTGCTCGCCCAGCGTCATCATCACCGCGACCGATCCCATGGAAGAAGCAGCAATATTCACAAGGTTATTTCCTACCAGAATAGTGGAGAGGGCGTCGTCAAACTTATTCGCTATTTTGGCCGCGATCCCCGCTTTTTTGCTGCCGTTGTCCCGCTCGTGCTCAAGGCGGACTTTGTTGCAGGCGGAATAGGCCATCTCAGACGCGGAGAAGAATGCCGAGAGCATGACGCAGACGATAATTCCTATAATATAAATATACAGATCCATCTACGCGTCACCTCCCCTCTCTTGCGGAAGGGCGCATAGCCTTCGCGTAGTGCTTGTTTTTGGCCTGCTGGACAGCGTATGCCTCGCCTTTGGCAAAGCCCTCGTAGTTTTCCCGAAGTTCTTCGGGGTTGTCGTCGTTCTCGGCGATCTTGCGGTCCTCTTTGAGTTCCTCTGTTGTGAGTCTGCGGACCTTAAGGCGCATGATCCTGTTGTGGCGCATGACAAGAACGGAGATCTTGGTGCCCAGATAGTGGAAACTGTCCCCCGCCACAGGAATTGACGGAAAGGCCTCGTAAGCAAGCTCGTTCATGAGCTTATATCCGATGCTTTCCTCCTGCTCCTCGGTATAATCGACGCCGAGTTCGTCCAGGACATCCAGCACCTGCTCTTCGGGGTTGACACTGTAGGAGCCATCCGTCATGGGGACAACGTTGCGCACCGCGCGGTCGTCCTCGTCCCAGATCTCTCCCACAAGTTCTTCAAGAATATCCTCATCCGTCACAATGCCGAGGGTCCCTCCGTAGTTGTCAGTTACCACGGCGAGGTTGATCTTGTTCCTCGACATGATCGTCAGAAGATCATCAATCTTGGTCGACTGATGGACAAAGAAGGGCTCGTAGAGAAGGGGCCTGATATCCAGGGCCTTTCCTATACGTATGTAGTATCGGATATATCTGCGGATGTGCAGAATACCGATGATATTGTCGATGCTTCCCTCGTATACCGGCAGGCGGCTGTGATTCTGCTCCTTGATAAACTGCAGGATCTCATCCTGGGGCATACTGATGTCAATAGCCGCCACATCCATGCGGGGCGTCAGAATACTCTCCACAGTCACGTCGCCGAACTGGAGCGCAGAGGAGATGAGCTCGCTCTGTTCCTCATTGATCGTCCCTTCCTCGGTCATGTCCTCAATGATGTCGTAGATATCATTTTCCGTGACTGACGTCTCGTCTTCGCCCTTCGAAGCTTTCGCCGCGGCATTACCGATCATCGTAAGCAGTGCAGCGAAGGGTTTAAGGATCGTCATGATCGCACGCAGAGTGCCCGCCGTCGCAAGACTGATGGGCTCGCTGTATTTTCGCGCAACACTTTTAGGCAGCATCTCTCCGAAGAAAAACACTACCAGCGTGGTTACCAGTGTGGAAATGGAAACTGCGGAAACGCCCCACCGTTTGGTGACATATACTGTCACAATGGAGGCTGTCGCGATGTGCACAATATTAGTACAGATCAGGAGAGTCGTGATCGCCCGGTCAAAGTGATCCGTCACATACAGAGCCGTATCGGCACGTTTGTCCCCTCTCTCTGCGTCTGTCTTGAGACGCACACGGGACACTGACGCAAAAGCGGTCTCCGTTACTGCGAAAAACATTGCGGCGAATAGCAACAGAATTACGATCAGCCATGTTGATTGACTGCCATCGTCCATAAGACCTAATCACACTCCTTCTAAAATCAGGAAACGAAAAACATATGATTTCATGTTCAAGAGCGTATCATAAAAGCACATAATGCGCAAGGGCAGGCACTTTCGCGCATCCCCGAAATCATATATAATAAAGGGCACAGACGTCCATACCCGCTTTAGGAACAGGAGGGAAAAATGAGCGATTTACATGCAGGACTCGGCAATACCGGAACGGATTACGGAGCCAGTGATCCCCGTCCCAAGAGGAGCGTGGAATTTTCGCAGGTTGAGAATGTATACACGATACGCTATGAGAATATCAACCCCACGGGAAGATTGTTCGGCGGACAGCTCGTCTCCTGGATCGACGAAGTGGCCGGCGCCTGTGCCAGCCGCCATACAGGACTCGCGGTGACCACTGCTTCCATAGACAACCTCACTTTCAAGCGCGGCGCATATCTCGCCGACCGTCTTGTCCTGTTAGGCCGCGTCACCTATGTCGGCCGCTCTTCCTGCGAAGTCAGGGTCGACTCCTTTATTGAGGACAAGGAGGGACTGCGCCATATCATCAACCGGGCATTTCTGACCTATGTGGCCATCGACGAGAAGGGACGTCCTCTGCCGATCCCCTATGGACTGGAGGTGAACACCGTGGCTGAAAAGGCGCGCTGGGACGGTGCCCTTCTGCGCCGCAACAACCGCAAGTCCAGAAAGGACATCGGATTCTGACCTTATAAGACGACAAAGAGGCTGTGAAGAGATGAGTTTGATACAGAACTCATTTCTCCACAGCCTTTTTCTTTGAAATACAGCATCCGGCCGATCACAATAAAGTGGGCCTCCGGCTCCTTCGGGAAGTCAGGAAACCGAAAGGACTCCTTTTTTCGTTGAGAAGCTTCGCTGATACGGAGGCGTTGCCTGTGCCCGGAACGGGGGATACGCTGAAAGCGACTTCTCTGTTAATGATCTCAAGTATTTCTCCGGCGCTCTGCGGGCGCTCTGCGGGATCAAGTTCAAGTCCGCGCATGAGCAGATCGTTTACGAAGGCAGGAAGGTCGCTGACGTGTATAACGGGCGGAACGAGGGGTTCACCGCGCAGGCGCTCCACGCACTTTCTGGGAGGTTCTCCGCAGATCGCGTCGTAGATCGTGGCGCACAGGCAGTAGAGGTCTGTGGCGGGAGTCAGCGTGCGGCCGCTGATCTGCTGTTCAGGCGCTGCATAGCGTATGTTGACCGCCTGCCGGACCACGTGATCTTCCATACTGCCGTTTAAGTCCGCGGCGTTGCCCCAGTCAATGAGATAAACGCCGCCGTCCCTGCACAGGAAACTGTTGATAGGGCTGATGTCGCAATGGATAAACCCTTGGCTGTGGATCGATTGCAGGATTTCCAGCGTACCCTTCATAATATAGAGCGCCAGAGTGAAGGGCATGCGGCCGCGGAATCGGTCTACATATTCTTTACAGGTCATACCTTCGAGGTATTCCTTGACGAGATAGAAGGTGTTGTTTTCCTGAAAAGTGCCAAAGCAGCCCGGAACTCCGGGGACGCTGCTGAACAGCTCCAGCATCTGCGCCTCCCTGCGCACCTGCATCAGGCCCCGGGAGAGCTTTTCCTCGCCGGAAAGGGCGGAAGGGTCGGGTACCGGCTGCGGCTCGGAACGGTTGGCGATATCGTAGGCGTTAGCGCGCAGGACTGTCGCGAGTCCGTCCATATGCTCGGCGGTAAATTCTTTGATAGACACTTCGGTCCCTGTGGTCTCATCCACTGCAAGGTAGATCGTGCTGAAGCCTCCGGTGCCCAGTATACTTTTGACTCGGTAACGGCCCTGGAGAAGAACTGTATTTTGACTCATAGTAGTCCTCCTGAATGTGATCACAAAATACTTCATGTATATTATACCATCATTTGGAAAAGTATATTGAACAGTGTGCCAAAACACAGCAATAGGGCGCAATCGTGGATTTTCACTCTTTTTCTCGGAATAGTCATGTGCTACTATAGTAAGACGGACTTTGAAAACGAGTGCAGAAAGGAACATTTATGAAGATTGCAGTTACATATGAAAACGGGAATATCTTCCAGCATTTCGGAAGAACAGAGAGTTTTAAAGTATATGAGGTAGAAGACGGAAAGGTTGTATCCAGTGAAGTGATCGGCTCCGACGGGATCGGACACGGCGCGCTGGCAGGACTTCTTGCCGGGAACGACATTCAGGTACTGATCTGCGGCGGTCTGGGCGGCGGAGCCCTGAACGCGCTCAAGAATGCGGGGATCGAAGTCTGCGCAGGCGCTTCCGGAAACGCTGACGAGGCAGTCGAGGCTTATCTGAGAGGCGACCTTGTGGACACCGGTGCCAACTGTGACCACCATCACCATGAAGAAGGTGACGAGTGCTGCGGCGGCCATCACGACGGCGAGGACCACGAGTGCTGCGGAGAACACGGTGAAGGCGGCGGATGCTGCGGCAGACACGCTCAGCAGCTCACTCTGGAAGGAAAGAATGCGGGAAAGAGTGTCAGGGTCCACTACAGAGGCACCTTTGACGACGGCACACAGTTTGACTCTTCCTATGACCGCGGAGAGACTCTGGATTTTGTCTGCGGCACAGGTATGATGATCAGGGGCTTTGACAAGGCAGTGGCGGATATGGAAGTCGGCCAGGCTGTGGATGTGCATCTGATGCCCGAGGAGGCTTATGGTCCCAAGGATCCTGAAGCGATCATCACGATTGAGATCGCGCAGCTTCCCGGCTCAGAGAACCTGAATGTCGGAGAGAGAGTTTATCTCAGAAATATGATGGGACAGCCCTTCCCTGTGACAGTTACGGCCAAGGACGATACTACGATCACTTTGGACGCCAATCACGAGATGGCGGGCAGGGAACTGAATTTCCACATCGAACTTATTGAAGTACAGGAATGATACGCTGAGGTCCTGAACGCAGGTGATGAAGAACATATTTAAGATCATTGGCTTTACAGCCGGAGTGCTCATCATCCTCTGGGTGCTGTCATATTTTTTTGACGGCGCGAAATGGGTGGAAAAGGGCTATATAGCAGACCGTGACGCCCGGATCGCCGGTATGGACGCGGAGATGCCCGGACAGATCGACGTACTTAATGTCGGCGACAGTCTGTGCAATGTCGGCATGACGCCCATGGAGCTGTACCGCGACTACGGCTATACGGCATACAATATGGGACGGGACCTGCAGAAGCCTTTGGAATCGCTCTTTTACATTAAGCAGGCCGCGAAGCGGCAGCCGATCAAGGTAATACTCTGGGAAGCCCACAATCTGTTCAAGGACGAGAGTATCATCAGTTTCGGAGGCATGCTCTTTTCCGAGTTTTTCAAGTATAAGGTTCCGTTCATCAAGTACCACTATATTTGGAAGAACTGGCTGGAAGGACCCGGGATCCGCAAGTATTTCAAAGGATATCTGGTCAACGAGGAGAGCATTCCTTATACAGGCGGCCCGCATTACTGGTACCCGGATAAGGAAATCTATCCGATCCACAGCAGGCAGAAGCTTCTGTTTAAGCTGGCGCTCGATTATTGCCGGAAGAATAATATACAGCTGGTGCTGTACAGCGGCGTCTCCGCGAAGAGTTATGATATACGTCTGCACAACGCGGTGGTACAGTTTGCCGAGGAGTGCGGTGTAGATTATCTTGACGCCAACTACGACGTGGATAAGGTCTATATCGACTGGTCGCGGGATACATTTGACGGCGGGGACCATCTGAATCTTTTCGGATGTCAGAAGATGACGCGCTATCTCGGCAATTACCTGGCTGACGAGTGCGGCCTGACTGACCACAGGGGCGATCCGGCGTACCGGAACTGGGACGAAATGCTTCCCGCCTATGAACAGGAACTGAAGGATATGGAGGGGACAAGTTATCCCACGATCGAGAAGACTATAGGAAAGAACAGATGACGAATTGACATGAAGAATTTGCTTAAAATATTGTGTTTCGGAGCGGTGCTGGTCGTCCTGCTCGAAATATTATCTTTGGTATTTAACGGGGGAGACCTGGCAGCCCGGGGAAGCGTTATTTATTACGACAGAAGAGTCGCAGAATTGTCAAATGAACAGGAAGGACAGATCGATGTCCTTTGCGTTGGTGACAGCCTGTGCGGCGCAGGTTTCTGTTCCCCGATCCTGTATCGTGACTACGGGATCACTTCTTATAACGCGGGAAAAGAGATGCAGAAGCCGGTTGAGACTTATTACTGCATCAAGGAAGCAATTGAGAAACAGCCGATCAAGGTCGTCCTGCTGGAGGCACACGGACTGATCAGAGAGATTGATGGAACGGATCCTTGGGGATATGGGCTGTCGACAGCACTGGGGCACAGGTTTCCGTTTCTCAAATACCATTCATTTTGGAAGTTTTGCTTCGACGGCAGAAGTATCCGCAAGTATTTCAAGGGGTTTCTTGTGGATGAGACCGTGGTGGGATATAAGGGGGATGTCCCTTATTATGATCCCGATGATCCCTATACTTATCCGATGCAATGGGAGAACGGTCACATGCTGACACAAATCCAGAAGTTGTGCGAGCAGAACGGGATCAAACTGGTGCTTGTCGGCTTTGTATCACCTAAGTGTTATAATACTCCGGTGCACAGGCGCTTTGAGAAAGAGGCCAAAGAGCGCGGGCTGGAATTTGTGGACCTCAATTGTGATCTGGACAGGATAGGCATTGACTGGGAAAATGATTTTTACGATAAAGGAGATCATGTAAATGTGTTCGGAGCCGAGAAAATTACGGCTTATCTCGGTGAACATGTCCTGAAAAACTATGGTCTGGAGGATCACAGAGGCGATCCGGCGTACCGGTCATGGAATGAAATGATTGCGAAATATGAGCAGGAAGTCATAGACATGGAAGGTACGGACTACTTTATACTTGAAGACAACGCCGGAATTCAGCGGCAGATATTGGTGCTGAAGAAAATGGACAGTGATAAGTAATGAAAAGCATTTTAAAAATCGCGGGCTTTACAGTCCTGCTCATTCTTATGATCGGCCTTTTGGGATATCCTTTCAGAGGCGGGTACTGGTACCTCAGGGGGGATCTGGCGGACCGCGACTGCAGGATCGCCGGGATTCAGGAAGAACCTGAGGGACAGATCGACGTGCTGAATGTCGGAGACAGCCTGGCGGATATCGCGATCACGCCGGTGGAGATGTACAGAGACTACGGGATCACTTCCTATGTGATGGGACGGGATCTGCAGAAATGTACCGAGACCTACTACGCGATAAAACAGGCCAGACAGCATCAGCCCGTTAAAGTCGTGCTGTGGGAAGTACATAATCTGTGCAAGCATCAGGAGGATTTTGAACCTTATATGGTCGGAATCTCGGAATACTCGAAGTACAAGTCCCAGTTCATCAAGTATCATTACATCTGGAAAAGACTGATAGAGGGGAAAGGGATCCGCAAGTACTTCAAGGGATACGTCGTAAATGAAAAAGTCACGCCCGACGACAGAGAGATGCCTTACCTGAATTACACTGTGACGGAGGCCTTTGAGATTCCCGAAGACCAGCTGTATGTATTTGACAAGATCTACGATTACTGCCAGAAAGAGGGGATCAAGCTGGTCCTCTACGCGGTGCCGTCTCCCCACTGTTACAACATGAAGATGCACAATGGCTACGCGAAGCTCGCGCAGGAGTACGGACTGGATTTCCTTGACGGGAACATCGATGCGGAAAAGATCGGAATTGACCTCAAGGCGGACTATTTTGACGACGACGCGGACCACCTCAATCTCTCCGGAACAAGGAAAATGACCGCTTATCTTGCCGATTATCTTGTGCGCGAGTGCGATCTGGAGGATCACAGGGGCGACGCTGCATATCAGTCCTGGACAGATATTCTTTCAGAATATGAGCAGGAAGTCAGGGATATGGATGGCACCTGCTATCCGGATATAGAGAAAAAGATCGAAGAGGAGAAAAGGCCCGCTGACTACGACAGGAAAAAATACGGACCAAAGGGGTAAGAATAATAAAGAGGGAGTAAGCAATGCAATACAGGTGCGATAAACACGGCAACTTGCTGTCAATCCTGGGTTACGGCTGCATGCGTTTTACTAAAAAGGGAAACAGTATAGACATCGATAAGGCGGAGCAGGAGATACTGGCCGCCTTCAGGGCCGGCGTAAATTATTACGATACGGCCTATATTTATCCCGGCAGCGAGGAATTGCTGGGTGAGGTCTTCGGGCGGAACAAGATCAGGGACAAGATCAACATCGCGACGAAACTTCCGCAGTACATGATCCGCAGCCGTGAGGGGCTGGACAAGTACTTCGAGGAGGAACTCGCGCGTCTGAGGACCACATATATTGATTACTATCTGATGCATCATCTGACTGACGTCGCCATGTGGGAGAAGCTCAAGCAGGTCGGGATCCTTTCATGGATCGCGGACAAAAAAGCGAGCGGCGCCATTCGGAACATCGGATTTTCCTATCACGGCAATACCGAGAACTTCCTGAAGATTTTAAATGACTACGACTGGGACTTCTGTCAGATCCAGTACAATTATCTCGATGAAGTGTCGCAGGCCGGGGTGAAAGGACTCAAGGCAGCGGCCGCCAAAGGGATCCCCGTGGTCATCATGGAACCTCTGCGCGGCGGGAAGCTTGTAAACATGCTGCCTGCGGGCGCCCTTGAGGCGATGAAAAAGAGCGGTCATGACTGGACGCCTGCCGAGTGGGGACTTCGCTGGCTCTATAACCAGAAGGAAGTGACCGTGGTCCTGTCGGGCATGAACTCTGTGGAAATGGTAGAGGAGAACTGCAGGACAGCGTCGGAAGCTGCAGCAGGACACCTGACGGAAGCGGACTTTGAGACCCTCGAAGAGGTTAAGAACTGTATCCGTGAGAAGGAAAAGGTCGGCTGCACTGGCTGCAGGTATTGTATGCCGTGTCCCAAAGGGGTGGATATCCCCGGCATTTTCCGCTGTTATAACGCGATGTATACGGAAGGCAAGAGCGCGGGACGCTTCCAGTTTGCACAGACTGTAAGTCTGTCCAAGGAGCCCCCTTTCGCGACGCAGTGCGTAGGCTGCGGCAAATGTGAGCAGCACTGTCCTCAGGGAATCCCGATCAGGGAGAAGCTCAAAGAGGCGGACAGGGAACTTCGCCCGCTGCCGTACCGGATCGGCATTGGCATAGCCAGAAAGATCATGTTCCGGAAAGTAAAATAAGAGTCACAGAACAGCCTCCGGGGCAGTTATCCACATTTTGTGGATAAACCGCCCTCGGAGGCTGTAATTGTTTAGCAACTTTTAAGAAATTATATGTTTCGTGATGAATGATTTTCATTTATAATTTCGTACTATAAGAAACAAAACTGCAAGGAATTGTTATGATTCAGACCGAAAATCCATTCTTGAAAGAGGTAGAACCATGAAACTCAGGAAAAGTGTTACATTTATTACAGCAGCGATGATGCTTGCATCTGTGATAGCCGGCTCCGGAAGTATCGGCGCAGCGGCGGCAGAGAGCACCACGGCGGATTATGCAATAGCAGTCGCACTTAAGGACGCAGGGCTTACTGAGGATGAAGTGACTATTGAAGAAGTGGAGAAGGGGACAGAGCAGGGCGCTTCTGTCTATGAGATAGAGTTCTGGACAGACGTTAAGGACTATGAGTATGATGTCGCGGTCGCAGACGGCGAGATCGTGAAAGTCAGCTGGGAATACTCGGAGCCCTATGCGGACGGCAAACAGATCAACCAGGCCCAGGCCAAGAACATTGCGGTTTCTGATGCCGGTGTAAATGAAAAGAAGACCTCCTTCAGGAAGAACAGGAGCGGCACAGAAAAAGGCGTTCCTGTCTACGAGTTTGAGTTTGAGGACGATACAGCGGAGTACAAATATGACATTGCCAAGCAGGGCGGGGAGATCCTGAGTTACTCCAGGACGATCAAGACACCTGCCTGCACGAGAGCGGCAGCTGAGAAGGCGGCCGGCGCGGAGTCCAAACAGTGACGGAAGCAATGAACGCTTCAGGCGAGGCGGCAGCACAGTGAGCAGCTGATCAATGTTTCTCTTGATTTTAGGGAGTATTGGAAGTAGTATAGACAAAAGACAGTTCTGAGCAGGAACAGCAATTAAACGAATGAGGCAAAGGCGCTTCAAGTATGGATCGTAAGATCCGCGCTTGAAGCGCCTTTTTAATTGCAAAATGAAACCCGAGTGACAAGATTTGTGGGAGGAGGCAGGAAATGTGTTCTATTTTGGCTTATTGCAGCGGACAGGCGGATCCCGAAGGTGGAGGAGATGCTCTCGAGAACAATTTCGAGGGGACCGGATGACAGCAGGATCCTGAATACCGGAAACGGTTTTCTGGGTTTTAATCGTCTTGCCATAATGGGGCTGACCCCGGAGGGGATGCAGCCTTTTACACTCGGCGGGAATGCTGTGGTCTGCAACGGTGAGCTCTATCGCTTTCGCAAGATGAAAGAGAGACTGATCGAAAAAGGATATACTTTCATGAGCGGTTCCGACTGTGAGATCCTGCTGCCTCTTTATGAAGAGTATGGAATCGACATGTTCCGTTTTCTGGACGCTGAGTTTGCTCTGGTTCTGTACGACGCAGAGAGACAGGAGTATATCGCCGCGAGGGATCCGATCGGGATCAGGCCGCTATATTTTGGCAGAGATGAAAAGGGCATTCCGGTCTTCGCTTCAGAGCCCAAGAACCTGATGGGGGTCTGCGAGCGGACAGATGCATAAGTGTAAACTCTCTGGAGGCGAGAGTGCCGTTCGGCGATCTGGATTTTGTCTCCTACTGCATGAAGATTGACCTGGAGAAGAAGATGAACCGGTATGGGATTGGGAAATACCTGCTGCGCGCGGCATTTGAGGAAGATAAGCTGATACCGTGGGATATTTTGATGCGGGAGAAGGCAGCGTTCTCCGATGCTGTCGGGCATTCGCTTGTAAACGACTTGATCGAGTACGCGGGGAGCCTGTATTCGGATGAGGAGTTTGAGGCGCGCAAGCAGCGGTTTGTTCATGCGCAACCTTTCACCAAGGAATCACTGCTGTATAGGGAGATTTTCGAGAAATACTACCCCGGCCAGTCAGAAATGGTCGCAGATTTCTGGATGCCCAACCGGGAGTGGGAGGGCTGCGATGTTAATGATCCGTCGGCGAGAGTGCTGTCCAACTACGGGGCGAGCGGGGAGTGAAATCTGGTTCCTACAGCCCGGTTTGCTTCTTTTTCAAGGGAATCATCCAGAGCCGGAAAGTCTGTCAAAGAGACACCGTATTTCCTGGATAGAGCTCTATGCAGAAGAAGATCGCATACGTGCGGGTTCTTGGGCAGAAGCGGCCCGTGCAGATATGTGCCTATAACACCACGGTAGAGGACGCCTTCACAGGCGTCCTTTCCGTTGTTGCCGTGACCATATAAAACTCTGCCAAAAGGTGTGTTGCTGCCGATGTAAGTCCTGCCGCCATGGTTTTCAAAGCCGACGATCTCATAAGGCAGGGCATCAGGCAGCGATTCATTTCTGAGAACAATGTTGGAGATCAGTCTGGGAGAGCCCTGTTCTGTGTAAAGGTCCACCAATGAGAGGCCTTCCATCCTGCCATCAGCTGTATCGTAATAGTGACCGAGCAGCTGATAGCCGCCGCAGACCGCAAGCAGCGAACCGCCGTCTTCTACGTAATCGCGCAGATCCAGACGGATCTTCTGAAGACGGGTGCAGACGATCTGCTGTTCCCGGTCCGATCCTCCGCCCAGAAGGACAATATCTGCAGAAGCCAGGGAGAGAGGATCGTCCAGATTGCACTCCGTAACCTGCGCGTCGATCCCGCGCCATTTGCAGCGCATGCGCATGCACTGGATATTGCCCCGGTCTCCATAGAGATTCAGGAGGTCGGGGTAGAGATGTACGATATTCAGCCGATAACTATTGCTA
>ODAI011051853.1_pt1 | contig 11924 bp, 10 predicted proteins | sample 1539321 | NCBI WGS metagenome assembly ODAI01 (sample SAMN02144231, study PRJEB22623) | gut metagenome | biome: sheep rumen | host: Ovis aries | place: New Zealand
CAGGGGCACCCTCCTCAGCGTGGCGCGTGAGGGAGCATAACTGGAGCTCTATCCCGAGCGGTTGGAGTAAGCCCTGGCAATCGTCGGCTAAAAACAAGCCACCGGAGTGATCCGGTGGTTTTTTGCGGCAGACGGCTGCGAGCTATGGAGATTATGCGAAACAAAAAAATCCAGCCGGAGGGGCTGGATTTTTTACAGTTTGATTTTAGTACCCTCCCGGAAGACGGAAGGGGCGGGATCTGAAAATTTCTCCCAGATGGCGACAGAGCCGGTCTCGTTGCCGGAAACCCAGTAGATCGCATTCTGATCCACTCTGACGTAGACATCGGTAGCATCGGCAGGAACCTTTGCAGCGATCTCGGCGGGAGTGATTTCGCCACCCATGGGGCTCTGGATGTGGATATTGGCACACTTGCGGCCTTCAACGGTCTTCTCAATTGCCTCTTTGGCGTCAGTGATGGCCTTCTTGGCCTTTTTGCCGGCAGCCTTGATCTTCTTTGCGTTCTCAGCTTCGATCTCGGCAAGCTCCGTTCTCCACTTGTTGAGGGAGCCGACAGCAATGCCCAGTTCCTTGGAGGCCTTGGTGATGCCCAGTTCTTTCACTTTTGCAACGGCTGCCTGTTTTTCAGCTTCCGTATACTTTTTTCTTTCTGCCATTTCTTATAAACTCCTATTTCATATGATGATAGCAAATTGATAATCCGATTTTTAACCGGACGCGCAATATAATACTCTTTTTCAGCCGATTTTGCAAGTGTTTTCGTTATATTTGCGAATGAAACGTGTCTCAAGGGCACTGTTTTATCAGCATTACAGTGACGCTTTATTTATTATCTCAAAATAACTTGATTTTTATTCAAAGTTCTATATAATAAGAACAACAAATTAACAATTGGAGGGTTAATATGGAGAAAATTGGATTTGGTGTTATTGGTCTCGGTTCCATTTCTGAAACGCATGCTCGTGCTCTTCAGGATCAGGAAAACTGCTACCTGGTTGGCGGATTTCACAGAAATCACGAAAAAGCAGACAAATGGGCATCTGATCACAATTGTAAAGCATTCTACTCGTTGGAGGAAATGTTTGCAGACCCGGAAATCAAAGCCGTTAGTGTAACGACGCCTTCCGGATATCATCTTGACCCTGCTCTGGAGGCTATTCGTGCGGGGAAGCATGTACTGATTGAAAAGCCTATGGAGATTACTGAGGAGCGTATTCAGCAGCTGATCACCGAGGCAAAGAAAAACAATGTTTTGCTTTGTGGCATCTTCCAGAGCAGATTTCAGGATGCCCCATTGACACTGAAGAAAGCAATTGATGAGGGCAGATTTGGAACCATCACACTGGCTGATGCCCAGTTTAAATGGTTCAGAACGCAGGATTATTATGATAGCGGAGCATGGCGAGGCACCTGGGCAGTCGATGGAGGCGGCGTCTTGATGAATCAGGGCATACATGCAATTGATTTATTGCTGTTTCTGGCCGGTGATCCTGAGGAAGTTTGCGGATATACGGCAACGCTGGCACATGATCGCATTGAAGTGGAAGATACAGGAGTTGCTACTCTACGCTTTAAGAACGGTGCCCTCGGTATTATAGAGGGCACGACAGGCGCTTATCCCGGCAGCCTGAAAAGAATAGAGATTTGCGGCTCAAAAGGGCAGGCAGTTTTAGAGGAGGATTCCATCACAAAATGGGAGTTTGCTGAAGAAAAGCCAGAAGACGAAGAAATTCGGATCAGATTTGCAGGCTCCACATCTGCAGGAGGCGCAAGCGATCCTAAGGCAATCAGCATTACAGGGCACATCCGGGAGTTCGCCGATTTTGCCAGGGCAATCCAAACCGGTACGCAGCCCTTTATCACCGGCGAGGAAGCTCTTCGCTCGGTACATCTTATCAGATGTATTTATGAAAGCGCAAAAACCGGTGCTTCCGTAAAATACTGATTAACTTAATTTGTTACTAAAATGGAGAGACAGCTATTGGTTTTCAGCTGTCTCCCCTTTTTTGTTATTTTACAGAATGTAAGTAGCAGGTCTTTCAAATGTATATTCTCCGGCTTCAATGACTACTTTATCAAACAAAACCGGTTTCGTAATGGCTGTTCTCTTTCCTTTTTCTACAACATAGGTGTCTTCGCTCTTTGTGCCTGTGATAGATGGATTCCAGCAAAAACCCTGATGAGCCTTTACAGTGTCTTTTACGCCGAAGTCTACACGATAATCTCTTCCGGCATATCCGATCGGGCCACCCTGATGATGTTTATTAAATTCCTCACCATAGCCCAGTTCCTCATATTTTGCCTTTCCTTTGAGCAATGCGTCACAAAGAACAACGCCAGGTTCACAAGCCGCAATAAGTGTGCAGTCAATCATCTGATTGGCCAGCATCTGTTTTTCCAGCTCTTCAGAAGGCTTGCCAAAAGATGCATATCTGGTAAGGCAGATCACCAGTCCATCTCTTCGGAAATTACCGCCAACCTGTACTCTGCCTTCTACACACTTTGCCGTTGGCAACGGATGACGATATTTGAAGATACGCTCATCTGCAGCGACCATACAGCTTAATTCTTCCAAACCGCGATCCTCCATGTTTTTGATAATCGTGCCCGCGATCTCATACTCGCTCATTCCCTTTCGAATGCACTGAGCAGCACTTTCAATGGCTTCGGAAGCATCCCGGCCTATGCAAATGTAACGTTCTATTTCTGCTTCTGTGAGATCCATTCGAACTGCCTTGATCTCTGCAGAAACATTGTCTTTTCCTCCGTAATCATATCCGATTCTGCCGGAAGGAACGAGATCGTTCAAAATTGCGGCTTCCCGGGCACCGTCATGCCAGATAAAGGAATGGTATTCAAACCCCATGTCTTCAAGCATGTTTTCATCAATCATTCTGGGGCGTTCGATATTATTGGACACCGCATAGCATTTATCTGCCGTAACAAGGAGCCCGCAGTTTCCCATGTCGCCAACACCGACGTAATTTCTGCCGCCGCAAGACAGCCAGGCAAAATCATCCTGTCGTTTAATAAATATGCCATCCAGATTTCTGTCAAGCATGATCTCTCTCAGTTTTGAAACCTTATAAGTAAGTTCTTCCTGTTTTGTCATACAGACTGCTCCTTCCTTGCATCTCGAATATTTTTAATAATGGAATAAACAATAACTGCTAAAGAAATGACCAGAAACGCGCAGGAAATAGGATGTGTAACAAATGTACTCCAGTCATTTTTTGAAATGATCAATGCCCTGTTCAGATTGGATTCGGCAATCGGCCCGAGGACAAGACCCAGCACAAGAGGTGCACCGGGATAGTGGAACTTCTTCATAAAGAAGCCGACAACACCAAATATAATAGCGATCAGAACATCAAAAAGATTATTGGAATTGGAATAAGCGCCGACTATACACATTACGGCAATAACAGGCATCAGGATAGTCTGAGGAACTTTCAGAATATATGGTGACACCTTTGCCATCGCCAGGCCGACAAAAAGCATCACAAACTGGATTACAATCATACCGGCAAGGATTGCATAGACTATTTTTGCTCCTTCAGGATCTACAAAGAGCTGAGGCCCGGGTCTAATACCAATTAATGTGAGTGCACCAAGCATAACAGATGTCACAGTGTCTCCCGGAACGCCAAGTGTGAGCATAGGAATCAGTGCACCACCGGTAGTGCCGTTATTGGAAGCTTCCGGAGCCGCAATACCTTCCGGAATACCTGTTCCAAACTCCTCAGGATGTTTGGAAAGCTTCTTTGCGACCTGATAAGCCAGGAAACAGGATATTGCCCCGCCAGTACCGGGAATAATGCCGATAAACACACCGATGAAACCGCCCACAACTGCCGAAGCAGCAAGAGCTTTCAGATCATCGCGTAAAGGAAACACCCTGCCTATATGCTGATTCTGCTGTGTGCCTTCCCTCTCCCCGCCTTTTTGTACAATAGTGAATACCTCACTGAGAGCAAAAATACCGATGAGAACGGGAAGAAGCTGAAAGCCTCTCATCAGTCTGTAGTTTCCGAAAGTGAACCGATCAAGACCGGCAACACTGTCAACTCCCACTGTTGAGATCAGCAAACCGGCAAATCCGGAAATCAGACCTTTTATGACATTTTTATCTGTGCTTGCCATAATAGAAAGCCCAAAGATAGAAAGGGCGAAGAAATCAGGAGAAGTAAAAGATAGGGCAACCTTAGCAAGCTGAGGCGCAAGTAGCGCAAGACAGATTGCACTGATCAATCCCCCGATAAATGAAGACACAGCTGAGATGCCGAGAGCACGGCCGGCATTGCCTTTTTTATTCATCGGGTAGCCATCAAGCAATGTTGCTGTGGCTGAAGGTGTACCCGGTGTATTCAGGAGGATGGCAGATACGCTTCCACCGTACATACTTCCGCAAAAGAGGCCGCAAAGCATAACCAATGCAACATCAGAGTCAAGCTTATAAACCAGCGGCAACATCAGGATAATACCGGTAGAGCCACTAAGTCCCGGAAGGGCACCAATCACAACACCGACAAGCGTCCCGAAAGACATCATCAGAAATGTGAAGGGTTTGAACACATTGATAAAACCCGCGATTAAATTCTGCAGCATGTTCTTCCCTCCTATCCGAGAATGCCTTTAGGCAGCAGCACAAGGAACACTTTAACAAACAGAAAATAAACAGCTGTTGAAAAAGCCACGGAGTAGATAATACCCCTAATCCATTTCCTATAGCCAAATAGGATAAAAGAAATAAACAGATAAATCGGTGTTAAAATAAGGAAGCCGATCTGCTTCAAAAAGGTATAATACAACCAGGAGAGCAAAATCATCGCAAATGCTCTTCCCAGATAAACCAGATTGATCTTTTTAAAGTCAATCAGCGGCAGACCTTTACACTCAAACAAGAGCCTTATGATCTGCAACCCGCACAGAATGATCAGAACAATACAGATGATTTTGGGATAATCACCGGGACCAATCCCTCTGGCAGATTTCGGCATTTTGTCTGCATTGATGAACAGGAAAATGCTGACAAACAGCACTCCTACAGCGATCCAGAAGTCTGCTGCTTTATTTGTATCTTTCATAACTCAAACACCTAAAATAGAAGATAAAAGAAAACCGGGGGATCCTTTTACGAATCCCCCGATAATAAGGTGATTTAACGAATTCGCAAAATGGAAACTTCTCTTTTCTGAATAAACTTATTCGACTTCGATTGTTTCTGCGAGTTCTGCGAATCTTGCATCTTCTTGATGCATAAACTCAGTTGCTTCTGCAGGTCCCTTATAGGTGACTTCAACGCTCAAATCAGTCATAGCCTTGACAAATTCAGGATCTTCACAGCACTGTCTGATGATTTCTGCAAGCTGATCGACGATATCGTCCGGAGTGTCCATCGGAACTACAACGGTTCTCCACTGGGGAAGTACAACATCAGCACCGCTTTCAATTCCAGTCGGAACATCGGGGAAAGAAGTGTATCTCTCATTTGAGAACACCGCAAGGATTCTGAGCTGGCCGCTTTCGACATTGGCAATTCCTTCCGGAGCATTGGCCATAACACAGTCTACTTCACCGGCAAGAAGCCCGGTAATTGCCGGACCACCGCCGCTATAAGGAACATGAACCATCTCAAGTCCAGTTGCCTGCTCAAAGAGGAGAGCTGCGAGGTGATTGCCTCCCTGAGCGCCTGCATTACCGCATGTGATTGTACCGGGATTAGCGCGAACATCATCCATGAATTCCTGCAGTGTCTGATACTTGGAATCTTCGCGAACAACAAGATAGTTATAGGAAGAAACTACCTGACATACGGTTTTGAATGTGTCAGCTCCGGTAATCACAGTATCAGAAAGATGGCTCTTTGCCATTGTTGCATTGTTCCAGTGCATGATGTTGTATCCATCGGGTGCAGCATCCAGGAATTCAATTGCTCCCGTAATACCGGCAGCACCTGCAACATTTTTGATAATCATCTGCTGCCCGTTGGCATACTTGGGGAATACTTCAGCGAGAGCTCTGAAGACAATGTCTCCGCCGCCGCCTGCTGACCAGCCGACCATGGCTTCAACAGTCTTTGACGGGTAATCTGCTGCTAATGCTCCCTGTGCAAACACACAGACAAACAAAGCAAGGACTACAATGAGTGCAAGAGTTTTTTTCATGTCCGTTCTCCTTTAATAAATAATTTTTTGTGCATAGATAACCCCTATGCCTATGATATCAGTTTATCATCAGCACAATTGTTTGTCAAGAAAATGGTTTTAGGCGGCGAGGTTATACATGACACTGCCGTTTTGGATGGAGAAGCTGACCGTATCGGACATCCAGGAGCCGCCGTAGATATCATCAATCCAGAAGCTGTAGAGATACTCCCCTTCCGGCAGGGCGCCGAAGACGAGACCGTTGTCGCCGGTGTAGGAGAAGGGTGTGCCGGAGGCATAGAAACTCTCATTGGTATTGTCATAGGAATCGTAGAGAGGCGTGATGACGTCGCCCGGTTTGAGGGTGACGGTAGGACGGCCGGAGAAGCCGGCGGAGTCTACACCGTCCCAGATGTCGGTGATGGTGACTGCACCGGTGTCATAGTCCCAGCGGAAGCGGAGGTTGGTCTGGTTACCGTTGAGCATGATGGGCGATGTTCCTCGATGAGGCCACCCATATCCACCATGTTGGTGTAGCCCTCGCTGCGGTTGTTGCCGCCGAAGTTGTCGGCAGCATTGATGGACCGGGCGACGGGAGCATAGTCAAGCCCCTGCTCCAGATCGGTATAGAGGTCTTTGGCATAGGCATCAAAGGCAGTGCGGAGGGCGGGAATGGCGCCGAGGTCAATGACGGACATGGTGGCACTGTCGCTGTCGTCATCTTCCACGGTGGACTTAGCATACGCACCAGGCTGTGGCAAACAAAAATAAGCGACGGTAGGTTATTTTTCTCTTTACAGAGTTTAGAAAGATCATGTATAATAGATTTTAATGGATAGGTATACATATCTGAGAATTCCGGGAAGCGGGTGATGTTTTTTGTATACCAGCAAACGAAATAAAAGACTGCTGCGTATTCTCTGCAGCCTGCTCATTTTTGCCCTGCTGCTGCCGGCACTGCTGCCGCAGCAGGCAAAGGCTGACGGGGATGAGCCGGTAAAAATCGGCTATTATGAAAATGAGGTTTTTCAGGAAGGCGCACGAGAGGGCGCAGTGAGAACCGGGTATGCCTACGAGTATTACAGAAAGCTCTCCGAATATACCGGGTGGAGCTATGAATATGTCTACGGCAGCTACTCGGAGCTCTACCAGAAGCTTTTAAACCACGAGGTGGATCTGCTGGCAGGGCTGGCCTTCCGGGAGGATCGGGTGGGGCTGCTTGCCTATCCGGACGAGCCCATGGGCCACGAGACCTACAACCTTTTAAAGCATGCCGCCGACACTGAGATCACACTGGAGAAGGCTGCCATGAAGGGCAGGAAGATTGTGGTGCTGGAGAGTGCCATGGTGGACGTGCTGAAAAACTATCTCCGGGAGCGCAGGCTGGAGGCGGAGATTGTGGCCCTGCCGGACTATGAGCATGTGTTTGCCGCCTTTGACAGCCATGAGGCGGACATGATTGCCGTGGAGGGCAACGGAACCTACAGGAGAAGTGACGCAGAGATTCTATGCACCTTCGGCACGTCAGACTACTATCTGTGTGTAAGCTCCTCAAGGCCGGACCTGCTGGAGGAGCTGAACAGGGCCCAGACCATGCTGAACTCGGAGGAGCCCAACTACCTGACCACCCTGAGCGAGAAGTATTATCCCTATACCCTTTTCAGCCGTGCCTTTTCCGTGATGGAGAGGGACTGGATGAACACCCACAGCGAGCTGAAAGTGGGCTATCTCGCCCATTACCTGCCCTACAGCGACACGGATGAGAACGGCGACATCACGGGCCTTATACAGGATGTGACGCCCCGGATATTTGAGACGCTGGGCATTGATCTGGCCGTGAGCTATCACGGATATGACAGCTATGACGACATGATAGCAGCTGTAAACAGCGGTGACGTTGACGCCGTATTCCCCATCGGGGGCGGGCTCTACTTCTCGGAGGAGAACGGCATTTATCAGTCTGCTCCCGTGATCCCGGCCACCAACGAGCTGATTTTCGCGGGAAAATACAGCGAGGAGACGGTAAAGTCTCTCGCGGTGAATGAGAACAACCGGATCCATGAATACTATGTGAAATCCCACTTCCCCGAGGCGGAGATTATCAGGGTTTCCTCGGCGGAGGAATGTCTGGACGCGGTGCTTTCGGGCAGAGCGGGCAGCACCTTCCTCAACAGCCTGAGAGCCAGTGACATGCTGAAAAACCGGAAGTATCGGGAGCTGTCCCTCATGCACCTGAACTGGAACGACGACAGGTGCTTCGGGGTGAAAATCGGCAACGACGGGCTGCTGAAGCTTTTAAACCGCGGCATCAGCGTGATCGGCAACGAATATGCCCAGAGCCAGGTTTACCGCTACACCGACCAGCTGCATACCTACTCCATCACCGACTATCTGATGGATCATATCGTCTTTTTCAGCTTTCTGATCTTTTCAGCAGCCCTGCTGGTGATTCTGCTGCTGATCCGCAGAACCCGAATGGAGCGTGCCCAGACCATGGAGAAGGAGCTGGCCAGGCAGCAGCTGGAGGAGAAGAACCGGGAGCTGGAAGAAAACCGTAAAGCGCTTTCGGAGGCTCTGGACACGGCGGAAAACGCCAACCGGGCCAAGACCGCCTTTCTCAACAACATGAGCCACGACATTCGCACGCCGATGAATGCCATAACGGGCTTCACGGCACTGGCGCAAGCCAACATCGACGACCGGGAGAAGGTGGAGGACTATCTGGACAAGATATCGGTGTCCGGCCAGCATCTGCTCTCACTGATCAATGACGTGCTGGATATGAGCCGCATTGAAAGCGGAACCACCGTGATTGAAGAGGAGGAGGTGCATCTGCCGAATGTGATTGATGACCTGTCCACCATGGTAAGGGAAGATGCCGGGGCCAAGGGGCAGGAATTCACCGTGGAGGTGCTTACCCTCCCCCATGAGGACGTGATGGCGGACAAGCTGCGGCTCAAGCGCATTCTGCTGAACATTCTCTCCAACGCTGTGAAGTACACCCCGGAGGGCGGGAAGATCTGCTTCACAGTGAAGGAAGAGGAGACAGAATCCGAGGGCATGACAAATGCGGTGTTCACCATCTGTGACAACGGCATCGGCATGAACCCGGAATTCCAGAAGACGATTTTTGACGCCTTCACCCGGGAGCGGAGCACAACCATCAGCGGCATCCAGGGGACAGGGCTGGGCATGGCCATCACCAAGAGCCTGGTGGACATGATGAACGGCACCATCACGGTGAAGAGCACTGAGGGTGAGGGCAGCGAGTTCACGGTGGTGATCCCCTGCAGGATCGTCACCGGAGAGAAGAAAGCCCCTGCCGCCGACAAGGACAAACCAAAGGAAGGCGCAACGAAGACCGGCCTTGCCGGAAAACGCATTCTCCTGGCGGAGGACAACGAGATGAACCAGATGATCGCCGTGGCGATTCTGGAAAGTGCCGGCCTTGCGGTAGACATAGCGAACAACGGGGCCGAAGCCGTGGAAAAAATAGAAGCTGCCCCAGCAGGAACCTACGACGTGATCTTCATGGACATCCAGATGCCGGTGATGGACGGATATGAGGCAGCGAGACGCATCCGCAGCATGGAGAACACCGCGAAGGCCACCATCCCCATTGTGGCCGTGACCGCCAACGTGTTTGAAGAAGACAAAAAGACCGCTCAGGACGCCGGCATGAACGGCCACCTGGCAAAACCCTATGACGTGCCGAAGATGATGGAGACACTATCTTCCCTGCTGGGATGAATTGCCACTTGAAAACGGGATTATCAAGTGCTATAATACCCGCCGTTGTCTAAAAAGAAAGAAGGAATCAAGTACCCATGCGTATTCTGCTGGCAACGGCTTTTGCCTTATTTGCAGGCCTGATGATGACCCGTGTTTTTAAGTATCTTCACCTGAAGCTCCCTGATGTCACCGCCTTTCTCATCGCCGGCGTGATTGTGGGCCCGTTTTGTCTTGGTGCCACCAAAATTCCCGGCCTCGGTTTTGACTCGATGGAGGATATCAGCCAGGTGGCTTTTCTCTCCAATGTGGCTCTGGGCTTTATTGCATTTGATATCGGCAATGAGTTTCGCCTGGCCCAGCTTCGGCAGACCGGCAAAACGGCAACCGTAATCGGCATTATTCAGGCGGTTACGGCCACGATTCTGGTTGATATCGCCCTGATTATCCTGCACTTTATTGTAGGGGCGGATGTGCTGCCTCTGCCGGTGGCCATCACCCTCGGCTCCATCGCTGCTGCAACGGCACCGGCCGCAACGCTGATGGTAGTCCGGCAGTACAAGGCCAAAGGTCCGCTGACCAGCCTCCTGCTGCCGATTGTTGCACTGGACGATGCAGTCGGCCTTGTGGTATTTGCCGTGTCCTTCGGCATTGCCCAGGCTATGGAAGGCGGAGCACTGAATGTGATCTCCGTCATCGTAAACCCCGTGCTGGAGATAGTCTGTTCCCTGGTTCTCGGTGCTTTTATGGGCACGCTTCTGACCGTGCTGGAAAAGATGTTTTTCTCCAACTCCAACCGCCTTTCCCTGACCATCTCCTTTGTGATCATGACAATTGCGCTCACATCGGTGAAAATCACACTGGTGGGCGGCGTGACGGTCTCCTTCTCTTCCCTGCTGGTGTGCATGATGCTGGGCACCATGTTCTGCAATCTCAGCGAGTATTCCACCGATATTATGCAGCGATCCTCCAAGTGGACGGCACCGCTCTATGCCGTGTTCTTCGTGATCTCCGGCTCCCAGCTGGATCTGAGTGTGTTCCGCTATCCGGTGATCATCCTGATCGGTGCGGTGTATATCCTTGTGCGATGCCTCGGCAAATATATCGGTGCCCGGCTCAGCAGCAGCATGATGCACTGCAGTGAAACCGTCCGTAAATACCTGGGTGTGACGCTCTTTCCACAGGCCGGTGTGGCCCTCGGCATGGTGGTTTACGCACAGAGCCTCGGGGCCGAGTACGGCTCGATGATCCGCAACATCATTCTCTTCAGCGTGCTGGTGTATGAGCTTGTCGGCCCGCTGTTGACCAAGATTTCGCTTGAGCGTGCGGGCGAAATCACCACCGGTGCCACCGATGCCCAGAATCGGGCACGCTTTGAAAAAAAGAAAATGCCTGTAGCCTGATAGGCTGCAGACAGTTTCCTCTCTTTTGAAGGGACTCCCTGTTTTCCGAAGTGAAAACAGGGGGTTTTTTGTTTAAAGACTGTTGCGGTATTCGTTGGCGCTCATACCGGCGATCTTGCGAAAGACCCTTGCGAAATGGGCGGGATCGGCATAGCCGATCATCTCCCCGATATCCCCAATGCGAAGCTTCGGGTCGGATAGCAGCTCCTTCGCCGCCTGCACACGGCGGGTGTTGAGCAGATCGTAGAAACTTTTCTTTGTATAGCGGTTGAGAAGCTTGGAGAGATGCCACTGGGAGACATAGCAGGCGTCGGCTACGTCCTGCAGGGTGAGCTTCTCGGCAAAATGGGCGTCGATATAATCCAGCGCCCGGTTGACAAGAAAGCTGCCGGCACTCTCCTTCTCATCCGCTTCCTCCTCCGGCTCGGCAGGCGAATGCAACGGGGCATGCATTCTGTCAAGCTTTTCTGTCATGGTCCTGAGGGCTTCGTTGATTTCATCCATCTTGGAGGGCTTGAGGAGAAAGCGGCTTACCCCGAGGCGGATGGCCTGCTGGGCATACGCAAAGTCTCTGTAGCCGGTGAGCACCGTGACCAGCATATCCGGAAACTCGCTGCGAAGGCCGGCCAGCATAGTGAGCCCGTC
>ODAI013834084.1_pt1 | contig 11923 bp, 10 predicted proteins | sample 1539321 | NCBI WGS metagenome assembly ODAI01 (sample SAMN02144231, study PRJEB22623) | gut metagenome | biome: sheep rumen | host: Ovis aries | place: New Zealand
GAAGATTTCTACTTGGTATTGGCTGATGCCATTGATAAGGTGAATAATAGTAAGAACAAGCAGAAGGCTTTCAAGAATTTTATTTCAATCTTCGAAGCCATCGTAGCCTATCATAAAGTATCTGAGAAAAAATAGAAACCCATACATAAAAAACAGGATTATGGAAAAGTTAATAAAGAAAATCAAGATAAACACTACCATTACTTTACTTTCAGGTCTTCATATTGGTGGTAGCAGTGAGAATGTTGAAATAGGTGGTATTGACAACCCGGTAATAAAGCTGGCAACCAGAGGCAATCAGCCATATATTCCAGGCAGTTCTATAAAAGGGAAAATGCGCTGTTTGCTTGAACAGACCGCTGGCGCTCCAAATATAGGATTGAATAAGGAAGTAAACAATCTGTTCGGAATTACAGAGAATAGTCGTTTGGGCATTACTGATAACCGTCCTTCAAAAGTAATTGTCAGAGATGCTATGCTTAGTGATGATTCCGCTGATACTTTACGTGGCTGCGATAATCTGGATATGCCTTATACTGAAGGTAAATGGGAAAATGTCATTGATCGTGTTAAAGGCGTGGCAGAACACCCTCGTCAAACTGAACGAGTGCCGGCTGGTGCTGTTTTTAACGCGGAATTTATCATCAATGTGTGGGATGATGACAATGAAGCCGTCTTGATGGAACTGTTCAACAAAGGTCTGCGCCTGCTGGAAAATGACTATTTGGGAGGAAGTGGTTCACGTGGTTATGGGCAGATTAAATTTGGCGAAATGCTAATGACAGAAATATCTGAGGTAAATAACTGGAAAGTATAACAAATAGCTGCGCTTTATGGCAACATTTAAGATATATAAGTTGCACTTCACTTCTCCTCTGCATATCAGCGACGCACGCGACGATGGTAGTGTCAGTATGAAGACAATCCAGTCTGATACACTTTACGCTGCTCTCACATCGTGTTTAGCAAAGACTGGACTGGAGATTCCTGATAATGGCGATTTGGGATTCACGCTTAGCAGCATGTTCCCTTATTATCAAGAGAAGAATGACAGCGCTCCCATCTACTTTCTCCCGATGCCATTTCAGACACGTCTTCCACATTTGAAAGATGTATCTAAGGCAAAAATGGTGAAAAGGGTGCTGTGGGTGGATAGTGCACTCTATTCCTCTGTGTTGCAAGGTAAACGTTTTTTTGATGATTCAGAAGAGTATTTGGCACATATTCATGGGGCTTATCTCACAACGCAACCTTTACCTTTAGAAACTTCTGACTTCATTCTGTCAGAAGGAACACAGCGAGTTTGTTTGGAGAGCAGGACTGGTCAAAAGGATGCACTACCTTATTATATAGACCGCATTACTTTTATGGATCATGCGGGACTCTATTTTATGGCTACAGGTCAGACCGAACTTCTTGAAAAAGCATTATCGATCTTGTCTTTGGAAGGTATAGGCACCGATCGGCATGTGGGCTATGGCACATTTGACTTTGCTCATGATTCCCTAACAATAGACACACCTCAAGATGCCAGTCATCAATTATCATTGTCCGTACTGATACCGTCAACGGAAAACCAGCTACGACAGTTGCTGGCATCCGACCTTGTTGCCTATGATTTCACCCGTCGGGGTGGTTGGATAACAACCTATCCATACAACACACTCCGCAAGAATGCTGTATATGCCTTTCTTCCTGGATCCGTATTCTGCAAAACAGAAGAGAATGGCAACATAGGCGGTATTGTTAATTTGTCACCAAAAATGGAAGTAAAGCCACGACTTCATCCTGTATGGAGAAATGGTAGAGCATTGATGCTTCCCATTGAATTGAGCTGAGCGATATGAAGAAATACTATATAGAGATGGAAGTGGTCACCCCACTATCTGTTGGGGCTGGCAACGACAACGAGTGGATGCCAGGAGCAGACTTCGTGCAGAAAGACGGAAAAGTATATGTACTTGACCTCCAAAAGGCAATGGATCAAGGCATCGACATAGAGGCTCTGTCATACCTGTTTATCAAGTCCGACGGGAAAGGCATCTCTAAGTTGTTAGGCAACAAACTGGAGCATTGTGCGAAATATGTTTTCAAGTCGCCTGCTTCAACGAGCAATTCCATTAAGGCCTTCTTGCGCACTCAACTATACGACCTGCCTTTAGTGGCGGGCAGTTCTCTCAAAGGGGCTATTCGCTCTGCCTTGTTCAAGCATTTGAGGTCAAATACCGAGACAGATAATGTATCTGTGTTTGGAACTATGAATAATGGTACTGACTATATGCGCTTCATTCATATTTCCGATTTCGAAATGCCCACAACCATATTGGTCAATACCAAGCTTTTCAATCTTCGACTCGAAAATGGCGTATGGCAGGGAGGCTGGAAGCATAAGCGTGATGAGACGACATCCAATTTCCGCTCAGATGGCTTTAATACACTCTATGAATGTGTTGAGCCACGAAAGAAAGGTTATGGCAGCATTGTCTTTGAAGATGATGCATTCAATCTTCTGCTGCGTCATGTAGGCTATAATACTTATGTGAGCCACACAGAGCAGAAGTCGATTCTTATGCAAAATGGTATTCAAGAGTTGTTCCGCATTATCAATGCCACAACACGAGAATATCTCCGAAAGGAACGCGACTTTTTCGACAAATATAAGGCTGATCGTTCAGAGGAGATACTGGATAACATTGACCAATTGACAAGTATGATACCAGATGACGATTCTGCTTGCCTTATCAAAATGTCGGCTGGTGTCGGCTTCCATTCCATTATTGGCGATTGGAAATATGATGACTATTCAAAGACTGGTACATGGGAAAGTGGGAAAAATGCAGGGAAACAGAAATACAAGTCGAGAAAGACTGCAGAGTATAATGGCCTTTTGCAACTGATGGGTTTCGTAAAGTTGCGCGCTCTAGATAAAATTGAGGCAGAACGGATTTCACTGGAACAACAAAGCTCGCGTCAAACGATATTGAATAATATTTTGACACCCATTAAGATGCGGGAAACTGCAAGATTGCAAGCCATTGAGGAAACGCAGAGAAAGCGTGAAGCCATTGTCGCAGAAGAGCAAAGAAGGCTGCAGTATCAGCAACTGATTCAGGAGGCAGAAAGCCTTTATCGTGAAGGTATGTTTGACGAAGCTATTGCCAAAGCAAATGCGGCAGCAGCCTTTGGTCCAGGTGATGGGAGTCATCAAGACATCTTGACTCGTTGTAATAAGGCTAAGGAACTGGAGGAATTCAAAAAAGGGCAAGAGGATAAAGATAAAAAATTATTCAAAGAACCTTTGAGTGCTGTGCTGGTAGGAAAAACTTCTGTCGGTAATGTCATAGGTACAACAGCTAAATGGCTGAGATTTCAGCACAGGTTTGGTGTTGAAGAATGTCAAGTGCTGATAGGTGTCTTGAGTAGTATGTCTAAAAAAGACATCAAGAATAAAAGAAAAGACTTAGAAAAATCCATTTCCAAGGAATGGGCAGATAGAGTGATGAAAGAGTTAGGCATTAATTGAAATTTTGTAATTGTTTTATGCCCCGCAAAGTATTTATCTCTTTTTTAGGAACCAACAACTATGTGCAGTGCAGATACGACATCAATGGTGTCGTGTCTGCACCGGTGCGCTTTGTGCAGGAAGCCCTGATAGAGCACCTGTGCAAAGACTGGACTGCAAAAGACAGAATCATGATATTCTGCACCTCCAAGGAAACGACGGGTGAGAACGGGTCGAAGGAAATCAACTGGCTCGACAACGGACAATCGAAAGTGTCTGACGATTCGGAAAAGATAGGGCTGGAACATAGGTTGCGTGACTTACAGCAGCGAACGGGCTTGGCTACCCCCATTGAGCAGATTGACATTGAGGCGGGCTTCTCTGAAGCTGAAATATGGAGCATCTTCGATGTCGTTTATAATAAGCTGCAACCCGATGACCAGATTTTCTTCGACGTGACCCATGCTTTCCGCTCCATCCCGCTCTTCTCTATCGTGCTCTTCAACTACTCCAGATTTATGAAGGACACACGCCTCATCACAATCATGTATGGTGCCTTTGAGAAGTTGGGGCCTGCCTACAAGGTGAAGGAACTGCCTGTCGAAGAGAGGCTGGCACCTGTCATCGACCTCACCAATATCGCCCGTTTGCAGGAGTACAACCAGATTGCCAGCAGTCTGAAAGACTTCGGAAAGGTGAAACAACTGAAGGAGGCTATCACTACAGAACTGGAAACCAGTACAGATCAGGCCATCCGCGACTTGGGAAAGTCTATCGCCGAACTGGATGAATATATCGCCACCATCGACCTGAAAGAGATCAAGGCAGGCAAATTCATCTCAAAGTTCAGAAACAACTACAAGAACGTCAGGAAGAAGAAAAAACTGGTGAAGCCCATCAGTAATATTCTTGACGAGCTATATAAAGAGACTGAGGACTTTGTGGAAACGAATAGCTTCCGCAACATCGAGGTGGCCATCAACTGGACCATTAAGCACGATATGTTGATGCAGGCCTATCCTTTGGCCGAAGAGTATGTCATCCTTCGCGTATCCAGCATGTTCAGTGAACGGAGACCACGTCAGCTGACACCTAAGAAGTTTGGTGAGTTCATATCAAGTATCCTCGGTATTCCAGAACCAGACTTTCAGCAGAAGAACTGGAAGTATGATCTGGCTGTTTTCCCAGACTTGGCAGATGAATTGTCGGAAGACTTCCTGATAAGAGAGCTTCGCCCCTTGTACGACCGCGTCAGACAGTCGCGCAACTCGTTGGCTCACGGTAATGGAGCCATCAAATATGGTGAGCTGAAGCAAGGCATCCCCGACATCATTGAGTGCATCAAGTATCTGAATGCCGAGTATGAGCTTTATGCTTCCACCAGGTACATCACAGAGAATTGCTATGGAGCAGAGTGATATTTCGAAGATCAAGCTGACCACCAGCCAGGAGAATGTGTTGAAGCAGATTCTTCTCTTTGTTAATGAGTCCAATGACAGAATATTCATTCTGAAAGGCTATGCCGGTACGGGCAAGACCACGCTGATGCGCTATCTCATCAAGTCGCTGGCTGATAAAGGTAAGCATTATCGTCTGCTGGCCTCTACCGGTCGTGCGGCCAAGGTGCTTGCCAATCTGTCGGAAGCCAATGGGCAGACATCCACCATCCATTCGATGGTCTATTCCTTCAACGGCCTCAACAAAGAGTTCGGAGAGAAAGAGGAACCTAAGGTCGATAAGGACGGCCAGCTGTTTCTGGTGTTCGAGCCTTCCAAGCTGGATGAGAAAGCCTGTCCCGAAACCGTCTATATCATCGACGAGGCATCGATGGTGTCCGACGTAGCCACGAAAGATGTGACTCAGGCCAAGTTTGGCGATGGTCGCCTTTTGAAGGAACTGTTGGAGTACGACCCGCGTCCAGGCAGCAAGTTTGTGTTCGTAGGCGATCCATGTCAGCTGCCTCCTATTGAGCAATACTACTCGCCCGCGCTGATGAAAGACTATTTCAGCAGAGAGTTTTCAATGAACGCCCAGGAAGCCCAGCTTACCGAGATTATGCGTCAGAAGGGCGTCTGTGGCATTGTTGATGCTTCCAAGCAGATTCGCCGTCTCTATAACGCGGCCCCCGAAAGTAGCCAGATGTATGGCTCGCAGAAACTCTGGGGATTCCTGCCCTTCCGTCAGTACAAGGACATCCTGCTTCACCCCAACCTGGAGTCGATGCTCAACGACTATGTGTCAAAGGTGCAGACATCGGGTCTGAACAGTGCCGTCTGCATCTGTCGAAGCAACAAGGCTTGCAGTCAGTTATCGGCTATGATTCGCCAGAAGCTGGGCTACACCGACAGCCGCATTCAGAAGGGCGACCTACTGATGGTCATTCAGAACAATATGCCCACTGGACTGATGAACGGCGATATGGTCACCGTAGAGGAAATTGCCCCGCAGACTGTGACGAGGGCTCGGCTCACCTTCCGTCAGGTGAAGGTGAAGGAGCTGTTTACAGGTCATACCTATACAACCCTGCTGATAGAGGAAATTGCCTATCAGGGACGCCTGAATCTTGACAACAGTCAACAGCAAGCCCTCTTTGTTGACTTCATCCTTCGAATGCAGGAGAAGGGCATCACCCAGAAGCAGAACAAGGCTTTCTATGATGCCATGTTCCGAGATCCCTACCTCAATGCGCTGCGTTGCGTGTTTGGATATGCCATCACCTGCCACAAGTCGCAGGGCGGTGAATGGGAAGATGTCTATGTACACGTGCCACGCAACATCACGCTCAACCCCACGAAGGAGACTTACCAGTGGGTATATACCTCGATGACCCGTGCAAGGAATACGCTGCACATGATCGACGATTTCTATATAAAATAAAAACGGTACTATGTTTATCAACTTGACTAATCATCCGTCCTCAGGATGGAGCGAGGAGCAACGTAAGGCTGCCGAGAGCTATGGCGAGATTCAGGACATTCCCTTCCCACTCGTCGATGAGAATGCTTCTGAAGCAGAACTTCTGCGTCTGGCCGACAAATACTGCGCGCAGATTCTAAGTTTGGGAAACCCTGAGGACCTGACCGTCCATATTATGGGCGAGCATACTTTCTGCTACGCCCTCATCTCAAAACTGCAGCAGGAGGGCATTCGCTGTGTGGCATCTTGTACCGAGCACGATACCTTTATCAACGAGAAAGGCCAGAAAGTGTCCACTTTCCATTTTGCACGGTTCCGTGAATATGTCCCCCCGAAGGCATCGCGCAGGTGGATAAGATTCAAGGAACGTGCCGCCTCGCTGTTGGCCTATCCCTTCAGGCGTAAAGGCTTTTATTGCTGGATGGCGTTACTGGCCATCTGGCTATGCGAGACCAGCATTGTGGTTTTCTTGCAGACAAACTGTTCTGCGGCTGTGATGATGGGAGGCATTATGGCCAGTCTGATGATTATTCTCTATCCTATATCAAGAGTTGCAGGACTGAGATTCAGCATACGCAGTACTATCGTGAGCAAGCTGCTGGCCAATGCCATCGCGCCCACTACTTTAGGCACGCTCTATTTGCTCACCTTTGTCATACACATTGGCTGGGCTACCAATGCGGTTCTTGGACTCTATACCGAACATGATGCGAAGCTCTTCGGCATTCTGGTTTCATCGGGTGTCTGCCTCATTGGACTGCTGGCTGTCATCTTCTATTTCCCAGATGGCCGTCAAGTAAAGGACGACCATCCTGAACAGGTGTTCATATCTGGCATTTCAGCTATTAACATCAAGCAAGATAATTGGCCAAAGGATTACAACGGATTGAATCTTATTCCCCTCGTCCGCATTTTCCAGCTGTTGCGAGACGATGCCACAAAATCCCGATTGGTCATTCTCCATACCGATGCATTCAAGGACAACGATTCCTACTATGCCACGCTGAAGCACATCATGGGGTTGGTAGAGCCTTCGGCCATTCCTGCCATTGAGAATCGCAAAACCACAGAGGAGAAACTGAAGGTCTTGATTCGGGAAATTGCAAAACGGGAGTTTATGGGGGATGACCATAAGATAAGGTTGATTGAGGAAATGGAGATAGAGTTTACCAGGTCTTGCAGTTATTTTGAGAACTTTGAAATAGCATATAGCATTCTTGAAAGTAGGGTTAGGGAACTGGACGATGAACAGCACCAGCTTTACTTCAACCTGACCCCAGGCACTGGCATTATCGGGTCGCTCATCACATTGATGGCTATCGACGGTGATCGCGAACTTTACTATTATAGTCAGAAGCCTATGCCTGCCGAGCTCAAGACAGAGGAAGAGAAAAGGGCATTCAGAAGTGAGCTGCTTTTGCCTGTAGAAAAGAGCAAAGTACCCCTTCAGGCTCTTCTCTCTCAGGCATTGGAAACCATGCAGTACAACAACAAGTAGCCCGTGCTACACATCTGTCAACTGTTGCCATATTTTCTTCGTTGGCAGCGTTCTTTGACTTATTGACACTCAAGGACAGGGGCAAAACATTTGCGAAAAATTCCTACCTGTACGGTTGAAAGAAATACGTATATAAGTTGAAAGAAATTACCATAATATCCATAATTTTTTATTCAAAAGAGTTTATGAGGACATAAAAATTATGATAATTATGCAAATTTCTTTCCAATAATAAGCACATTTAATCAGTGGGTTATTCAGCTTGGGGCACTCAAAACCCCGACATTTGACATTGAAAAATGTGGGCATTTGCGAAAAAATGGGCTATGCCCCTATAAGTGGCTGAGAACAAGTGATATAAGAAAGACAAAGGGAATAAGCAGTTTCTCAAATCATTAGAGATTACAGGACTGTTCTTTCTTCATTCCATTAGAACAAGGATTAACCCCCCTGAACCCAGTCTTCGTTCTTGGTGTACTGGTCAAGTTCTTTCTTCATTCCATTAGAACAAGGATTAAAACTCAAATGCGCGAATAGCGGCATCGTCGTTATTCACCGTTCTTTCTTCATTCCATTAGAACAAGGATTAAAACTCCGCTACGAGCGCTTGCCGAGTGTCACCCTCCAGTTCTTTCTTCATTCCATTAGAACAAGGATTAAAACGACTTGAGCTACCTTTACGCTTTCGATAAGCGTGTGTTCTTTCTTCATTCCATTAGAACAAGGATTAAAACTCGAAATACTCTGCGCCAAGATTCTCCTCGAACATTGTTCTTTCTTCATTCCATTAGAACAAGGATTAAAACTCACCTTCCAAAAGAGGAGTAATAAGCACTGGTGTTCTTTCTTCATTCCATTAGAACAAGGATTAAAACGCAATTAGTCCTAGCAGTAGCACAACCCATGCCAGGTTCTTTCTTCATTCCATTAGAACAAGGATTAAAACGTGAAGATATTCGTATTTCCACATGATGCGTAAGCGTTCTTTCTTCATTCCATTAGAACAAGGATTAAAACTGTTCTGTTACTTGCGGTAAGTATTTGCGATAACGTTCTTTCTTCATTCCATTAGAACAAGGATTAAAACATTTAGCTTCACGAGCAAGACGAAGAATACATAAGTTCTTTCTTCATTCCATTAGAACAAGGATTAAAACAAGCAAAGACCTGAAGTGTGTTGAGCAGAAAATGTTCTTTCTTCATTCTATTAGGACAAGGATTAAAAACACAAAAGGAAGAGCGCCGTACATCTTCGTAGCGGCTTTACAACCTATCTTAAATATAGATGCTATGTCTGTACCGATTTATGTTGCGTTGCAGACGGACAGAATAATTTTTGTTGCAATAATTGACATTTTTTTTTGCTATTACATAACAAATCGTTATATTTGCAGAGCAAAACCTAAAACGATGGAAAAGTATATTCGAACGCTAACCATATTTTATGACACCGAAATCAGCTATGGAGAGATACCCCTTTTTCGCGGAGCCGTGCTGAATAGTCTGGGCGACAAGGCCCATGTGCTCTATCACAACCACACTGGCGACGATACTTTCCGCTATTCCTATCCCCTTGTGCAGTACAAACGACTGAACGGCAAGGCAGCGATGGTATGCATTGAAGAAGGAGCCGATATATTAGGGCAATTCCTCTCAGAATCAGGGGGCAAACTGAAAATAGGAGAACGAACTGTTCAATGCAATGTTAGTAAAATTAAGCCAGTCAGACTATTGGTACAGATATGGAATAATTCCTTTCACTATCACATTAACCGATGGCTACCACTTAATGCGAAGAATTACCGCATTTATCAAATGACAGACGATGCAGAAGAAAGAAAGGCATTGTTAGAGGGCATCCTTAAGGCCAATCTTCTTTCTATGCTTAAAGGATTCGACATACATTTGGAGACTGAACTATTTCTGAAGATTACACAATTAAGTAATTCTTATATAATATATAATAAAGGTATAGCATTGATGGCTTTCAATGCTGATTTCGACTGCAACCTTTCAATACCTGACAATCTGGGAATCGGGAAAAATGCAAGTATAGGTTGTGGAGTCGTGCGTAGGCAGAATAAAGAAATTGAAAAAAATCAAGACGATGGAAACATATAAACAATTATTTGTAGGAGGGGACTTGTCTGGCATTCAGAAGTTTCTCTATAACATTTCTTCAAAACGGGCGGCTGTCAGTTTGAAAGGACGTTCATCTTATCTTCGCGAATATACAGCGGAGGTTTGTGGCAAACTGGAGACCGCAGTGAATAATGCGGGGGCAAAATCTACCGATGTCATTTATTGCTCGGGTGGAAAGTTCTATTTCTTGACAGACAATAATGCCCAGATTACAGCTGCCATTGACCAATGTTCAAAAAAAGTCAAGGAAGAACTTTGGAAAGAGCATCTTGGGCAGTTGGGCATAAATATCAGTTATGTGGCATTTACAGAGAATACGGATGGTACAGTTAATCTTAACGGTAAGGATAGGCAGAAACCTGGTGAGTTGTGGCGGTCTGTCAATGCGGACTTTGCTCGTCAGAAGAATCAGAAATTCAAAGACATTCTTCTTGATGGATATGCTCAGTTCTTCCAACCGATAGCCATTGGCGGCAACGTAAAAGTTTGTGCCATTACAGGCATAGAATCACCCGACTGTGTTTTGTTGGATAAAGACTCTGAGTTGGGCGAAGAAATCTATGTGCTCCCTTCTGTGAAGAAACAGGTATTGAGAGGAATGGAATTGCGAAAGGCACAGGGCTTTAAGACTTTTGAAGAATATGCTGCCGACACCTATTTGGGTATTCTTCGAATGGATGTTGACGGTTTGGGAAAACGTTTTATTGAAGGCTTCGATTCCATAGAACATTATAGGGCTTTCTCCAATCGGTTGGTGGATTTCTTTGAGAAAGGTATAGGGGTTCTGCAGCAAGAGCCAACCTATCAGCCGTACCTTAATATAATCTATGCAGGCGGTGACGACTTGTTTATCATAGGCAGATGGGACAAGGTTATCGACTTTGCTGAGCGCATACACAATGAGACTGCCATTCGGTTTAAAAGTGACGGAATTAGTATTTCTGGCGGTGTTGCTGTGGTCAGACCAAAGTTTCCCATTGCAAAGGCTGCTGAACTGGCAGGAGAAGCGGAGGAGGCAGCCAAACATTTCAATGATGGGAAGAAAAATGCTTTCCATCTGTTGGGCAAAACTGTGTCGTGGGAAAAAGAGTTTGACTATGTTAAAGGCTTCAAGAACGACTTCGTCAGCCTGATAACAACATACGGCCTTAGCAAAGGCATCCTTCACAAGATAATGCTATATGCAGAAATGGCCGACATGAATAAAAAACACAGGCGGAAAGGACTGACAGAAGATTACAGTTATCTGTGGCACATGAGTTACTACTTAACGCGGTATATAGAGCGATATAAATCTAATGATGCCATCAGTGAATTTTGCCGTAATCTGCGTGACAAAGAATTGCCTGGCAACAAAGGGCGCAATCTTGAGCTTGTGGCTTTGGCTGCTCGCTGGGCAGAACTAATATTAAGAGATCAAAATAAACAGAAATAAAACCTTTAGAACTATGAGTTGGAACAAGAACGACCTGATTTCCGAAAAGGAAATACAAGAGAAAGTAACCGATGAGACAGTTCGGTTTGCTGAGCGGTTTGGTGATTATTTGGCCAAAAAGGAAGATAATGCAGATCCTTTGACCACGAGCCAGTTGAGAAAGTTTTTCGGTGAGGTAAAACGTCAACAGATGACGGGTTACAACGAAACAGAGTTCGTAATGCTTAAGCCAAAACTGGCTTATGCTGTTGGCCGTGCAAAGAGTGGTAAGCGCAAAGATGCCAAGATTGAAGATTTCTACTTGGTATTGGCTGATGCCATTGATAAGGTGAATAATAGTAAGAACAAGCAGAAGGCTTTCAAGAATTTTATTTCAATCTTCGAAGCCATCGTAGCCTATCATAAAGTATCTGAGAAAAAATAGAAACCC
>ODAI013843972.1_pt1 | contig 11923 bp, 12 predicted proteins | sample 1539321 | NCBI WGS metagenome assembly ODAI01 (sample SAMN02144231, study PRJEB22623) | gut metagenome | biome: sheep rumen | host: Ovis aries | place: New Zealand
ATCATCAAGCACTAACCGAAAGGAGAAACAACATTGAAACTATCAAGAAAAAAGCCTGCGGCACAGACTGTTGAGACCGGCGTCACCGCTGCGGGCAGAGCAGAACAGTTCGAGTATAAGCTCGCCCCGTTCGATACCTTCTGTGACAGCGCCCTCTATGAGGATCTCAGAGCCTCCGTTCCGATCGTCGATGCCTGCATCGCAAAGATCATAAGGCTCACAAACGGCTTCACGGTAAAGGCTCCCGAGGAGCGCTTCCAGCCGATGCTCGACGACTTCTGCAAAAACGTAACGGTGGGTATATCGGGGCGCTCTCTCGCAGCCTTTGCGGATATGTACCTCGATTCCCTCCTTACCTATGGCAGAGCCTTCGGCCGCATCTTCACCGACCATAAGGCCATGACCGTCAGAGGTCTCTATGTCTGCGACCCTACCGCCTATAAAGTCTGTGCCGGCAAGGATCCCGTAGACAAGAGGGTGTTTTATATAAGCGGCGGCAGAGAGATCCCCGTTACCTCTCCCGAGCAGCTTCTTTACACCACCCTCAACCCCAGCCCCAAGCACCCCGAGGGCGTCTCCGTCCTGAGAGGCCTTCCCGCACTCAGCAAGATCCTTATGCGCATCTATGAGTGCATCGGCCAGAACTTTGACCGCGTCGGCAATGTACGCTATGCCGTCACCTATGATCCGCCCGGCGATATCGACCCCACACGCGCAAAACAGCGCGCCGAGCTCATCGCCGAAGAGTGGGCGGCAGCCATGTCTGATACAGGCTCCGTCAGAGACTTCGTAGCGGTAGGCGATGTCGGCATAAAGGTCATCGGCGCCGATAACCAGATGATCGACACTCAGGTGCCGGTAAGAGAGCTCATCGAGCAGATGATCTCAAAGCTTTCGATACCGCCCTTTGTTCTCGGCCTCAACTGGAACACCTCGGAGCGAATGTCCAGTCAGCAGGCAGATATCCTCACCAGTGAGCTTGAATATTACCGCAGGCTCCTCACACCCCCTCTCGAGGACATCTGCGCCGCCTTTCTCAGACTTTCGGGCTGTGCAGGCAGACCCGTTATCGAATGGAACAACATAAACCTTCAGGACGAGGAATCCCTCGCACGTTCAAGACTTTATAACGCACAGGCACATCAGCTGGAAGAACAGACCGAACAGTAAGAGCAGTATTCATACGAACCGCCGTATCCGAAAGGGACACTGCTTTAAACGGCCGGCAGATCTTCCGGCAGGAAAGGAGAAACAATGCAGGAAAACATCACAAAAGAAGACCTGTCGCTCATCAATTCCTATGCCCAGTCGGAGCTCACCGAGGACGAGCTTTTCACATTCAGCCTCGTTCTCTGCACCGACAGCGTAGACCGCGACATGGAGCGCTTTTCGAGAAGCTCTCTTGAAAAGCTCGCAGCCCTCTTCAAGGGCAAGACCGGTATCTTTGACCATGACCCCAAGGGCGAAAAGCAGACGGCACGCATCTTCCGCTGCTGTGTTGAAACGGCAGAAAGCGGCGAGAGCAGGCTGAAAGCCAGAGCCTATATGGTCAGAACCAGTTCCAATGCCGACCTCATCACAGAGATCAGGGGCGGCATCAAGAAGGAGGTCTCGGTCAGCTGTGCCGTATCGAAGAAGATATGCTCGATCTGCGGCACCGACGTTATGACCGCCCCCTGCCTTCACATCAAGGGCTATACCTATGACGGCGAGACCTGTGTCCATATCCTCGAGGATCCTACAGACGCCTATGAATGGTCGTTCGTAGCGGTTCCTGCGCAGAAGGACGCAGGCGTCACCAAGACCCATACCGAGGACACCGCCGATATCAGAAAGCACTTGCTGGAGGAGGACAGAAAGCTCCGCGAGGATATCCTCAGAATGAGCTATTTCTGCAAGCCCTTCGTCAGTGCCGAGGCAGTAGCCGCAATGACGGAAGCCCTTGACACCGAACGTCTCCTCACCCTGAGACAGACCCTGCGCAAGTCGATGTTCGATGATGAGCAGAGACTTTACAGCGAGGAACACAACACCCTGCCCGTCCCTGACACCGAGGACGAGAACCTCAGCTTTATGTGCTGAGAAAAACCAAAATTCAAAATCAAAAAAGGAGAAATGAAAATGTACAACACTATCAAACTTGACAAAGGCTTTTATTCCATCACAGGCAAGACCTTCACCCAGGCTCTCGAGCAGCAGGATCCCTCATCTCAGTATGCAGGCACAGATCTCGCAGGCCTTGACGCTTTCGAGAGACAGCTCAAGCGCTTCGACATCAAGGTAAAGGGCGCGGATTCCGACCTCGTTGAGAGATTTTTCGACAACACCGAGACCCAGCTCCTCTTCCCCGAGTACGTGAGAAGAATGATAAAGTCCGGTATGGACGAAGCCTCTATTATCCCTAAGGTAGCAGCCTCGGTATCCTTTACCGACAGCTCCGATTACAGAGGTCTCACCGTAACTCCCGACGCAGCCTCCGACACAGTTGCAGAGGGCGGCACCGTTCCTGTAACTACCGTAAGGCTCTCGGCAACGAACAAGGCTCTCACCAAGTTCGCAAGACGTCTCAGCTGCTCCTATGAGTCTATCAGAAAGCACAGGCTCGATGCCTTCGGAGTTATCCTTAAAAACCTCGGTGCGGTCATCAGCCGCGATGTCAACGCCCTTATCCTCACAGAGCTCAGCACAGGCGCAGAGCAGATATCCATTTCCGGTTCCTCTATCACCTATGCCGATCTCACCAGCTTCTGGGGCTCGATGACAGACTACAATATGGACACTATGGTGTGCTCACCTGCCGCAATGGCAGCTATCCTCGGCCTGCCCGAGATGAAGTACTGCATCGGCGAGTATATGTCAGGCGGCACGGTAGAGACTCCCTACGGCGTCACCCTGGTAAAGAGCCCTCAGGTAAGCGGCGCTCTCTGCGTAGGCGTAGACAGAACATCAGCCGGCGAGATGATCTTCGGCACCGATGTCATCATTGACTTCGACCAGCTCATCTCAACTCAGTGCAAGGAGATCTCAGCGTCCGTGACCGCAGGCTTCAGCAAGCTTTCCGGCGGCGCCGTAAAGGTTCTCAAGTCTTAATAATTTCCCGCGGGGAGAGCTCAGCCTCTCCCCATAACGGGTGAAAGGAGAGATAAAAATGATCTCACTCGATCATAAAACCATAATGGGCGAATTCATCACCCTTGCAGGCATCGACCCCTCGGCCGCATCAGATATGCAGGAGCTCGTTCTGAGCGCTATGAAGGCAGTCGCCTCTCAGATAGACGAGAGCCGTGTATCACAGGCAGACATACCCGTCTGTGAGCACCTGGCAGCCTGTGAAGCAGTATATGAATATGCCCTTGTCCGCTGTTCGGGCGAACGCCTGATAGTCTCGGCAGACGGCAGAGCAGGGGAGCGTATAGAGTCTCTCTCCCGCGCGCAGGCCGCTGAAAAGCTGAGAGACGAAGCACGCAAAAGGGCAGCTCATCTTCTCAAAGACGACCCCTTTTACTTCAGCGGCATAAAAACCTGATGAAAGGAGACTTGAAAATGCTTGAAGACCTTTGCTCAGCAGTAACACAGATAATGACCTGCGCATCGGCAGCAGGGTTTGATGCGCACCGCGAATTTTTCCCCGATGACCTTATGAAAAAGCGCTCGGTATACACCGCGATAGTCTCCGTCACCTCACAGAAGGATATCGCAGAATGTATGGTCGGAGATGCCCTGCAAAAGGAGATAGAATCGGTGATAGAGGTAAAGCTTCTCGGCAAGATGTGCGCCTACAGCGACGCCTATGAGCTGGAAGATATGGGCTCGGCACTGTTTGCAGAGCTTGCATCCTCCGGAGAGCTCCTGTCAAGGGTCACCAGCCTGTCTCAGATAAAGCAAAACGGCAGGCTCGGAAGACTGGAGCTCGATATAGGCCTTACCCTCAGAACTCTTGAGATAAAGGAGGCACAGCCGTGAAGCAGAACACAAGATACACCTTAGCGGTATCGGGTCTTGAGAAGACCTATAAATTCGATACCTTTGAAAAGTCTTTTGGCACGGTCATATCCTCCACCCCTACCTATGACGGCATATACCGTGTCGTCACAGGCACTCGCCCCCTGAAGCTTACCCTCACAGGCACCCTCGCCAGAGAGCAGCTTGCCGATTACGATCGTCTTATCCCCTTTACGGGAATCAGGACAGACCTGACTGTAGACTCCGTCACTTATGAAGGCTTTGCCCTTGAAAACGTCAGAGCCCAGTTTGAAGCAGGCTCACTTCTCGGCAAGGTAACGGCGGTCTTCACGGAGGTGACCTGATATGACAAAACAGCCCGTCTGGCTGAGATTTATCTATCAGGACGGCACCTCAGTCACAGTCAGAAACATAGTAAATGCCGTCTTTTCAAAGGCCTATTATGCGCCCTGCACCTATCTTTCCGCAAAGGCATATATCCTCGGCGGAGAGGTGCTTTACCCCACTGATGTCAAAAGGGTGGAGTTTTACATCGGCGGCAGAAAGCTCCATTACGGCCTGCCCGACAGCATAAGCATAAAACGCCAGAGCGGCACCTTTCTCGTAACGGTGGAGAGCAGGGGCATAACCGTAACCCTCTGCCAGAGCGAACCCGAGCCGGGCATATGGTCGCAGGCCGACCTTGATGACTGCCTGAGCCGTTCGGGCTGCTCGTCTGAGATAACCTGCGAGAGCGGCACCATAAAAACGAACTATGTAAACATTGCCGAGAAGTCTACCTCGTGGGAGGCTATCTGCGCATATTCTCTGAAGGCCTATTCCGCATACCCGTATATCCGTTCAAATTCTCTTGTAATGGTCTCAAAGAACACGGCGCACAAGGAGGTAAAGAACCCGATAATAATCAGCACGGGCAGATCCTTCAACACAAAGAATATCCTCTCTGCCCTTTATATGCAGGACCTTTCGGGAGACTACACCACCACAGCGTCTGACAATCTTGCAGGCAGTCTCGGCATCGTCAGGGAGAAGTATCTGCCTCTCGATCAGCAGTGGCTCCACGATGAGGAACAGGGGCTTAAAATGCGCCTTGCCTACAGCAGAAGAGCCTGCCGCACCTTTCATATGACGTATGTTGACTATCACGGCGAAGACCTTACCGACAACGTCCTCATATCAGGTGCAGGGCAGCTGAGCACCCAGATCTCCGTCAGCGAGATAAGGATAGAGGTAAGCCCCATAGGCATAATGACAACATTATACCAATACTATGATGGGTTTTATTAATTCTTCGCTGGTTTAAATATTTATACCCGAAGGGGTCGTTAGGTGAGCGTGCAGCAGACGTGGTAGCTGCTGGAAAGCCCCCTGACAAGGCGACGATACATCTATTAGTTTAGCGATTATTCTGTACGTAGAACTAAAATTGAGTTTTGCAACAAGCACTCTGCCCCCGTTAATATGGGGGCAGTTAACTTTTACTGAAAAAAATAAAAATAAGGTATTTACAAATCGGCTGAAAAGTGGTAATATTATAATGTATAATTATGCGAAAGGAGAGTTTTACTGTGCCAAAAACAGCTGCTGTGAAGAGGTATTCCCTCGGAGAGGAGATCTTCAATTCCGTTACCCACGGCATAGGAGGGGGCTTGTCGATAGCAGGCACCGTCGTGCTGATAGTGTGTGCCGCTATTTATTCAAACGCATGGGGAGTGGTAAGCTCTGCCATTTTCGGCGCATCACTTATAATCCTTTACACAATGTCTACCCTCTATCACGCCATCACAAACCCCAAGGCAAAAAGCTTTTTCAGGATAATGGATCATAACACCATTTTCTTTCTTATTGCAGGCACCTACACCCCGATAACGCTCGTTCCCCTGAGAGGTGCCCTTGGCTGGGTGCTGTTCGGCATTATCTGGGCAGCGGCGATAGTGGGCATAGTGTTCACATCGATAAACCTTGAAAAGTTCAGAAAGCCCTCGGTAGTGTGCTATATACTTATGGGCTGGGCTATAATCTTCGCGGTCAAGCCGATGCTTGACAACGTGAACGCTCTTTCGCTCTGGTTTATCCTGATAGGAGGGCTCTTCTACACCGTGGGCATAATCTTCTACGTTCACAAGGAGAAAAAATACTTCCATTCGGTGTGGCATCTGTTCACGATCGCAGGAAGCGTATTCCATTATTTCGCAGTGCTTATGTTTATTATTAAAGATAAGTCGTGATACCAAAATTCAGATAAGGATAACAGCTTATGAAACTTACACTTGAAACAAACGGCTTTGAGACCGAATATATCCGTTTTGGCAGGCAGGGCGCACAGCCTATGCTGGTGCTGCCGGGGCTGAGCCTTATAAGCGTTCTCACCTTTGAGGAGGGCATCGTGAATGCCTACAGCTGCTATGCTGAGGACAGAGACGTTATCCTGCCTGACAGAAGAAAGCAGCTGCCTGAAAGCTATACCGTCTCGGATATGGCTGATGATACCGCCGCTTTTCTAGACGCTCTCGGCGTTAAGAATGCCGACGTTATGGGCGTATCTCAGGGTGGTATGATCGCACAGCTCTTAGCCGCAAGGCGACCGGATCTTGTAAGGAGCCTGGCTCTTTGTTCCACCGCGGCCACCCTGCCTGAGCGTTCCGGTGAGACCCTCAGGGGCTGGGTGCAGGCGGCACAGCAGGGCGATGCCGATGCTCTGGTGAGGTCATTTGCGGAGAATGTTTACAGCCCGCAGTATTTTGAAGCTTACAAAGAGGGTATACTGGGTATGGCAAGGCTTGTGGGTGAGCAAGAGCTTCAAAGGTTCGACGCAGCTGCAAAGGCCGCCGAAGGGCTTGACCTTTCAGCCGCCCTCAGTGAGATAAAGGCGCCTGCAAAGGTGTTCGCAGGGGCTGAGGACAGGATCTTCGGCAGTGAGAGCCGCAAAGAGCTTTCCGAAGGCCTTGGCTGTGAGGTGTGCGTCTTTGAGGGCTATGGCCACGCAGTATATGACGAGATGCAGGGCTTCCACGATAAAGTGAATGAGTTTTTCCATTCCGTGTAGGACGGATACCCGCTCAGGTGTCTGACAAAAACAGAAAGGACGATAGATATGGCAAAAATACTGGTAGTTGACGATGAAGCAAAGATAAGACTGATAATCAAAGAGTATGCCGAGTTCGAGGGCTATAAGGTGACAGAGGCCGAGGACGGCATGGAAGCAGTCGAAAAGGTAAGGAACGAGGACTTTGACATCATAGTTATGGACATAATGATGCCGAAGCTCGACGGCTATTCCGCCTGCAAGGAGATAAAGAAGATAAAGCCTGTCCCCGTGATAATGCTTTCCGCCAGAGGTGAGGAGTATGACAAGCTGTTCGGCTTTGAGATAGGGGTCGATGACTACGTAGTGAAGCCCTTCTCCCCGAAGGAGCTTATGGCGAGAATAAAGGCCGTGCTCAACCGTTCGCAGGGGGCAAAGCCCGAGGAGGACGTTATAAAGTATGAGGGACTTGAGATAAACTTCACAGCCCGCGAGGTAAAGATAGACGGCGAAAGAGTTGCGATGACCCCTAAGGAGTACGATCTGCTTTTCTATCTTGTGAAGAATATGAACATCGCCCTTTCGAGAGAGAAGCTTCTTGAAGAGGTATGGGGCTTTGACTTCTACGGTGATGACAGAACAGTTGACACGCATATAAAAATGCTCAGGAACAGCCTCGGCAGATACAGGAACCTCATCATAACCCTGAGAGGAATGGGATATAAGTTTGAAAAGATCAGATAAGGCCGAAGCTGCCGCACGCCGCAGGCAGTCGCTCAAAGAGGCGAGAGCCGCCGCCCGTTCAAGGTGGGGCATACGCACTTATGTGTGGCTGTATTTTATGGCGTTCGCGTTTATAATACTGCTGCTGCTGTGGCTGTTTCAGTATTTCTTTCTGGAAAAGTACTATGAGGGTGCAAAGATACGAAACATCTCCTCTGCCGCAAACGACATCATAAACGCCTACGGCACCGACGATCAGGACGCGGTGAACCGCACCCTCGCATTTGACAATAATCTCTGTATAATAATCACAGACGAAATGGCGAACGTGCTTGCCTATGAGAACAATCTCGGCAGCTTTTCGTTCCTCTCCCAGAACCTGAAGGACGAGTACGGTGTCTACCTGCTTGACCTTATGAACGAGCTTGAGAGCAGCGATGAGACGACCGTTGCGAAAATATCGCGCAACGAGGGCTTCAAGAGCCGTGAGATATTTTACTGCACCGCCGTTTATGCTGACGGCTCCGACGGGCAGGTGTATGTGTTCATAGAAAGCTCTATCGAGCCTATAGATGCGACAGTAAACATCATCAGGGGTCAGCTCATCTATATAACGATAATCCTGTTTGAGCTTGCGTTCATCGTTACTATGTTCATCTCGAAGAGGATATCGATGCCGATAACCGAGATAACGGAGACGGCTAAGAAATTCGGAGAGGGAGACTACAGCGTTGAGTTCGACGTAAAGGGCTATTCGGAGATAGAGGAGCTCTCAAACGTGCTCGACAATGCGAAGAATGAGATCAGAAAGGTCTCAGACCTCAGAAAAGACCTGATAGCGAACGTCTCTCACGACCTGAGAACACCGCTCACTATGGTAAAGGCCTACGCCGAAATGATAAGGGACTTATCCGGCGACAACCCCGAAAAGCGCAATGAGCACGTTCAGATAATAATAGATGAAGCGGACAGGCTCTCGGCGCTGGTTAATAACCTGCTGGAGCTCTCAAAGCTGGAATCGGGGAACATTGAGCTTGAACGCAAAAACTTCTCGATAAAGCAGAAGCTTGAAGACTGTATGACAAGGTACAGCCTGCTGATAGAGAAGGACGGCTACGACATAAAGCTTGAGACCGACGAGGACAGACAGGTAAATGCCGACCCCGACAAGCTCGATCAGGTGATATACAATTTTATAAACAACGCCGTCAATTACAGCGGTGAGAACAAAGTGATAAGAGTAAGGCAGATAAATAAAGAGAACACCGTCCGCATTGAGGTGGAGGACAAGGGCAGAGGTATCTCGAAGGAGCTTTTACCGAAGGTGTTTGACCGCTACTACCGCGACTCAAAGGTGAAAAGAGACGTTGTGGGAACAGGGCTGGGGCTTTCTATCTGCCAGCAGATACTGAAGCTTCACGGCTTTGCCTACGGTGTATCCTCAGAGGAGGGCAAGGGCTCTACCTTCTGGTTCGAGGCTGACATTGCAAAACCCGAGAAAAAGGCACAGCAGAGGATAGCTCTCAGTGAAGAGACGGACGATTAAGCATATCTGGGGCAAGCCCCTTTGATATAGATCAGATGAGGTCGGGAGACCGGCCCCGTAGTTAGGAGTTAAAAATGTTAAAGATAATAGGTGTGCGCTTCAAGAGCGTAGGAAAGATATATTACTTTGACCCCGACGGCCGTGAGCTTGCCGAGGGAGATAAGGTGATAGTTGAGACCGCAAGGGGTGTTGAGTGCGGCGAGGTAGTCATCACTGACAGGGAGATAGACGAGGAGAAATTCAGCTCACCGATAAAGAAGATAATAAGGCCTGCAAATGCAGACGATATGAAGCAGATAGAGAAAAACCACGAAAAGGAAAAGGAAGCTCTCGTTATCTGCGAGCAGAAGGTGCGCGACCACAAGCTCAATATGAACCTTATTGACTGTGAGTGCACGTTTGACAACAATAAGCTGCTGTTCTACTTCACGGCTGAGAACAGGGTGGATTTCAGAGAGCTTGTAAAAGACCTTGCTTCCGTTTTCAGAACGAGGATAGAGCTAAGGCAGATAGGTGTGAGAGACGAGGCTAAAATGCTCGGGGGCTTAGGCATATGCGGCCAGCCGTTCTGCTGCTCGAGGTTTCTTGGTGAGTTCCAGCCGGTGTCTATCAAAATGGCTAAGGAGCAGGGGCTGTCTCTTAACCCGACAAAGATCTCAGGCACCTGCGGAAGGCTTATGTGCTGCCTGAAATACGAGCAGGACGCCTATGAGGATCTGCTGAAAAACACGCCGAAGGTAGGCGCCATAGTCAAGACTATGGAGGGCAGGGGCGTCGTTGAGGAGGTAAACCTGCTGACAGGAAAGCTGAGAGTGAAGATAGACAAGACAGAGAACGTGATCTCCGTCAAGAAGGACGAAGTAGAGGTCATCAGGGACGCTGTCATCAGAGTAGACAGAAACGAAATGAAAGCGCTGAAGAAGCTGGAGGATAAGTAGTAGTTCCACTGGGAACGGATAGTGAGGATCTCAGGTAATAATAGGTAATAGGTAATAGGGAATAGGGAATAGATAAGGGGTCGGCTGGGCCGACGATATTTGGGGCTTCGCCCCGATTCCCGAAAGCCCGAACGATCTATGCGCCCGAATGGGCAAATATCGCCGCAGGCGATACCACACCTTCTGAAAATGAAGGCTCATATGAAGGGCGTGAGCAGCATCTGGGGTTAATTCAGGCCGATTTTAGAGACAATATCGTTTTAGTGACCAAAAAATCACCCAGATACAAGATATAGTGCGGTTATGCAAAAAAGTGACATCTCGGCAAAAATCAACAGGGTTAATTTGTTAAAATTGCCATAATAAATATTTAAAATTGCTGTTGACAAACTTGATAACGTGTGCTATAATGACATTGGTATATTGGCAGAGTGTAGAAATATACCCTGCCGAGGATACAAAAATTTTTATTAAGAAGGAGAAAAAGTTGTATGAAAAAGGCTTTTAGTGCATTCCTTGCAGCAGCACTTGCTGTAAGTGCGGTACCTAGCTTTTCTGTAGCAGCTGCAGATGCTGATCCTAACTACATAGTTACTATCACACCTGATAAGACAACTGCTGCACCTGGCGATACCGTTACTTATACTGTTGCTGTTGAGGCAAAGGGCAATGCAGGCTTATCCGGTGTGACTGTATGGCTCGATATTCCTGAGGGACTCACTTTTGTTGAGGACACCAAAAAGAACAACTACGGTTTCACAGAGCTTGATGCGCTTTCAGAAACTCTTGAGATGGACTTCGACCCCAACCTGACACCTAACCTTGGCTGGATCTCACTTACTGAGACTGAGGACATGCGCGGTGTTGCTACACCTCTTGCTAAGACTGATATCGTAACATTCAAGTGCACTGTTGATGAGGGCGCTACCGGATCACTTTCCGTAGGCATCACAGGAGACAGTGAGGTAAACGACAGTGATTATAATTCACTCGTTCCTACTCTTGGCGATTCTGCCGCAGTTACAGTCGGCGAGGCTGAGAAGAAGGCAACAGCTATCACAGCTGATTCCGCTATCACTCTCAAGGGCGAAGGCGAGAAGAAGAACGTAAACGCTAAGCTCACACCTGCTGATGCAGATGACACGATCGAGTACAGCACAAAGGACAGCAAGGTTGCTACAGTTGATAAGGACGGTAACGTTACAGCTGTTGCAAACGGCGTTGTAGACATTATTTCAAAGGCTTCCAAGGCAGGCCTTGAAGCTACCACTAAGGTAACTGTTGATATCCCTGTTGCTGATGACAGCAGTTCTGCAGCACCTGTTGATGACAGCTCAAGCGCAGCTCCTGTTGATGACAGCAGCTCCGCAGCACCTGTTGATGACAGCTCCAGCGTAGCTCCTGTTGATGACAGCTCCAGCGCAGCTCCTGTTGATGACAGCAGCTCCGCAGCACCTGTTGATGACAGCTCCAGCGCAGCTCCTGTTGATGACAGCAGCGTAGCACCTGTTGATGACAGCAGCTCCGCAGCACCTGTTGATGACAGCTCAAGTGCAGCTCCTGTAGATGACAGCAGCGTAGCTCCTGTTGATGATTCTTCTACACCGGAGACACCTGTTGAAGAGGGTAAGTTCACATATCCTGATGACGCAGTATTCGCACCTGGCGGCACAAGCTGGGGCAGAAGCTGGGCTGACGATCACAAGGATCAGGTTAAGTTTGACAGCG
>ODAI014205554.1_pt1 | contig 11923 bp, 10 predicted proteins | sample 1539321 | NCBI WGS metagenome assembly ODAI01 (sample SAMN02144231, study PRJEB22623) | gut metagenome | biome: sheep rumen | host: Ovis aries | place: New Zealand
ACATCGCCAGCTCCGGATGCTTGTCCATCAGCTCGACGTTCATGTTGGTGTACTCGGCGGATCCGGGCACGAACATCGGCACCCAGTAGATGCGGTCCTCGCGGTTGAAACCGGTGCCGGGGACGGGGCCGTCCTTCGTGTACTTGTCGCCATAGTCGTACTCCAGCATGCCGAAGTAGGCGAGCTTGTCCAGCAGGTCGTCGAACGACTTGTCATCCGGGGTGTAATGCTTCTCCGAATTCATCTGATGCAGTTTCGCATAGGTGTGGTGCTCGCGCACGCGGAAGAAATTCCCGGGCAGCATGTCCAGCAGGAGGTCCAGCGAGGCCTCCCGGGTCACGGCATCCATCTCGTCCTCGAAGATGCACGCGAGGCCCCAGTACTCGGGGGCGTCCGTGTCCATCTTGATCTTTCCGGGGATGCGGTCCGTGACGTGGCGGACGAATTTCAGGAGCTTGGGATTGGGATTCTTGTCTCCAAAGTGCTTGGGGACAAACTTTTTCGACATCTCAGGCATAAGTATAGGCTTTTATCGTTGTTTCCAGGCTTTCACTTCGGCGAGCAGCCAGTCGGCGAAGTCGTCGAGTCCCTCGCCCGTCTTGGCGCAGATGGGAATGATGCGGGCCCTGGGATTGCGCATGCGTACATATTCGCGGCATTTGTCCAGGTCGAAGTCGAAGTAAGGCATGACATCGACCTTGTTCACCAGGACCAGGTCGCAGACGGAAAACATCAACGGGTATTTCAGGGGCTTGTCATCCCCTTCCGGAACGGAAAGGATCATCGCATTGCGGACGGCGCCGGTGTCGAACTCAGCCGGGCACACGAGGTTGCCGACATTCTCCAGGATGACGAGATCCACATCGGAGAGGGCCACGTTGTCCAGCCCCTGGCGGGTCATCTCCGCATCCAGGTGGCACATCCCGCCCGTATGGAGCTGGATGGAAGGGATGCCGGTGGCCTTTTTGATCTTGACGGCATCGACGTCGCTGTCGATGTCCGCCTCCATCACGGCCACGCGCACCTTGTCCTTGATGCGCTGCAGGGTACCGATGAGCGTGGTGGTTTTCCCCGCCCCGGGCGACGACATCAGGTTCAGGAGGTATACCCCCCTGTCTTTCAACTCTTTCCTTAATTTGGCTGCATCTTCGTCATTGTCCGCGAAGACACTTTTCTTAATCTCGATGACTTTTACTTCATCCATAGAAGCTCAGGTTCTCGCTTTAGTATAGTGTGGTTAGTACTGCGAAGGTACGAATAATCCCGCGAGAAAGCAACACACCCTTTTCCGGCATGATCGGGACCGCTCCACGGTTTCGGGAAAGGTACAGGGCCCCGGGCTCCGAAAAAAGTCGCCCGGGCCCTGTACCTTTCCCCCCCATACCCTATACCTTTCCTTCGCGCAGCAGAACGAATTGCCTCTGCCGCACTTTCAGGTGCCTACGCACAGAAATGCGGCAGATGTCACTTTGTAAAGTGGGGTCTGCCGCGATCTGCACCGTAGAACAGGTAAAATGCTCCAGACCAATCTGCGCCGGAGCGAGGCTTCAATTTGCCCATTTTTTGCAAAAATGCTTCATTCTCTGTGAAATCCTCATTTTGAAATCGGCCCTGCAGGAGCTCTTAAGGCCGGTTTTGGACAGTATCCGTCCACTAATTGCATAAACGGATAGGTCGACGTACCTTACGCAGAAAAAAGAAGCATGGACGAAACAGTCAGTGACATATGGCATGTCTAGTCGGACGGGACCCGGGCGGACATTCCGTTCGACACGGATGAGGATAAACGGTTTGCTTGGAACAGCGTGGCCGTCTGTGCTGAGATCGCCGGGGTACGCGTTTGGGTTGTCACGGTAAACGACACGCATCTCCATACCCTGGTCCGGGGAGAAGAGGCCCTGGCAAAGCATTTCCGCGTTGTTTTACAGCAACGCCTGCAAACCCGATTTCCCGGTCAGAACATTTATTTCACCTGCGAAGGAATTAAGACGCGGACGGAGGTCCTGACAAAGTTCATGTATGTGTACCGGAACTGCCTGGACTTTTACAGGAAACTGCCCGGTGAATACCCCTGGGGTTCTGGGCACATTTACTTTTCTGAGAAGCGTAACTTCTTCAAGGGACGCAGAATCAGCGATATTTCATTCCGGGAACAATACCGGTTGTTCCGGACCCGGACCCATCTTCCCGAAAACTGGCGGTTCGATCCGGACGGACGTATTCTTCCGGAAAGTTTCATCGACTATGAAGCCGTCGAGCGGTTTTTCGTTTCCGTCCGGACATTCATCGCTTTCCAATATGTCCGCAAGGAAGACGAAATCAAGATGAAACAGGATATCCATCTCCGCTATCTGGAGTCCCGCTCCATCCAGGACCTACGCAGGATAGGGAACCAGTTATGTACCCAAATGTATGGACGTACCTTGTCGAAAGTCCCGCTCCAGCCTCGTCTCAACATCGCTTCCCGGATGATCCGCGACGGGTTCTCCGGCCGGACTGCAAGCCTGGCAAAGGCACTTCTCCTCAAGCCGGAGGACCTGCATCTCCTGGTATGACCCAAAATCCGTCTGCCGCACTTTCAGGTACCCACCCACGGAAATGCGGCAGACCCCACATTTCACAGTGGCGTCTGCCGCGATTGGAGCCATACAACGGTATTACTGGAATTACCAATATAGGATCCGTCCCTTCCTGGAATGATATCCTTCATCGACGATGGATCCCTCCTGATCGAGCTGGGTCCATTTCCGGGAAATCCAGTTCCCGTGGCTGTCGAATTCGTACTCGCCATACTGCATTTTATTGTACAGGATCCCTTCCGAGCCAGTCGTTTCCTCCTCGATACGATTGCCGGAATCGTCATACTTGTAACGAGTTACTCCTTCTTCCCCCTCGCTTTCGAAATGATAGGCCAGAATCCTTCCATGCGCATCATATTCCAGCATACCGGATGTGAATCCCACTCCAATCGCCAGAAGACGCCTGTTCGAATCATACAGAAGGCTGATTCCGGGGCTCTCGAAGGTGCCTTCTTCAGCCCAATAGTATTCTTTCAGCGGATAGGATGCATCCTTCGGGTAATAACCACCCTCAGAATAGGCATCGATCTCAACCGGTTCCACCGGAAGGACGATATATCCTTCCTCGTCAAAGGAAACGACATGGTCCGGGAAAAGCCATTCGTCCTCAAGACGCGCGACATTCCCTTTCAATTCGAAATACTGCAGGTCTCCCGTGAGGGTTGTCTTCTGCCTGCAGGAGACAGGCAGCAGAAGGGAGATGATAAGGAAAAAACGGATGAGTTTCATGGAAAACGCTTTTACAGGACATTGACAACTACCTGCTTTCCGGTATAATGGACCGTTACCGGAGCGCTGCCGGGGACGGTCACGGTGAAGTCACGCTCGGAGAGCATCCCGGGGTAGGAACCCTTGCGGGGAGCGATGGTCAGGGTGGAGGCGGCATCGTCCCAGGCGAGGTCGATGGTGGCGAATTCGCCCTGCTCGTAGCCATAGCCGTCACCGGCGTCCTCGTAGAGGGTGAAATGCCCGTCGGCACCGGGGAAAACGGCCAGTTCCAGGTTGTCCCAGGGCTTTTCCGAGGTGTACTGCACATCGGGGCCGTACGGCAGGATGGCACCGGCACGGACGAAGACCGGAATTTCCGAGATGCCGTAGGAGCGGGGGAATTCCTGTCCTCCGGCGAGCCTTTCGCCCGTGTGGAAGTCATACCAGTCGGTTCCGGCAGGGAGATAGGTCGCGAACTCGGCGGAGGTCCGGCCGGTGAGCGCCCCGTGCCCGTCGGTCAGGACCGGCTCGGTGACCGGATGGATCAGCAGGGACGGACCGAACAGGGATTCGTCGCTGAGTGAGAGGGCCTTGCGGTCCTTGGTGAAATCCATCACCAGCGGGCGCATGATCATCCCGTCTTCCTGGACGGTCGCACCGGCAAGGGAGTAGATGTAGGGCATCAGCTTATAGCGGAGCCGGATCGCGCGGAGCTGCTCGTCGAAGGGCCATTCTCCGGGATCCCCGAAGCGGTAGATTTCCGTCGTGAGCGGCCCTGAGGTATGGTTGCGCATCACGGGGACAAAGACGCTCCACTGCATCCAGCGCACCTGGAGCTCCTGGAGGGCGGGATTCCGGGGATCGCCGTACTGCCCGTTGAAGAAGCCTCCGATGTCGGTATTCCAATACGGGATGCCGCAGATCGTATAGTCCAGGCCGGACGGAATCTGGGCGCGGAATACTTTCCAGGTCGAGGTCACGTCGCCGCTCCAGCTGAAGGTGGCATACCGCTGGATGCCGAAGGCGGCGCTGCGGGTCATCTGTACGGCGCGCTTCGCATACCCCTGCGCCCGGTAGTTCTTGTAGATCCCTTCGTTCGTGATGAGCGGGAAGGCGTTCTTGACGCTCCGCCAGGTCCCGTCGGCCGTCCGGTAATCCCCGTCCGCCTCCGTCTCGTCGAAATGGTCGGGCTCGGTGGAATCGCTCCACAGCGCATCGACCCCCTGCTCCACCAGGCCCTGCAGATACTTCCAGTAGATCTCGCGGGCCTGCTCGTTGAACGGATCATACACTTTCACCCCGCCCGTGAGCGGCCAGGTCTTGAACGGCAGGAGGGCGCCGATGGCTTCCAATTCCTTGTACTGCGGGGTATCCGGGCCAAAGTCCGGCCAGATGGAGATGGCCAGGTGCGCGTTGCTGGCGTGCACGTTTGCGATCATCGTATCGGCCCGCTCGTACAGCGGATTGTCGAACCGCATCGAGTTCCAGTTCTCGTTCGGACCCCAGTACTGCCAGTCCTGGACGATGCAGTCCAGCGGGATGCCCATCTCCCGGTGCGTGCGGAGCGCTTCGCACAGCTCTTCCGTGCTGTGATACCGTTCCCGGCACTGCCAGTAACCATGGACCCAGAGCGGGAACATCGTCGCCTTGCCGCCGAGCTTCCGTTCGGCCGCCATCAGGCCGTCCATGCAGCCGCCGTCATACAGGAAATACAGGTCCGTGCAGTCCGCCACCTCGCTGCTGAAAACCGTCTCCTCACCGGGCTTATCCACGAAATCGCTCATTCCGGGATTGTCCCAGTACACGCCATACCCCTTTTCCGAGCAGAAGAAGGGGATGTAGATGAACATGTTCTGGTTCCACAGGTGGACCGTCTTGCCGCGAAGGCTCAGGTCCGGATCCTGCCGCTGGCCCAGACCGTACAGGGATTCATCCGCTTCCGGTTTCCAGGCCTGGGCCACCCGGTAGCGGCCCGCATCCGGATCGCCGGCCGGCCGCGGCTCGAAGGTGGTTCCCGCCTCCTGGAGCAGCACCCCGCCCGTAACGGCGTCACGGAAGGTCACATCGCCCGTCACCTTGTCGATGGAAACGGCCATTTTCTCCGTCTTCAGGGTCACCGAACCGGCCGTTTCCGACCGTTGCACGCGGGTAGCCTGCGGCTCCAGCACGACGGAATAGCTTTCCTTGCCGAAAGCACCGACGCCACCTGAGGGATACTTCACCACCCGGACCACGTCCGGGGCATAAACGGTTACTTCACAGGTAATCCGGTCCGTTTCCACAGTCTCACAGACCACCTTCGGCTCCGAGCACGCAACAAGCAGCCAGAGTGCCGGGATCAAAAACAGGATCTTTTTCATGACGAATCGTGATTGGTCTCCCAAAGATAAGGATTCTCCCCTTAATTTCGTATCTTTGCGCCCGATTATGTGGTGGCTCCTCGCTTTCGTTTCCGCAGCCCTGCTGGGTTGCTATGATTCCTCCAAGAAGATTTCCCTGAAGGACAATGCCGTCATTCCGGTCCTGTTTCTGAATACCGTCTTCTCCGCCCTGATCTTCTCGCCCGGGCTTTTCACCACCGGATTCGGCGGCTGGGAGGTACAGAAGTACATCCTCCTCAAGAGTGCCCTGGTCCTCTCTTCCTGGATAGCCGGTTATTACGCCATGAAACATCTGCCCCTGACCATCGTGGGGCCGGTCAACGCCACCCGTCCGGTGCTGGTGCTCCTCGGGGCCATCTTCCTGTTCGGGGAACGGCTCAACCTGCTGCAGTGGATCGGCGTCGGCCTGGCCATCACCGCCTATCTCCTCCTGCGCATCTCCGGGAAGAAAGAGGGAATAGGAATCGGCGACAAATGGATCGCGTGCCTGATCCTCGCAGTCATCCTCGGCGCCGCCAGCGGCCTGTATGACAAATACCTGATGTCTCCCCAATACCTGGGTCTGGACCGGATGCAGGTTCTCAGCTGGTACACCCTGTACCAGGCCGGGATGATGGCCGTCGTGACGGCCTTTCTCTGGTATCCCGCCCGGAAAAAGACGACGCCTTTCCGCTGGAACCGGACCATCCCGCTCATCAGCATTTTCCTTTGCGGGGCTGACTACGTCTACATGCAGGCCCTTTCCCAGCCCGACGCCCTCATCGCCGTCGTGTCCATGATCCGTCGCGGCAGCGTCCTCGTCAGTTTCGCCATCGGCGCCCTTCTCCTCCACGAGAAAAACCTCCGGTCCAAGGCCCTGGACCTCGGCCTCCTGCTGCTCAGCATGGTCTTCCTGTATTTCGGGTCGAGGTAGGGCCGGGAATGACGGGCTGACGCTACAGACTGACCCTGTCCCTTTCCCGGACCGTTGACTTTTTTTGGAGTCCGGACCCTGTCCCTTTTCTCCCAAAGCCGATGTATCAAAATCGGCCACCAGTGCGCTTAAACGTTACATTTCCCCCATCGCGATGTGGGGAATGTCTCGTTTCATGTCATATAATAGCGAAAGCGTGACACTACGTTCGGGAATCGGACTGTTTTTTGCAAGGAAAAAGGATATGCGAAAAGTCTTATATTTAGTTTTCATATTCATGCTGGCCGCGGTCGGCGTCTCCGCCCAGACGGTACAGGACTCCAACTACAGGACCGTCGCCCACATCAAGCCGGACGGTACAATCCAGAACGCGAACTACAAGACCATCGGCTACATCAAGTCGGACGGCACGATCCAAAATTCCAATTACAAGACCATCGGCCACCTGAAGCCGGACGGTACCGTTCAGGATTCCAATTACAGGAACGTAGGCTATATCAAGAATGACGGAACTGTCCAGAATTCGAATTACAAGACCATCGGTCACGTCAAGTCCGACGGCACGGTCCAGGACGCAAACTACAGGACTATCGGCCATACCAAGGGTGTCCCGATGGAATGGGCGGCGCTGTATTTCTTTTTCAACTGACCTATCGTTATCAGATTAGGAGACGCAAGTCGTCCAATTGGAGGAATGTCGCCTTGGCCAGACTGGCGTTCTTTCCGCACAAACCCTCACGGATTAGGCGGCCGGCCACTTTCAGACGTACTTCAAACGGTGCTTTGCCCAATGTCTTGCCGCAATAGTTGATACTATACCTGTTCGCAGTCTTACGGAGTTCCTGGAGGGTTCTGGACTCCAGATAGTCGCTGTAGATTTCCTGCTTTGCTGCAGTTTCATCTTCCTTTCGGACATAAAGGAAGGCAATGAAAGCACGGGGACTCCTGAAGAAACGCTCTACCGCTTCATAATCCACAAAGCATTCCGGGAGGATTCGTCCGTTTTCATCGATCTGCCAGTCTTGCGGAATCGGATGTTTCGTCCTGAACAACCGATACTGCTCCCGTCCAGACATATTGCAGACTTTGCGTCCCTTATAAAAATGCCGATGCTCGGAGAAATAAAGGTGACCGCAACCCCAGGGATACTCTCCGGGGAGTTTTCTGTAAAAATCCATGCAATTCCGGTATGCATACATGAAGCGCGACAACACTTTTTCGCGGAGTACGACCGGTTTGCAGGCAACATGGATGGTCTCATTGGGAAAATGGCGTTGCAAGCGCTGCTGAAGCAGACATCGGTACCGTTCCGCCCGCGGAGCAGTACCCTTGGCGAGTGTGTGGAAATGGGTATCATTGACCGTTACCACCCATACGCGAACCCCGGCGATTTCCGCACAAATGGCCATGCTGTTCCAGCCAAACACCTTGTCTTCCACTGTATTGAAGGGGATGTCCGCCCGTGTTCCATCTGAATAGACATGCCAGATATCATCAATTAGTTCTTCCATTTCTATTTTTTCGCAAGATACACCAACCTATCCGTCCACGCAAAAAGTAAACGGACAAAGAGAAAAATGGGCTTCTATCCATCCTGAAGGCCATTTTTACCTCGTATTTTTCAATAAAAACATTGAATTCCCGTGAAAATTTAGATTCCAAACATGGTGTCTCGCTTTCGCCGTTGTATGACACAAATCGTCATATACCCCACTCAGCGAAGGGGTTTACTTGACGTTTGAGCGCACTGGTGGCCGATTTTGACACCTCGAGTTCGGCTGGTTATAGACAATAGGGATGATAACATCATTTGGAAAATGATAACAATTTTCCAATCTTTGCAAAAAAGAGACCGTTATGGAAACATCAACCACCCGCGTACAGACCGCATTCCGGCTTTCTCCGGAACTCCTGGCCCGCATCAAGCGCGAGGCCAGGAAGGAGAACATCTCCGTAAACCGGTTCGTTGAACGCACTTTGGAAAAAGCGACGGAACTGGTTTTCCCGAAACTCCCGCCCGATTTCAAGGTCGATGAGGAATTGTTACGGCTGGCAAAAGCAGCAAGCATTCCCATGCCTTCCGAGGAAGAGATCAAAAATGACCCAAGACTGGCTCATATCCTTGGCTGTGAAGATGATTAAAGTATTTATAGACACCAACGTCCTGGTGGATTTTTTCATGGAGGAAAGAATCCATCATGATTGTGCCTTGCGCATCTTTTCCGCTGCCAGAGCCCACCAATTCGAAGCAGTCATCACGACACAAAGCATTCTGGATGCAGCCTATGTGGCGACCAGGCACAGGTCCGGTGTTGATTCTGTTGGTTTCAAGAATGCCCTCTTGAATATGCTCAATTTTATCAACATCAGTTATATAGACATCTTCGAAATCCGGGACGCCCTGTTGTCCCCTGTCCCGGACATCGAAGATAGTGCCCAGTACGCCCATGCTGACGCCGAGGCCTGCAACATCATTATCACTAGCGACCGGAAATTCATCCAAAGGAAAACCCCCGGAGACATCCTGATGATGACTCCGGAGGAATTCGTTGCCAGAATGACGGGCTGACGCTACAGACTGCACAGCAGACCATCAGGAAAAGGGACAGGGTCCGGACTCCGAAAAAAAGTCGTCCGGACCCTGTCCCTTTCCCTTTTCCCTACAGCTTGAACACCACGGAGGAGTTGCCGCCAAAGACCAGGTCCTTGTCATCCAGGCCCACCGTACCCAGAACGGCCACCGGGTGGGAGGTATCGTCCTGGACGGAAACAGTCTGCTCCTTGCCGGACACATTGTGAATGACAAGCAGTTTCTGCGAACCGGAAGTCATGTACCAGGATACGATGGATGCACCACCGATACCCGCATCCGTCATCGATCCGTCCGCAAGGGCGGGATAGGTATTACGGAGGCGGCTCCAGGTCACATATACGTTCAGCAAGCTGCCCGCATCGGCCGACTGTGACGCGACGGAGATGCTCCCCTTCAGCATGTCATTGTCCACCTTGTCGTTCACGCCTTTCTTTGCGACTTCCTTCGCGGCGGCATCCCAGACGATCGGAGCCCGGAGATACTCATCCCCTTTCCCCTTGGAATTGCCCCAGTAACCCAGTTCTTCACCCTGATAGATGAATGGCCGGCCCGAAGTCGTGAGGATCATCGCGGCCGCCTGCTTTTCTTTGGCAAGGTCCCTGCCCAGGTCATCGGCCGCCCGCACTTCTCCGTCGCCGGTCTGGCTGGCATGGTCATGGTTGGTCATGAACAACGAGGTTTCCGCATCGGGACGGATTTCACTGTGGTCTTTGATGAAACCACTGACGGTGGACACATAACCGGAGGCGTTCTGTGAGGTAAGCACCTTGTACAGAAGAGGCCAGTATCCGAACTCAAAGCAGGAAGTGAGGCCGCTGTAGTATTTCTTCTCATTTTCATGGCCGTCCCAGACCTCTCCCACCATGAAGATATGGTCGCTGTGACCGGCCGCCTGATAGGTCGCGTTACAGTGATCGTACCACTTCTGAAGGAACGTCTGATTGGCCGTGTTGTTGTAGGAACCGATACCGCCGCAGATATGCTTGACCGCATCCAGGCGGAAACCGTCAATCCCCATGCCGATCCATTTGTCGGCCGATGCGGCCAGTTCCTGGAAACACGCATTGCCCTCCACCTGCGAGATCGCCCCGTAATTCAAGTCCGGCATCCAGTTGCCGAAGGCCCCCATGAAATACACGGTTTTCGTCGAAAGGTTGGAAATCTCCACCTTATAACGACCCGAACCAGAGAAAGCGATGTCTCCGCCATCCCAGATGAGGTCCTTCGGTGTCCCCTCCGTCAGTGCTCCGTCACCGGGCGCACCGAACTTGGAGCCGGCCTCCCAGTTCATGTACTGACGAAGCAAGAGTCCACATTCTCCGTTGATATCCAGGACGAGATACATTGAACCGTCACCCCGGTCCTTGAACCGGAGTTCCCGCGCAGAGGAACTGCCGCCACCCCAGGTATAAAGATTCCAGTCCGAAGTGCCGGTCGTCACGGCCTCGTCGGTCTTGGTGATGGTCAGCCGGGGAGATCCGGAGGTCGCCTGCTGCCACTCGCCGGCCTGATAGGTCGACCCTTTCAACATCGGGAAAGAGGAATACTCGGACGAAGGTTTCGTACTGAAGAAATAATAATCCCTGTAAGGACTGAGCGGATTCATGAGCGCCTCCTTGAACCACGGATGACCTTTACCGGAATGGTTCAGCACATAATCCATGTAAATCTTGATTCCCTTCTTGTGGGCCGCCGCGATCAGATCCTTGAAATCCTGCTCGGAGCCGTACTGGGGATTCAGCGCAAAGTAATCCCGTACATCGTATCCGTGATACGAGTCCGCCGGGTGGGCCGGGGACAGCCAGAGGCCCGTCACGCCCAGTCCATCCAGATAATCCAGCCGCTTTTCGATGCCTTTGAAATCGCCCACCCCGTCACCGTCGCTGTCGGCGAAAGAGTAGATCAGAAGCTGATAGGTCGTCGAAGCCAGCTTCTTTCCGTCAAAAGCGTCGGGCTTCGCCACCAAGGGTGTGATATTGGTTCCCTTCTGGGCCACGGAAACCGAAGCGGTTCCGGATCCGGAGAAAGAAATCGATCCCGTCCGGTTTCCTCCTTCCTTGTTGGCATCCACCGTAACGGAAACAGAACCTTTTCCCGTTCCCGAGGTCGGTTTGACATGGATCCAGGACGGGGAAGCCGTCGCTGTCCAGTCACCGGAAGCCGTCACGGTGACATATTGGGTCGACGAATCTTCCGCCTTGAACTCCAACGAAGTCGGGCTGACGGAGAAGGAGTCCTGTACAACCGGTTCTTTCGGATCACAGGAAACGGCAAGCAGCAAAGCCGCCACGAAGGAAAGGATGGGGATCAGCTTCTTCATAACAAATGGTTTTATGGGCAGGCCGGGGTCCGGTCAGGGGCCCCGGCCCGGAAAGGATTATTCGATCACGCCGGTCCCGGCGTTGAAGTCGAGGGTTACCTTGGCACCGGCGGCCACGGAGACGCGTTCCTGGTCACCGCCGTTTCCACGGTAGGCGATCTTGCCGTCCAGGATGATGAACTCGCGGGTCCACCAGTCGCTCGTCGCGATGGAGGAGGCAGCATAGATCCGGAGTTCGCCGGCGTTCGGGACGGTGACGGAGAGCTTTCCGTCTGCCGCCGCGAACAGGGCGTTGTCCATGCCCTGGTCCCAGCCGCCGAAGCATTCGCCGATGCCGTACACCTGGGCAGGTTCAACGCACAGCCTCTTATTGTCGACGTCGACATAGATCATGTACACGCCGCTCTCCGCGACATAGCAGTTGCCGCC
>ODAI010036101.1_pt1 | contig 11922 bp, 10 predicted proteins | sample 1539321 | NCBI WGS metagenome assembly ODAI01 (sample SAMN02144231, study PRJEB22623) | gut metagenome | biome: sheep rumen | host: Ovis aries | place: New Zealand
ACTATGGTTTATATTCGTGAGATTGACGACAATAGAATTGACATGGCCAACCATAAGCTATTAGGAACCATTACGAAAGCCACATATCATTAGAACAAATATCGCCTCTCCATAAACGCCCACCTCCGGGAAGGAGGTTATCAGACATAAAGTGGCAATTATATATTTTTAATGTATTTATAATAACAAGAGAGTGTTTATGGAAAAAAGACTAATGATGTTTTTGGCCGCGCTCTTCCTCATGGTAGGAACGGCATTGGCCCAGACAAAAGTTAATGGTACCGTGATCTCGCAGGATGACAATCAACCTGTCATCGGCGCGTCTGTTCTTGTTGTGGGAACACAAATAGGTACTGTTACTGACGTAGAAGGTCGCTTCTCGCTGACTGTTCCAGAAGGCAAGAAGACCTTGCGTATCACTTATGTAGGTATGGAACCTATCGAGGTGAGTGCTCGTCCAAACATGCGTATCATGTTGACTAGTGATCAGACTGCCCTCGACGAGGTGATTGTTGTGGCTTATGGTACGGCCAAGCGTTCGGCATTCACTGGTTCTGCCTCTGAAATCAAATCGGCTGAGATTACGAACCACGTTTCTTCTACAGCCACTAGTGCACTAGTAGGTTCTGTTGCTGGTGTTCAGGCTACATCATCATCAGGTGCACCAGGCAGTGCGCCCGAAATTACAATTCGTGGTATTGGTTCTTATCTGGCATCTTCTTCTCCTTTGTATATTATTGATGGTGTGCCTATGGAACAGAGCGTTTCTACGGTTAACCCACAAGATATCGAATCAATATCTGTATTGAAAGATGCTTCAGCTTCTGCAATTTATGGTAATCGTGGTGCAAATGGTGTTGTGATTATTACCACCAAAAAAGCCAAGGGTGCTGCTAAAGATGCTGAGGTGAAGTTTGATGCCAAGTGGGGTGGCAATTCTCGTCTCCTGCCTCGCTATGATGTGATTACTGATCCCGGTCAGTATTATGAAACACAATATCGCGCTATGTTCAATAGCGTTGCTTATAATGGTGGTACAGCTGCTGACGCATATGCTTTCGCTGACGCTAACCTGTTTAACGAAAACAATGGCGGTTTGGGTTATCAAGTATTTACTGTACCCGATGGTGAGAAATTAATTGGTACAAACTTCAAGTTAAATCCTCATGCTAAGCTTGGATACAACGATGGTACTTTTACATATATGCCAGACAACTGGTATGATGAGACCATTCACAGTGCTTTCCGTCAGGAGTACAATGTCAGTGTAAGTGGTAATACTGGTCGCTTGAGTTATTTTGCAAGTGGTAGTTATCTGAATGACGGAGGACAGGTAGAGAAATCAAAGTTTGAACGTTATACAGCCCGTACTAATGTGGAGTATCAAGCAAAGTCTTGGTTGAAGTTAGTAACCAATATGGCATTTACTCACCGCATCAGCCAGACCCCATCATACGGTTCTACCTATGGCAGTTCCACTAATATGTTCTACTATGCGAACTCCATGGGTGCTATTTACCCATTGTATGTTCGTGATAATGAAGGAAATATCATGTACGAAGCTGGTCGCACCGTTTATGATGCCAACCAGACAGGTTTCAGACGTCCTAATTTCATGGGTAATGCAGTACGTGACAATGCCAACAATGACTATCAGTACTATGGAGATATTTTCACTGGTCAGTGGGGTGCGGTTATCACACCAATTGATGGGTTGAATATCACCGCCAATATCAGTGCAAACAGCCTCAACTATCGTTATCGTTATCTCTATAGCCGTTTTGGTAGTGGATCAAGTACTGATGGCATATCCAGTGTGGAATCTAATCGCACGTTTACTAGCAACCAGCAGTATTTGGCCAGTTATACGCGCACTATTGCCGATAAGCATAATTTCAGTATTTTGGCAGGTTATGAGCAGTACAATGTAAAAGACCAAGTTCTCTCTGCTTCAAATACCCATCTTTACGACCCGTTTATTGGTGAAATCGATAATGCTGTAGGTCCTAACGAAGACATGTCTATGTCGTCATATACGGACACTTATATGACGGAGGGTTTCTTGGCTCGTTTGAACTACGACTACGATGATCGTTATTTTTTGAATGGTTCTATTCGTCGTGATGCTTCTTCTAAATTCGCTCCTGGTCATCGTTGGGGTACCTTCTGGTCAATTGGCGCTGCTTGGCAAATTAACAAAGAGAAATTCATGGAGGATGTAAAGTGGGTTGACCTGTTGAAACTGAAGGTGTCATATGGCCAAAATGGTAATGATCAGGGCATGGGCTACCACGCATATTCAGACCGTTATAGAGCAACTTATAATAAGGATTCCAAGACATACTCTTTGACCATGAGTTCAAAAGGTAATGATGACTTGACATGGGAAACCAAGAAATCATGGAATGTTGGTATTGACTTCTCACTGTTCAAATACCGTCTGAATGGTACTATCGAATTCTATTCAAGTACTACAAGCGACCTGTTGTGGTCAAAGACAGTACCTTTGTCGTCTGGTCTGATGGTTTCTAGTTATCCAGCAAACATCGGTAGTCTGCGCAACACGGGTATTGATATCACATTGAACGGAACTGTTATTAAAACTAAGGATATTGAGTGGGGACTGAATTTTGTGATGTCACACAACAAGAACAAGTTTACCGAATTAGATGAAGCAATTCAGGAAACAGGTCTTCGTTACTCTAACCAAATTATCCGTTTAGATGGTTCAAGTTATCAGGCATATATGGTTAAGTATGCAGGTGTAGATCCTTCTAATGGTCGTGCTCAGTTCTGGAAAGCATATACATGGGATCCCTCAGAGGAAAATATGGCAAAGCCAGAAAGTGAGCGTACACTTGTGGCCATGACTAACACATATGGTGCTGGTCCAATTGTCAAGGAAGAGTTGACTTACGATGTCACTGAGGCTTCGAAGTACGATGTAGGCGATGTACTGCCTACAGTACAAGGCGGCTTTGGTACAACCTTGAATGCTTATGGTTTTGACTTAAGTGCACAGTTCTCGTTCCAACTTGGCGGTAAATTCTATGATGGTGCTTATCAGCAGTTGATGCATAATGGTCAACAAGTTGGTCATGCAATGCACAAGGATCTTCTGAATGCATGGAGTCCTGAAAATACAACTTCAGACATTCCTCGTCTCAGTACTGCTGCCATCGATGACCCAGGTGTCAAATCACAGACAGCACAGGATCGTTTCCTGACTAGTTCTAACTATCTCTGTCTGAATAACTTGACACTCGGTTATACTCTGCCAAAGAAATGGTCACAGGCACTTACAATGAAGAGCGTTCGTGTATATTTTTCTGGCGAGAATCTTTTCCTGTTGACTAAACGTCAGGGTATGGATCCACGTTACAATCATGGTATTGGTTCTATGACATCTGGTGGTGGTCTTGCTTCAGGTAGTTATTCAGCTATGCGTTCTATCACTGGTGGTGTGACTGTAACCTTCTAAGAGTGCATTTAAACGAAAAAGACTAAATATTAAAGAAATATGAAAATATATAAGATTTCCCTTTTTATGCTTGGTGTGACCATGTTGACAACAGCATGTAACGACATCGACAAACAGAATCCCGAAAGAGGAACACTTACCAAGGAGCAAGTTCAGGCTACGAACGAGGCAATACCTGAACGTATGCAGGCAACCTTCTCTGGCATGTTCTCAATGATGGGACGTCCTCACGGCACATGGCCTACGGGTGGAAACGCAAACCGTGCTGACGACTTTGGATTTATTATGTCTGCATTATCACTAGACCTAGAAGGTGCAGATATGCATATTCCTGATGTTGGTTATAACTGGTTTTCTACTTGTGGTGAGTATAGTAGCCGTAATGCAAACTATGCCAATCCATATATCCGTTATGTGACTCCTTATCGACAGATTGGAATCTGTAATGAAATTATAGGGTCTTATGCAGCTGATACACAGGATCCTGATGCAATCAACCAGATAGCTCAAGCTCGCGCCATGCGTGCTTTTGACTACATGGCATTGGCTCCCTACTTTCAGTTTACTTATGCGCAAGCTAAGGATTCCCCCTGTATTCCTATCTTGAAAGATGGTGTTGACTATGCCAATAATCCCCGTGCTACAGTAGAGGAAGTGTGGAATTACATCTTGGATGATCTCAACTATGCAGTTGAGCACCTTACAGCAGAGCGTACCACCAAAGATTTAATCAATCTAAATGTAGCTTATGGATTACGTGCTCGTGCAAATTTGGTAATGCAGAATTGGAGTGCTGCAGTTTCTGATGCTGAAAAAGCAATGGAAGGATATACACCTGCTACGATTAGTGAGGTAAGCAAACCTGCCTTTGATGATATTAATGAACACAACTGGATATGGGGTATTAATATTACAACAGAGTTGCAGGCTCTTGGTGCATATTGTACGTCTTCTTCATGGGTTTGTGCTTTTAGCGGTGATAGTTATGCAGCAGCTGTTCAGTGCACCCCTATGATTAATGTGCTACTCTATGATAAGATTCCTGAAACAGACGTACGTAAGGGATGGTGGCTTGACGAGAACTTGCATTCACCAAACTGGGCCGATCTCTCTTGGACAGATCCGAAAACAGGTGTTACTGCTGTTGGTGACCAACTTGGCGAGTTCTATATTGAAGACGTTAAAGAAGCATATCTTCCATATACCAATATCAAATTTGGTATGAAGAGTGGTGTTGGTTCAACCATTAACAATAATGACTGGCCTTTGATGCGTGTAGAAGAAATGATCCTCATTAAGGCTGAGGCTTTGGCAAAAGGCGGTAACGAGGCTCAAGGTCGTCAGGTGCTGGAAGATTTTATAAAGAAATATCGTGATCCTTCCTATTCTTCTACTGCCAGTGGTCGTTCTTTCGAGAATGAAGTGTGGTTTCAGCGTCGTGTAGAGTTGTGGGGTGAAGGTTTCTTCATGTTTGATGCCCGTCGTTTGAGCAAGCCTATTGTTCGCTTCCATGCTTCTAAGGCTTCGAATCTTTCGGATGCTTTCATTTTTAATATATCTTCTGATGACCAATGGCTTAACATGCGCTTCCCTCAGACTGAGATAGACAACAACTTTGGTATTATCGATAACACAGGCAGTCAGATACCATCAGCTGGACAAAATCCGAATCTGCGCGATGGCGTTACTGACTAAATAAACTTAACATAATAAGAATATAGATAATATGAAAAATAAAAAATTATTCTTAATGACATGTATCGCCTCACTGAGTCTAGGTTTGACATCATGCAGTGATGATAACAACTACTCTGCTGGTCCTGAGGCGGGTAAGGATGTTGTAACCTTCGACAATGAGGAAAATGTTGTTCTCGGTATCGATGAGACAGACTTTACAGTAACTGTAACACGTTCTGATGGCGCAAGTGCTTTGACCGTGCCCATACAGGTTGTTTCTGCTCCTCCTACAACGACTGTTCCTGAGTCAGTGTCATTTGCAGCAGGTGAGACATCTAAGGAAATTACTGTTAGTGTTGGTGATGGGATCTTGCCATTCACAAAGTATTTACTTGTTCTCTCTATTCCTATCGAGTATGCGGGAAACACCTACAAGGCAGATCCTGACACATATCCTCGCTACAATGTGAGCGTTCTCCGTGAAGATTATAAGCCTTGGGCTAAGTGTACCTATGCTGCAGGTGCATTCTACAATCCCTTCCCAATGGAGATTGAATATTCTGAATTGTTGGATCTTTATCGTTTGCCAGATTTGTTCAGTCCTGGTGTTTCTTGGTTCTTTAAGTGGGATGGTACAAGCGGTGATGATCAGCTTTTCTACATCGCTGATGAAAATGGTAATCCTATTTCGAAGTTCTTCTCGGGAATTGTTCATCCTTCCTATGGTAATGTAACTGCAAATATCTTGACAAAAGAAGAAGCAGGTTATCTAGGTTACTATGAATTCGAAACTGGTCCTGAATTTGTATTCGGTTGTGAATATACCGTTAGTGCAGGATCATTTGGCGCAAAGATAGTTGAAATTTACGATATAGTTAAGTATTAAGATTTAGTAAAATAAAAAACGGACGTGTTTCTGTCATAAACAGAACACGCCCGTTTTTACATTTAAACCTAATAAATATGAAGAAGCTACTTACACTATTTGTATGTCTACTCGCAACAGTATGCTCTAAGGCTGATCCTGTTGGTTTGGAGGTTGCCAAAAATGTTGCTCAAAAAGTTTTGGGCAAGCAAGTGCGACTGTTGGGAAATAGTAATTCACATAGAGCTACGAAACAGATAGAGGCAAATCCAACGTATTATATGTTTAATGCGGAAGATGGTAGTGGATTTGCTTTGATTACAGGCGATGATATGCTTCCTCAGGTTTTGGGCTACTCAAGTACAGGTAAGTTATCAGAGAAGTGTGATTTGCCAGAAGCTCTCGCTACTTACTTGGACATTTACGACCAGTATGTTAATGCGGTTCGTAACGGGCAGTTATCAGACACAGAAGATTTGACAAATGCCTTTGCTCTTAGACGTGGTGCAGGTGCGCCATTCCTTTGTGAATCAGAGTGGGGCCAAGGTGACCCATATAACAGGCTATGTCCTGTATTGAAAGATATTACGTGTCCAGTAGGATGTGTGGCAACTGCGTTAGCTCAAACGATGTTTTATTGGAAATGGCCTATTAAAGGTCAAGGTTATGGTCAAGGAAAAGACACTGATGGTCAAACACATCATGGAACACTGGAGCACACCTATGACTGGAACATCATGAAAAATACTCGTGTTGAAAACCTTGCATCCGACGAGGCATGTGCTGCTGTTTCGCAACTTTCATATGACTGTGGATTGGCTGTTGGTATGACGTGGGGAACAAATGGTAGTGGTGCAGGTACTCCTGTTTGCATTAAGGCCTTATATACCAATTTTGGATACATACCTACAACGCTACGTCCTCGTATGCGCGAATGCTTTGACTCAGAAAAAGAGTATTTGACGGTTATTGCCGAAGAAATAGATGCTGGAAGGCCTGTCATTCAGTCTGCTTCCTCAAAAACAGGTAATGATGGTGACGCTGCAGGTCATGCCTATGTGATAGACGGTTACGATGCCAATGGTTTTGTGCATGTGAACTGGGGATGGAACGGTGATGCGAATGGATACTTTGATTTGGCAAAAATGAATCCAATGGGTTATACGTTCACTTTGTCGCAAACTACTATTACAGGTATTGTACCTGCTAAAAATGGGGAGATAGGTACTCCAACAGAATATCCTTATTTGGCATATTCACCTAAATCAGACCGTAAGCTAGGTGATAAGATACGTTGGAAATCAGTATCTTTTAAAGCTACTGTAGGTGGTGTTTATAATTACAATGGTAATGCGCATACTTGGACGATGGCACTTGGTGTGTATGATAATAATAACCGACTTATAGGTCAGATTAGTGACCCACGTAACACCATAACAATCTCCTTAGAGCCAAGTCATTATTATAAAGAGGATGCTTTCTCAAATATAGAATGCAAACTAAATAAGGAATTGGAAAATGGTGAATATGCTGTTCGCGTGATGTTTAAAGAGAATAATGGTGAATGGATATTGCCAGATATGGCAGGTGGTATGAAAAAAAATGCTATTTACTTTAAGTTAGAGGGTAATTATATTACATTTACCGATGGAACTGAATATAATGCCACGACTAGCATTTCAAGTCTAAAACGGGACGAATCACTCGACTCGTCACTCCGTTATTACGACTTACAGGGACGTGAACTGAATGGACCATCCAAAGGTCTGGTAATTCGTAAGCAGGGCAACACCGTTCGTAAGGTGATTATAAAATAGCAGATTCTTTTATCTGTATATAATCAACAGGGCAGGAACTAACATTGTTCTTGCCCTGTTTAACGTCCCATGACTATGGCATAGTGAATACTCCGAAAGTAATTTCCAATACTCCGAATAGAAATTAATTTTCTCCGAAAGTAAATTCTGTCATAATCAGTTTGTGGTTTCAAAATATAATTGTATCTTTGCAAGCGTATGGACGTCGCTTTTCTACTAAATAAGTATTTCAATGGTGCCAAGGACGTTTCTATTGATGTCTTTGATGCACAAACGCTTAACAATGTTTATCAAGATGTTGTCAGTGCATTGACAGCCCACTTAGAGATTGAGGTCAGTGTGCTACAGGCACTGAGTTATTGTCTCTACGAGATGATGGATAATGTGCATATCCACTCTGGCAAACCTCTGTGGTTGAAAATGGCTATTGGCAAGGGACACTTATCTATATGGAAATAAATACGGCAATTGAAATCGACCCCAATCAGGTTGTCGATAACAGGTCTGATATTGCCGATGAGTATAATGAAACATTTGTTGAAACAGGAGAATTGGAGCAACTATGGTAGAATTCAAATTCATAGAATACGGAACTGACTTCGGGACACGAGACATGGGACAAAAGCTTCGGCTAAAGCTTTTGCCTCTTATCAAGGGCAACGAGAAAGTTGTTTTAGACTTTACAGGAGTCAATGTCGTGTCAAATTCCTTTGCAGACGAGTGCATTGCTAAATTGCTTCTGGAGATGCCTTTAGACGAACTCAAAAAACGCACTACTTTCCAGGGGTTGAACACAATGGCTGAACGTAGTATCTTAGTAGCATTGCAAAGAAGATACAAGGTAATAAAAGAATCTGTCACTAAATAAACGTAACTATGCAGTTCCCCTTGGATAAAATTGACTTTTAGAGACTAAGAACACATTAAAATAAATGGGCTCCCTCATCGGAAGCCCATCGTTTTTAACCACATAATTCAGCTTATTCCTTAGGGAAGGCTGATTGCCTCTGACGGACAAACGTCAGCGCATGTGCCGCACTCTGTGCAAACATCGGGGTTGATAGAATACTTGTCGCCCTCAGAGATTGCGCCTGCGGGGCACTCATCGATACATGTTCCACATGCGATGCAGTCGTCACCAATTACGTATGCCATAATCTTATAAAATTTAAGTTGTTAATACTGTTAATACTTACTATTGATGACGCAAAGGTACGGAATATTTTTGAATAATACCTAATTTTAGGTAGACTATTTTTAGTAGCAGTCTCAATTTATACGCTATCGAAATAATAAACAACAGGTGGATTGCGTTATTAAAGATGTATATGAAGAGAACACTTTTAACCTTGATGATAACCTGCTGTGCGCTGCTTTCGGCAACGGCACAGATGGACCGTAAGGTGCAGAACAAGCCTTATATAGACTTGCGCCAATTGCACTTTGGCATTCTGGTAGGCATGAACCTGCAAGACGCTGAATTTGAGAATGTCGGGCCGCAAACGCTCGTCCACGAAGACGGTACGACAAGCGAGGAACTCATCCTCTGCGACGCAGACAAGTGGAACCCCGGCTTTACGGTAGGCGTGCTGGCAGAATGGCGTCTGTCGGACAACTTCTCGCTGCGCTTCACACCACAGATGCACTTTGGTGCTAAGCACCTGACCTTTCTGAACATGAAGCAAACAGACGCTCAGGGACAGCCTTTTCGGCAGACGCAAGACCTGAAGAACACGTATGTGTCACTGCCTCTTGACCTGAAGTTTGCAGCACCACGCTGGAACAACCACCGCCCCTACATCATGGCGGGTATTAACCCCATGATAAACCTGACAGGCGGTGAAGCAGACATCGTGCGGCTGAAACGCTACAATACCATGTTGGAAGTGGGAATAGGCTGCGACTTTTATCTCCCCTTCTTCAAGCTGATTCCTGAGTTGAAGTTCTGCTTCGGACTGGGTAATGCGTTAGACACAAACCATATAAACGAACTGCGCGATGACAACCTGAAAGCCTATGCCGGCTCGGTAAGCCACGCGCAGTCGAAAATGATTGTGCTGACGTTCTACTTTGAGTAGGGCTGGTTAAGCTAGTTTGACTAGTCTTACTAGTTTACTGGTTATTTCAAATCCACCACGAGGCGGCCGATGAAACAGGCTGCCTTGCCGTTTTGGTCGACAGGGACAGGCCGTCCGTCCATATTATTCTCGTATTCCAGTTGGCGGAAATAGGTATGCGTATGCCCGCCCAGTACAAGGTCGATATTTCGCGAACCCTGTATCATATACTGGTCGTCCTCCCCACGATTACTATTCCAACCCAGATGTGAGATGCAGATAACCATATCGCACTTTTCCTTCTCCTTCAGCATGGTAGCCGTCTCCAATGCCACACGGGCAGGGTCAAGATACTTCACACCAACGCAGTTTTTATCGGAAACCAGCCCTTTCATCTTAGGAGATAGTCCGAAGACCCCGATCTTCACTCCCTCTCGTTTTATGATGACATAAGGTTTCACTAACCCAGCAACTGGTGTGCCCGTGAAGTCGTAGTTGGCACAGACTATGGGGAATTTTGCTTTACGGAAGACGGCTGCCATATTTTCCAAGCCATTGTCGAACTCATGATTGCCGATAGTGGCAGCGTCAATACCCATAAGGTTCATAAGTCCTACCTCCACTTCACCCTTGAACATCGTAAAATAGGCAGAGCCCTGAAAGAAGTCGCCTGAGTCAAAATAGAGAAGATTGGGATTCTTCTTACGTTCCTCCTTGAGCATAGCAATACGACGCAGGAATCCTCCCCTACCCGCCTTCATGGTGTCAGGCAACTGCGTATTGACGGGAAGTATCTGCGAATGGGTGTCGTTGGTATGCAGGATGACCAACTGCTTGTTTTTCTTTGCCGAAGCCTCTAAAGGCATAAAGGTAAACAGGATAAACGGTAAAAGGAATACCCCTACATTTACCATCTTATTACATATATTCTTCATCATATCATTCTTTCATTTTAATAGCGTCCATATTCAAATCATCCCGTTTCACTCCCGACTTGAGCACATTATCCAAATCTTCTTTGGTGACGTCCACTACCACGACACGACCTTCGATATTAGCATCGGCCATACGTCCCTGTTTAGTCAGCTCACGGAAATAGTTCATAATAATGAAACGAGTGTTGTTACTAACCTCTTGAGGCGCATTGACGTTGCGTCCCAACTTAAAAGCCGTCATCTTGTCCGTACCTCCCAGCAGATAGTCAATAGTAGCCAGACGGTAGTCGCGATTCTTGTCGACGGGCTTTCCGTTGACTGTCGCACTGACAAGTTTACATTTCCCATTAATCACCAAACGTACCGAACTGCTGACACCTTCACCACCCACACTGGCCATCTCCTCAAAAAGTTGGAGCAGGTCACTGCCTTTCAGTGTGGTAAAAGCTATCTTATTTTCAAAAGGCGCAATGTCGAGCACATCGCCATACGTCACATCACCTTTGGGCAGGTCGGCACGCACGCCGCCCATATTGTAGACGCCCAAGTCTACCGTCTCGCCATAATCCTTGGCTGCCCATACCATCATGTCAGCCAATAGGTTCGACAGAGTTCCCTCTGGACGCTTGGCCGTCATATACTTGGCCGACTGGCCTACCACAGGCCCCATGATGCTGTCGACCACATGCTTATAGGGCTTCAAGAACTCTGCAGCCTGCTGATCGGGCTGCGCATCATAGCGGCTGTCGATGACCAGTTGAGTTCGCTGCACAGATGCAACCTGATAGTGCGAACGGCATGACGACATCATCATGACACCAGCCATGAGGGATAAAATAGCAGTTTTTCTGTTCATCATTGTAGATTTTTATGCTGCAAAGATACAAAAAAAATTAGAATTATTTCGTGGAATCAATAAAAAGTTGTACCTTTGCACCCGCTTTTCGGCGTAACCGATGGAGGGAAGTAACGAGTTGCCCGTCTATGTTGCGTTGGAACGATACAACAAATTTAAAGATTCAATAACAAAATGGATTTAATTAAAGTTGCTGAAGAAGCATTTGCAACCGGCAAGAAGTTCCCAGAGTTC